>Ga0316613_10001167_pt1 | contig 18245 bp, 16 predicted proteins | sample OWC_soil_day10_C_2_FD_207647 | JGI IMG/M metagenome (GOLD analysis project Ga0316613, IMG submission 207647) | Wetland soil microbial communities from Old Woman Creek delta, Ohio, United States - OWC_soil_day10_CT_b | ecosystem: Environmental > Terrestrial > Soil > Wetlands | place: USA: Ohio...
TTCAGATTCCACCTCACGGTGGACACCCTTGTCTTAAGCTAACGGTTGGCACTATCAACCCCCGTATTGGACTTTCACCAACAAGTAAGCGCCCATGCTGGGCGCACTATAATAAACCGTACCAATAATTGATATTGGTACGGTTTATTGTTATTTTTTTAGCCACTCTGTATGGAAAATGCCTGGCTGATCAATCCTTTCATACGTATGAGCACCAAAATAATCTCTCTGCGCCTGAATTAGATTGGAAGGAAGTACTGCCCTACGATAACTATCGTAGTAGTCCAGAGACGCACTAAAAGACGGAGTAGGGATTCCTAATTCTTTACAAGTCTTAGCAACTAACCGCCAATTGTTCTGCACTCGCGCCAATGCTTCTTGGAAATAAGGTGCAAGCATCAGGTTAGACAGATTTCCATTCTGCTGAAAAGATTCTTTAATTCGATCTAAGAATTGCGCCCGAATAATGCAGCCACCACGCCACAAAAGAGCCATATCTCCATAATTCATATGCCAGCCATATTCTTTATCAGCTGCCTTTAAAAGCGCAAATCCCTGGGCATAAGAGCATATTTTAGAAGCATATAAAGCATCATGAATAGCTTGTATAAATTCTTTGCGATCTCCACGATATCGATCATCTGGCCCTGTTAGAATAACTGATGCTGCTACCCGCTCTTCTTTATAAGCAGACATGCACCTTGCAAATACGGCTTCCGTAATAGTAGGAGTCGGAACACCCAAATCCAAGGCACTTTGTGAAGTCCATTTACCTGTTCCCTTCTGACCAGCTTTATCGAGAATCACTTCTACTAAAGGCTTACCAGTTTGTTCATCTTTTTGCAGAAAAATATCTCGGGTAATTTCAATTAGATAAGAATTGAGCTCACCTTCATTCCATTCTGCAAATACTTCATACAATTCTTCCGCAGACAATCCTAAAGCGACTTTCATAATATAATAAGCTTCACTAATGAGCTGCATATCGCCATATTCAATTCCATTATGTACCATTTTTACATAATGCCCTGCTCCATCTGGTCCCACATAAGCGCAGCATGGACCATCAGCTACCTGGGCAGCAATTGCTGTAAAAATAGGTGCAACTTCCTTATAAGCGGAAAGCTCTGCCCCCGGCATCAAACTTGGCCCTTTAAGCGCTCCTTCTTCACCACCCGACACTCCCATACCAATAAAACGGATTCCTTGACGAGACAATTCTTCAAATCGTCGTCTAGTATCCCCAAAAAATGAATTACCACCATCAATAATAATATCACCTTGCTCTAAGTGCGGCAGTAATTCGGCAATCATGTCGTCCACGGGCTTACCAGCCTTAACCATCAACATAATTTTGCGAGGTTTAGTCAGCATATTTGTCAACTCAGCGATAGAATGAGCTCCTCCAAGTTTTTTTCCCTCAGCATTATGCTGAAGAAAATCATCTACTTTACTTATGGTACGATTATAAACCGCTACTCCGAAGCCTTTATTAGCCATATTCATTACCAAATTTTCGCCCATCACGGCTAATCCGATCAGACCTATATCATATAATGTTCCCATATCCTACCTCCTGCTGTAATTTATTCTTTTCAAATCAATACTGTATTATTCTAGTGTAAGTCTTAGAATACCTGCTATTTAGAAAATTTATTTCATTTTCCATGTCGTTTTAGGGTATTATGCCCAAAATAGAAGATTCTCTACAATAATAGTATGGAAATCAATCTACTTCCCATATACATATTTTTAAAACGATAGATAAAAGAATCCAGTACTAAGTACTGGACTCTTTTATCATTTAGGTTTCTATGCGTAATGACTCACAGAATTATTGTACACTACCTTGCCATCCATCCTCCGTCAACATATATTACTTGACCATGAACATAGTTTGATGTCTTTTCTATGATCTTAGATTGTTTTTGTCAGAAGGATAGAAAGTTCTTCCACTGAGGAAACAATATAATTCGGCTCGGCGGCCACTAATTCATCATAACCACCATATCCATAGGTAACAGCAATAACATCTATACCATTTCTTTTCGCGCCGATTATATCATATTTCCGGTCACCAATCATTACAATCCTACTCCGTCCATCAATACTTTGATTTGTTAAGGCAAATTCTATAACATCACCTTTATCAGTCCTAGTGCCATCAAGATTACTCCCGATTATGGCTGTAAAATATTGAAACAAGTTAAAATGTTTAAGAATTTCCACCGAGAATTCTGTAGGTTTCGAGGTTGCTACTATTAATATCTTCCCTTGTTTATGTAATTTGGATAATAGTTCTTCCATTCCTAAATAAACCTGATTCTCATATAAACCTGTTACGGCGAAACGTTCTCGATAATATACAATTGCCTGCTTTGCCTCCTCGTCACTCATCTGGTAAAACTCCTTGAATGAGCCTAACAAAGGCGGTCCGATAAAAGGAGTCAGTTTCTCCACATCTTCTTCATAGATGCCCATTTTTTGTAATGCATATTGAATTGATGATGTAATGCCAACCTTAGGATCTGTCAATGTTCCGTCAAGATCAAATAGTATTATTTCGTACATAATATCACCTCTAATAATGAATTCACTTTATCCGATGACCAAGCCTCTTTAAGGCTCCTATCTTATACAAGTGGGAATTACAAACTAATTATAAAATATATCCAAGACAATGAGCTGTCAAGTATAACTGTTAATAACAAGGAGCAATCCATCAGCGTCTTATGCTCCTTATTACGAAGACTAAGAGGCCCATTCTTATAAGCATAGGTTAAATCCCAGGTGAAGCTTTAATAATATGAACCTTGCGCAGACTAAAAACTCATACTTTAGTATTACAAAAAATAAACCCGCAGAATCTGCGGGTTTATTTTGAAAACCTATGCAACAAAGTCACTTATTTTCTCCTGAATTGCTGAATTTCCAACACGATTTATAAAAGTAGAAAATGGTTCGCCTTTAACTCTATTTTCTTTGTAGAATCTGATAATTTCGACTAACGCCTTGCCAATATATTCTTTAGTAACCAACCCTGAGAGCTTTGTAGCAAGAGCGGCAGAAGGACCTAATATTCCACCAACCCATATTTCAAAACTTTCAGTGGCTTTGCCATCAATAGACACTACATTCCCTTGTAATCCAATATCAGCAATTTGAGGCTGTCCGCAAGAATGTTTGCAGCCGCTTATGCTAATACGAATAGGAACGTCAATAGCAAGTTGGGCATCCAAATATTGCGTAATTTCTTGAATACTATGTTTGGTTTCTGCCACACCAAAAGGACAGAACTCTTTACCCGTACAGGTAACTGCATTTGCAATATAAGAAGAAGAGTCCGGCGAAAATTTCTTTACTATTTCTTCTGCCAATAACCTATCTATTTTTTCATCTGGTATATTAATCAAAATAATATTCTGGGAGTTAGAAGTCCGTAATTCTCCATTGCCATAGTGATCTGCCAATCTGGTTATTTCTTCTAGATCACTAGCACTAAGTCGCCCTGCCGGTATTGTTAAACCAACATAATTAAGACCTGGTTTATTTTGTTTGTGTACACCATGGAATAAGCCCTTATTCCATCCTAATGTCAAATCTGTACCACTTTTCTCAAAGGGTCCTATAATAGCAAGGAGTTCTTTCGTAAATTTTTCAATACCCCAATCAACAATAAGAAATTTTAACCTTGCATGATTACGTTTTTCACGGTACCCATGATCGCGGAAAATAGTGGCAACAGCCACAGCTACCTTCAAAACTTCTTCTGGGCGGACAAAGATATCTACTTTTTCAGCTAATATGGGTTGAGCTGATAAACCACCGCCAACTTTCACGTGAAATCCTTTTATAATTTCTCCATTTATATTTTTTTCAGCAGGAGTAAAGGCAACATCATTAATTTCTCCATGGATAGAGTTATAGGGACTGGTTGTAACGGCAATCTTAAATTTACGCGGCAAATTGGAAAAATCTCGATTGTATTCAAAGAAACGATTCAATTGACGAACAATTGGACTGGCATCAAACAATTCTTCAGGATCAATGCCCGCCAAGGGGCTGCTGACAATATTCCGGGGACAATCCCCAGCAGCTGCAACAGTCGTAAGGCCAACCTTCGCCAATCTTTGAAAGATATCAGGCAAATTTTGTACTCTGATCCAGTGAAATTGAATCGATTGACGAGTCGTAACATCCAGCAAATTCTGCCCATACTCTTTAGCTAGCTCCGCTACGATTTTAGCTTGCTTCGTCTGTAAAACACCACCAGGAATTTTGACCCTCAGCATGAAAACCTCATCGGTTTTAGGTCTTTGCACATACAATCCCAGCCATTTGAAACGATCAAAATCACTGGCAGTAATAGCTGCAAAACCAAGCTGCGCGTACTTTTGGACATCACCAATGACATCCAAACCGTCCTTTTCAAGCTTAGCGATCTCAACATTATTAAGTTTCGATGTATCTTGGCTCCAATTTTGCATAATACGCCTCCAAAATTTTAATTTTTAAAAATAAGACAAGCACTAACACGTCTTTTTAGTCATCAGCTCAAGCGTTAAGGCCATGTTATTAAAAGCATAGTTTAAATAACAATGGCGAAGCGCGTTAATAGTATGGATCCTGCGCAGACTACCTAAACATATAGTTTTTAGTAAAATAAAAAAGCCTAAGGAACTCCTCCGATCGTTGAGGAGCATTCCTTATGCCTTTGGTTTTCCAATCAGCTATTTATGAATTTTTATTTACTATATCATGTACTAATTATAATGTCAATGACCCTATTTTTATAGCGTAGGGCACATCTTTATCCTAGACCAATGTTTAACTCAATTAGCAATGAGTCTACCACCATTTCGACTATTATAAACTTAGTACTGCTCACTTTAGCCCTAAATTGTTCGCCAACAACCAAACTTGGTGGTGAAATATCCACTCTTAATCCTTCTTTCTCAAAGCTAGTTGCAGCATTTCCGGTAACCATGTTGGTTAATTCAGAAATAGCACTTTGCGCCAAATCGTCCAAACTGGCAACAGGCATACCCATCATCATTTTGGATGCAATTTGCATGGCAGTTTGCTCAGTCATATTGTAAGCAATATTACCTCGTAATTGATCTGTTAACCCAACCAGTATGGTAATTCCTTTACTTTCGACAAATTGGTCACCAACTGAAAGTTTACCCTTAACAATATTTTGAAAGCCTAATTGAGGCATAATTGTCATGATTGCATCAATAAATGGGTTGATTATCTTTACGTCCAAAATTATTTCCCTCCCACAAACCCAACATTCATATACAGTGAGCCAATATCCATCTGAGCTGTGATTGTATTTGAAGCCATTTTAGGATTAATAACAGCAACGGACTCGCCAATCAAAATACTAGGCGGTGTCAGACGAATCTCAAATTCCTGATCTCGCAATAAATTATTAATCTGCGAAATACTATGACCTGCAATAATGTTGGCAAATTCAGCAATACTATTAATTACATCCTCATCAGAGACAGAATCTGTACCTAATAATTTGTTAGCGAATTCCTTTGCTACTGACATAGAAACATCTAACATAATCCGTCCTTGCTTACTGCCCGTAATACCAATAATCACTGCTAAACCATGAGATATAGATTTCGGACCAGCACTGTGATTCATAGCAATAATATCCATTCCAGTCATATCAACAATATTCTTTTTCAAGGCAGCAATGAAATATTCTAAAAAATGTTCTTTATCTGCTGCTCCTTCCTGCTGCGCATCTATTATATTATGTAAGCCAGATAATAAGTCTTCTGACTTTACCGGCTTTTGAAAAAATGCCTTTACGCCGATTGCTGTCCCTCTAGTAATAATAGCTTCATCCTTCATCGCACTTACTACAACAATTTTAATTGCTGGATTAATCGTCAATATTTCTCGGCAGCATTCCAAACCATCCATATCTGGTAAGGTTAAATCCATAGTTACCACATCTGGACGCAGGGTACGATATTGATTAATACCATCACCGCCCGTACCAGCACAGCCACATACTTCATATTTAGAATTGGCTAGGGCGTCTTTTATAAGCCTTTGACTAAAAGGAGAATCATCAACGATCAATACACGAATTTTATTCATAATCTCATCACCAGCTCCAATCGTGACTCTTTGCATTGAGTACCAATATTCATTATTTAAATTACTATTCTATTTTTTTATGATTTTACCTGCGATAAGTACCAAAAATATCTTTAATTTTACAATTTCTTAATATCTTTAGTTACATTAACTCGCAAAATATACTATAAACACTTACTCTGTCTGTTAAGGCTTTACCGATATAAATTTATAAGGTAGTATATTTATGAAAACAACTTTGCTTACTACCATACTACTATCATACTTTAATTTAAGGAGGAGCCTATGCTTGTTCATCAAATTATCCAACAAAATCCAAGTCAGCAAATAGCAGTCTTAGGAAACGAACCCATTACATATGGGCAATTAAGGACTACAGTTATAATGTATAGAAATTTTTTCTACCAACAAGGTATACGCCCTGGTGAAAACGTTGGTTTATTCTCTAAAAATTCCATTGATTTTGTTTACACTTATTTAGCAATAACTAGCCTAGGAGCTATCATTGTCCCTCTTAATTTCCAACTTGTACCCCGGGAAATTGCTTATATTATTTACAATGGCAATATCAAGAAATTAATTACCATGACAAAGCTGGATTTAGACGACGAACTTACCAAATATCAATATCCTGAAAAATTAACCCAAATCCTGATTGCCAACCTACCTGATACCATCTCTCGACTAGAAATTCCCCCAGCTCCTGTAACTGATAATTTTGATGAAAACCAAATATGTACTATAATTTATACTTCCGGTACGACGGGAAGTCCTAAGGGTGCTATGCTAACACACAAGAATCTTGTTAGTAATGCCCAAGCATTTTCCCAAGTATTTACCTATCACCCCTCTGACCGGATTCTGTGTGTTTTGCCTATGTATCACTGTTTTGCCTGGACAGCCGCTGTACTAACGCCCTTATTGAATGGCTGTTCGATTAAAATTTTGGAACACTTCGCTATTAGGGAAACTATTGCTGTCATTAAAGATAATGCCTTAACCGTTATTTTCGGTATTCCTAATATATTTCGATTAATTGCCCAGTGGGCTGCAAAGGAAGACTTTGCCCATGTAAGACTCTTCGTTTCAGGCGGTTCTTCTCTACCTCAAGAAATCTCGGAACAATTCAATAAAAAAATTGGTAAAAAAGTCGTTGAAGGCTATGGACTATCAGAAGCATCACCCATCGTATCATTAAATCCTATCACCAAAGTAAAATATTGTTCCATTGGTAAGCCCCTTCCTGGTGTTGAGGTTAAAATTATTGACAATGAAAATAATATTCTCCCCCATGGAGAAACAGGCGAGCTTCTTGTCCGCGGCCCTAACGTCATGTATGGCTACTACAAAATGCCAGAAGAAACAGCAAAAGTGCTGCAAAACGGTTGGCTGCATACAGGTGATGTAGCATATATTGATCAAGATGGCTATCTTTTTATTATTGACCGCCTAAAAGACATGATTATTACGAATGGCGAAAATATTTATCCGCGGGAAATTGAGGAACTTTTATATGCTTATCCAGAAGTATCTGAAGCAGCTGTCATCGGAAGTTTCAATAAACTTCATGGTACCTCTGTTCATGCTTATATCGTTGCTAAAGAAGGATCTACTATCGATAAAAAAGCTTTAAAATTTTATCTGCAAGGAAAATTGGCACCTTATAAAGTACCCCGGAAATTTAGTATTTTAAATGCCCTACCTAAAAGCTCCACAGGGAAAATTTTAAAGACTGTTTTACGCCAGCAAGAAATAGATACAAGTAAATTATAACGAGAGTTTATATATTCTCTCTTCTATTATTATCCAAAATTTATCTTTTTTTAAAAATAGTGTAAAAAAATAATTAAATGGGATGATATATGATATAGTTTTTTTGAATGATATTATATGTCTATGGATGATTACTTAAATTCAAATATTGGAGGTTTATACATGAGCAATTTGTTAACTAAGCTACATAAGCTAGCCTTAGAACTTAGCATATCTCCTCATCAAATCTTGATAATTGCTGATAATTTCAAACAAGCTATGCAAAATGGATTGTCTGGATCACCTAGTTCGCTAAAGATGTTACCTTCCTATTTAAATAAACCTACTCGCAAGGAAATAGGAACTTTTCTAGCGTTAGACTTTGGTGGCACCAACGTCAGAGTGCTTTTAACGGAGTTATTAGGTCAAGGACGATTTATCGTACATGCTCGCGCAGGCAAACCCCTTACAAGTATAGTTGAGCAATATAACCATATTTCCAGGCAATCTACTGCTGACCAATTATTTGATTTTATCGCTCAACAAATTGCAACACTTATTAAACCTGACCTTATATATCCTTTAGGTCATACTTTTTCATTTCCGACTGATCAAACAAGCCTGAATACAGGTACATTGATTCATTGGACGAAGGAAATTGAAACAACAGGTGTCGAGGGTGAAGAGATTACAGCGTTACTGCGAGCGGCTTTAATAAGACAGAATCTGGATAACGTTCTGCCTCAGGCTATCATTAATGATACTGTAGGTACTTTATTAGCATCAGCCTATACCAATCAATATACGGATATTGGTTCGATTTGTGGCACTGGTCATAACACAGCCTATATTGAACCTTGTGCGCCTTGGACTAAACAGCCAATGATTATTAATATGGAATCAGGTAATTTTGACGAATTACCATTTACCTCCTATGACACACTGTTAGATATGCATAGTGAGAAACCTAGTGTGCAGAGATTAGAGAAGATGGTTTCAGGTCATTATGTTGGTGAATTATTGCGTATCATTGCCTGTAGCTTATTTGCTGACGGCTTACTAGCAAGCTGTTCTACAAAAGAAATCTTAAACACGCCATATATTTTAAATGGTGCCCATATTTCCAATCTGCTGGAAGATGACAGTGCCGAGTACGAAAGCATTGCTTATCTTCTTGAGAATAAGTTAGGAATTACAGGCTCAACGTCAGTAGACCGTAAAGCCCTAAAAGACATTGCTGCCCTTGTATCAACTAGATCTGCACGTTTGGTGGCGGCCACCTATATCGGCATCATTCATCATATTGACCCCAATTTAACCAAAAACCACAATATTGCTATTGATGGTTCACTTTATGAAAAAGTTCCTGGTTATGCGGCTACCATTCAAATGACCTTAAATCAAGGCTTTGATACAAAGAAACGAGAGATCACTGCAACTCTCACTAAAGACGGATCAGGTATCGGTGCTGCTATCGCCACAGCTATTGCTGTGCATAAAGATAAATAAGGAAAATCCCTCGCTCCTACATAAACGACACGCTTTCTAGTATAATAAAAAAACCAAGTAGTCAACGACTACCTGGTTTTTTTCATAGTATGTATTATGCACTAACACTTTGCCTTTCAGCAATTAAATCTTCCAGACGTTCTTTCTGCCTCATTAATTCATCCATAGGCACTTCAGCCGTCCCTTGAGCTACCGGAGGCTGGAGTGTTGCCATACATTTTTGAGAATGCTCTTCCATCATTTTATAACCAAAGGCACCTGCCACTACACCAACTGCTAAACCAATCCAAAAATCAGTTCTTGCAAACATCTATACTCACCTCCTTTCACCACCTTGTGCAAAATTTGATCATACAACGGAATACAAGATACATATGACTATACTTCAGATGGTTTCAAAAAACATCTGATTTAAAATGCCTTTATTTTAGCAATTAGCCAGTCCGCATCGCAGGAGAATATCCCCATTTCCTTGCCTATTATTCAACGGACCCCAACCAACAATCTCTATGAAATTAAATAACCAAGTCATAAATAAACCGGCAAAAGCCTTGTTTGATCCATGATTTACCATACTTACCAAACCAGCAATGCTATCCAAATGAAAGGCTTTAGAATGACTATTTCGCCCGCCACAATGAGTTACAACAGAATAAGCAGTTATACCAAAGGCTGCGGTCTCTAACATACTGGCTATGCCGTTATTAGGCGTGGAAAACCGTCGTAAAATAAATGATAAAGCAATTGCCCCGCCGGCCAAGAGAGACCAAAATAAATCATTACGGCAGTCCTGTCCTCCCACTTTATAACCCATAACCGCAAAGATGTTATCAAATACTAATAATATCCCTGATAACTCCATACTGACAACAGTATATTCTACCAGCACTGAGCGCGTAATTGGATTCCAAGTCACTTTGTTAATACCACTACAATTATCTAACTGTGACAAATGACTTGCAAATAATGCAGCTAACTGAGGGGCTATTACAATCCGTACCCGCCCTGGAATCACATGAACAATTTCATAAGCTCTACTTCTCATTTTTTCTTCTCCATTAATAAAATGCGTGCACTATTTAACACGACACCAATGGTAGCAGCATTATGGATAAGAGCTGAGACCATAGGACTGGTTCTCCCGATAGCTCCTAGCAGCATTGCTGCCGTATTAACAGCAATTGTTGTTGTAAAATTTTGCTGTACAATTCTCATTGTATTCTGTCCTAAATCTATCATTTCAGGAATAATCAAGGGATCATCTGAGTTAATCGTCATCGCTGCAGACTCCACCGCAATATCCGTACGTCGGCCTCCCATGGCTACGCCTACATCAGCAAAGGCTAAAGCAGGAGCATCATTGATACCATCACCAATCATCATCACTTGGGAACCACGCTGTAGTTTAGACACTAATAAGGCTTTATCTGCAGGTAGAACTTCAGCATGATAAGAATCAATATCCAGTGTTGCAGCTACATGTTGTGCTACGTTTTTACTGTCACCTGTAAGCATAACAATTTCGTCAATCCCACTGCGGCGTAAACGATTGATAGTTTTTTTCATGTTGGGCCTTATTGGATCATTAATAACCAGCATGCCTAGAAAGATACCATCACGTGCTACATATACTACATTGTAGCCATAATCCGCATACGTTTCTCCACGCGCAACCGCAAATTCACATTCTACATTATTCTCTCGCATAAAAAGGATACTGCCAACTAGAATCTCACCACCGGATATCTCTTCATAATCAGGCACCTTTGCCTGAATACCCTTAGCTACAATAGTCTCGGTGGTAGTATGAGGCGGAACTACCCAATCTTGCTCAGCTACATAATCCAAAATCGCTGCGGCCAGAGGATGAGCAGAATGGAATTCTGCCGCTGCCGCCAATAGTACCAGCTCTTTATCTCCTGTGCCCACCGATGGTTCAACCAGTACTACCTTAGGCGTACCTACAGTAATCGTACCTGTTTTATCCAAAACAACAGTATCAATGCTGCCTAAAGATTCTACATAGTTACCCCCCTTAATCAACACACCTCGTTTCGCTGCGTGACCAATGGCTGCCGAAATTGCCGTAGCAGTAGATAGTTTCAGTCCACAAGAGTAATCAATAAACAATATATTAAGTACTCGTTGCCAATCTTTGGTCAGTCCATATACTAATCCAGCAGCAATAAAAGAAATAGGTACTAACTTTGTAGCCATTTGATCGGCAAAGTTTTGCACTGGCGCCCGCCGCGACTGGGCTTCCTCTACCATATGAACAATACGCGCGAGGGCAGTTGCATCTCCAACCTTTTCCACGATGATTTCTAAATAGCCGTTTTTAACTACAGTACCTGCATAAACATAATCCTTCGTGGTTTTTTCTACAGGAATATACTCACCCGTAATGGAAGACTGATCAACAGCTGCTGCCCCCTCTTTCACTCTACCATCTACACAAATCTTTTCTCCCAAATGTACGCCAATATGATCCCCAGGATTTAGACTCTCAACAGCAACCCTCCGCTCATGCCCATCCGCTTCAATTTTCCAAGCATTAGGCTGATCAAGTCGCAACATATCCGATATATGATTACGTGCTTTCTCTGCCGTATATGTCGTCAGCATTTCTGCCGCATTTGCCAACATTAATAACGTCAAACTTGATTCCGGCTTACCTGATATTACAGATGCCATCACTGCCGTAGCGGTCAGTGTGTCCGCATTGGGCTGACGGTCTTTCACTAACCCCTTAACTCCATTGCTAATAAAATTTCGCGCAACAAATAAGGTGAAGGCGCTTCTGGCAAGATACACGCCATTAAACGCCATCGGAAAATACATCCGCAATAACTGGAGTCCTACTAAACCCAAGCCAGCGGTAATAGCATCACGCCGATAATCATTTACTTCAGAAGATTTCTCTTTCTTGTTGAGAGTTACAGAGCTCACAACCTGTTTACCACTAAAAGTTACCTCTTGAATAATACGAACTACGCTCTTCTTGGAAGGTGCGCCAGAAGAACGCACCATCATATGGCCATTGTCATCAACATAGGCACTAACAACTCCAGCTACCTTACGAACCTTTATTTCCAGCATCGTCTTTTGATATTTGCTAATTTGTACCGGGACAGGGAAAATACCATATTGAAACGTCATGAATCTCGCCCTTTCAACAATGAATAGGACCACCACAACATTTGCGGTCCAGTAGGACTCTGCCCTAAAGTCCACACTTTATTGGCGCCCCAAATCATAAGCCCTAAGGATACCAGCGTACGCAAATCAAAGTTCAGCCCTGTATTTTCTTTAATTGATTTGTTCATGCTGCTAAAGCCGCTGCGGATGTCACTGCCTATCTTTCCATAAGAACTTGTAGGGCTAGGACGCCTAGAAAACTCTTCTAAATATCCCATAATCATCTCAATTTGCTCATCCGGGCAACTATACACTAATAATACAGTACCTGTTACCTGATTGATGGCAAAACTATGTAATGGTGAAGCACTTTTCAACAGTTGTTCAAGTCTTCCTGCAAGCTCTGCATTATTAACTAACTTTTCATAATAATACCGACTCCGCCCCTGGCTTCTATGCACTAACTGAAAACCTTTGCCGCGATACAATTTCCCAACTTGTTTTCCTGCAGAAAGTCCTAAAGCTAATCCAGTCAAATAACTCATTTAATTATCTCCTCCTGTATTGCCTGGCTACCAATTTCTCCACTTCTGTTAACAAAGGATTACCCGCCACATCAACTGGCGAATACTGAATCAGTACAGAGCCTGTTCCTGGATTAACCGAAAATGCATGAATCTCAGAAATAGAGTCCAAATATTTTTTCACCTGTTGTACGTTGTCAGGGTTGTTTATTAATTGATGGGAAAAAAGCCTTACCCTACCTGGTACATAATGTAAAACTTCAACATGCTGAGATAAAAAGGAAATAGCCGATTTCTGTTTAACAAAATTGGCGCAACCAGTAAATACCCCTCCCATTCCTTTGACCTCCTTAGCTATATTTTTTTGTAAGCTTATACGCTGCTGCCAAAAATGTACTCCAGACCACAATGTTAGCAAAACGCCAAAAGCAATATGATATTTCTTATTAAAAGGTAAGGTCAATAAGCTTCCTGCCAATGAAATGACTAACCCCTAAATTGGTAGATGAATTTCGTAGTTGCATAAAGACCATCTTTTCTATGAATTGATAATAAAACTCATTATCAATTCATAGAAATTATACTATTCTATGCCTATTTTTGTCAATCTCCTCTATCATTTTCTTGCTTTTTGTTATTTCCTGCTCAATTCTTATGTATCTTTTGTAATTTTCTTATATTTTTTAATATAACTCTAAGACTCAAGATAGAATACAAATACTTGATAAAAATAATAGTCGTTGGATACCCAATGGTATCCAACGACTATTATTAGTTAACTACTTGTTTATCATCGAAATAAAGTATTTGTGAATTCGATCATCCTGCGTCAGTTCAGGATGAAAGGCCGTTACCAGCATCTTGTTTTGTCTGGCAATTACTATTTTATCATGTACTACCGCCATGACCTTTACATTTGGACCGGCTTTTTCTATATAAGGCGCACGAATAAACACAGCCTTTATCGGTTCTGTACCAAATTCAGGCACTGCCATATCAGCTTCAAAACTTTCTCGCTGACGGCCAAAAGCATTGCGGCGTACTGTAATATCCATTAAACCTAACCGGGGTTGATTACTATCGATAATATCTTTAGCCAGCATGATCATACCAGCACAAGTTCCATACACTGCCATCCCCTGATTGACTCTGGACTGAATTCCTTCAAGCAACCCCCACTTGACCATCAGCTTACCAATTGTGGTGCTTTCACCGCCAGGAATCACCAAACCAGATACATCTTCTAGATCCTCCGGTTTTCTGATTTCTGCCGCTTTGGCCCCGCAACGTTCAAGCATCCAGCAATGTTCCCGAAAGGCTCCTTGTAATGCTAAAACTCCTATTTTCATGATAACCCCTACTTTCTAGCTTGCTTACCAGCCACGATCTTGCATACGTTCGTGTTCTGAAATGGTAGAGATTTCAATTCCCACCATAGCTTCACCAAGATCGCGAGAAATTTCAGCCAGAATTTTCGGGTCATTATAGTACGTGGTAGCTGAAACAATCGCTTTGGCTCTTTTCACAGGATCTCCTGATTTAAATACACCCGAGCCAACAAAAATACCATCGCATCCTAAATGCATCATAAGAGCCGCATCAGCTGGCGTAGCAATGCCACCTGCTGCAAAATTAACAACTGGTAAACGTCCCAATTTTTTAACTTCCATAACAAGCTCTAAAGGAGCTGCAATATTTTTTGCAAAAGCAGATACTTCTTCATTCGGTAAGTTCTGCAACTGACGAATCTCACTCATCACCATACGAATATGTTTTACAGCTTCTATTACATTGCCTGTACCTGGTTCTCCTTTGGTACGAATCATAGCAGCACCCTCACCAATACGACGTAAGGCTTCTCCAAGGTTTTTAGCACCGCAAACAAAAGGAACTTTAAACTGATGTTTGTCAATATGATATTTATCATCAGCAGGTGTTAATACTTCACTTTCATCAATGTAATCTACACCTAAGGATTCTAATATTTGAGCCTCTACAAAATGACCAATCCTCCCCTTAGCCATAACTGGAATAGTCACAACATCCATAATTCTCTCAATAATAGTAGGATCAGCCATCCGAGCAACTCCACCTGCAGCACGAATATCTGCTGGCACACGTTCCAATGCCATAACCGCACAAGCTCCTGCCTGCTCAGCAATTATTGCTTGCTCTGGCGTAGTTACATCCATGATAACGCCACCTTTAAGCATTTCTGCCAAACCAGCCTTTACGCGAAAAGTCCCTTGTTGCATATAATAGTTACCTCCTGTACTTGTTTTAATTTTCAGTCCTAGAAGAAGCTTGTAATTGAGGACTAAAAAAAAATATAGCCTTATTATAAAACAAAATAGACCTCTTTAAAATATACAGAATTACTATTTATAATAGGGACAGTTTTAACATAATGATAAAGTGGACTACAATTCAGATAGAGCTAAACTCCATCTGAATTTCATTTGTTCTTAACTTAATACTTCATAATTCCTTTTTTCTGCTCTTAGTCTTAACAGACTGCACTATTTCTCTCGCAAAAGGCCCCAAATTACCATCGGCATAGGCTTTGATAATTCCAGCAGCCACTTGCCTTATGGCACTTTTTATAATAGCTGGCTCTGTGATCTTCTTTTGTTTTAATGTTTCCTCAATCTCCACTGCCGCTTCGATGGCTTTTTCCGCAGCCACCTTATTAATAGTGTGTACCAGATCTGCTTCTCCTATAACTACCTTCCCAACTAATTCAAAAATTTCCACTGTCTGCGCTACTAACTCTTCAGGAAACTGGTTTACGATAATAACAGGTTGCTGACCTAAAGCCATTTCATCAGCCTGTCCGACAAACTTAGCACCTATACATTTCACATGGGGCGCTGCCATATGATTTAACATATCTTGCCCTACATTGGTAGCTATATTAATAACCATTAAAGGTTTTTCTATGGCATTAAAATCTTTGATACAACTCATAACTTCTCGATCAGGTACAGCCAAAATCACAATCTCCCATGCTGCCATCTCTTCTAAATTGCCAGCAGTTGCTATATTTAATTTTCCTGCCAGCAGGTTCATCTGGTCAATATTTCTGTCAAAGATACATAGATCAACCTGTTTTACTAATAATTCGGCTAACACCCGCCCCATACGTCCAACACCAACTAGCCCAATCTTCATATAAAATCACTTCCTTGTTATTTTATCCTGGATAAAACAAGTTTCTAGTAACCTTCTATTAGTATATGACCATCTTCCCTAAATAGCGTTCTTTGTAATGTTATTTGAAAGAATTTGTTTTCCTTTTAGCTATCAGCCCAAGTGCAGTATCCATATTTTTATAAGCGAAGGTTAAATGCCAATGACGTAGCATTAATAACATGACTCTGGTGTGGACTACCCAAACATATACTTTCTAGCATATTAAGAAAGACGCTACGCATCCTCTTGGTCTCAGACCAAGCGACAGGTTCATGTTATTATAAGCGGAGGTTAAATGACAATGGCGAAGCGTTAATAACATGGATCTGGCGCGGACTACCCAAACATATACTTTCTAGCATATTAGAAAGACGCTACGCATCCTCTTGGTCTCAGACCAAGCGACAGGTTCATGTTATTATAAGCGGAGGTTAAATGACAATGGCGAAGCGTTAATAACATGGATCTGGCGCGGACTACCCAAACATATACTCTGATGCATAAAAAAGAATCACTCTCTAGTCAGAGAAGTGACCCTTTTTAGGACTTCATCCACAATTTCTAATATCACTACCAGTATAACCAGCAGAGCAACTATCAAACGTTCCCCCATGATTCTCCTTTATAACCAGCTTTGTATGATTGGAACCACATAGCCATCATAAAAATAATGTACGAATAAGAACATTATGAGACCTACTACACCGCCCACTACCGAGCCATTGATGCGAATCCATTGTAAATCATCTCCGGCTTTCTCTTCAACAAAACTATTTAATCTATCATCGGTAAATTCGCTCAACGCTCTTTGCACCATTTCCCCTATTACATGATGTTCTTGTTCGATAACCTGATAGATCGCCTTCTTTATTCGTACTTCTAACCATTCTTGTATTTCACCATTTTCTTTGAAGAATGCCCAATATCTTTGTAGTAAACTATTAAACCAATCCATGAGCTCAGTATAAAACTTAGGATTTGCTGTTGCAAGAACATTTTCAATCATCTGCACCGTTCTATAACCTAAGTCTATTTCAGTAACCAAACTCATCTTCCAGCTCTCGAATTGGTCCAGCCATGCAAATTCACTCTCGGGCAATTCCAATAACTCTGTTAATTTTTCATATATCCTTTTGTGTAAGATATGTTCTGGATTCTTACTTTCCTGCAACATTGTCAATAATTCTACATGAAAAGCCTCTGACGCCTCAGAGATACTTACGCTATTGGTCTGTTCACCTAACCAAATAAGGGCTCGCTCTAAAGGTGATCTGCTTTTGGCTCGTGTAATGTCTTCTAAATTCTTGTAGATTATTTGTTTTGTCTCAGCCTTATCTAATTGATTAATTAGCTCATCTACTATATAGAGCGTTAATACTTGCGCTCTTTCCTTTTCCAATAGCCACTTTATCACATTCTTGATTTGCGAGACAACGTTGCTATTGTGAATCTCTTTTTTTATAAAATCATCAATGTGCACTACTAGATCAGCAATCTCTAGCTTGGTTATATTTTCTTTGCAGAACCCCTCAAACCAACTGCTTAACAACTGCTTAGCTCTTCTATCCTCTACTAAATCTATTAGTACGGAAACTAGATGACTAGTATCCACTCTGTTTTTTATCGACTGAGCCGTAAGCAAATCCTGGTCTATTATATCTCGGATAGAACGAATCACCCTTTCACGATGGCGGGGAATCAATGCAGTATGCCAAGGGAATCCTAAAGGTCTTTTGAAAATTGCTGTGATGGCAAACCAATCAGCAATCCCTCCTACTAAAGCTGCCTCCATCACGGCAAAAAAAACTTCCACGGGCAGATACCCTTTGTAGCAATATTTTAGAGCAATGGCCAAGAGAAATAAGAACGATACTAGGACTAATACTTTATTTGCCATAGTTTTATTCTTCATTATTATAACCATTCCTTTCGCGAGCTCAAGGCACAAAACGGTATGAAACCGTTGCCTTTGAGCTTGATTTATTTTACAACTATATTGTTGAG
>Ga0316613_10001168_pt1 | contig 18237 bp, 16 predicted proteins | sample OWC_soil_day10_C_2_FD_207647 | JGI IMG/M metagenome (GOLD analysis project Ga0316613, IMG submission 207647) | Wetland soil microbial communities from Old Woman Creek delta, Ohio, United States - OWC_soil_day10_CT_b | ecosystem: Environmental > Terrestrial > Soil > Wetlands | place: USA: Ohio...
GCACGCCACTCATAAGATATGCACATCATATGCACCATACACATAAGAAACTTTGACACACCATCATACCATCGGATATTTTGAGCTGCCAGATTCTTCCATATGCTTTTTTTTGCATAAAAGTATTAGAGCCGTTACAATAAAGCATGTATAAAGTATCAATAGAACCCCATTGGCGCATTGCCTATGCAAAGAACGCGGCTATGGACACCGCATTACTTCTGCGTTTGCTCTCCGCCATCCAGTCTCACGGGGCTATTCTTCAAGCCGCGAAATCGGTCCATCTTTCCTATCGCCACGCCTGGGGTTTGCTCCGGGAAGCGGAGTCCATTTTCGGAGGTGCGCTCCTCGAAAAGCAGCGTGGGCGCGGCACGACGTTGACGCGCCTTGGTGCAACTCTGCTCTGGGCGGATCGCCGCATCTCGGCACGCTTGTCCCCCACCCTTGAAAGCCTGTCTTCCGAACTGGAGATCGAACTGGCCAAAAGCCTGTCCGGATCGAGCAATGTGCAAAGACTGTGCGCAAGCTATGGGTTTGCCGTTGCGGCCTTGATGGAACGGATCAACCAGAAGGAACTCCCCATCGAACTGCGCTACCTGAGCAGCAAGGAGGCTATTACCGCTTTATCGCAGAAAGAATGCGAGCTGGCAGGCTTTCACATGCCGATTGGCGTATTCGAGTCGACCACTATCGAACATTACGCACCGTATCTCGATCCGGAGAAGCATTGCCTGATTCATCTTGCAACGCTCAACCAGGGGCTTTTCGTCGCTCCAGGCAATCCGAAAGGCATTTCTTCTCTTGGAGATTTGACCCGCAAGGGAATCCGGTTTGTCAACCGACAGGCCGGATCAAGCACGCGCAAGGTGCTGGAACTTCTGCTGGAACAGGCCGGTATTTCGCCGAACGCGATAAGCGGCTTTGAAACCGCTGAATTCACCCACTCTGCCATCGCGGCCTACATTGCCAGCAACATGGCCGATGTCGGGTATGGCGTGGAAACGGCCGCACGGCGTTTCGGGCTCGATTTTGTCCCGTTGACCAAGGAGCGGTATTTCTTCGCGGCAGAAAAGGAGGCGCTTCAGCGCTCGCCGCTCTGCGAGGTGCTTGACATCTTGCGAAGCAGCGAATTCAAACAGGACGTCAATCAACTGGCCGGATACGATGCAACCGATACCGGGCGCATCATGGAACTGACCGAGGTATTTCATCCGGAAGCAGTCAGGCAAGCCTGATTCCCGCCGCCTGCGCCAAACCGAGTCCTTCTCAGACATTGCCGGGAAGGATGAGAGGCCTGGCCAACCAGGCCTCTCATTGACATGAATCAGGTATTCTGAACGGTAATGGTCGGGAATTTCCCGGAAAGGTCCTTTGCTTTCTGCGCCACCCTGACCGCCACTTTGCGCGCAATTTCCTTGTAGACGCTGGCGACAAGGCTGTCCGGCTCAGCCACGACCGGTGGTCTGCCTGCGTCGGTCTGCTCGCGGATGGATAGTGCCAGAGGCAGCGCGCCGAGCAATTCGACGCCATACTCCTTACCCATTCTCTGTCCACCGCCCTCGCCGAAGATATGTTCCGCATGCCCGCACTGCGAACATATGTGCAACCCCATGTTTTCGACGATACCCAGAATCGGGATACCCACCTTCTCGAACATTTTCAGCCCCTTCCTTGCATCGAGCAGGGCAATGTCCTGCGGCGTGGTAACGATTACCGCCCCGGTGACCGGCACCTTCTGAGCCAGCGTCAGCTGAATGTCTCCCGTTCCAGGCGGCATATCGATGATCAGGTAATCGAGGTCACCCCAGTTGGTTTGCTCCAGCAATTGCAGAAGCGCTTGCGTCACCATGGGGCCGCGCCAGACCATGGGCTCGTCCGGACTGATCATGAATCCGATCGAGGACACCTTCAGGCCATATTTTTCCAGCGGATCGAGCGTCTTGCCGTCCGAAGAACGGGCCTTCTCGTCAATACCCAGCATCATGGGCTGAGAAGGGCCATAGATATCGGCATCGAGCAGCCCGACCGACGCTCCCTCCGCCGTCAGCGCCAAAGCCAGATTGACCGCAGTCGTCGATTTTCCGACCCCGCCCTTGCCCGATGAAACCGCAATGATATTCCTGACGTTCGGCAGCAACTTGACGCCGCCCTGCACACGATGCGCGACGATTTTCGAATAGACGTTCACGCCCGCCCTGCCAATGCCGGGCACAGCCTGCAAAGCGGCGACAACCATATTTTTGATGGCCTCGACCTGGCTCTTTGCCGGATATCCCAGTTCGATGTCCAGGGAAATATCGTTCCCGTTGACCTGAATATTCCTGGCCGAACGCGAAGACACCAAATCGGCACCGGTATTGGGGTCGACAACCTTGGATAGCGCTTCGTTGACGGCGTCCGCAGTAATGCTCATCGTTTCCTCCATTTAGCGAGCTGCCAGTCTAGCGCAAATTGCAATACACATGGAAGGTTCTCTTTTTGATGATCTGTTACGCTGTTAAAATGCTTTTTATTTGCCTAACGCATTCATCATGACCAGAAAGCTGTTCGTCACTACTGCACTTCCCTACGCCAACGCTCCGTTTCACATCGGCCACATCATGGAATACATCCAGGCCGACATATGGGTGCGTTTTCAGCGAATGCAGCAGGATGAAGGCAGACAGCGCGAAATATTCTTTGTGTGCGCCGACGATGCGCACGGCGCGCCGATCATGATTGCAGCGGAAAAGGCGGGCAAGACTCCCCAGGAATTCGTTGCCGAAATCGCCGCCGGCCGCAAACGCCCCCTGGACGGCTTTCATATCAGCTTCGACAACTGGCATTCGACCGACGGCCCTGAAAACCACGAATTTTCCAAAGACATCTACCGCAAGCTGAAGGCTGCCGGCTTCATCGCGACCAGAACCATCGAGCAATTCTTCGACCCGGTCAAGAACATGTTCCTGCCGGATCGCTACATCAAGGGAGAATGCCCGAAGTGCGGTGCCAAGGACCAGTACGGCGACTCCTGCGAAGTGTGCAGCGCCGTGTATGCGCCGACCGAGCTGAAGACCCCTTACTCGACACTGACCGGAGCCACCCCGGTGCTGCGGTCATCCGAGCACTTCTTTTTCCGGCTATCCGATCCGAAATGCGTCCAGTTTCTGCGCGAATGGGCGCTGGGCGACGCGAACGGACAGCCACGCCTCCAGCCAGAAGTGGCGAACAAGGCGCGCGAATGGCTCGAAGGCAAGGACGGCGAAGATACCGGACTGACCGACTGGGACATCAGCCGCGATGCGCCCTATTTCGGTATCGAAATCCCCGATGAGCCGGGTAAATACTTCTACGTCTGGCTGGATGCCCCGGTCGGCTACCTCGCCTCGCTCAAGAATTACTTCGACAAGACAGGGCGCGACTACGACGCGTTCATGGCCGATCCGGCAACCGAGCAATACCATTTCATCGGCAAGGACATCATTTACTTCCACACGCTGTTCTGGCCGGCGACGCTTAAATTCTCCGGGAGAAAAGTCCCCGACAACATATTCGTGCACGGATTCATCACCGTATCCGGCGAGAAGATGTCCAAGTCGCGCGGAACCGGCATCTCTCCGCTGCGCTATCTCGATATCGGCATGAACCCCGAATGGCTGCGCTATTACATCGCTGCCAAGCTGAGCGCACGCGTCGAAGACGTGGACTTCAATCCGGACGATTTCATAGCGCGGGTCAACTCCGACCTGATCGGCAAATACGTGAACATCGCCAGCCGTGCCGCGGGGTTCATCTCGAAAAAATTCGGCGGCAAGGTAACGTCCGCATGGGCAACCGATAACGACACGTTCCTCTCCGAATTGCGCGGCATCCAGGCCGAAGTGGCCGACCTGTATGAAACGCGCGAGTACGGCAAGGCACTGCGGCTGATCATGCAGCTGGCCGACATGGTCAATGTGTACGTCGACGAGAACAAACCCTGGGTGCTGGCCAAGGACCCGTCACAGGAGGCCAGACTGCACGAAATCTGCAGCCGCCTGCTGGAAGCTTTCCGCATACTGACCCTTTACCTGAAGCCTGTGCTCCCTGAACTGGCACGCCAGGTGGAAACATTCATGAACCTGCAGCCGCTGCAATGGGGCGATGTCATGAAGCCGATGCCGGACGGCCACCAGATCAACGTGTACTCACATCTGATGCAGCGCGTCGAACCCAAGATGATGGATGCCTTGTTCGAGGCGCCTGAACCCGCAGCAGCAGCCGAAAAGGCACAACCAGCCATTGCGCCCATCGCGCCGGAAATCACGATCGACGACTTCGCCAAGGTAGACTTGCGGATTGCGCGCATCGTCGACTGCGGCTTGGTCGAGGGCGCCGACAAGCTGCTGCGCCTCTCGCTGGATATCGGCGAAGGACGGCTGCGCAATGTCTTTGCCGGCATCCGGTCCGCTTACAAGCCCGAAGACCTGGTCGGCAAGATGACCGTCATGGTTGCCAACCTGGCCCCACGCAAGATGAAATTCGGCATCTCCGAAGGCATGGTGCTGGCGGCATCCGCTGCCGACGAAAAGTCGAACCCGGGCATTTACATCCTGAACCCGTGGCCCGGCGCCAAAGAAGGCATGCGGATACGGTAAAGGCCAGCCGATGGACATCCTGATCAGGGAAGCCACCCTTGATGACGCCCAACTGATCGCCAGCCTGACCCGAGCTGCGTGGGCCAACAAGGTGGCTATCACGTCGTCCGGCCACCGTGAGACGAAAATCAACGTACTCCCGCATCTGCAACAGGGAGGCGGTTTCATCCTGACAGTTGACGGAGCACCTGCCGGATCGGTGCGCTGGGTTCCGCTGGATGACGAGCTGAACGTCTGGGAAATCATGCGGATGGGCATTCTTGCCGAGCACCGTGGCAACAACCTGTCCCAGCATTTGCTGGAAGCCGTCATTCATCACGCTCTCGCCAGTGAAGTCGTCGAATTGAGGCTGGCCGTCCGCGCAAACCAGCCCCGACTGCTTGATTTCTACGCCGCCTTCGGGTTCGAGGTCGCCCCGGAACTCGAATATGCACACCGGAATCCGCTTGAGCCGGCACCAACGGTAATGCGCAGGCGGTTCGGCAAATAAAGGCTGCATTTGCAAGATACAGTCCCATGTATCTACCGCACCGCAAGTCAGACAGTGAGCAAAATCATCGTTTTTTTCTGATACTCCGTATTTTCATACTATAATTGCCGGATGCATATTCGCGGCCTGCTTCCCTGTCCGTTGCAATAAGATGAAAAACGTTTTTGGACAACATAGGTAAAATGGCTGAAAAATGCACGGACCAACCATGAAATTTTCACGGCAAAATTCCATCTACCTGTCGGAATTGGACCAGCTCTTTCAAGACCTCAAGAAAGAGAAACCATGTCTTGCGGAACAACAAAGCAAAGGGATGGGGCTGCTGTGGGATAAAAAGCCGCTCAATCCGGAGACCCGTCATAGAGACAACCAATCCCGGTTGAAGCAGCCCGCCTACGTGTACCGCTAACAGGTAATCAGCGCACAGAAATGAATGCAGATTCAGCGAGTGCCAACCCGGATTCACCGGCACAAGCTCCTTCCGATAATGCAGGACCGATAAACAGCGGCGCCATCGCTCGCCTATACGGCGAGGATGTGTTCGAAGTTCCGTCGGACCTCTATATTCCACCGGAAGCACTGAAGGTGTTCCTCGACGCATTCGAGGGCCCCTTGGATCTCCTGCTGTACCTGATACGCCGCCAGAACTTCAATATTCTGGACATCCCGATGGCTCGGCTGACAGAACAGTATCTGCAATATGTCGATCAGATCCGGTCGCACAACCTGGAACTGGCCGCCGAATACCTGCTGATGGCTGCCGCGCTGATCGAGATCAAATCCCGGCTTCTCTTGCCTCCCGTCAAAAGCGAAAGCGGCGAGGAAACCGAGGATCCCAGGGCAGAACTGGTGCGGCGTCTTCTCGAGTATGAGCGGATCAAGCTGGCCGCCGAACAGATCGGCGACATGCCCCAACTGGGGCACGATTTCCTGCAGGCTCAGGCAGTCATCCCTCCAGAGACCGCCGTGCAATGGCCTTCGGTCTCTCCGGAGGATCTGCATGCCGCCTTCATGGAAGTGATCAGGCGCGCCAAGCTGACTGTGCATCACAAGATCGGTCGCCAGGGCCTTTCGGTACGCGAGCATATGTCATCCATTCTTCGACACCTGCAAGTATCCGGCTTCGTGGAATTCTTTGACCTGTTCGACCCATCGCGCGGCGTTGCCGTGGTGGTGGTCAATTTTCTGGCGCTGCTGGAGCTGGCAAAGGAAACGCTGGTGGAAATTACCCAAGCGGAACCGCTGGCTCCCATTTACGTGCGTCTGGCTCACTCTCATGAATGATCCCTGTTCACGCACGTTTTCTTTTCTTTCTTTGTTCAGGCCGTCAGGCTGGATAAAGTGTTTTTTCGTCCGGCCAGTACGGGCAACTGGAAATCATGAAAATTATTACAACCATTGAAGAATTGCGGAATCAATTGCGCGGACAACTGCGCACCGCTTTCGTGCCTACCATGGGCAACTTGCATGACGGCCATCTTTCCCTGATGCGCCTTGCAAAGAAACACGGCGACCCGGTGGTCGCCTCCATTTTCGTCAATCGCCTGCAGTTTGGTCCCAACGAAGATTTCGACAAATACCCGCGCACCTTTCAGGCTGACATCGAAAAACTGGAGAAAGAAGGCGTTTACGTTCTGTTTGCGCCAACCGAAAAGGACCTTTACCCCGAACCCCAGCAATTCCGCGTGCAACCTCCGGAAGACACCGGCGACATATTGGAAGGAAAGTTCCGTCCCGGATTCTTCAACGGGGTGACGACGGTCGTGCTGAAGCTGTTTTCATGCGTCCAGCCGCGCGTCGCCGTATTCGGAAAGAAGGATTACCAGCAATTGATGATCGTTCGCCACATGAGCAAGCAATTCGCGCTTCCGACCGAAATCATCGCGGCTGAGACCTATCGTGCCGAAGATGGCCTGGCCCTATCGTCCCGCAACGTCTACCTGACCAAGGAAGAACGCACCGAGGCCCCGATACTGTTCAGGACCCTGCAGGAGGTTGCCGACAGGCTGAGGAACGGCTACCTGGATGTCTTCAAGCTCGAAAAACATGCCATGGAAAAGCTCACGCAGCGCGGCTGGACGCCCGACTACATATCGATCCGCAAGCGCATTAATCTTCAACCGCCGACCGCAGGCGATCTGGCCGAAGGCGAACCGCTGGTTGTGCTTGCCGCGGCCAAACTGGGTGCGACCAGGCTTATCGACAACCTGGAAGTGTAAGCATCTGGAAGCAGATAAAGTCCTGGAATAATCATGCAACTATTCCAGGACTAGCCCAGTTACGCTCTCTTGCACATGCAAGTGCAGTCCTCATTCCATTTTTAAAGCTCGGATAGGGCATGAATAGTCTCTGGGTGTACGTATATACGGCTGCATGCAATTGTCCAAGTCTTCTTCGGCTCTAACGAGCCTTTTCCATCTTTCCATACCTCGTCACCACGCTGCCATCAGCTATAGCCCGGCACGCGTTCGATATCGAACAGCCGATCTGTCGGCATCCTGAACATCCAATTTCCCGCTTAACAGCAGGTATGAGCATGCTCGGCAGGCACCACAACATGATGAACGCCATGCTTGCGTGGAAGAAATACCACGCGACTGCGTTGGTTGCGGTTCGTGCCCATTCATGCCGTTCAATCCGCTGAACTCCAGTCAAAATGAGCTCTCTTACTCACTGTCCGGTATTCCCTTCCCTGTCACTTATCCGAAATAAGCCAGATCATGTATGAATCGTTGGCACTATATATCGGCGGTGAATTCCTATCCGGCAACGGCCGCCATGAACAAGAAATCATCAACCCTGCCACTTTTGACGTATTGGGCCATTTGCCGCATGCCACAAAGGCAGATCTCGACTGCGCGCTCGATACCGCACTATGCGCCTTCAAGACTTGGCGTCTCGTTCCTCCCCAGGAACGATCCCGCTTGTTACGGCGCGCGGCCCAACTACTGCGCGAGCGTGCTCCAGAGATCGCACGCAACATGACGCTGGACGAAGGCAAGCCGATACGTGAAGCGACTGGCGAGGTTCTTTCATCCGCCGACAATGCGGACTGGCATGCCGAAGAGTGCCGCCGCATTTACGGACGCATAATTCCGGGAAAAAAACCGGCCGTACGGCAAATGGTGGTCCGCGAGCCGGTCGGTGTGTGTGCCGCCTTTACCCCATGGAATTTTCCTATTGGCCAGGCAATCCGGAAAGTCAGTGCCGCTCTGGGTGCCGGATGCACAATCATTCTAAAGGGAGCCGAAGAATGCCCGAGTGCCATTGTCGCGATGGCACGAGCATTTCACGATGCGGGTATTCCTCGTGGTGTGCTGAATATCGTCTGGGGAATACCAGCCGATATTTCCGAGTACCTGATTTCGTCTTCTGCCGTGCGCAAGGTTTCTTTCACAGGATCAGTAGCTGTCGGCAAGCATCTGGCTGCCATGGCTGGAGCACAAATGAAAAGGATGACGATGGAATTGGGCGGGCACGCCCCTGTCCTCGTATTCGACGATGCAGATATCGATCAGGCCGCCGGGATGCTGTCTCACCTCAAGCATCGGAACGCAGGTCAGATCTGCATCTCACCATCCCGCTTTTTCATACATGAACGTGTCTATGATCGCTTTCTTGCCCGCTACATCGAGGCAACACGCCAAATCCGGATCGGAAACGGATTGGACAAGGATGTCGATATGGGACCGCTCGCCCTGCAACGTCGAATCGATGCCATGGAGCAGTTCGTAGAGGATGCACGTCAGAGAGGAGCGCAAATTGCACTAGGTGGTGCAAGAGTCGATCGACACGGCTACTTCTTCCAACCAACGGTCCTTACCGATATTCCAGCTAAAACGCGCATTCTGCATGAAGAACCGTTCGGGCCTATCACTCCGATAGTGCGTTTTGGCAACCTTGAGGAGGTGATCGCAGAAGCCAACAGCCTGCCTTATGGACTGGCCTCATACATCTTTACCAGATCGCTGGCAAATGCGGCACACACGTCGGATTCGTTAGAGGCAGGTATGGTATACATCAATCAGGTCTCTATCACGCCAGAAGCGCCATTCGGCGGCGTCAAAGACAGCGGCATAGGCAGTGAAGGAGGCTCGGAAACATTTGAAGGCTATCTGTCGACCAAGTACATCATGCAGGGCTATTGAACTGGAAGCCCATTACCCCTGCAGTCATTCATCATGAGTTATTTGCGCATAGCCTCCACCGCAATACGCAGCGTTACCTCATCGCTCACCAGAGGCACGTATTTTCCCATATTGAATTCCGAACGCTTTAGAGTGCCGACTGCGTCGGCACCGCATGCTTCTTTCTTGGCCATGGGGTGCAGCATGCATTTGAACGAAACAATATTCAGGACGAGCGGCCTGGTGATGCCTTTCACGGTCAGCACTCCATTAATAGCAACCGGCCTCTCACCATCGAACCGAAAGTCGTCCGAGATAAACACAATCTCTGGAAAATGCTGTGTATCGAAGAATTCTTCTGTCTGGATATGTCGGTTGAGAGCCGGCACGCCGGTATCGATCGAACGCGCATCGACTATGATGGTTGCTTGACCAATACGTGCTTCTTTGTCGAGAACGATCGATCCCGTCGTTTTGTTGAAGCGGCTCTGCTGGGTCGAAAAACCTAAGTGCCTGTATTCGAATCGCGGGAAAGAATGGCTACTATCGATTTCGTAGGTCACTGGTCCAGCATATGCAGCAGTTGAAACGACTATCGCTGCAAAAACGAATGCCGATCTCATCGATGAACCCTCCATGTTTTTGGAACGGATTTAATACCTGGTTATTGTTTAACCGACAACTAGGCGATGTCTGACACGCTCTCTCGATCAACCATAACTTTTACCTGACAAGAGCGCCAGCCTCCATGATTTTGCGCAAGACCATGTCCTTGTTAAATCCTGTGCTCCAGCCTGCCTACTGCGAGGTCTCATTTAATATCACTGAAAAGGCCGATAGGTCATCTTGTAAGGAAAGCCACCCACCCATAGCAAGTCTCTTGCATCTAAAATAATATCTTTATACTGACGCCATCTCATGCAAATTATTCAATTTTACAAAACGGCTGCCTGATAGTTGCGATTGATGAAGGAGCTATCGGAGAAAAAATGCATTTCACCAACATGAAAGGCAACTATTACAAACCGCGAATGTTTCGCCTTTTGAAATGGATGCTTGGACTTTATCAGGAGGCACGCCCCAGGTCGCCATCAACCGGTGTCAGCGTACCGTTCATTCATAATGACGGAAGCCTGCTTCGCCGCGCCGATTCGGAAACGCTGACCTGGATAGGCCATGCATCATTCCTGCTCCAGCTTGGCGGCAAGAACGCACTGATCGATCCGGTATTGTCGAGTTCTCTCGCCTGGATCAAACGCAATGCCCCTCCCGGCCTTGACTGGCCGGCGCTTCCGCCCGTCGACGTCGTTTTCATTACTCACAACCACCGCGATCACATGGATGCGCCGACATTGAAAAAGCTCGGCCCCGGCCCGGCCTATATCGTACCGAAGGGACTGGGGAAATGGTTCCGCAACCATGGCATGCAGCGCGTAACCGAGATGGAATGGTGGCAACAGGAAGAAATCGAAGGCTTTCAAATCACCTTCGTTCCCGCCGAGCACTGGGGAAGGCGGGGCCTTTCGGACGTGAACACTAGCTGGTGGGGAGGTTACGTCATCGAGCGCGACGGGTTGCGCGTCTACCATTCCGGCGATACGGCCTGGTTCGACGGCTTCCACCGGATTCGGGAGCGCTGCGGCATGATCGATGTGGCCATGCTGCCTATCGGAGCCTATTCGCCTCACTGGTTTATGCGTGAAATGCATATGAACCCGGAAGAAGCGATCAATGCCTTTTTATCGCTGCAGGCAAGGCATTTCGTCGCCATGCACTGGGGCACGTTCAAGCTATCGGACGAACCGCTTGACGAACCCCCGCTGCTTCTCCTGCAAGCATGGGATCGCCTGAACCTACCTAAGAAAGAATTAACTATTCCAGCCATTGGAGAAACACTACTGTTAAGCAGCATGCGATCGGACTGAAAGAAGCCTTGTTTCCGACAAGCCTTCTTTCCGCAAAACGGGCCACTCCCGCGAAGATCAGGCCAGCAAATCATCCAGGCTTTTCCAGCCCGGGTCGTCTGCAGCGAAGCCGTTCTCGGCATCATTATGAAATTCCGCCAGCCGGCTACGTTCCGATGATGTCAATGCCTCACCTGCCGTCTGCAAGACTGCCAGCACGTCCAGGTTTGCCTCTGAAGGATCATCGGCTTTGCTCATACGTTCCAGAATCCGTTTGCGCAAAAGCGCTTCGCCGGCCAATACCGATGCGATGGCGAATGGGACATGCTCCTTCTCGGCCATTTCACGAAAGAGCCGGCGTTCCGCCTGTCTCAGGAAAGCGGCATCGACAATCACGCTGAATCCGGCGGACAGCAATTCATGGGCAATCCGGCGCAATGCGCGGTAAGTCCGTTCCGTCGCCTCCGTACTGTAGATGTCGACCGGTTGGCTGTGACTGACATCCAGCGCGGACAGCCCGAAAAGCCGCTTCCGTTCGATATCGGAACGGATCCTTATAGCACCAAACCGTTCAAGCGCTGCCTGCGCGAAGGTGCTCTTGCCCGATCCGGGCAGTCCGTGAGTAATGACAAGGAAGGGCCGTGTTTTCACCAGAAGAACCGCTGCCAGCGAAATATAATTGAGGGACACGGCAGCAAACCGGCTTCGCTCATGGCTATCAGGTTTTTGCTGCGAAGTACGGATGGCGTAGACCTTGGCGCGTACGACAGCGCGCGCCGAGGCGTGAAAAAGAAACATCCCCATGGCGCCATAGTCGCCTGATTCCTCCAGATAGCGGTTTATCAGTCGATACGCCAGGCCAGGCCGCTCATAATGGAGCAAATCCATGAAGGGGAAAGCCATATCGGCGATAACATCGATCCAGCGTAATGCCGGATCGAAGTCGATCCCGTCAAAGGGAACCGCTTCGCCATCCATGACCACGATATTGGCCAGATGCAGATCGCCATGGCATTCGCGCACGAACCCTTCGGTACAACGGCGGTTGAAATTGTTCTTGTTTCGAGCGAACGCTGTTTCGGTATTCTGTTCCAGTCCGGCAAGAACCGGCTCAGCCTCAGGCAAGAGCGCCCGAACCTGCGCCAGATTCTGAGAAGCGCACACGTACACGTCGGATGGGTTGCCATAGCGCACTCCTTCCGCGGCGGCGGGGAGATTGCGATGAAAGCGTGCCAGCGTCACAGCCAGGCTGTCTATGTGCTGCGCCAGCAGCGTCCCGTTCAGCACCATTCTGTCCATCTCATCCGCCGTATCGAAACGACTCATGCGAACGGCGTACTCGAGAGCGGGGCTTCGCTCCAGCTCGGGGGCATCTTCGCTCCCCCCGATCGGCACGACATCCAGGTAAAGGCGAGGAGCAAGACGCCGGTTCAGCCTCAACTCTTCTTCACAGAAGAAGCGCCGGACTTCCAGGTCGGAGGCGTCGATAAAATCCAGATGGACCGCCTTTTTGATTTTGTAGGCGAATCGTCCTGCCAGCAAAATCCACGATATATGGGTCTCGATAAGCTCTACGCCCGAATGCGGCCGTCTGGAGCGCTCCGCTTCGGCCAATAAGTTGACAAGCCGGTTCTGCCTGTCCAGCGTCTCTGGTTCCTGTTGAATCGGATTCACGACTGCCCCAAGTTCGGCCGGGATGCTGCCTTATCCTCTTTCTTCCAGATCATGCGCCTTGCACCTACCGCGCCTACTACTCCCCCGCCCATACCCAGAAGCAGGGAAAGAAAAACCACGGCGAAAAAGATCCAGGCGGCAGAACTGGCTGCGTCCATCCCCCTTCCGCGCGTTTCCGGATTCTGGGCATCGCCCTGTTGCATGCGGCTAGCCGCAGATATAGCCTGATCGACAATCACACCTGCACGCTCGGGATCCATTCCCATCGAGCTCAGCAACAGGATGGCCTCTTCCCTTTGTCCTGACTGAACATAGTGTAGCAATGTCTGAAAATCAGCCAGACCGACCTCTCCGCCCAGTTGGGCCCGAAGCAAAACCGTCACACCGGCATCATTGCTTTGCATACTGCGGCCCGGATCTGTCCAGACATTGGCAAAAACACCGTTCACAAGAGATCCTGCTGCAGACGTCACCATGAATACCAGAAAAAGTGTCGTTACCGCCCACGATACGGCACCATGCAAGGCCCCATCGATTTTTCTTCGCATACCGGACATGCGCGCGGTAACGTAGCCGCCAACGAAAGCCGACGTAAGCATGCTGATTCCAGCCCAGGCCCATGACGCATACCCCGCCATATCTTCGCCTGCCGCACCAAGAATGAATAGTCCCGAGGCAAGCCCAAACAGGGCCAGCATCAGTTGAACAGCCGTCCCGACGGCGACTCCCGCAATGACTGCGCCCCACCGAATCGAGGTGATGAAAGGAGGACGCAAAAGACTGGTTTGGGCACCAGCCATTTGATCCCGGTATTGAATTCTGGGCTCAATCTGCTCGATTGTTGCCATTGTCATTCCCCATGAATTTCTCAAATCAGGTTGAAACGGGAGCGCACGTTTATATGGAGGCGCAAGAACATCACCCTAAATCGAAAACCGGAATGAATGACCTCTTCATGTGCTCGCTGGCAATATCAATTCCAGCCAGACTCTATCCTGTCGTATGAATTTATCCAGATATTCGAACGAACTTATCAATAAGCAAAGCAAAAGGCGACCGAAAGACCATGCAATGCGCCTCCGGCCGCCCTTTTGAATGCACTTTATGATCTCCAGCCAAATAAAACAGATGTATTTCGGGGAGAAAATCTCCCCGAAATGGATTAACGGTTCTTGTGGCTCTGGCTGCCTGCTTTTGCATGTTGCTCAGAGCTTCCGCTTTTTGCAGATACCGAGCCGCGGCTGCTTGAACTGCTTTCACCGCCTTTACGTCCGATTGCAGCCATGTGTTCACGATTACGACTTACTGCTTCACCGCCTTTCTGGCCGGCACGACGTGCCTCTTCGGAGGTGAATTCATGCGCAGTTCCTTTTTCGTGCGCGGCTCGACCTCCCATGCTGGCAATCTCGCGCTGCTTTTGTGCGTCCATTGCGGCAAATCCCCGTTTGCTCGTGCCGCCACTCTTTTGCCCGCCTGAACTGCCTTTGGCTCCTACACTCATGATTATCCTCCTTTTACGCTTTATTTAAAGATTTCCTCATATAAATCCGTGAATAACGCATTTCATGAAGAATATGAAGGAGTCTTCTATTTCGAGCGAACCGACAATATAAAGACTACGAGGATTTGAGGTGAGCCGTAATCAAAAGTTCCAATCAATGGCAAATAATAAGGAATTTAAATAAAAGCCTTCATCAACCAGTATATGGAGGATGGCAGCAACACTATCCCGATTTATTAAACAGATAAATTTTTAATCTATATTTGAATTTTTACTTAAATACGGAAAATAGTTTCCTGATGAAACACCATAATCTTCAACAAAATTGGACTGATACTTGAAAATGATATTTCATAATGAGAAAGACTTTTACGCATTATTACACTTCATCAATCAAAATCAGATCAACAAATAATTTTTCAAACCAGATTTTTAATTATTGATAATTTACAACTCCAATCCGGATTAAGGCTATTTTTAATTCGAAAAATTGTAGGAATATTCCTAATGCTGTCTTATTTATTCCTACCCATACATTCAGTACCCGCTGATATTCATTGAATTTCAATATTGACATAATTCAAACACTGATTTGATGGCAAGAAATAACATTAATCATTGACAAGCGTACAAGCCTTTTACTGATTTCAGTTGGCATTTCTTCTTATTGCTCGTTTTTTAGTTAATTCGATATCCGATCTCTTCATTTATATCAATCAAGAATCAGGGGGAAAAATATGCATTCAATCAAACTGTCTGAAGTTAATTCCGATTCACCAGCTTCGGCGTTGCCCCCAATGGAAGCCGGACGGCAAAAACACGGAAAACTATGGTCGACCCTCAAGGAAGTCTGCGATCTGTTACGAATTCAAGTCCCTCTGAACTCATCCATTTCCAGCGAAGAAGTGCTCTTTCAGCATGTGCAATTCAAAACGGGACAACGCGTCCATATGATCGGACAGCCTTTTGATATGTTGTATATCGTCAATTCCGGTTTCCTGAAAACCGTCCTGATCGATGAATTCGGAAACGAGCAGGTCCTCAGTTTTCCGATGAAAAGCGATCTGCTCGGAGTCGATGGTATCCATACCAAGCACCATTCCTCAGAAGCGGTTGCCCTTTCAGACTGCGATTTGATCCTTCTCCCCTTCAAAAAGCTGACCACGCTTGGAAGGACGCATGCCGAACTCGAACATGCCATGTACGGCGTCATGAGCCGTGAACTGGTTCGCGAACAGGCCATGATATGCATGCTCGGCACGCTTAGTGCCGAAGGAAGAGTTGCCCGCTTCCTGGTTTCCCTGGCGGACCGCTTCTCACAGATGGGCTATTCCAACCGACTTTTCAATTTGCGCATGACGCGTCACGAAATTGGAAGCTACCTCGGACTGACTCTTGAAACGGTCAGCCGTACCCTGTCTGCCCTGCACGATATCGGATGGATCGGTGTCGACCAGAAGACGATTGAAATCAAGGATATCAACGCTCTGCGCAATCTTCGCAGGCTGCCCCCGGCAAAGTCACGCGCCAAAGAGAAAGCAAAATCGCCGGCCGGAGCACTGCCGGGAACACAATGGGAACAAACGACGGCCGCCAACGTCTAGCCATCGAGGAAAAGAAAAGGCCGTTCCCGCGACCTCAATCGCTGGAACGGCCAAAGATCAATACGCCGTCTTCTTCAGTTGGACAGGGCCGAAGCCACGCAACCAAGAGTCCGTGCGTTATTTCTTGTGAGAAAGCCGCTGCTTTGCATTCTGCGCAGCCTGTGAATCCGGATACTTGGCTATCAGCGTCTCCATCGTTTTCCTGGCCGAAGCCTTATCGTTCAGTTCCGCGTAACTGCTTGCCATATTCAGCATGGCATCCGCTGCTTTCGGACTATCGGGATAATTCTTCACAAGCGCAGCCTGAGCGTTGATGGCATTGCGGAAATCGCGCTGTGCAAAATAGGAAATCCCAAGGAAATACTGGGCTGGTGCCGCATACCCTGATTGCGGATAGCGTCCAAGAAAATCCGAGAACGCATGGATTGCGCTCTTGAATTTTTTCTTTTCGAAGTAACTCAGTGCGGCATCATAGGATTTCTGTTCGGACACGTCGACGCTAGCTTCCTTGCCGTCGACGACCACTTTCTGAGGCTCCAGCTTACGCAACCGCGCATCCAGATCCATGTAGAAATCCTTCTGTTTTTTTTGCAGAGTGGACAGGTCGTTCGTCAGCACTTCAACGTCGCCTCGCAGCTTGGCGATTTCCTGACGCAAGGCTTCGTTCTGGCTTGCCAGATCGAGGACACTGGTTTTGTCCGCCTTTTCGGTCATCTTGCCGCGCAGATCGAGAATCGATCTGCGCGCTTCGTCATCGTCAAACAGCCCGGCGCTTGCCGTCAGGGGCAAAAGCGAGCATGCGGCCATGACGGCCGCAGCAAGAGATCGCTTGGATATCTGCATATTTATTGATATACGATGTCAGCGCGACGGTTTTCAGACCAGGACGATTCATCATGTCCGGTTGCCTTCGGTTTTTCCTTGCCGAACGAAACCGCTTCCATTTGCGAATCGCTTACGCCAAGCAGCGACATGGATTTACGCACGGCCTCAGCCCGTTTCTGGCCCAGAGCCAGGTTGTATTCGCTGCCGCCGCGTTCGTCGGTATTACCCTGAATGACAATTTTGCGCGTCTTGTTGCTGTTCAGGTATTTTGAATGGTTTTCAACGATCGGCTTATCCTGATCACGGACGTCATATTGGTCGAAATCAAAATAGACGCTGCGTTTGGCCAGAACGCCTTGCGGATCGTTGAGCGCATCGGAGGAACCGGTGGTTACGGTAGACACTTTGCGGGGATCGGTGGAGTGATCCGAGACAGCAGCCTTGTCATCCAACTTTACGGACGAGCCGCATGCCGTCAGTATCAGTGCGCCGGAGAGGATCAACGTCATTTTCTTGAGCTTAAGCATGGTAGTTCCCTTTTTGAAAGTTTTTTTATTTCATGAACGGGCCCCAGGTGGGCTCGCGGATATTGCCTGCACGTGGCGACAGGCTATGCTTGATACGGCCATCTACAGACACCACCGAGAGCGAGCCGCGGCGCCCTGATTCGGTAGCATACATAATGTACTTTCCATTCGGCGAAAAGCTGGGCGATTCGTCCCGCGCCGTATCGGAAAGGCGCAGTTCCTGACCGCTTGGGAGATCAAGAAGATATAACTGGTATCCGCCACCGCGTCGCGAAATGTAAGCCAGGGACTGCCCGTCCGGCGATATGCGCGGACTGATATTGTATCCGCCATGGAAGGTCACCCGATGAGCATCGCCGCCATTTGCATTCATGCGATAGATTTGGGGCGAACCGCTGCGATCGCTGGTGAAATAGATCTGGCTGCCATCGGCGGAAAATTGCGGCTCGGTATTGATACTCTGCGTGTACGTCAGGCGCCGCAGTCCGCCTCCTTCGGCATTTACGACATAAACCTGGGTCAGACCATCCCGCGAGAGTGCAATAGCCAGCTTTGATCCATCCGGAGACCACGACGGTGCCGAATTATTACCCTTGTAGTTGGCAATGACTTTGCGTTGGCTGGTAATCAGATTCTGTACATACACAACCGGTTTCTTGTTTTCAAACGAGACATAAGCAACCTTGGTTCCGTCAGGCGACCAGGCAGGCGATATGATCGGCTCTGTCGAGCGAACCGCCACCTGGACTCCCTGCCCGTCCGCCTCCGCGATTTCCAGGCGATATTCCCGCCCGATCTTGGTGACATAGGCAATGCGAGTGGCGAAGATGCCCTTCGCACCAATCAGTTTCTCGTAGATATCGTCCGCAATCCGGTGAGCGGTCAGACGGACCGACTGCTTCTGGGATACCAGGGACAATGCGGACAGGGACTGCGATTTGGATGTGTCGTACAACCGGTAATGGACAT
>Ga0316613_10001169_pt1 | contig 18213 bp, 18 predicted proteins | sample OWC_soil_day10_C_2_FD_207647 | JGI IMG/M metagenome (GOLD analysis project Ga0316613, IMG submission 207647) | Wetland soil microbial communities from Old Woman Creek delta, Ohio, United States - OWC_soil_day10_CT_b | ecosystem: Environmental > Terrestrial > Soil > Wetlands | place: USA: Ohio...
AGCGTCGAGCGCTGGGACTAGATCTGCCAGACGGCCTGATCAAGACATTGGAGACAAAGACATGAACGCACCCGCAGACATTGCCAAGGTCATCGCCAGCCAGCCCGACGCCACGCTGGGCTACCGCGATTTCGCCCTCGGCAGCTTCAAGTTCAGGCGCGACGAGTATTTCGCGCACATCACCTGGACGACGCACGACGGCCGGCCCTTGAGCCACACCCTGGACATCGGCAACTTCCTGCGCGCACTGATGCGCGACGTGGCCTGGGGCTTCTTCTACGGCGGTGTCAACTTTGACCATGTGCTCGGCACCACCAACCACTACAGCACAGTGGACCTGTATGCCGGCACCTACAACGCGACGATGAAGGCCGCCGGCGTCGATCGGCTGGAGAACTTCCCGACTGCGCAGATCGCCGCGACCTTCGCCGAGATGCTGGACGACTGGACGAACGAGAGCTTCGACCCCTTCAGCTCGCCGCAGGAAACGGGCAGCCCCTATGGCCGCAAAAATGGCCACAACCGCGCCAGGATCACCCGCGCCCGCGAACTGGCCACGCGCTGCGTCGGCCTGAAGGGCGACCTGAACCTGCGCACGGACGAACGCGGTGCACCGGTCAACCGCGCCTTCGCCGACGTGCCGCAGGACCAGCCCGAGTTGCATCCCGAACCCGGCTTCGAGAACGAGGTGCATGCCTTCAACCTGTTCGCCTTCCTGAGTCGCAGCCAGGTGACCTGGAACCCGAGCTTCACGAGCGTCGTCAAGTACAGCTTCATGTGCCCGACCACCGAGGAGCACATCCTGCCGATCATCCATGCCAACGACCGCGTGGAATGGTTCTTCCAGATGACTGACGAAATCCACTGGGACTGCGCCGACAAGACCACCGGCAAGCCGCTGGCGCGCGTCATCATGAAGGCCGGCGACATGGCCGCTATGCCGGCGTACTGCCGCCACCAGGGCTACAGCCCGAAGCGCAGCATGCTGCTGGTGTGGGAGAACGGCAGCCCGAACCTGGTCTACGAGATCCAGAAGGGCGACGCGCCCGAAGTGCCGGTCAAGTTCTGAGGCGAAGGAGTCATCCATGAACCTCGCGGACATACAGGCCGCGGCGGGCCTGCGCACGCCGATACGCCACCAGCTGTTCATCGATGGCCAGTTCGTGCCCGCGCAAAGCGGCGAGACGCTGGCCACGCTGAACCCGCACGACAACTCGCCGATCGCCGACGTGGCGCTGGCCGGCAGGGCCGATGTCGACCTGGCGGTGGCTGCGGCGCAGCGCGCCTTTCCTTCATGGAGCCGCCTGGCGGCGGCAGACCGCGGCCGCATCCTGCTGAAGCTGGCCGACCTGATCGAGGCCAACGCCGAAGAGCTGGCACGGCTGGAGAGCCTGGACACCGGCCATCCGATCAAGGACAGCCGCGCGCTCGACGTGCCGCGCACGGCCGCCTGCTACCGCTACTTCGGCGGCATGGCCGACAAGTTCCAGGGCGAGACCATTCCAGTCGAAGCGGGCTTCCTGAACTACACGCTGCGCGAGCCGGTGGGCGTGGTCGGCCAGGTGGTGCCGTGGAACTTTCCGCTGATGTTCACCAGCTGGAAGATGGCGCCGGCGCTGGCCGCCGGCAACACCATCGTCATGAAGCCGGCCGAAGTGACGCCGCTGTCCAGCCTGAAGATCGCGGAGCTGATGGCCGAGGCCGGCATGCCGAATGGCGTGGTGAACATCTTGCCGGGGCTCGGCAGCGTCGCTGGCCAGTACATCGCCGAGCACGCGGGCATCGCCAAGGTGGCCTTCACCGGCAGCACCGCCACGGGTAAACGCATCGTGCAGGCGTCGGCGGGCAACCTGAAAAAGGTGCAGCTCGAGCTCGGCGGCAAGGGTCCGAACATCGTCTTCGACGACGCCAATCTCGTCGCCGCGGTGAACGGCAGCGCCTGGGCCATCTTCCACAACCAGGGCCAGGCCTGCATCGCCGGCAGCCGGCTGATGCTGAACGAGAAGATCGCCGACGCCTTTCTGGAGAAGTTCCTGCCTCTGGCCAGGTCGATCCGTCTGGGCAACCCGCTCGATGCGTCCACCGAGATGGGCCCGCTCACCAGTGCGCTGCACCGCGACCGCGTGCTCGCCTACGTGGACGTGGCGCGCGAGCAAGGCGGCGAGGTGCTGGCCGGCGGCAAGCCGCCCGGCGCGGCCGAGCTGTCGCGCGGCTGTTATGTCGAGCCGACGATCGTGCGCGCCCGGGCCTACACCGACCGCGTGGCACAGGAAGAAGTGTTCGGCCCCTTCGTCACCGTGCTCACCTTCAAGGACGATGCCGAGGCACTGGCCATCGCCAACGGCACCGACTACGGCCTGGGCAGCGGCCTGTGGACTTCGAACCTGCAGCGCGCGCACAAGTTTGCGCGCGACCTGCACGCCGGAATGGTGTGGATCAACAGTTACAAGCGCGTCAACCCGGGCTCGCCCTTCGGCGGCGTCGGCCAGAGTGGCTATGGTCGCGAGATGGGCTTCGATGCGATGCGCGAGTACACGCAGGTGAAGAGCGTGTGGGTCAACATCGACGCGCAGATCCCTCCCTGGTACCCGAGATGACACCCTTCGTGTATGTCGCCCATCCGACGCGCGTGATCTTCGGCGCCGGCACATTGGCGCAACTCGGGCCTGAGATCGAACGCCTCGGTGCGACCCGCGCGCTGGTGCTGTCCACCCCTGAGCAGGCCGACAGCGCGCGGCGCGTCGCCGAGATGCTGGGCCCGCGTTCCGCGGGAGTGTTCGCCAAGGCTGTGATGCACGTGCCGATCGAGACCGCGCGCGAAGCCCGCGGCGTGGCGCAGCAGCTCGGTGCCGACTGCGCGGTGGCCATCGGCGGCGGCTCGACCACGGGGCTGGGCAAGGCCATCGCCTTGGAATCGGGGCTGCCGATCCTGGCCATCCCCACCACCTACGCCGGCAGCGAGATGACCTCGATCTGGGGCATGACCGAAGGCGGTGTGAAGAAGACCGGCCGCGATGCGCGCGTGCTGCCGCGCACGGTGATCTACGACCCCGAGCTGACGCTCGGGTTGCCGCTGGCAATGACCGTGACCAGCGCGATGAACGCCATCGCCCATGCTGCCGAAGGCCTGTATGCCCACGACGGCAACCCGATCGTCGCGCTGATGGCCGAGGAAGGCATCCGTGCCAGCGCCGCCGCCTTGCCGCGACTGATGCGCGACCCGCGCGACCTGGACGCACGCGGCGATGCGCTCTACGGCGCCTGGCTGTGCGGCACCGTGCTCGGCGCGGTCGCGATGGGACTGCACCACAAGCTATGCCACACGCTCGGCGGCAGTTTCAACCTGCCGCATGCGGACGTGCACACCGTGATCCTGCCGCACGCGCTGGCCTACAACGCGGCACAGGCGCCCGAAGCGATGGCGCGCATCGCGCGTGCTTTGGGCCGCGACGACGCGGCCCGAGGCGTGTTCGAACTCGCGGCGCGGCATGGCGCCCCCACCTCGCTGAAGGCCATCGGCATGCCGGCCGAAGGTCTGGACCGCGCGGCCGACCTGGCGGTGACCACACCCTACCCGAACCCCCGGCCGCTCGAACGCGCCGCGCTGCGCGCGCTGCTGCAGCGCGCCTTCGACGGCGCCGCACCGCAAGGCTGAGTTTTCCCCGAACCAAAAGGAGACGAGCATGACCCTGAACCGCAGAACCTTCGTGCAAGGCGTCAGCGCCGCCGCCGCGCTAAGCGCGTCGAGATTCGCGCTCGCCGCCGACACGCTGAAGATCGGCTACGTCTCGCCGCAGACCGGCCCGCTGGCGCCCTTCGGCGAGGCCGACAAGTGGGTCATCGAGCAGATGAAGACGGCCTTCAAGGACGGCCTGACGATCGGCGGCAAGAAGTATGACGTACAGATCATCCTGAAGGACAGCCAAAGCAACCCCAACCGCGCCGGCGAGGTGGCCAACGACTTGATCCTGAAGGACAAGGTGGCGCTGATGCTCACAGCGGGAACGCCCGAGACCGCCAACCCGGTGTGCGACGCCTGCGAGCTGAACGAGCTGCCCTGCATCAGCAGCGTGGTGCCGTGGCAGCCCTGGTTCTTCGGCCGCAAGGGCAACCCGGAGAAGGGCTTCAACTACACCTACCACCTGTTCTGGGGCCTGGAGGACGTGATCGCCACCTTCACCTCGGGCTGGAACAGCGTCAAGACCAACAAGAAGGTGGGCGGACTGTTCCCGAACGACGGCGACGGGAACGCCTGGGGCGACAAGGAGCTGGGTTTTCCCAAGCCGCTGGCCGCGCAGGGCTTCACGCTGGTGGACCCGGGCCGCTTCCAGAACGGCACGCAGGACTTCAGCGCGCAGATCGCCGCGTTCAAGAAGGATGGCGTCGAGATCGTCACCGGCGTCGTCATCCCGCCCGATGCCAAGACCTTCCTGACGCAGGCCAGGCAGCAGGGCTTCCAGCCGAAGGTGATCACGCTGGGCAAGGCGCTGCTCTTCCCGGGCGCAATCGAAGCGCTGGGCGAGCTAGGCTACGGCCTGTCCACCGAAGTCTGGTGGAGCCCGTCGCACCCCTTCACCTCGTCGCTCACCAAACAAAGCGCCAAGGCGCTGGCCGAGGCCTACGAGACCGGCACCAAGAAGCAATGGACACAGCCGATCGGCTTTGCCCATGCGCTGTTCGAGGTGGCCGCTGATGCACTGAAGCGCAGCAAGAGCATCGGCGCGAAGGACCTGCGCGATGCCGTGGCCGCCACGAACATGGCCACCGTCGTCGGTCCGGTCAAGTGGGGCGGCCAGGGCCCGTTCAGGAACGTCAGCAAGACGCCGCTGGTGCTGGGCCAATGGGGCAAGGGCACGAAGTACAAGGTCGAGCTGACCATCGTCGACAACGCCGGCGCGAAGAACATTCCCACCGGCGGCACGCTCAAGCTGATCTGATTGCTTGCGCGAGTCGTTCGGGGCCTGGAGGCAGGCTCCGGCTGCCGCATGACCGGTCGCCGCCACGCCCCGCGGCGGCGACACCCCCGGCGGGGCGGTCTGGCGGGGTAGCCACAGGAGACAAGGATGGCATTGAGCACCCAAACCATGACCGATGAGCAGCGCAAGTCGGTGGCGATCGAATATCTGAAGGCCTTCGACAACGGCGGCGTCACCTCCAGCGGCGGGTCGATCCTCGACTTGTTCGCCGGCGACGCGCAGGTCTACTTCCCCAAATGGGGCCTGGCCTCCGGCAAGGACCAGATCGGCAAGCTCTTCGGCGACGTCGGCGGCACGCTGAAATCGATTCAGCACCACTACTCGCACTTCAACTGGGTGTTCTCGGGCAGCGATGTGATCGTCTGCGAGGGCACCAGCCACGGTGAGCACCGCGACGGAGCCTGGCGCGCCGGCCTGCCCGAGTGGGGCGCGGGCCGCTGGTGCGACGTGTTCGAGATCCGCGACTGGCTGATTCAGCGCTGCTTCATCTACCTCGATCCGGACTACGCGGGTCAAGACCGCGCGCGCTATCCCTGGCTGGTGGGCTGAGGACCACGGCCCGTCGCTGCCGAGACTGCACCCCGCCGCCATGCCGCTGCTCGAACTTCATTCCGTCGCCAAGTCCTACGGCGCGCTCAAGGTCACCGACGACATCTCGCTGGCGGTGGACGAGGGCACGACGCTGGGCATCCTGGGCCCCAACGGCGCCGGCAAGACGACGCTGTTCAACCTGATCAGCGGCGACGTGCGCTGCGATGCCGGCCGCGTGGAGTACGAAGGCCGCGACATCACGGCACTGAAACCCCACCAGCGCTGCCGCGCCGGCATCGGCCGCAGCTACCAGGTACCGCAGCCGTTCGGGAACATGACGGTGTTCGAGAACCTGGTCACCGCCGCCTGCTTCGGTGGCCAGCTCAGCGAGCACGAGGCCTGGGACAGCGCGCGCGAGGTGCTCGATCAGACGGGGCTGCTGGCCCATGCCAACAAGCCGGCGGGCGGCCTGACGCTGCTCAACCGCAAGCGCCTGGAGCTGGCGCGGGCGCTGGCCACGGGCCCCAAGCTGCTGCTGCTGGACGAGATCGCCGGCGGCCTGACCGAGCATGAAGCCAAGCAACTGGTGGAAGAGCTGCAGCGCATCAAGGCCAGCGGCGTGACGATGATCTGGATCGAGCATGTGGTGCATGCGCTGCTGTCGATCGCCGACCGCCTGTTCGTCATCAACTTCGGCCAGAAGCTGGCCGAGGGCGAGCCGCAGGCGGTGATGAACGACGGCGAGGTGCGGCGCGTGTACATGGGGTTGGAAGCGTGAGCCTCTTGTCCACCCACGGCCTGACGGCCTTCTACGGCGACGCGCAGGCCCTGTTCGGCATCGACTTCGAGCTCGGTGCCGGCGAGCTGGTGGCCATCATCGGCGCCAACGGCGCCGGCAAGAGCACCTTCATGAAGAGTGTGACCGGGCTGGTGCGCGCCGCGCGCGAGCAGGTGCGCTTCGACGGCCAGCCCATCGGCGGCCTGCCGCCCGGCGAGATTGTCAAGCGCGGCATCGCGCTGGTGCCCGAGGGGCGGCGCCTGTTCCCGAGCCTGAGCGTCGAGGAGAACCTGTTGATGGGCGGCTTTGCCGGTCGCCCCGGCCCCTGGAACCTGCAGCGACTGTTCAAGCTGTTCCCGATCCTGGAGCAAAAGCGCGCGCTGCCCGGCACCTCGCTGTCCGGCGGGCAGCAGCAGATGGTAGCCATCGGCCGCGCGCTGATGAGCAACCCGACGCTGCTGCTTTGCGACGAGCTGAGCCTGGGGCTGGCGCCGATCGTCATCAAGGAGATCTACGACGCCATGCCGGCCATCTGCGCCGAGGGCATGACGGTGGTCATCGTCGAGCAGGACGTGTCCACGGCGATGCGCGTGGCGCAGCGCATCTATTGCTTCCAGGAAGGGCGCGTGTCGCTGCAGGGCGCGTCGGACCAGTTGACGCGCGATGAGATCTCGGCGGCGTACTTCGGGGTCTGACGGCGATGTTCGAGACCGCGCTCCAGGTACTGCTGCAAGGGCTGCTGCTCGGCGGCCTGTACTGCCTGTTCGCGCTGGGGCAGTCGCTGATGTTTGGCGTGATGCGACTGACCAACACCGCGCAGGGCGACTTCATCGTGCTCGGCGCCTTTGCGGCCATCGCCGGCCTGTCGGCGCTGGGCGCCCTGGGACTGCCCGATGCCTTGCTGCCCTGGCTGGCCGGCCTGCTGCTGTTGCCACTGGCCTTCGGCTTCGGCTATGCACTGCAGCGCTGGGTGCTCAACGGCACGCTCGGCAAGGACCCGCTGCCCTCCCTGGTGGTCACCTTCGGGCTGGCCATCGTCATCCAGAACCTGCTGCTCGAGTTGTTCTCCGCCGACCCGCGCTCGATCGAGACGGCGGGCCTGAACACACGCAGTCTGGCGCTGCCCAGCGGCTTCGCCGTCGGCGTGCTGCCGCTGCTTATCCTGGGGTTGGCGGTGGCCGCCACCGCGGCGCTGCAATGGTTGTTCAACCGCACGCAGCTCGGCCGCGCCTTTCGCGCCGTGTCCGACGACAAGGAGATCGCAGAGCTGATGGGGCTGAACTCGAACCGGGTCTACGCGCTGGCCACGGCCATCGCCTTCGTGCTGATCGCGCTGGCCGGCGTGCTGCAGGGCATGCGCACGACGGTGTCGCCGTCCGACGGGCCGCTGCTGCTGCTCTTCGCCTTCGAGGCGGTGATCATCGGCGGCATGGGCTCGTTCTGGGGAACGCTGCTGGGCGCGATGCTGCTCGGCGTGACGCAGCAGATCGGCTTTCGCATCGACCCGGGCTGGGGCATCTGGGTCGGCCACATCGTCTTCCTGCTGGTGCTGGTGCTGCGGCCGCAGGGGCTGTTTCCCAAGACCAGAGGCTGAGCATGGGCAACGTTCAGGTCATTCGCAGCAACCCCGCCAGCCGCCCGGCGCTGGCCGCCGCCGCGCTGCTGGTGTTGATCGCCGCGACGCTGCCCTTCTGGGCGCCCGAAGGCAGCGGCTCGTCGTGGATGCGCGACTTCGTCGAGATCGCCTGCTACTTCATCTTCGCGATGATGTGGAACCTGCTCGCCGGCTACGGCGGCATGGTCAGCATCGGCCAGCAGGCCTTCTTCGGATTCGGCGGCTACCTGATGCTGGTGTTGGCCAACTTCGGCGGCGTCAACCCCTTTCTGGCGGTGCCGCTGGGCGCGATCGCCGCCGCGGCCATCGCGGTGCCGGTGTCTTACATCGCGTTCAGATTGCAGGGTGGCTACTTCGCCATCGGCACCTGGGTCATCGCCGAGGTGTTCCGGCTGAGCTTTGCCAACCTCTCGGCGGTGGGCGGCGGCTCGGGCACCAGCCTGACCGCGTTGCGCGGCATCGACAAGGCGACGCGCGAGAACACCACCTACTGGTTGGCACTGGCCTGCGTGGTGGCGGCGATCGCGCTGGTCTACCTGTTCCTGCGCAGCAAGCGCGGGCTGGCGCTGCTGGCGATCCGCGACAACGAGACCGCCGCCGAAAGCCAGGGCATCGACGTGCGGAGCATGAAGCTGGCGGTATACGTCGTCGCGGCCTTCGGTGCCGGCCTGGCCGGGGCACTGTATTTCCTGGGCAACCTGCGTATCAGCCCGGATGCAGCCTTCAGCGTCAACTGGACGGCCTTCGCGATCTTCATGGTCGTGATCGGCGGCATCGGCCGCATCGAAGGTCCGATCGTCGGCGCGTTGATCTTCTTCCTGCTCAACAAGCTGTTCGCCGACTACGGCACCTGGTACCTGCTCGGGCTGGGCCTGCTGGCGATCGTGGTGACGATCTTCTTCAAGCAGGGCCTGTGGGGTTGGGCGCAATCGCGCTGGGGCTGGTCGCTGTTCCCGACGCAGCGCACGCTGAAACCCTGAAACCTGGAGACGTCCATGTCCAACTCCTCGACGCCACCCACCGTGCGCAACGTGCTGTTCATCATGGCCGACCAGCTGCGCTGGGACTACCTGTCCTGCGCCGGCCACCCGCGGCTGCACACGCCAAACCTCGATGCGCTGGCGGCACGCGGCGTGCGCTTCGCCAACGCCTTCGTGCAGGGCCCCGTGTGCGGCGCTTCGCGCATGTCCACCTACACCGGCCGCTACGTGACGAGCCACGGCTCGATGTGGAACTTCGTGCCGCTGTCGGTGGGCAACAAGACGTTGGGCGACCACCTGCGTCCCCACGGCGTGCGCTGCGCGGTGGTCGGCAAGACGCATGTCGAGGCCGATGTCGAGGGCGCCGCGCGGCTGGGGCTGGACACCACGCAGGGGCTGGGCCTGCTGGCGATGCAGGGCGGCTTCGAGCCCTACGAGCGCGACGACGGCATCCTGCCCGCCGGCTTCAAGGTCGAGGGCAACCGCTACTGCGACTACCTGCGCGCGCAGGGCTACCCAGGCGACAACCCCTGGCACGACTTCGCGAACTCCGGGCGCGACGCATTGGACCGCATCCTGTCGGGCTGGCAGATGCGCTGGGCCGGGCATGCAGCGCATATCGCCGAAGAGCACAGCGAGACGCCGTACATGACGCGTCGGGCAATGCAGTTCATCGACGAGCAGGGCGAGCGGCCCTGGCTGCTGCACCTTTCGTACATCAAGCCGCACTGGCCCTATGTAGCGCCCGCGCCCTACCACGCGCTGTATTCGGCGGCCGACGTACTGCCGCCGCGGCGCGGCGAGCGCGAGCGCGAGGCGCCGCACCCTGTCGTGCGTGGCTACATGGACACCGAACCGAGCCGAGGCTTCGCCCGCGACGAAGTGCGCGATACGGTGATCCCCACCTACATGGGCCTGGTCAAGCAGATCGACGACCAGCTCGGCCTGTTGTTCGCCTTCCTGCGCGAGCGCGGCCTCGAGCGCGAGACGCTGGTCGTCTTCACCAGCGACCATGGTGACTACCTCGGCGACCACTGGCTGGGTGAGAAGGAGCTGTTCCACGACACCATCGTCAAGGTGCCGCTGATCGTAGTCGACCCTCGCGCCGCCGCCGACGCCACGCGCGGCCAGGTGTGCGACGAACTGGTCGAGGCGATCGACCTGGCGCCGACCTTCCTCGATGCGCTGGGCCTGCCAGGCGCGCCGCAATGGCTGGAAGGGCGCTCGCTGCAGCCGCTGCTGGATGGCCGGCCGCTGCAGGGCTGGCGCGAGGCGGTGTTCAGCGAGAACAGCTACGCCTTCCGCGACCCGGTGCGGCTGCCGCTTGGGCGCCCGGTCGATGGCTGCCAGATGACGATGGTGCGCACGCAGCGCTGGAAGTACGTGCACTACGAGGGCCTGCGGCCGCAGCTGTTCGACCTGGAGCGCGACCCGGACGAACTGGACGACCTGGGCACCGACGCAGCGCACGCGGCGGTGCGCGAGCAGATGGCCGCGCGGCTGTTCGACTGGCTGCGCCAGCGCAAGCGCACGACGACCATCACGCATGAAGACATCGAGCTGTGGAACCGGCGCGAGATCGATGCCGGCATCCGCATCGGCGAGTGGTGACACGACGCCGCAACACAACCCCTACGGAGAACCCCGATGAGAAGCCTGTTCAAGTTCCTGGCGGCGCTGGTCGCCACCTCCTGCTGCCTGGCCGCATCCGCTCAGACCTGGCCGAACAAGCCGGTGCGGTTGCTGGTGGCCTTTCCGCCCGGCGCGCCGGGCGACATCGTCGCGCGGATGATCCAGCCCGCACTGCAGCAGTCGCTGGACCAGCCGGTGGTGGTGGACAACAAACCCGGCGCCGGCGGCAACATCGGCGCGCAGGAAGTGGCGCGTTCCACCGACGGCCACACCTTCCTCATCGGGCCGGACACGATGATGACCGTCAACCCGCATGTCTACACCAAGCTGGCCTTCAAGCCGACAGAGGACCTGGTGCCGGTGAGCTGGCTGGCGCGCTTCAACCAGATGCTGGTGTGCAACCCGGCGGTGGGCGTGAAGACCGTGGCGGACCTGGTGGCGCTGTCGAAGAAGGACAAGCTCACCTATGCCTCGGGAGGACCGGGCGTGCCCGGCCACCTGGCGATGGAGATGCTGCTGTCGGCGACGAGCACCGACATGACCCATGTGCCCTATCGCGGCCCGGCACCCGCGGCGCAGGACGTGTTGGGCGGGAGCGTGCCCTGCGGTTTCCTGGCCACGCCGGTGGTCGGGCCCTTTGTGCGCGACGGCAAGCTGGTGGCGCTGGCCGTGTCGGGCAGCAAGCGCACTGCCTCGCTGCCCAACGTGCCGACCATGGCCGAGGCCGGCATCGCCGGCTACGACGCCACCTTCTTCGAAACGCTGAGCGCACCCAGGGGCACGCCGCCGGCAGTCATCGACCGGCTGCAGCAGGAGGTGGCCAAGGCACTGGCCGACCCGAAGGTGCGCAGCGCGCTCGCCGCCGCAGACCTGGAGCCGGTTGCCTCCACGCCGGCCGAGGCCGCGCGCCAGATGCGCAGCGATTCGGACAAGTGGCGTGTCGTCGTCGCCAAGGTCAAGCTGCAGCTCGACTGATTTGCCAACCGTCATCCCTGAAGGAACGCGCCATGCGCAACATCGACGCCACCACGACCACCCCGGCCTTCCTGCAGCGGCTCGACGATTGCGGCAATCCTCGGCTGAAGCAGGTGCTGTCGTCGCTGGTCACGCACCTGCACGACTTCGCACGCGAGGTGAAGCTGACCGAGGCCGAATGGATGCAAGGCATCCAGTTCCTCACCGCCACAGGCCAGATGTGCAACGACACGCGGCAGGAGTTCATCCTGCTGTCGGACACCTTGGGTCTGTCGATGCTGGTGGTGGCGCTGAACCAGGCTAAGCCGCCGGGCGCCACCGAGGCCACGGTGTTCGGCCCCTTCCATGTCGACGACGCACCGGCCGCCGAACAAGGGGCCGACATCGCCGGCGGCGCACCGGGTACGTCACTGTTCGTGACCGCGCGCGTGCTCGACCTGCAGGGCCGGCCGATCGCCGCTGCCGAGGTCGATGTCTGGCAGGCCGACGACGAGGGCCTGTACGATGTGCAGCGTCCCGAACTGGGCCGCACGCGCCGTGCGCGTGGCGTGCTGCACACCGATGCCGACGGCCGCGTGCGCTTCCGCAGCATCATGCCCACGCCCTATCCCGTGCCCACTGACGGTCCGGTCGGGCAAATGCTGCTGGCCAGCGGGCGGCACCCGTGGCGGCCGGCGCATCTGCACTTCATGATCCGCGCCGAAGGTTTCGAGACGCTGATCACGCACATCTTCCGCGACCCCGACCCTTACCTCGACTCCGACGTGGTGTTCGGCGTGCGCTCGTCTCTGATCGGAAACTTCGTGGCGCACGACGCCGGCACCACGCCCGACGGCGCCAAGATGGCCACGCCCTTCTACACACTGGACCAGGACTTCGTGCTGGCGCCCAAGGCATGACTCAGCCGTACTTCGCCGTCTGGGCTACCGACGCACCGGGCATGCTGGAAGTGCGCCAGCGCGTGCGCGAGGCGCACCGCGCGCGGCTGCGCGACCCCGGCGAGCACCCGGTGCGCGTGCTGCTCGGCGGCGCCACGCTGGACGAAGGCGCCACGCAGATGAACGGCACCCTGCTGGTGCTGCAGGCCGACGATATCGACCGCGTGCGCCGCTTCGTGGCCGAGGACCCCTACGTGCGCGAAGGCGTGTACAAATCGGTCGAGGTCAGACCCTGGGCCTGGGGCCTGGGCGAACCGAAGGAACTCCCATGATCGACAAGATCTTCCCCAGCGCCGAAGCCGCGCTGGCCGACGTGGCCGACGGCGCCACGGTGATGATCGGCGGCTTCGGCACCGCCGGGCTGCCCAACGAGCTGACCGACGCGCTGCTGGCCCAGGGCGCGCGCGAGCTGACGATCGTCAACAACAACGCCGGCAACGGCGACACCGGGCTGGCCGCGCTGTTAGCCGCCGGGCGGGTGCGCAAGATCATCTGCAGCTTCCCGCGCCAGGTGGACAGCCACCATTTCGATCGGCTGTACCGCGCAGGCAAGATCGAGCTGGAGCTGGTGCCGCAGGGCAATCTGGCCGAGCGCATCCGCGCCGCCGGCGCAGGCATCGGCGGCTTCTTCACGCCCACCGGCTACGGCACCGAGTTGGCCAAGGGGAAGGAGACACGCGAGATCGATGGCCGCATGTACGTGCTGGAGTCGCCGATCCATGCCGATTTCGCGCTCATCAAGGCCGAGCGTGGCGACCGCTGGGGGAATCTCACCTACCGCATGACGGCGCGCAACTTTGGCCCAGTGATGGCGATGGCCGCGCGCACCACGGTGGCCACGGTGCACCAGGTGGTGGACCTCGGCGCGCTGGACCCGGAATGCTTGGTCACGCCGGGGCTGTTCGTGCAGCGCGTGGTGCGCGTCGAGCGTGTGGCCACCAGCGGCGGCGGCTTCAAGAACGCGGCCTGAAGGAGCAAGGCATGACAACCTACAAGCGCTGGACCCGCGAGCAGATGGCGCAGCGTGTGGCGCAGGACATTCCCGACGGTGCCGTCGTCAACCTGGGCATCGGCTTGCCGACGCTGGTGGCCAACCACCTGCCGGCCGGCCGCGAGGTGATGCTGCACAGCGAGAACGGCGTCATCGGCATGGGCCCGGCCCCGGCCGAAGGCGCCGAGGACTACGACCTGATCAACGCCGGCAAGGAGCCGGTGACGCTGCTGCCCGGCGGCTGCTTCTTCCACCATGCCGACAGTTTCGCGATGATGCGCGGCGGCCACCTCGACGTGTGCGTGCTCGGCGCCTTCCAGGTCTCGGCCGGCGGCGACTTGGCCAACTGGCACACCGGCGCGCCGCACGCCATTCCCGCAGTCGGCGGCGCGATGGACCTGGCGATCGGCGCAAAGCGCACGCTGGTGATGATGGAGCACATCACCAAGGCCGGCGAAAGCAAGCTTGTGCCGCAGTGCAGCTACCCGCTCACCGCGCTGGGCTGCGTCAGTCGCGTCTACACTGACTTGGCGGTCATCGATCTGGGCCCGCAGGGCGCTCGCGTGATGGAGATGTGCGAGGGGCTGGCGCTGGCACAACTGCAGGCACTGACGGCGGTGCCGCTGCTCCCAGGCTGACCGACCTGTAGTGCTCTGTCGGGCAGCTTAGCGCTTGTGGCTCCAGAGAACGCGATGCGACGATTCGACCCGTTGCCGAGGTCCGCCACAGAGAGGAGCTGACACTCGCATCCACGACCCCTGTTGTTTGCAACGGAGGGCCCGGAACACGATATCTTGGCAAAGCTCCAGCCTGCGGCACACTAAAGATCAACATCTGTTGCAGGTCTCGCGACACCAAACTGATGTGTCGGTCCGGTGTCGCCACTGGGCGGCTCTGAAGCCGCCTTTCGTCAATGCCCGCTGATGGCCGGCAGCGTGAGCACGAGGCCGGGCCAGCAAGCGGTCTTTCGATGCGTGGGCCTGGCCGGTGAAGGTCAGCTGCCTGGCGCGGCTGCGAACTGGTGGTCCCGGCCAGGAGCCGTCGTCGGTGAAGGGCAGCTTACTGGCATCGCACCAGGCCAACCTGCCGCTGGTTGCGGCCTGGTGCTAGCCACCCGAAGGCAGGCACCCGCAGGTGGGCGCCCGACAGGGCGATTGCGACGCCGTGCGCGGCTTGAGACCGTCCGAGGTCATCACCTCGGGAGTTCTCGCGTGCAAGCCGTCGGCCAGCAGTCCGAGTGGGCGCCGGACGGCGCCCCGCTGCACTACGAACACCACCGCCCGGAGCAGACCGCGCTGTACCGCCTGGTGCAGCAGCATGCGGCCAGCTTCATCGCCCACACCGAGGCGAAGACCAGCGCCACTGGCCGGAATTCGCCGGCGCCGAGCCGCATGAACAGGAAGGAGACACCTCAGATTGCGGCCAGTGACAGCAACTCGGCCAGTTGACGACGGTTCATGCGGCCATCGTAGGCCGCGCGGCCTGCGGCGACCGGCCGGTTACGGACCTGTGCCTCGTCGCGCAGCGCTCAGCCCGCGCCACGGAAGACACGGGCCTTCGTGCACCACACGGCCATGCGCAGGCAGTGTTGCGCGTCCCACTCAGTGCTGACCCTGCTCGGCCACGCGCAAGCGCTTGGCCAGCGCCTGCAGCAGCTTCCAGGCGATCGCGCCGTTGCGCTCGACCAGCGGGCGAAACTCCCAGAAAGTCAGGCCATAGCACACCAGGTCGGTGGTGGCGACGACCGTGGCCGAGCGCGGGCCGCCGTCGATCAGCGCGATCTCGCCGAAGTGGTCGCCCGGCCCCAGCGTGTTCAACGGCTGGCCGTGCTGCGACACCGCCGCCTCGCCCGAATCGATGATGTAGAAAGCCGCGGCACCCGAGCCTTCGCGGATCACCGTCTCGCCCTGGGCAAAGCGGCGCTGCTTCAGCAGCCGGGCGATCTGCTCGGTCTGCCGACGGTCCAGGTCGGCGAAGAAGCGCACCCGCTGCAGCGCGCCCACCGCGTCGCGCGACGGTGGCCCGGGCGGCGGCGTGTCGGGGCGCGACTGGCCGGTGGTGACGGCGCGGCACTGCAGCAGGTACAGCCGGCCGTCCTGAATCGCCCATTCGATGTCGCGGCGCGGGCCGTAGGCCTGCTCGCACTGCAGCGCCAGCGCCGCCAGCGCGGCCAGCTGGGTTTCGTCCAGGCACAGCTGGCTCACCTGTGCCGGCGCCACCGGCTCCTCGAAGGTGCCGCCGTTGGGCAGCGAGCGCACGGCGATACGCTTGCGCCCGGGCTTGCGTTCCAGCACCCGGCCGCTGCGGTCCAGGCGGAAGTGGTCGGGCACCACCAGGCCGGCGACCACCGCCTCGCCCAGGCCCCAGCTGGCTTCGATCAGCCGCTCGTCGGCACCGGTGACCGGATGCTCGGTGAACATCACGCCGGCCACCGTGGGGTTGAGCAGCGTCTGCACCACCACGCCGACGCTGGGCCGGGTGAACAGGCCCACCTTCTGCCGGTAGGTGATGGCCGAATCGCTGTTGGCCGACCACCAGACCTCGCGCACCGCATTCGGCACGTCGGCCGCCGCATGCACGTTCAGCACCGTCAGGTGCTGGCCGGCAAAGCTGGCGGCCGTGCCGTCCTCGTCCACGGCTGACGAACGTACCGCGAAGGGCGGCTGCAGCTCGGCGATGGCGGCGGCCAGCTTGTCGATGGCCTTGTCGTCGCCGGCGGCGACGGCCTCGACCAGGTCGCCCGACAGCGCCACGCCCGGCGGCACCGCCAAGCCGTGGCGCGCGGCCTCGCCCAGGCCCACGGCCTTGGAGCCGAAGAGCGCGGTCTCGCGCGCCCGCGCGAAGGGGACGACTTGCTTCATCCGAGCAGCGTCACTTCACCGGCATCACCGTCGACGCGCACGCGCATGCCGTCGGTGATGCGTTCGGTGCCCTCGCGTGTGCCCACCACGCCAGGGATGCCGTACTCGCGCGCCACGATCGCCGCATGCGACAGCAGCCCGCCGTTGTCGGTGACGATGCCGCCCAGCAGCGGCAGCAGGATGTTGAAGGCTTCAGTGGTCGACTCGGTGACGAGCACGTCGCCCTGGTTGATGCGGCCGAACTCCGCCGGGCTCGAGACGCGCCGTGCCGTGCCTTCGTAGACGCCCTTGCTGGCGGCCAGGCCGTAGAGCAGCTTGTCTTCGTTCTGCGCTTCCGAGCTGCCGAACACATGGCCCAGCGCGATGGCGGTGGCGCGCATTAGCCGCCCCACGGCCGGCGGCAGACCCGACAGGTCGGGCGGCGGCGGTGCCGGCGGGCCCAGCGTGGCCGGCACGTCCTTGGCGGTGTAGGTGGCACGGTAGGCGGCGCGATGCGCCAGCTCGTCGGCTGAGGGGCCGCCGTGGCCTTCGACCAGCGCGCACATCTCGTCCAGGCTGGCGTCGAGCAGGTGCGCGGCACTGGCGATGCGGCCCTGCGCCGCCACCCGGCGGCCGGCCGCCAAGGCGGCGCGGCGCATCAGCCCCGAGGCCCAGATGTCGCTGTACACGCCGCGCTCGTCGCGCAGCCGGTAGTTGTGCCGCGCCTCGGCCAGCAGCGCGTCGAACTGCGCTTGGTGCTCGGCCGGCACCTTGGCGCGGACCTCGGCAGTGCGCGCGTCGATGTCCGAGGCGGCCTGTTCGTCGCCGGACAGCACGATGCGCATCGAGCGCAGCAGCGCATCCGGCATCTCCAGCGCGGTGGGCTCGGCGATGTCGAAGCCGTCGACCAGGCGGTGGCCCACCAGGTCCAGGTAGGCGGCCACCGCGGCGCCGGTCTCGCCGCCGAGCGCGCGCAGCCGTCCGAGCAGCTGCGCCGGGTCGCCGTCTTCGGCCAGCAGCGCGCGCGCCGTGGCGTCCTGCGCGAAGGCCTGCTTCAGCCGTGACAGCTCGTCCGAGCCGCCGGCCGACACCTCGGCCGTGCCGCGCATCAGGCCCAGCAGCTCCGACGGCGGCAGGCCGGTCCAGTCGCCCACCTGGGCCAGGAAGTCGCCCACCGGCAACACCGCCGCAGCGGTGAAGCGCATGTGCTGCGTGACCATTGCCGCATGGTGCGCGCCGCAGCGGCGCAGGTAGGTCGCCAGCTCGGCATCGGACAGCGTCTCGGGGGCTACCGCCTGGATCGCGCGGTGCGCGGCGAGAGCCGCCGGCTTGCGCTGCGTGTCCCACTCGTGCAGCTGCTCGCGCCACAGCTTGCGCACATAGACCTCTTCGGCACGCTGGATGCGCGCGGGAATCTGGTCTTCGGGCGCCGGCAGCAACTGGTTGTAGCCGAAGCCCTGCACGTAGGCCATCTGCAGGCCGTCGATCAGCATGCCGTAGTAGCGCGCGAAATCCTGGGTGCCCGCCTTGAAGGCGGCCGGGTGCATGTCCTGAAAGTAGCGCGTCATCGGACGCGGGAAATGCACGCCGTCCTGGGCCCAGGGGCCCGGGCCGGGCGGCTCGAGATGCAGCGTGGCTGGGGGTGCGGACGAGGCCATCGAATCTCCTTCATTGTTGGCTGCGGTGCCGTGGCCGCGATTCTGCGACGCGCTGGTCAAAACGGATACTGCCGCGGCGTCGTCTGCATCGTGATCCAGCGCAGCTCGGGGAACTCCACGATGCCGGCCTTGCCACCGAAGCAGCCGAAGCCGCTGCCCTTGACGCCGCTGGAGGGCATCTGCGCCTCGTCGTGCACCGTCGGGCCGTTGACGTGACAAATGCCGCTGTCGATGCGCCTTGCCACGCGGAAGGCGAGCGCCTGGTCGCGACCGAAAACGCTGGCCGACAGGCCGTATTC
>Ga0316613_10001170_pt1 | contig 18209 bp, 16 predicted proteins | sample OWC_soil_day10_C_2_FD_207647 | JGI IMG/M metagenome (GOLD analysis project Ga0316613, IMG submission 207647) | Wetland soil microbial communities from Old Woman Creek delta, Ohio, United States - OWC_soil_day10_CT_b | ecosystem: Environmental > Terrestrial > Soil > Wetlands | place: USA: Ohio...
TGATGGAAGCGGGGTCAGGCCCCGCCCCGTCCCCTACGGGGACGGAGCGGGGCCTGACCCCTCCTAGTGCTCGCCGTTGTGGTCCAGGCTGTACAGCTTGTGGGCGGCGTCGATCAGCGCCGCGTCGCCCTGTTCGGCGGCCAGCCGCAGGGCGCGCGACGGCGCGTGAAGCAGCCGGTTGGTCAGGGTGTTCGCCAGGAACTCCAGCGCTTCCTCCTGCTTGCCCGCCGCGAGCATGCGACGCGCCTGCTCGAGCGTCTGGGCCTTGGTGACGTCGGCCCGCGAGCGCAGGTCGCGGATGATCGGCGCGGCGTCGAGGGTGCGCAGCGCAGATATGAAACGTCCGACCTCGTCCTCGATCAGGCCACGGGCCTCCGCCGCCTCCTCCTGCCGGGCCTTCAGGTTCTCGTCCACGACCTGGCGCAGGTCGTCGATGGTGTAGAGGTAGACGTCCTCGAGCTCGGCGACCCCGGGCTCGATGTCGCGCGGCACCGCGATGTCGAGCATGAACATCGGCCGCCGCCGGCGCGCTGCGATGGCCTTGCGCGTGGCCTCAAGCGTCACCACCGGCACCGGGCTCGCGGTCGAGCTGATGACGATGTCCGCCGCGGGCAGGTGCTCGTCGAGGGCGTCGAGGGTGATGGCCGAGGCCTTGAACTCGAGCGCCAGGTCCTGCGCGCGGTTGATGCTGCGGTTCGCGATGATCATCCGCTTCAGCCCCTGCGCGTGCAGGTGCCGGCCGGCCAGCTCGATCATCTCGCCCGCGCCGATGAGCAGCGCCGTGTGCTGCTCGAAACCCGCGAAGATCCGCCGGGCGAGCTGCACGGCGGCCGAGGCGACCGACACCGCGCTGGCTCCGACTCGCGTCTCGGTCCGGACCCGCTTGGCGACGGCGAAGGTCGCCTGGAACAGCCGGTTGAGCAACGGCCCCGCCGTGCCTGCATCGTGCGCGGCGCGGTAGGCGTCCTTCAGCTGGCCGAGGATCTGCGGCTCGCCGAGGATCATCGAGTCGAGACCCGAGGCGACGGCGAAGGCGTGCTGGACGGCGGCAGGACCGTGCAGTTCGTAGCAGTGGTCCGTCAGGTCGTGGCCGGTCTGGTGGAAGCTCGCCAGCCAGTCAGGCAGCGCCGGTTCGCCGCCGTCCACCACGCAGTACATCTCGGTGCGGTTGCAGGTCGAGACGATCAGCCCCTCCTGCACGCCCGGCCGGGCACACAGGTTGTGCAGCGCCTCGGGCAGGCGGTCCGCGTCGAAGACGACGCGTTCCCGGACCTCCACGGGCGCGGTGCGATGGTTCAGGCCGATGACGACGATGGACATGGCATACCGGTCGGATGACGCGCCGGATTGTCCGGGATGACAGGGGGCAGCACAAGCCGAGGTCCCCACAGGGCGCCTCGCCGCTGCGCTATAGTGCGGGCATGCGCCTCGGATCGCTGTTTTTCAAGGTCGCGCTCGCGGCCGCGGCCGTGTTCGCGCCGGCGGCCGCGACCGCCGTGGACTGTGCCCGCGCGGACGCCGAAGGCCACGCGCACGTGGCGGGGATCGCCCTCGCCCAGGGCGACTGGCCGCTCGCCAGCGGCTCCCTGACCTGCGCCGCGGACGCTTCGTCCGACCCGGAGGTGGCCGAGCGCGCGACGCGCGCGGCCTTCGAGAACTTCCAGCTGGAGGACGCCGTGCGCAGCGCCACCCGCTGGCTGGCCCTGCAGCCGGAGAGAGAGGAGGCGCGCCGTTTCCTGGCCACGAGCCTGCTGCGCCTGTACCGCAATACCGCCGCTGCCGCGCAGTTCCGGACGATCCTGGACAGCGCCTACGAAGACCGCGCGCAGGGTTACACGGCCCTGCTCGGCATCCTCGCGGGCGAGCGTAACGAGACGGGCGCCGCACTGGTGATGGAGCAACTCGCCGCCGCCGACCCCGGGCTGGCCGAGGCCCAGCATGCCCGCAGCGTGCTCTGGCAGCAGGCGGAAAACGGCGCGCGCGCGCTCGAAGCGGCGCGGCGCGCCCGCGAGTTGAGGCCTGGCTGGCGGCTGGCCGAGCTGGCCGAGGTGCGCGCGCTGCTGGCCGCCGGGCAGACCGACGACGGCCTGGCGCTGGCCGCGTCGCTGGCCGCCGACGCCGATCCGCTCTCGCAGCTCAATTACGCCTGGCTACTGGTCGGCGCGCGCCGCGACGAAGACGCGCGCCAGGCCTTCGAGACCCTGCGGCGCGGCCAGGTCGCCGCGACCGAGGCGCTCGAGGGCCTGGGCACCCTGGCGTTCACGCGCCGCGACTACGACTCGGCGTTGCGCCACTTCAACGAGCTGGCACAGGGTTCCCGCGGCAACGAGACCGCACTGGCCTTTCTCGGCCTGATCGCGGACGAGCAGGGCAAGCCCGAGCTGGCGGTGCGCTACCTCGAGCGCGTGGTCACCGGGCCCAGGGCGGTCGCCTCGCAGTTGCGCGCCTACCGCCTGATGGAGACGCTGGGCGCGTCCCCGCGCGCGGAACTCGCGCTCGCTGATTTCATCGAGCAGTCGCCGGAGAGCATCCGTGACGTGGTCGCCGGGCGGGCCAGCCAGCTGGCGGACGCGGGTCGCGGCGACGAGGCGGTCGCGCTGATGCGCCGCGCGTCGCGCTACTACCCGGACGACGACGATCTGCGCCTCGCCGAGGCCTTCGTGCTCGAGCGGCTCGATCGCGTGCCGGAGGCGATCGCGGTCATGCGCGAGGTGCTGCGCCGCCGCCCCGACGATCCCACCGCGCTCAATTCGCTGGGCTACACGCTGGCCGACCGCACCGGCAAGGCGGCGGAGGGCTATGGCCTGATCGTCCGGGCACTCGAGGTGAAGCCCGACAGCTACGCGATCATGGATTCGGCAGGGTGGGCGCTGTTCCGCCTGAAGCGCAACGCGGAGGCGCTCGAATGGCTCGAACGCGCCTGGGGCCGGTCACGCGATCCGGAAGTGGCCGCACACCTCGGCGAGGTGCTGTGGGCTGCGGGACGGCGCGACGAGGCGCGCGACCTGTGGCGCCGGGCTCGCGAGGAATCGCCGGACAATCGCAGCCTGCAGCGCACGATGGAACGGCATCCCGGCTGAGGCCCGATGCGCCGCCTGCTGTCCATCGCGACGCTTGCATTGGCCGGGTGCGCGACCGTGCCGCCGGCGCCGGTCACGGTCGATTGGGACCTGCGCCAGCAGGAACTCCTGGCGCTCGACCACTGGCGGATGACCGGGCGCGTGGCGGTGACGGTGAACGGCGACGGCGCCTCGGCCAGCATCGACTGGCGCCAGTCGGGTGAGACCGCCGACCTGGCCGTCAGCGGGCCGCTCGGGGTCGGCGCGCTGCGCGCCATCCTCGATGGTTCCGGGCTGCGGCTGGAGGATGGCAGCGGCGCGCGGGTCGAGGGCGCGGATGCGGAGCGCCTGCTGGCCGAACGCCTGGGCGCCGAGATGCCCGTCCGTTCACTCCGCTACTGGATGCTCGGCATTCCCGCGCCCGGCGAGCCGTACGAGCAGACCCGGAGCGCCGACGGCCGGCCGGAGCTGCTGCGGCAATCCGGCTGGCAGGTCGAATTCAGCCGTTTCGGCGCGGCGCCCGGGGGCGAGCTGCCCGTCCGCCTGACCATCGCCCGCGACGGCGCCCGGGTGAAGCTGGCGGTCACGCGCTGGGATCTCGGGCCATGATCTCGCGTGGCTGGCCGGCCCCCGCCAAGCTGAACCTGTTCCTGCACGTCACCGGCCGCAGGCCGGACGGCTACCACGAGTTGCAGACCGTGTTCCAGCTGCTCGACCTGTGCGACACCCTGGCCTTCGAGCCCCGCCCGGACGGGGTCATCGCGCGGGTCGCCGGGCCGGGCGGCCTCGAGCCGGAGCGCGACCTGGTGGTCCGGGCGGCCCGGCTCCTGCAGTCGCGCACCGGCACGAGCCTCGGTGCGAACCTGTGGCTGGACAAGCACATACCCATGGGGGGCGGCCTGGGAGGCGGCAGTTCCGACGCCGCCACGGTCCTCGTGGCGCTCAACGCGCTGTGGGGCACCGGGCTGGATGTCGAGGCGCTGGCCGCCCTCGGGCTCGAGCTCGGGGCCGACGTCCCGGTCTTCGTCCGCGGGCGGTCGGCCTGGGCGGAGGGCGTGGGCGAGGTTCTCGAGCCGGTGGACCTGCCGGCGCGATGGTTCGCCGTCGTCTGCCCCGCGGTCGGGGTCAGCACCGCCGAGGTATTTCAGGCCCCTGAATTGACACGAAATTCCCCGAAGATCACAATTCGCGGTTTCCTGCAGGCAGGCGGACGAAACGACTGCGAACCGGTCGTCACTGCGCGCCAGCCCGAGGTGCGCGCGGCCATCGAGTGGCTGCGGGGCCGGGGCGCGGCGCGGCTGACGGGTACCGGGGCGTGCGTATTCGCCGGGTTTTCGACGCGGGAAGAAGCTGCGGCGGCGCTGGTCGGATTGCCGCGGCGGTGGGCGGGTTTCGTGGCCCGGGGGCTGGCGGTGTCGCCCCTGGTCCAGCGGCTGCAGGCCGGGCCGGCCGCGGACGTGCCGACCTTGGCTGACGGAGTTACTGGGGTGTAGCCAAGTGGTAAGGCAGCGGGTTTTGATCCCGCCATGCGAAGGTTCGAATCCTTCCACCCCAGCCAGTTGAGCGGCGTCGTCCGGCAGGGCCGGGCGCAAGGGAGAGCGGCGTGGACCATTCCACGATGGCGGTGTTTACCGGGAATGCGAATCCTGCGCTGGCGCAGGACATCGCCCGGCACCTGATGCAGCCGCTCGGGCGGGCGTTCGTCGGTCATTTCAGCGACGGCGAGACCCAGGTCGAGCTGATGGAGAACGTCCGCGGGCGCGACGTGTTCCTGGTGCAGCCGACCTCGCCGCCGGCAGCCGACCACCTGATGGAGCTGCTGGTCATGGCCGACGCCTGCCGGCGGGCCTCGGCCGCGCGCGTCACCGCCGTGATCCCCTATTTCGGGTACGCGCGGCAGGACCGCCGGCCGCGTGCGACGCGGGTGCCGATCACCGCGAAGCTGGTCGCCAACATGATCAAGGGAGCCGGCGTGGACCGCGTGCTGACGGTGGACCTGCACGCGGACCAGATACAGGGGTTCTTCGACATTCCGGTGGACAACGTGTACGCGTCGCCGGTGCTGCTCGGCGACGCCTGGAAGCAGAAGTACGACAACATGATCGTCGTGTCGCCTGACGTCGGCGGCGTGGTCCGTGCCCGGGCGCTGGCACGCCGGCTCGACGATGCGGACCTCGCGATCATCGACAAGCGGCGTCCCCGGCCCAACGAGGCGCAGGTGATGAACATCATCGGCGACGTGGACGGGAAGATCTGCATCCTGGTGGACGACCTCGTGGACACTGCCGGGACACTGTGCCTGGCGGCGCAGGCGCTGAAGGACCACGGGGCGGTGAAGGTGCTGGCCTACATCACCCACCCGGTGCTGTCGGGAAAGGCGGTCGAGCGCATCGCCAGCTCGGCGCTGGACCAGCTGGTCGTGACGGACACGATCCCGTTGCGGGCCGACGCGCGCGGCTGCGATCGCATCCGCGTCCTGTCGGTCGCAGGGCTGCTGGCCGAGACCATGCGCCGCATCCGCGACGAGGAGTCAGTCAGTTCGCTGTATGTTGATTGAGGGTTTCAGGCCGCCGGAGGGTCCGGCGGCCGTGTGGACGGCACGCCGTTGCCTGGTCGCGGGACGGCGGGCCATGACTTGGGAGTAAGTGCAACATGAAGACGTCTTTTGAACTCGTCGCCGAGTTCCGGGACGACCAGGGCAAGGGTGCGAGCCGCCGCCTGCGTCGTACCGGCAAGGTCCCGGCGATCCTCTACGGCGGTCACCAGGACGCGCGCGCCCTGGTGCTCGACCACGCCAGGCTGATCCTGATGCTCGACAACGAGCGTTTCTATTCGACGATCCTGAGCCTCAAGGTCGGCGACCAGAAGCAGGCCGCGGTGCTCAAGGACCTGCAGCGGCACCCCTACAGGAACCAGGTCGTGCACATCGACTTCCAGCGCGTGCTGGAGGACGAGAAGATCCGCATGCGGATCCCGCTGCACTTCCTGAACGAGGCCATCGCTCCGGGCGTGAAGACGCAGGGCGGCGTGGTGTCGCACCTCAGGAACGACATCGAGGTGCTGTGCCTGCCGAAGGACCTGCCCGAGTACATCGAGGTCGACCTGCAGAACCTCGGCCTCGGGCAGCTGATCCACCTCTCCGAGCTGAAGTTGCCCGCGGGCGTCGAGCTGCCGGAGCTCATCCACGGCAACGACGCGCCGGTGGTGTCGGTCCACGCGCAGCGTGCCGAGGAAGTCGCCCCGGTGGCCGAGGAGGCCGCGGTGGCGGCCGCGACGCCGGCGGCGGCAGCGGCGGCGCCGGCGGCCGAGGCAGGCAAGGCCGAGGCGAAGCCTGCCAAGGCCGAGGCGAAGCCGGCCAAGGCCGAGGCGAAGCCGGCCAAGTCCGATTCGAAGAAGTAAGCGGCGGCACTCGCGTCGCGACGGCGGGGCCGCCCGGCGGGCGGCCCCGGCCGTTTCGGCCGGGGCCACGAGGCAGGCGACATGCCCGGACTTCCCATCCGCATGGTTGCGGGACTCGGCAATCCCGGCCCCGAGTATGCCGCTACCCGGCACAACGCCGGGTTCTGGTTCGTGGACGAGCTGGCCCGGCGCCATGGCGGACGGCTGAAGCCCGAACGCCGCTACGGCGGCGACGCCTGCAGGGTCAGCATCGGCGCGACGGAGGTCTGGCTGCTCAAGCCGATGGCGTACATGAACCGCAGCGGATCCCCGATCCGCGCCCTGTGCGACTACCTGCAGATCCCTGCATCCGAGATCGTCGTCGCGCACGACGACCTCGACCTGCCGCCGGGCACGGTCCGGCTCAAGCGGGGGGGCGGGGCCGGCGGCCACAACGGCCTCAAGGACACGATCACGCACCTCGGCGAGGATTTCTGGAGGCTGCGCTTCGGCATCGGCCGCCCGGCCTACCGTGACGAGGTGATCGGCTACGTGTTGAAGCGCGCCAGCGCCGCGGAGGAGGAACGGATGCTCGAGGCGATCGGCCTCGCCGCCGACGAGTTTCCCCGCCTGCTGGCCGAGGGCGCGGGCAAGGTCATGAACAGGCTGCACGCGCGACCGGTCGCGCCGGCCGATCCGGAAGAAGGGCGGGATCCCGGCTGAGCCGGCCGCGAGGACGAGGAAAAGATGGCAATCAGGTGCGGAATCGTCGGCCTGCCGAACGTGGGCAAGTCCACGCTGTTCAACGCGCTGACGCGCGCGCAGATCGCGGCGGAGAACTACCCCTTCTGCACCATCGACCCCAATATCGGCGTCGTGCCCGTGCCGGATCCGCGCCTCGAAGTGCTTGCGGCGATCGCCAGGCCGCAGAAGGTCCTCCCGACCACGGTCGAGTTCGTGGACATCGCCGGACTCGTGGCCGGCGCGTCCAAGGGCGAGGGCCTGGGCAACCTGTTCCTCGCCAACATCCGCGAGACGGACGCCATCGCGCACGTGGTGCGCTGCTTCGAGAATCCGGACGTGGTGCACGTGTCGGGCAAGGTGAACCCGGTCGCCGACATCGGCATCATCAACACCGAGCTGGCGCTGGCCGACATGGAGTCGGTCGACAAGGCGCTGCTGCGGGCGGAGAAGGCCTGCAAGGCCGGCGGCGACAAGGACGCCATCCGCTGGCGCGACGCGCTCAGGCGGATGCACGACCACCTCGATGCCGGCCGGCCGGTACGCTCGCTCGCGCTCGACGACTTCGAGCGGCAGAAGCTGCGCGAGTTGCCGCTGCTGACCGCCAAGCCGGTCATGTACGTCGCCAACGTGCTGGAGAACGGATTCCACGACAACCCGCACCTCGACGCCGTCCGCGCGCTGGCGGCCGCCGAGGGCGCCGAGGTCGTGCCGGTCTGCGCGGCCATCGAGGCCGAGATCGGCCAGCTCGAGGAGGCCGACCGGGCGGCGTTCCTGGCCGACCTCGGGCTCGACGAGCCGGGCCTGAACCGCGTCATCCGCGCGGCGTACAGGCTGCTCGGGCTGCAGACCTTCTTCACCGTCGGCCCGAAGGAAGTGCGCGCCTGGACGGTGCACAAGGGCTCGACGGCTCCGCAGGCGGCGGGCGAGATCCACACCGACTTCGAGCGCGGGTTCATCCGTGCGGAAACCATCGCCTACCACGACTTCGTGGCCTGCAAGGGCGAGGCCGGCGCGAAGGAGGTGGGCAAGCTGAGGCTCGAGGGCAAGGAGTACATCGTGCAGGAAGGCGACGTCATGCACTTCCGCTTCAACGTCTGAGGGACCCCCCATGCGCACCGCAAGTCTCATCCTGTCCTGCTTCGTGGTCCTGCTGGCCGGCTGCGCCGGGTCGCCCGGGGGCGTCGAGCCGGTGCGCGGCTTCGAGGTCGAGCGCTACCTCGGGACCTGGTACGAGATCGCGCGGCTCGACCACTCGTTCGAGCGCGGCCTGACGCGCATCACCGCGACCTACGAGCTGCGGGACGACGGCGGCCTCAAGGTCGTGAACCGCGGTTTCGACGCGGCGAAGGGTGAATGGCGCGAGGCGGTCGGCAAGGCGTACTTCACCGGGCCCGCCGACGTCGGCCAGCTCAAGGTGTCCTTCTTCGGCCCGTTCTACGGCGGCTACAACATCATCGCGCTGGACCAGCAGGACTACCGGTGGGTGATGATCTGCGGCCCCTCGAGGGACTACCTGTGGATCCTGTCCCGCGAGCCGCGGCTGGCGCCCGAGGTCCTGGATCGCCTCCAGACCCTGGCGGCGAGCCACGGGTTCGAGACCGGCGAGCTGATCTTCGTGCAGCACTGAGCCGCCGCCGGCGGCTGGCGTTGCGGTCGCCGGCGCAACCCGGCAAGGCTGGCTGCCTGTTGGCTCGCGGGCCGGGATACACTGGCCGTTCGCTGCCGCAGGAACCCCGGCCATGAAGACCCATCCGCTGAATCCGCTCGATATCTCCTGGACCCAGGTAGAGTCCCGTGACACGCCGATGCACGTCGCCGGGCTGATGCCCTTCCGGCTGCCCGAGGACGCGCCGCCCGACTTCCTCCGGGACCTGATGACCGACCTGCGTTCCAGCCGCGAGTTCATGCCGCCGTGGAACTACTCCCTGCGCGGGCCGGGGTTGACCCATCCACGGCCGGTCTGGGTGGAGCAGGACACGGTCGACCTCGAGTACCACGTGCGGCACTCGGCGCTGCCGAAGCCGGGAGGCCAGCGGGAGCTCGGCCAGCTGGTGGCGCGGCTGCACAGCCAGCCGCTCGACCTGACGCGCCCGCCCTGGGAGTTCCACCTCATCGAGGGCCTCGACGGCGGCCGCTTCGCCGTCTACCTGAAGATGCACCACTCGCTCATCGACGGCATCAGCGGCGTCCGCCTGCTGACGCGCTGCATGTCGGAGGACCCCGGGAAGAGCCGCACGCTGCCCCCGTTCTGGAGCCCGAGCCTCGAGAAGAGGGTGCGCCGCGAGCCACGCATCGAGCCGCACCCGACGATGGAGGGCGTCCTGAAGACGATGATGGACGCGATCGGCACGCAGGTCCGCTCCGTGCCCCAGCTGGTGAAGGCCTTTGCCGCGATGCTCGCGCCGGGCGAGTCGGAGCCGGCGCTGCAACTTCCCTTCGACGCGCCGAAGTCGGTGATGAACGGTCGCGTGCGCGGCCAGCGCCGCGTGGCTACCCAGCTGCTCCAGCTCGATCGCCTGAAGGCGGCGGCCCAGGCCGGCGACTGCACGCTCAACGACGTGGTGCTGTCGATCTGTGGCGGTGGGCTGCGCCGTTTCCTGCTGGAGGAGGGCCAGCTCCCGGACAAGCCGTTGACCGCCGGCATCCCGGCGTCGTTCCGTGCGGAGGATGACGAAGGCACCGGCACGCAGGTCACCTTCATCATCAGCACGATGGGAACGGACATCGAGGACCCGATCGAGCGCCTCGCGGCGGTCGCGGCCTCGACGCGCGCGGCGAAGGCCCACTTCCGCAACCTGCCGCGCGAGGCCATCACCCAGTACACGATGCTGCTGATGGCGCCGAGCATCCTCTCCATGCTGACCCCGATCGCCGGACGCACCCGGCCGATGTTCAACGTCACCGTGTCGAACGTCCCGGGACCGCCGCGCCCGCTCTACTTCCGGGGCGCGAAGCTGGAGGCGAGCTACCCGATCTCGCTGATCGCGCACGGCATCGGACTCAACATCACCTGCCAGAGTTATGCGGACGTGCTGGCCTTCGCCTTCGTCGGCTGCCGCGACACGCTGCCGCACCTGCAGAACCTAGCGGTGTACACGGCAGAAGCCTTCGATGCGCTCGAAGACGCGCAGCTGCGGGCCGCGAAGAAAGCCGCGCGCCCTGCCCGCAGCCGCAAGGCGGCACGGCCGAAGGCCGCTGCGGCGCCGCCGGCCGCCACCGCGAAGGCGAAGCGCCGGACGACACGGCGCGCGAAGTAGGGCCGTTCAGGCCCGCCGGCGGCGACCCGGCGTAGACGTCTCAGCCCTGCCCGGGTCGCTCCGGAGGCGCGCCCCGCGCGCGGTCGTCGCGCTGCTCACGGCGGATCGTGTACACGAGCTGCGCAAAGGCTGCGCAGAGCATGCCGATCAGCGCCGCCATCAGCAGCACGAGGCCGCCGGCGAGCCGATAGGCCTCGTACAGCCCCCCCGCGACGCCGAGCGGGGTGATGATGAGCAGCAGGGGCTTGCCGATTCTCATGGCATCCACGCGAGCGTCGTGTCGCTGCGCCCTATTTCCTGGCCGCCTGCGCGGCCAGTTCGAGCGTACGCTTCGGGTTCATCAGCTTGAGCGTGCGTTCGCCCGCCTGCTTGTCGTCGGCGCCGTCCACGATCAGCTGCTTGACCTGCGCGACGGTGAGCCCGGGGTACAGCGCCCAGAGCTTGGCAGCCAGGTTGGTCATGTTCGGCGCCGACATGCTGGTGCCGCTGAACTTGAGGCGCGCGCCGCCCGGCACGTAGCTGTCGACCTCGAAGCCGTTCGCGTACACGTCGGAATTGCCGAAACTGGTGAAGGAGGTCTCGTCGCCGGCCTGGTCCACGGCGCCGGAGACCATGACGTTCGGCAGCTTGAACGAGCTCGGCATGAACTCGTCGAAGGCGACGTTGGCATCCGAGTTACCGGCCGAGATGACGAACAGGATCCCCGGCGCATCGCGCAGCGCCTCGAACAGGGACTTGTAGCCGATGTCGTAGATCCGCCGCGCCAGCGCGCGACGCTCCTCGGGCGTGCCGGGCGCGCCGGTCTGCTCGAGCGCGGCTTCGATGCCGGCCAGGCTGCCGCCCCAGCTCATGTTCACGACCTTGACGCCCTGTTCGACGAAGTAGTCCACGGTGCGTACCGCGGCCGCGGCATCCTTGTAGGCCTGCGCGATCGTGGGCCGGTCGCCGATGATGCGGTAGTCGAAGGTGATGCGCGCGGCCATCAGCCGCGCCGCCGGGTTGCCCGCGACGGCGATGCCGGCCACGTGCGTGCCGTGGGCGTACTGGCCATAGGCTGTCAGGCCCTCGACGAAGGGCTGGAACTCTTCCTTGGGCAGCGAGGACAGCTTCTGCTTCAGTTCGCTGGCTTCCCTGCTGTCCACGTTCGCCTGCAGGTCGCTGAAGCCCTTGGAGTACTGCTGGTACACCATCGGGTCCGCGACCACTTTCCTGACCGGGAACAGCAGCTCGGGCGTGTAGTCGCCGTGCAGCGTCCAGCCGATGCCGTGGACGTCGTCCACGAGGCCGTTGCCGTCGTCGTCCTGGCCATTGCCGGGCACTTCCTTCGTGTTCGCCCAGGTCTGCCGGCCCAGCGCCTCGATGCCGAAGTCCACGCCCGAGTCCCAGATGGCGACGGTCACCGGTGACAGCTTTGCCGAGGCGTCGAGCGCGACGTCGCGCGCTGCCCAGATGTCGGGTTTCAACGCCACCTTGTGCGAGTCGACGACGGCAGCGTAGGCGGCGTGCAGGGCATCCTTGTGCGGCAACATCACGGACAGCGTGTAGGCGGCGCCGAGGATGTTGTCGGCCAGCGCCTGGCTGAGCGCGCCGAGTTCGGCGGCCGCCGGGTCGAGCGAGCTCTCGAGGCTGCCGATCACCAGGCCCTCGGAGACGTACTCGAGGTAGCCCTTGGTGCCCTGCAGGTCGTCCTGGACCACGTCCCAGGGCAGCGCGGCGAGCGCGGCCTCGAGGTTGGTGCGCAGCGTCGCGTCGAAGGCTTCGGCCGGTCCCTGGCGGGCGGCCACGAGGGCCTCCGTGATGCGCCCGCTGGTCAGCTTCGCTGCCGGCTTTTCCTGCATACCGCGCACGATACCGACCTGCTTCAGCGCCTCGGCGTCGTCGCCCTTGAGCATCGCGATGGTCAGCAGCGTGCCGTGCATGCGGCGCACGGCCGTCACGTCCTGGATGTCGAAGGTCGCGAGGTCGGAACGGATGTCCTTCTCGATGGCCTCGGCCAGCGCCCTGACGGCCACCGCGTCGCGCACCATCACGCTGGGCTTGGCCGGCATCGGATAGGTGTAGGTCGGCAGGTCGGACAGCCGGGTAATGACGGTCTTGCCCGGCGTGGCCGGATCCGCGGCGAACGCCGGGGCGGCTGCCATGACGAGGGCGGCAAGCAGAGCGGGAAGGAGGCGCTGGGGCGCGTTCATCGGTGCGGACTCCGGTTGAGGGCTCCCGCCATGGGCGGGAAAGGCTGCAAATGCTAGCAGATGGGTTCCGGGACCGGGACCCGGCGCCTTGACAGGGGGGGTGCACGGCCGGAGAATCCGCGCTCCCCGAGGGTGTCCTTCCCACCGTGTGGCTAGGTAGCTCAGCCGGTTAGAGCACGGGATTCATAACCCCGGGGTCGACGGTTCGATTCCGTCCCTAGCCACCATCCCGAACCTGCCACGGCCGGGCCCGACTGGGACCCGGCCGTGGCAACGTCAGGCGGTCTTGCGCGAGGCCGCCTGGGCGCAAAGCTCGCCCAGCGCCCGTTCGATGATCGACAGGCCCTCGTCCACGACGGCGTCCTCCGCCGTGATCGGCACCAGGACCCGGATCACGTTGCCGTACACGCCGCAGGCCAGCAGGATCAGCCCCAGCTCGCGGGCCCGTGCGGTCAGCGCCCGGGTCAGGTCGGCGTCCGGCCGGTGGGGATCACCGTCCTTGCACAACTCGATGGCGATCATCGCGCCGAGTGCGCGCACCTCGGCGATCTCGCGATGCCGCGCAGCCAGCGCCTTCAAGCGGGGGACCATGCGCTCGCCGAGCGCGACCGCGCGGTCGAGGATCCTCTCCTGCTCGAACACCTCGAGGACGGCGCAGGCCGCTGCGCAGGCGACCGGGTTGCCCGCGTAGGTGCCGCCCAGTCCGCCGGGCCCGCAGGCGTCCATGATCTCCGCGCGCCCCACGACGGCGGAGACCGGGAAGCCGCCGGCGATCGACTTGGCGACCGTCGTCAGGTCGCCGGCGATGCCGAAGTGCTCCATCGCGAACATGCGGCCCGTTCGCCCGGCCCCGCTCTGGATCTCGTCGGCGATGAACACGATGCCGTGCCGGTCGCACAGCTCGCGCAGGCGCAACATGAAGTCGCGCGGGGCGACGTAGAAACCGCCCTCGCCCTGGACGGGCTCGACGATGATGGCGGCGACCCGCTCCGGCTCGACGTCGCACTTGAAGATCTGCTCGATCGCGTGCAGCGAGTCGTCCACCGTGACGCCATGCAGCGAGTTCGGGAACGGCGCGTGGTAGACCTCGCCGGGCATCGGTCCGAAGCCCGCCTTGTAGGGCGCCACCTTGCCGGTCAGCGCCAGCGCCATCAGCGTGCGGCCGTGGAAGCCGCCCGAGAACGAGATCACGGCAGAGCGCCGCGTGTGGGCCCGCGCGATCTTGATCGCATTCTCGACCGCCTCGGCGCCCGTGGTCATCAGCAGGGTCTTCTTCGGCCCCGGGCCCGGCGCGAGCCGGTTGAGCCGCTCGCAGAGCTCGACGTAGGGCTCGTAGCCGGTGACCTGGAAGCAGGTGTGCGTCACCTTCTCGAGTTGCCTCCTCACGGCCTCGAGCACCTTCGGGTGGCGGTGGCCGGTGTTCAGCACGGCGATGCCGCCGGCGAAATCGACGTAGCGGCGTCCATCCGCGTCCCACAGCAGCGCGTTCTCGGCGCGCTCGACGAAGACGGGGTGGGCGAGCGACACGCCGCGGGCGACGGCCGCCTCGCGCCGCGCCAGCAGCGATTCATTGCGCGACTTGTCCATCATGTACTCCGGGGCCGCCACGCCGGCGGCCGCTTTGGATGCAGCGGGAATTGTAGCCCAGGAGGGGTCAGGCCCCGCTGTGTCCCCGTCGGGGGGACACGGCAGGGCCTGACCCCCCCGGCGGCGCCGGGGACACTGCGGGGCCTGACCCTTCCCGTTTGACCGGCAGTCGACCCGCCAGGCCCAGCGCCGTGACCGACACGGCCGCCCCGAGCAGGGCGAGGGCCATGTCCTTCTGCGCGTCCCAGACGTCTCCCTGGGTGCCGAGGTAGGCCTGGCCGAGTTCGCCGCCGAACAGCAGCGCAGCGCCCCACTCGACCAGTTCATAGATGACCGAGTGGGAAGAGACGAACAGCATGGGGAACAGCACGGCCCACACCCGTGGGTAGCGCCCGTGGTGGCCGAAGAGCTCGGCGGCCGCCGGTGTCACCAGCAGTCCGTAGAGCAGGTGGATCAGCCGGTCGTATTGGTTGCGTTCGAAGCCCAGGGCAGCATCCAGCGAGTGGCCCGACAGCGCGACCGACAAGGCGTCGTAGGGCACCAGCGAGTAGGTGTAGTGCGCGCCGATCTCGTGCAGCGAAAAGAAGACGAAGAGGCAGGTGTAGGCCAGGTTGCTGAAGCGCAGGCGGTGGCGGGTCGCGACGAGGACCGGCACCGCGACGACGACGAGCAGGTTCTCGAGCAGCCAGTCCTGGCGATAGTGCGGTGCGATTCCGAGCCCGAGAAAGACCGCGGCGAACGCCGCGAGCAGCAGGGCCGGGTACCTCCAGCTGGTCATCGCCCCGGGTTGCGCGCCTGCGGCCATCCCCTAACTTCCTAGGTAGTCGCCGCCGGGGGCTAGGCACAACTGAGACTGGTGAGCCTGGACCCCGCGGACTAGCCTGTTATTAGCGGGTATCGAGGCCCGCATGACAAGGGGTCCGGCCATGAAGGTCAAGCACATCCTCGTCGCGCTGGGCGATCCTGGCACCAGGTCCTCGGCCGCACTGGCCAAGGCCGCCGCAATCGCGCGCAAGACGGACTCGCAGCTGACGCTGTTTCACAGCCTCTACAGCCCGTACGTCGCCGGCGAGCAGTTCTACAGCCCCGACGCGCTCGAGAAGGACATCGAGGGCGCCGTCAACGCACGCAAGGCACAGCTGGCCCGGCTGGCCGTGCCGCTCGAGAAGGAGGGCCTGTCCGTCCGCGTGCGGGTCCGGTGGGACTACCCGGTCTACGAGAGCATCGTCCGCGAGGCCGTTCGCGAGGGCGCGGACCTCGTCGTCGCGGAGAGCCACCGCCACACCCGCACCGCGCGTGTCGTCCTGTCCAACACCGACTGGCAGCTGATCCGGCTCTGCCCCTGCCCGGTGCTGTTCGTGAAGACGGCGAAGCCCTACGACCGCGTACGGGTGCTCGCGGCGGTGGACCCGCTGCACGCCCACGCCAAGCCCGAGCAACTCGACCGGAAGATCCTCGAGGAGGGGCGCGACCTGGCGGAGACGTTCAACGGCCAGCTGCACGTGGTGCATGCCTACCTGCTGGCCACGCCCTTCACGTCGGGCGTGCTAATGGAACCCGTGCCGCTGCCGGTCAGCGTCGCCGAACAGCACCTCGCCGACGTCAAGAAGGCGTTCAACGACCTGCTCAAGCCGCTGGGTCTCGGCCCGCGCCGCGGCCACCTGCGCTCGGGCAACGCCAGCATCGAGATCCCGGCCGTGGCCGAGGAGGTGGGCGCCGGCGTCGTCGTCATGGGCGCCGTTTCGCGCAGCGGGCTCAGGCGCTTGTTCATCGGCAGCACTGCGGAGCGGGTGATCGATCACCTGGTCTGCGACGTGCTGGTCATCAAGCCCGACGGCTTCAAGACGCCGGTGCCGCGCCGGCCCGGCTATCGCCCGGTCGTGCTGCCGCCACTCTAGGCGGCTCAACTTGCGCTGGCCTGGCCCGGTAACCGCGCCGGGGTAGCCCGCTGCCCGTCCGACAGCTCGCGTCGCGGATGGGACACGACCACCTCGCCGACCTCGAGGCCGGCCAGGATCTCGATCGCTGCTGCGCTTCGATGCCCGGTCGCGACATCGCGCAACGCCAGTCGTCCATCGGCGCCGAGGACGAACACCTGCGACTGGTCGCCGTGCGAAAACACCGCGGCGGCCGGCACCTGGAGGACGTCGTCGCCGCGCCATAATTCGAAGCGGACCATCACGCGATAGTCGTCGCCCAGCGATGACCAGGCCTCCGGCGGGTCGAGCAGGTCGAGCACCACCCAGACCCGCTGCTCCTCCACGCCGAGCGCCGACACCTTGGTAAAGGCCTGCGGCTCGACGCGACGCAAGCGCGCCTGCAACGGCACGGAACCGCCCCAGTCCTCGATCAACGCCCGCTGGCCGGCCGCCAGCGCCACCGCGTCCGCCGACAGGACGTCGGCGTGAATCTCGAGCGAGGCGCGGCAGCCGAGCTCGAGCAGGGGTTCGCCCGCCTGCACGACACCCTCGCTCTCGTGCGCGACCGCCAGGACGCAGGCCGTAACCGGCGCCCGGATGTCGATCGTGCGTTCCTCGCTGCGTGTGCCGCCGCTGACCGAGACCCGGGCCCGCGCCGCCGCGACGCCCGCGCGAGCCAGCTCCGCGCGGAACGCGGCGGCCCGCGCGCCGGCCTCGGCGGCGCGCCGCTCGGCGGCCGCGGCGTCGAGGTCGTCCTGGGTCACGGCCCCGGCGGCCGCGGCCTTCTCCAGCCGCTCGTAACGCTGCTTCGCCCGCTCTGCGCCGGCGGTGGCGGCCTGGGCGTCGGCCTCGGCCGAACGCGCATCCGCCTCGGCGCGGGCCAGGTCTGCGCGGGCCTCGGCGAGCGTCCTCGGGTCGAGCGAGGCCGCGGCCACGGGCTCCAGTTCGACCAGGGCATCGCCCGCCTGGACGGCATCGCCCGGCAGCAGGGAGACGCGCCTGGCAAAGCCCGTGACGGGCGCGGAAACGACATAGCGGTCCTCGATGTGCGTGCGGCCCTCCTGGTCCAGGGTGACGACCAGCGGCCCGCGGGACACCGCGGCCGTTTCGACCTCGACCGCGGGCTCGCGCAGCGACCAGGCGATGGCGGTCGCCATGGCGGCGAGGGCTGCCGACCAGATGAGTACGCGTTTCCTGAGCACGTTTCAGTCCCTCGCAGCGAGGGCCTCCTTGACGTCCAGTCGCGCGAGGTCCCAGGCGGTCCAGGTCATGGACAGCGCCGCGGCCGCGAGCAGCAACAGCGTCGCGCGCGCGTAGCTGTGTGCCTCGAGTATGACAGGGAGACGGAACAACTCGGACTTCATCGCCGCGGCCAGCACCGCGGCCAGCCCGTAGCCGAGCGCCAGGCCCGTCGGTATGGCCAGCAGGGTGACGATGGCGAGTTCCGCGACCAGGATGTAGGCGCATTCGCCGCGGGTCATGCCGAGGACCCGCAGGGTGGCCAGCTCGCGGCGTCGCTCGTCGAACACGGTGCGTGCCGTGTTGAAGACCATCGCGAAGGCGAGGGTGCCCGCGATGACCAGGAACACCATGGCCACGATCATCAGGGACCGGCCGAAGGTCTCCTCGAAAGCGACCACGCGCCGCGCGCTCGAGGAGACGCCGCCGACACGGGGCGAGTCCGCCAGTTCGGCCAGCAGCCGGCTGCGCTGCGACGGGTCCACGGCCAGCCATGCGCCGCTCAACGCATCCTGCTCGCCCAGCAGGCGGTGCAGTGCGTCGAGCCGCAGGTAGGCGCCGACGCCTACGTAGTCGTCGAGCAGGCCCGCCACGGGGACCACGAACTTCTGGCGTTCGCCCTGCATGACCTCGACGGCGACGCGATCGCCGGCCCGAACGCCGATCATGCCGGCCAGTTGCGCCGACATGAGCAGCCCGGACGTCGGCAACGCGACGTCGCGGTGCCGGCGATCGAGGAGCCTGCGCAGCCGGGCGCCGTCCGGCCACGCCTCGAGCGCGGTGCGATAGCTCGCGTGCCCGTGGCGCAGGCGGACCGCGACCTGGCGGAACGGCTCG
>Ga0316613_10001173_pt1 | contig 18198 bp, 15 predicted proteins | sample OWC_soil_day10_C_2_FD_207647 | JGI IMG/M metagenome (GOLD analysis project Ga0316613, IMG submission 207647) | Wetland soil microbial communities from Old Woman Creek delta, Ohio, United States - OWC_soil_day10_CT_b | ecosystem: Environmental > Terrestrial > Soil > Wetlands | place: USA: Ohio...
CCGCTCGAGCAATGCGCGCATGGCGGTCGCCGTACTCAGGCGTTTCGACCGGCGGCCAGTTGCGCCACCTGCCCCGCAAAACGCTCGACCTCCTCCCAGTTGGTGAACTGGACCCTGGTCGCAAAGTCGGTCGGTCCCTTGTTGATCCACATGACGAACCGCATCATGTGCTTGTCGACCGGTCCGTAGCGCGAGTAGTCGAGTTCACCTGCGAACACACCCAGCAGCTGCGGCTTCCACGGCGATTGCGCGACCAGGCGCTTCAGGTATGGATTGGTCTGCGGCGTGTTCTTCAGCGGCTTGCGCGCGACCAGGTTCACCGAGAACAACGCGCTCGGCTTCGATTCGAGCAGCGCCTGGTTGGCGCGGATGAACTCGAGGACTGCCGGACTGTGCTTGCCGTGGCGGATGCTGGCACCAATGACGATCGCATCGAACGACTTCGGGTCGACACTGTGGCCCACCAGCGGCACGACCTCGGCGCTTTCGCCGCGCTTGGCCAGGCTCGCCTGAATGGTCTCGCAGATCCTCTTCGAGAGACCGTAATTGGTGGAGTAAAGCAGCAGGGTCTTGGCCACGGAAGCTAGTCTCGGAAGGAAGCCGCCGGTAAGACTAGCAACCGGCCTCGCGCGCTTTGCTGACCCATGTCATTGGCCCGCCCCCGTTACGCCGTCCACGCAATCAGTTCTTGTGCTTCCGCACAATCTTCCTGTTGCATTAGAGGGCCTCCTCCGGTCGACCGCAAGCGCTTCCCCTTCGGCCGACGGCACCTCGTGCCACTGCTACGCTGCGCTGATGAAGAGCCCGTTCACCGAACTCGGCCTGTCGAAAGAACTCGCACAGGTCCTCACCGGTCTTGGCTATGAGGAGCCGACCCCGATCCAGAGCCAGGCGATTCCGCCGCTGCTCGAGGGACGCGACCTGCTCGGCCAGGCTGCGACTGGCACCGGCAAGACCGGTGCGTTTGCGTTGCCACTGCTGCAACGGGTGCTGGCCGCGCACCGCAAGACTGCGCATCCGGCAGCGCTGGTGCTGGTGCCGACACGCGAGCTGGCGATCCAGGTCGCCGAGGCCCTGCACAGCTACGGCGCCAAGCTCGGCGCGGTGGTGCTGCCGATCTACGGCGGGGCGGAGTTTGGGCGCCAGGCCCAGGCGCTCAAGCGCGGCGTACATGTGGTCGTCGCGACGCCGGGCCGCGCGCTCGACCACATCCGCCGCGGCACACTCAACATGGGCGGGCTCGCTTCGGTAGTTCTGGACGAAGCCGACGAGATGCTTGACATGGGCTTTGCCGAGGACATCGAGCTGATCCTCGATGCTGCGCCGACGGAACGACAGACCGCACTTTTCTCCGCCACGCTGCCACCGCGCATCGCGGCGATCGCCGACAAGCACCTGCGCGACCCGGTGCGCGTGCTGATCGCGCGCGAGAAAGCGGTCAAGGGCACGGCGCCGCGCGTCCGTCAGACGGCGTACATCGTGCAACGCGCGCACAAGGTGGCCGCGCTTGGCCGTGTGCTGGATCTGGAGTCGCCGGTGCTCGCCCTCGTCTTTGCACGCACCCGCACCGAGGTCGACGAGCTGGCCGAAAAGTTGCGTGGCCGCGGCTACCAGGTCGAGGCGCTGCACGGCGGGCTGTCACAGGATCAGCGCGACCGCGTGATGAAGCGGGTGCGGGCGGGCAAGGTCGACCTGCTGGTCGCCACCGACGTGGCCGCGCGCGGGCTCGATGTGGAGCACCTGTCGCACGTGGTCAACTTCAATGTGCCGGCTTCGCCCGAATCGTACGTGCACCGGATCGGCCGCACCGGACGCGCCGGCCGCGAAGGTGTGGCGATCACGCTGGCCGAACCGCGCGAACATCGGCTGCTGCGCAATATCGAGCAGCTCACCAAGCAAAAGATCGACGTCGCCACGGTGCCAACTCCGATGGATGTGCGCGCACGTCGGCTCGACATGACGCGCGGCGCCTTGCGCGCGGCACTGGAGGAAGGCGAACTCGACAGTTACCGCGTGGTCACCGATGCACTCGCCAGCGAGTTCGATCCGCTCGATGTCGCCGCCGCTGCTGTGAAGCTCGCACACCAGACGCTGCAGGCCGACGCCGCCCACGACGAGGAGCATATTCCGGCGGTCGACCTAGCGCGCCCACGCGAAGCGTGGGCCAAGCCCGGACGCAAGGAGTTCCGGGAGCGTGCGCCGCAGGAAAGCGGCGCACGCCGCCGTCTCGCGGAGCGTGGCGCCTATAGCGAGGCGCCCGCGAAGCAGGTTGCACGCGATATCGGGCGACCAGACCGACCCGCAGGCGGCATGCACACCGCAGCCGGCAGCAAACGCAAGTCACCGGGCGCGATGACGATGGTGCGCGTATTCGTAGGTGCCGGGCGCGATGTCGGACTGCGTCCGGCCGATCTGGTCGGGGCCATCGCCAACGAAACGGGCGTCAGTGCTCGTGAGATCGGCGCCATCGAGATCGAGGATCGGTTTTCGCTGGTGGAAGTCTCCGACCACATTGCCGAAGATGCGATCCGCGCGCTGCGCGCGACCTCGCTGCGCGGACAGCGAGTAACGGTCCGGAAAGATCAACCGAAGCGGTCAACGAAATAGGTAGGTTGATCGTCCGATACTGAAGCCCTGCGCCCGGTCGGCAATAACCGGTGACCGCTGCTGCAGCAAGTCGCTTGAGCGCGGCGGCGACGGGTCGAGCGGGTTCTGCTGTTGGTCCGGCGAGGAGCGCTAACCGTACCGCGTTGACGTCATTACTCGCAGCGCGCCCCGCCCCAACTGCCTTCGTCCAGTCGACCGGTGAACGTCGATGCGGTTGACACCGACGAGGCATGTCGGCGCCAGATCGTTGATTATCGTGCGTGGTGCGGTGTTTGCTTGACTCGCCGCTGCACGCGCAAGTTGTTTATTGCCACGAAGTGCGCGAGGACATTTCCAAGGAGGCCATGATGAAGGGACCGATACTTGCTCTGCTGACTTCGATGGCGCTGCTCGCGGCGAGCGCCGCCCAGGCGGCGCTGTTCACCTTTGACGTCGACCTCAACGGCGCGAACGAGGTTCCGGCCGCCCTGACGCCCGGCACAGGCATCGCACTGGTCGTGGTCGATACCACGGCGATGACGATGTCGATCAATGCCTCATTCACCGACCTGCTCGGTACGACAACGGCTTCGCATATTCACTGCTGCACGGTGCCGCTGCCAACGGCGTCGGTGGCCACGCAGGTGCCGACGTTTGCCGGCTTCCCGCTTGGCGTGAGCAGCGGTGTGTTTTCGAATACCTTCGACATGACGCTGGCGTCGTCCTTCAACCCAACGTTTGTCACGAACAACGGAGGAACCCTCGGCAGTGCCTTTCTCGCCCTCCTCACTGGCATGCTCGAGGGCCGTTCGTATCTGAACATCCACTCGACCGCCTTTCCAGGCGGTGAGATTCGCGGCACGCTGAACCTGGTGCCGGAGCCCGGGTCGCTTGCGCTGCTCGGAATGGCACTGGTCGGCGTGTTCGTGCTCCGCCGCCGTCGTGCCGCGCTATAAGCGCCGCGCGCACGACCCGAAGCCCGCCGAACAGGCGGGTTTCCTTTGTTCCTAGCGGTCACTGCGTGATCGAGACCAGTACGTCGCAGTGTGCGTTCTCGATCAGCGAGCCGGATGTCGCGCCGCGCCACCAGCGCGCCGCCCATCCTTCGAGATGCTTGTGGCCGACGACGATGAGGTCGGCGTCGATCTTGCGCGCGTAGCTCGTGATCTCGTGCACCGAGTCGCCGACCAGCAGTTCACCCTCGACGATGTGGCCGGCCTGCGTCAGGCGCTGCACGCCGTCTTCGAGAATGCCGTTGTACTGCTTACGCTCGACTTCATCCCGCCCGGCGTCGTAGACCCCGCCGTCCACTGCGATGAATGCCGCCGGATTGGGCATCACGGCGACAAGAAAGAGTTTCGCGTTGCTCCACTGCGCTATGTCGTGGCACTGCAGCAGCGCTTTCTGGCCCGACTCGGATCCATCGTAGGCAAGCAGAATGCGTTGGTACATGGTGGTCTCCGGCACGGCGCATGGCAGGCAGCGAACTCAACATAATCTGCCCGGCGGGCGATGTAAAGCCGCTGACGACTCCGGCGGGCGGCCGCAACCGCGTCTTCAGTCTGCACCGAGCGGCGGCTCGCTGCACCGAGGACCGGTCAGGGCGGCGTCGCGCAACCTTCGTAAGTCGTGCTGCCGTAGCGCACCGTGGCCCTGGCGCCGTAGGCCGTTTCCGAACGCCCGTCCGTGCACATCTCGACGACCAGTTCGACGCGCACCGTGCCGCCGTCCGCGGGCGACCAGGCATCGATGACGCGTGTTGCCGCGGGCTTGGCCGGCGGCGCAAACGGTGTCGCGGGGAAACGGACCGGCTTCTCCCCCGGCCGCTCGAAGCGGGCTTCACCCGGAGTGACGACCAGCTGCCAGGTCGGGTCCTGGCCTCCCGCCCAGAACAGGGATCGCGGGGGCGGGCTGCCCAACGCGGCAGCACAGGACTCCAGCGTCCCGATGGCACGCACGAAGTATGTGGCCTTGACTCCCTTGCTTGCCGGGTTTCCGCGGAACTCGACATAGATCGGCCGCCCTGCCCCGAGCATGATCTCGCGGACCGCTTCAAGGCCTGCACTCATTGCCGCGTCCGGCGTCGCGTCCTCGATCTTTGTGACATTGCGTGCGGGGTCCTTGCCCTGGCACGCCTGGAACAGAATCACGCCGAGCGGGCCGGGTGAGGCAAATCCGCGATAGTCGGCGGCCTGCACGCTCGCCGACAAGGTAAGACCCAGCGCCAGTGCGGCCGTCGCCTTGCCGCCAAGCTGGCCGCGCGGCTGTCTCTCGCGTTGCGTACCGAATGAAAAAGGGAACAGACGCATCTGACGGACCCGAAATGAAAGCGGGCGCATCGTAGCGCCCGCAAAGGACCGGCGCACAGCGCGCGCCGGTGTGGGGTGGATTACAGGTTCGGATAACCGGTGTTGATGCCCGGGTTGAAGAAGTCGAACTTCTCGTCGGCCGGAATTTTCAGCTGGAAGCGCGGGTCGGTCGTGTTGAACCCGAGGTAATCGCGCACTGCCTGGTGCAGATGCCGCGGCGTGATGACCTTGCCATTCGTCGGATCGACCGCTCCGGTGGTGGGATTGATGCGCGTCGCCTGGTGACGCGGTCCGCTGGCGCCAAACACGCGGTTGCCCCAGGTCGGGTTGGCTTCCATGAAGACCTGCGTGCCGATCGGGTAGTGGTCCTTGCCGTCACCGGTGTTGAGCGGCGTACGTCCGAACTCCGAGTAGACACGCATGAAGAGGCGGCTCTCGATTCCGAGTTGAGTGGCCTTGTCCCACACGTACTGCATCAGCGTGGTCAGCCGCGGCAGGCTGTTGGCGTAGCTGTTGGAAATCTGGCTGTGCCCGTCGAAGCCGCCGCTCTGCAGGCTGATCGCCGACGTCAGACCCGCCTGAGCCGCGACCAGACCGACGTGCGCCGCATTGTCGAAGGTCGCCGGCAGGAACTGGTTGACCCGTGCCAGCAGCGCCCGCGAATCCGACGCCCCCATGAATTGCTGGTTGACCAGCTGTCCCCGCGGCGTCAGCGTACCCGCCGCCTGCTGGGCTTTCAGCCGCTCGGCACGCGTCGCCAGCACCCTCTGATAATCCGACGCCTTGATGAAATCGTTTGTCGCCGAGGCTGCGTTCGGGGAAATCAGCTGACGGAACGTGTTGCCGTCCGGCATGGCTGCGGCGGGGACCAGACCGGCGCTCATGTTGTAGGCACCCGAGTTGAGCCACGGGAATGGCACACCCGGCGTTTTGGCGTAGGAATACAGCTCGGGCATCGTCGCGTAGGCCATCGCCAGCATGCCGGTGGCGTGCGCTCGCGTGCCGTCATCGTGGCTGTTGGTCTCGCTGTTGACACCGTTGATGACCAGCATCCGGCGGAAGTTGGCCGTGGCGAACGCGATGTTGGCTCCCATCGGCGCCGCGCGGATATTGCCCGCCACGCCGGCCGGCGTACGAGCCGCCGCATAGTTGTTCATCGTCGCGTCCGTCTCGCGGGGGTCGAACCACGAGCTGGCATCCAGACCGCCACCCGCGTGGATGTCCACCAGGACCTTGCCCGAGTACACGGGCGCCTGTGCGTTGGCGATCGGCGTCAGGCCCCAGTACGGAACCACGAAGCCGGCGATCTTCAAGAAGTCTCTACGGTCGATCATTTGAATACTCCTTCTCTTCCTGACGATGCGCAGCTTTAGTTGAACAGGAACCGCTCGTCGCCGATCATGTAGCCGACGACCGCCGCCCACGACCGGCCCGTGTAGTTCGGGTCGTTGGTGTTGTTGTAGGCACAGTTCGTCGGACGCGTCGGCGCCGTGGCGCGGTCGGCCCAGACCGCCTTGAACAGGCCCAGCGTGCGCTGGACTTCAGCGTCGGTCACGGCAAGGTCTTCCCGCAGCAGCGACTTGTGCAGGTTCTTGATCGTCGCCGCGATCGCCGCCTCACCCGCCGGCGTGGCCGGCGTGTCGGTCAGCGTGACCCCGGCGAACAGCAGGCGGTTGGTCGTGGCCTTGTTGAAGTCCGTCATCACGATGTTGCACGACAGCTCGGCCATGAACCGGTCGGCGATCATCGTCTGCACCATCGTGTACTCGTTGGCGCGCGTCGGACGATTCAGGCCACCGTCGAAGTTGCCGTAGTTCAGCGCCTGGCCGGCGTACTGGTTGTTGAACTGGACCCAGCTCACCCCCGTCAGGCTCAGCAGCTTGCGCTGCAGGTTGGCCGGGTTCAGCAGCGCATGGCTGCCGACATCGGCGATTTCTGCCCTGCGAGTCGCGCTCAGGCCCGCGGCCTTGTCGGCGGTAAACCACCGGCTCGTCACCATGTCGACCAGCAGGTCCTTGAAGTTGTAGGCGCCATTGCCGCGGTTGGTCGCGAAGCGCGCGGCGATTTCCTTGAACTCATCGAGCTGCGCGTTGTACGCGGCGAGCTGCGCGGCGTAGTTCGGGTTGGTCTGGTCGAGCGGCGACTTCAGCGGCTCGCGGTTGAACACCATCCGGAACGCCGTGTGGACTGCGCCGATCGCGAAGCGCGGATCAGCAGCCACCTGCATGCCCAGCCACTGCAGCGCGGTCGCGTTACCCGTCACGCCGCCTGGCATCGGAACGCCGTTGTAACCCGGTGCGTGCTGGTCACGGAACCAGTTGTCGCCGACCACGTAGTAGGCCTTGCCGTCCTTGTCCTTCGGATAGTTGTTGGACCGATAGACGTTCGGCAGCGCGTGATCAATGTTCGTCGCGGTACGGTTCGGCAGGTAGCGGTTGGCTTCGTTCCAGTTCTGGAAGCCGGCCGCCATCGGATCCATCGTCGAATGGCACGCCGAGCAGTTCGGGTTCTCGACCGTAGGCATCTTGAAGGCGGTGCCACCGTCGTCGATGGGACGCGCAGCCAGAGCCGCGATATCGGTCGCGAGGAACTGCTTGGCCAGGATGTAGGTGCGATGGCGGTTGCGGTTCGTCGGCGTCGTCGGGAAGCGCTGCAGCCAGGCATGCGCAGAGATCACGCCGGCATGCTCGCGGTCACCCGGCAGGCGTCCGTTCGGCAACGTCGCCGGCAGGAACTCGGTGTCGCTGGCCGGGGCGTTGGTCGGATCGGTGAATGTCCCCGTGACCTTGGCAGCCAAGTACTGGGCCTGCAGTCCGTTCACGACCGTGTACTTGCCCGCAACCATGTCGGTCCACGGCTTTTCGTTCTTGACGATGTACTTCATCAGCTCGACCGGCTCGCGCTGCATGGCAAGCTGGAAGCGATTGCGCACGCCGGCCGCGAGATTCGTGTTGTTGATGACGTCCACCGCGGTGGGCAGGTCAGTCGCGTTCAGGCCCATGTTGTTGCCGAACACCGTGACGCCGCGCGACAGGAACATCGCTTCGCCGGCTTCGTCCAGGAACCGCTCGAACGCCGGGCCTGTCATGTAGCTGCGAACCGTTTCACGCAGCAGCGGGGCACCACCGTTCATCACGGCCGTGGCTTCTGCCGAGGTCGGATTGCGACCGGCAAACAGGATTGCCGCCTTCGTCAGCTTGGTCTGGTCGTCGTTGAACGTGACGTCCTTCCAGAACTGCCCTTGGGCCTGCGCCATGCCGCTGGTGCAGGGCTGCTTCATCACGGGCACGAGTTCCGACAAGGCCTTGTACTGATCAGACTGGGCATTGCCGAACGGCGCTCCGCCGGAGTGGTTCAGGCCACCGATGACCTTGGCAAGCAGCGTGTCGCTGGACGTCTTCGCATAGTTGCGGAGCACGTTGTACTGCTGCAGTTCGGTGCCGCCCGCCACGAACACCAGGTTCGTACCGAAGGCCACCTTGCTCGGCAGGTGGCAGCTCGTGCAGGTCGAGCTCATCGCCGGCCACACGGTGCTGCTGAACGCTGCAGGGACCTGGGCGCAGGTACCGCCCTCGTTGACACTCACCATCACCGAGGCGCGGTTGAAGTTGCCGGCGGCGTCCTTGACGGTCAGGGTCACGCTGTACTGGCCGGGCTCGACAAAGGTGTGCTCGACCGACTGACCGGCCTTCACTGCACTGTTGTCCTTCATGTCCCATTCGAACGAGGCGATGCTGCCCTTCGGCTCCATCGCCATGAACGTGACGGCGAGCGGGGCCGGACCGTTCGGGTCGGACATCGCGGTCGGCGTGGCCGAGATATTGGGGTTCAGGCCGGGCTGCGGCGTTTGCGTGCCGCTAGCGGAAGGCGTTGAGCCGCCTCCGCACGCTGCTAGCGTAAGTGCTGCCACTACAAGCAGGGAACCACACAAGGCCTTGCCCACTCTCGCCTTGATCCCTGAATTCACGTCGATGTCCATGTTGATCTCCCAGTGCCAACCGCTGACGGGTAGCGCACTGTGCCGTCGGCGCCCTCCTGAAAAAATCGGGGAGACGGATGAGGCACCCGTACCCTGATGTATCCCGGACCAGCGGTGCGACCGGTTTTCCCTCTGAAAGCACTGCCTTTTTCGGCCGCGCCACAAGCTTCTTGAGATCGGCTTTTCATACGTTCGGATGATGGCTGCGGGGTCGTTTCGGCAGCGCAGCGGGGCGTCGAGGCGCCCGGTTTGGGCCGCCGGCGAGGCAGGCTCAGTCCGGAAGGCGGCCACGGACAGTCCTTACCGGCACTTGGAACCGGCCCATCCGATGCTAGTGTTTCGCGCCATGGGTGCAGCCATGCCTTCGAGCACGATGATTCTCTCCGACGCGATGCGGCGCTTCTGCGTCGCGTATGACAACGCGTTCCTGATTCCGGCCGAAGCGTTGACTGAGCACGGTCTTGATCCGGCCGTGGCTGCACTGCTGCTGGACGCGGGCCGGCTGACGGTGAACCAGCGGCGCTGCCTGGAGCAGGGGTTCTCGCTGTACTGGCGACGCTGCACGGATCTCTATGCGCGTACGCCGCGGTCCTGGCTTCCGCCAAGGCAGAGCAACCTGCTTGTGGTGACCGATCCGCGCGGGGTGCTCCAGTACCTGGAGCCGTTCCGCGGTACGTCTTCGATGCTGTACCTGACGGACCTCGAGACACACCCCGAATACGTCGCGGCGCTGCTGGTGCACATGGAGCGCCTGTCGCTGCTAGGCCTCGTGCCGGCAACCATCGCGTTCAATCTCAGCTATTGGTTCGATCGGGATGCGACGAGTCGCGACGCGTTCAGTCAGGCGGCGCGCATCGCGAAGCGCCCAGATGCGGCGGCGTTTGTCGCTCTGGCGGAGGCGTTTGACTGGATCGATGACCTGCTCCATGACCCGCTGCGCCCCCCAGAGCAGGAAGCCACCGAGCCGTTCTTCAGCATCGAGGGCGCAGACTTGTTCGTGCCGAAGCGGCTTCGCGGCGAATTCATGGGGCTCGGACAGGCAGCAGAAAACGCCGTGCGCGCAGCAATGGAAGCGTTGCCTGTGCCCCACGGCCCCAGCGAGTCGGCCAGGGGGAAACGCGCGCTCGACGATCTGTGCGACTGGCTGCTTCAGTCACGGGCCCATGTCGTTGTGCATGGTCCCAACGGTGGGACCTTGTGGACTCCGGAGCACGATGATCCGATCCGCGTGCGGCGTGTCCTGGCGGAGTCTGACGCGGCTGCCGTAGCCAGCATTCATGCTGACCTGCGCGTCATCGACGAGCGCTCGAGGCAGTTCCTCGAGCGCGTGCACGATGTCGAGGCGTTGCCGACGCAGTGTTCGGTACTGGAAGCCGGCGATGGCACCTATATAGATCCCGCGCGCCGGGTGGTCGTCCACGAGCTGCGGCAGCCCGCTTTCAATGCGTGCGCGGTCCCGGCACCGCCGTATCACCGCCTGCTGCTGGGCGCGCGCGTGATGCACGAGTGGGGGCACATTGCCCACACGGCAAAGATTCTCCATCTGCCCGATGACAGGCGGCCGGAGTACAAGCAGGCGCGCGTCGAACTGGGCGAGTGTTTCAAGCGCGTGATCGAAGCGGTGCCCGCCGGGCTCAGGGACACCATCGCCGAAGAAATGCGGGATATCGAGCCCCGCGCCGAGGAGCAGGCGAAGGCCCTCGCGCGCAAGACACTGGCACGCGTCGGCGACTACCTCGCCAACATGATGACCGTGCGCCTGATACCGGGCGAGGAAATGCAGGCCTACGTGCGCACCAATGTGCGGCACCACCTGGACGAGCGACTTGGACTGGTCAGTGAACTCGCCCGCTACGCCTACGAGATCCACTATCTCGACCTCGTGGACCTGCCGCGCAGCTACTTCTACCGCACGAGCCGCTTTCCCGACCACTTCATCAGCACCGGCATCGTCCGCGAAGAGGACGCCGAGGCGCTATTCGATGCCGCGGGTCGCGTGCTCGCCTGCTACGCGATCGATGAGACGCGGCTGAAACTCCCGGCGCAGCCGAACTGATCAGCCGCCGTCGTCACGCTCGCGCCAGCCGCGCGCCGGGCCGGCTCAGGAGCCAGATGACGATCGAAAGATTCAGCACGTTCCACGCAATGCCATTGAGGAACGCGGCACGGTAGGACCCGGTCAGGTCGAACACCTCGCCGGACATCCAACCACCGAGCGCCATCCCGAAGAGCGTCGCCATGACGACCACACCAACGCGCGCGCCGGCTTCGCGCGGTGCGAAATACTCGCGAATGATGATGGCGTAACTCGGCACGATGCCACCCTGGAACAGCCCGAACAGCGCCGAGACGACATAAAGCGACGCCAACCCGTCGAAGAAGAGATAGAGCACCAGCGCGACGCCCTGCAGCGCCGAGCCCAGCAGCAGCGTGCGCAGGCCGCCGATGTGGTCGGCGACCCATCCTGACAGCAGGCGGCTGACGATGCCGAATCCGAGCATCAGCGACAGCATGCGCGCGCCGGCTGCCGGTCCGTAGCCGAGGTCTCCGCAGTAGGCAACGATGTGCACCTGAGGCATCGACATCGCCACGCAGCACGCAAGGCCGGCAATGACAAGCAGAGTCTGCAACGCGCGCGGCGAGATGCGGAGATCCGGAGGCGGCCTCAATGCGCGCGCCGCCGCGGTCGCCTGCGCCACGTGCGGCGGACGGCGCCGCAGCACCAGCGTGAGCGGCAGCATTGTCAGCAGGCACACGATGCCGATGATGAAGTGCGTCTGGCGCCAGCCAAACGTCTCGATCAGGTGCTGGACGACCGGCGGCCAGATCGTGCCGGCGAGGTAGTTGCCGCTGGCCACGATCGCCACGGCGAGGCCGCGTCGCTTCTCGAACCAGTGCGAGATGTCGGCGAGCAGCGGACCGAAGGTGGCCGAACAGCCGAGGAATCCGATCAGCAGACCCTGCGCCAGCGCATACATGAAGAGCGTCGGCGCCATGGATGCGAGCACGTAGCCTGTCGCCATCGCGAGCGTCGCCCCGGCCAGCGGCACGCTGACGCCGTAGCGGTCGGTGAGCCGGCCCATCAGAATGCCGCCGAGCCCGAAACCGACCATCGTCAGCGTGTACGGGAACGACGCGCCGGAGCGATCGACGCCGAAGTCCGCCTGCACGGCCGGCAGTGCAACGACCACAGACCACATGCCGACGCCACCGAGCGTCGCCATGGCCAGCGTCGCGAGTAGGCGCCACCAGGCGATCGGGGAATCGATGACAGATTCGGCGGCGGATGTCATCAAGAACAGGAAGTCACGCGGTGTGTCGGCTGAGGGGCGAGCATAAGGCAGCGCATGCACCTATCGCGAACCACCAGAATTTCGCCGACATCGCGCAATCAGTGTCAAGCGTTCATGTCGTTGGGGGAGTCGGTCTCGCGCAATGACGTGATCGCTGCAACGGATGTGGGAACTCGACGGCGCTTGCCATGATCAACTTTCATCGCACGCTGCGCACTTTGCTGATCAACTTCAAAAGTCAAGAATTCATCGAAAGTTCAACGTCGAACCTGACACTGCCGACATGAGCCGCAGACCCGCACGCCCCGCTCAGCCTGACCGCCGTCGCGCCATTTACGCCAGTACCGCATGGCTGATCGGTCCGCTGCTGTCGATGAACCCGGTACTAGCGCGCGTACTGATCGATGAAACGGACCCGCGCATCACCGAACTCTCGCAGACACTTGTCGCCGGCCGCGACACGACGCGCGAACGCGCGGTTGCGATTCACGATTACTTGCGCGACCGACTGCGTTTCGGTTTCACCCCGCAGTTGTATGCGATGTCGGCGGCCGAAGTGTTGCGCGCTGGCGTCGGCTACAGCAACACCAAGTCGACACTGTTCGTGGCACTGCTGCGCGCCGCCGGCATCGAGGCGCGGCAGCAGTTTGTTGATCTCAATGCCGGAATACTGAGGGGATTGCTCGAACCTCGCACGCCCTTCGTCGACCACAGCTACACCGAAGTCATGCTTGGTGGCGCCTGGGTGCCGACCGACAGCTATATCGTCGACGCCTCGCTCGCCCGTGCCGCTGTCGCCGCGCTGCGCACCGAAGGTCGGCCATTGGGTTACGGCGTGCGCGCCGACGGTCGATCGGACTGGGATGGTCGGTCGCCAGCGTTCGTGCAGTTCGTGCCGGATGACCCGGCCTGCTCGCGTCATCGCTGGGGCGTGTTTGCCGACGTTGCCGCCTTCTACGAATGCACGTCGTCAGCGTGGAATCGTCACACCAACATCACTCGGGTGGTGTTTCCGCTGGCCGCGCACATGGCAAACCGGACGGCGGACGCGTTGCGGCTGCACGGTCCGAGCGCCGTGCACGGGCGCAGGCATTCGCTGCGCACCTGAGTCCGGCGAACGCAGCGGGCTGGGCCGACAGCGCTCAGGCCAAGCTGCTGGCTGTCGCTTCGACAGGCATGTCACCAAGCAAGGAGCGCGCAATCGCCTCGGCCACCTCGATGCCGTCGACGCCGGCGGACATGATGCCGCCCGCGTAACCCGCACCCTCCCCGGCAGGATAAAGGCCTCGGACATTGAGGCTCTGCAGGTCCGCACCACGGGTGATGCGCAACGGTGAAGAAGTGCGAGTTTCCACACCGGTGAACACCGCGTCAGGCATTGCGAAGCCCGGGATGTGCCGTTCGAACGCGGGGATCGCTTCGCGAATGGCATCGAGCGCAAAGTCGGGCAGGCTGCCATGGCGAGGATGCGCAAGGTCGGTCAGACGCACGCCCGGTTTGTATGAAGGCAGTACAGCACCAAATTCACTCGTCTTCTGGTGCTTCAGGAAATCACCGACCAGCTGCCCGGGCGCGAAATAGTCTCCGCCCCCGAGCTCGAACGCGCGTTGTTCCCAGTGTCGCTGGAAAGCAATGCCGTCGAGCGGATGCACGCGACCGCCATGGCGTGCATCGACATGACCGGGCTTTGCGTAATCCGACGCACTGATGCCCACGACGATGCCGGCATTGGCATTGCGGTCCGCGCGCGAGTACTGACTCATTCCATTCGTAACTACGTGCCCGAGTTCGGACGTCGCAGCGACTACGGTCCCGCCCGGACACATGCAGAAGCTGTACACCGAGCGGCCGTTCTTCGCGTGATGGACCAGCTTGTAGTCCGCCGCGCCGAGGATCGGATGTCCCGCATGGCGGCCATACCGCGCGCGGTCGATGATGCTCTGCGGATGCTCGATGCGAAAGCCGATCGAAAAGGGCTTTGCCTCCATGAACACGCCGCGGTCATAGAGCATCGCGAAGGTCTCGCGCGCGCTGTGGCCTGGCGCGAGCACCAGTTGGTCGGCGGTCCACTCCTCGCCACCCGGTGCTCCCGGATGTGACACCGCGATGCCGCGCAGGGTGCCATCTTCAATGTGCACGTCCGTTAGTTTGTGCTCGAAGCGGATCTCGCCACCGAGCGACTCGATTTCCGCGCGCATCTTCTCCACCATGCTGACAAGCCGGAAGGTGCCGATGTGCGGCTTGGCCACATACAGGATCTCCTCGGGCGCACCGGCTCTCACGAACTCCGTCAGGACCTTGCGTGTCAGGTGACGTGGATCGCTGATCTGGCTCCAAAGCTTGCCGTCGGAAAAGGTGCCCGCGCCGCCCTCGCCGAACTGCACGTTCGAATCCGGATTGAGCACGCCCTTGCGCCACAGCCCCCAGGTGTCCTTCGTGCGCTCGCGCACGCGCTTGCCGCGCTCGAGCACGATCGGTCTCAAGCCCATCTGCGCGAGCACCAGTGCGGCAAAGATGCCACACGGGCCGAAACCGATGACGACGGGCCGTGGCCGCGACATCGCGTAGAAGTCGATGGGTGCGCGCGCGATCAGGCGATAGTTGGTATCGGGCGCCGGACGCAGATGCAGATCACCGGCGCGACGCGCCAGCACGGCCTCCTCGTCGGTGACTTCGCAGTCGACCGTGTAGGCCAGCACCGGCGCCGCCTTGCGACGTGCATCGACCGCGCGACGAAACACGACGAACGAGCGCAACTGCGAGTCGACAATCCCGAGGCGCTCAGCTATCGCGGCCCGCAGCGCCGTATCGGCGTGATCGAGCGGCAACCGAAGTTCGGTGATGCGCAGCATGGGGCCGTATTGTCACCCGCCCGTGCATCGCGGCGCGACGCGATGCACTGACGAAACGTCAGCGTCCGGCAGCTTTCGCGCCCTTCGCGCCCTTCGCGCCCTTCGCGCCCTTCGCGCCCTTCGCGCCCTTCGCCGACGCCGCCGACTCACGTTCAAGCACGCGACGCGCATCCGCGTAGCCCAGCGCCATTCGACGTTCAATGGCGTCGGGCGAGAAGTCGGCGGGCCCGCCCATCGCCTCTGGCTGCGATGCGCCGATCACGGTGAGTCGGTCAACCCGGCGGTGGCGGCTCATGCGCACATAGGCCGGGTGACGACGCAGCGCACTGCGCGCCGGCAGCGCGGCGTCGACGGCGCGCATCAAGTCGATCTGCGCGTTGTACATCTCGAAGAGCTTGAGGTCGTGCTGGAATTTGCCGAAAAATGTCAGTTCGAAAGCCCGCTGCAGGACATCTGTCAGGTCCTGCGGCGGCGTCTTGATCGGCGCGAACAGGTCGACGACGATGATCTCCCACTTGGCGCCCGGGTCCGCGAGGTTCAGCACCTCAATCGCATTCAGCGCCGGACGCAGCGGCGTATTGGAGATCAGGCCGCCATCCCAGTAGTCGTGACCGTTGATGCGCGCCGCCGGGAACACTGGCGGCAAGCTCGCACTCGCCATCACGTGCCGGGGCGTGATGCGGCGACGGTTCGAGAATTCCGCAAGGCGCCCGGTCTTGACGTCGACGGCGACGACGATCAGTTCGGTCTTCGAGCGGCGCAGTCGCGTGAAGTCAACCCACTCCTCCAGCGCCCTTTCGAGCGGCGTCGCCTCGTACATATAGGTCGCCAGCGGCGGTGCGGTGTAGTACATAGGATTGATCTGATACAGCCCGGCCGCGCCGGGTGTCGGAAACGTGTTCGCGAACATGCCAGGGACGAAGGGATTCGTCGGCATGGCCATGCGCCGCCACAGGTCATCGAGATGGACGCATGGATCGCCGCGGCCGCCGACCACAATGGCCGCCATCACGGCGCCGATCGAGCATCCAGTGACGATGTCAAAGTGCCGGGCCGGGGGTTCCAGCAGCGCCTTCAGTACGCCCGCTTCATACGCACCGAGCGCGGCCCCGCCTTGCAGGACCAGTGCGGTGCGTTGTCCGTCCGCCGGGGCGACTGTGGTTCGCCGACGTGAGCGCGAAGCGGGACGGGATGCGGGCGACATGGCGTATCGACGACATGACATGAGAGCTGGCCACGTGGAGGCTAATGCCCCGAACGAAACGCAACGCCGTTCAGGTCAAATGCGCGTCGAATCCGCAGTCGTCATTGCGGACTGGCATCGAAGAGCCATGCCAGTAACGTGAACGTCACGAACGCGATGACCGTCGAACTGATGATGATCCTGGTGATCCGGCCATTGTCGGCACCGTAGCGCTCCGCCAGCAGCGATACGGAACTTGCCGATGGCAAGGCCGCCGCGAGCACGATGACCGTCAGCGCGGAGGATGACAGCGGCGCGCCGAGCCGGATCGCGGCCACGCCAAGCGCCAGCACAACGAGCGGGTGCACGACGAGCTTCGCCAAGGCGAGCGGCAGGAACAGGCGAACCGGCGTGCGTGTATGCACGTGTTGACCCGCGCGCCACAGCACGGTACCGATCGTGAATAGCGCCACCGGTGTGGCCGAATCACCCAGCATTTTCACGATCGTGTCGAGCGGCCCCGGCAGCGACAGATCCAGCCCCGAGAACACCAGGCCGAACGCAATCGCGGCAGGCAGCGGATTGGCCAGTGTGCCCTTCAGCAGACGCCCGACTGCGATGCGCGTGCCGGCATTGCCACCATGGTGCGATTGCGCGAGTGCTATGCACAGTGAACTGGTGAAGAACAGATCCACCAGCAGCGTGGATATCACGGGCCCTGCTGCCGACGGGCCGAGCAATGCGGCTAGCAGCGGCACGCCCATGAAACCGGTGTTGGGCCAGACGACCGTCAGTGCGCCGAGTGCGGCATCCTTCATCGGCACAGCGTCCGAGCGCGTCAGCGCGATCGTTGCGAACACCAGGGCCGTCGCCGCGATCAGCGTGATGACGATGACGACCGGGTTGATGATCTGCGCCACCGGCAGCGATGCGCCAAAGCGAAACAGCATGCACGGCAGCGCGAAGTACAGCACGAAGATGTTGAGGCCCGGTATCGCCGCCTCGGGCAGCAGGCGGGCACGGCCCGCGAGATAACCGCACAAGACGAGCGCGAAGAACGGGACGGTGACCGCCAGGATCGCCTGCATGGGCCCGCAGTATCGCAAGGCAGCCGCTCAAGGCCGGCATTGGAACGTCTCAGGCGGGGCTGGACAAGTTGTCCACAAGCGCGTAGCCTTCCCGCTGCTTTCGTTTAAGTGTCGTTAGTCCATTGGCTCCCTGTGCGGATCCCTGCAGCAACAGATCTCGCCTTGTTCCCCGGTTTACGTACTTGATCGTTTGCACGCAGCAGGTCTTTCCTGCCCGCGGTTTTTACTTTTCTTCTTTACTTTCAAGGACGCTTTAAATGGCACAAGGTACGGTCAAGTGGTTCAACGAGTCCAAGGGCTTTGGCTTCATCACCCCTGAGGGTGGTGGCAAGGATCTCTTCGCTCACTTCTCGGAAATCCAGTCGGCGGGCTTCAAGACGCTGCAGGAAGGCCAGCGCGTCGAGTTCACGGTTGCCCAGGGCGCCAAGGGCCCGCAGGCCACCCAGATCAAGCCGATCTAAGGACTGCCGTTTTGCTCAGAAGGCCGCCACCTGCCGTGGCGGCCTTTTGTTTTATGCGCGACACTCGCGCCACTGATTGAGGAGTCACCGACTTGGCGAAACCCAACTACTCGTTCGAAAAGCGCCAGCGCGAGCTGGCCAAGAAGAAGAAGCAGGAACAAAAGCGCCAGAAAAAAGCGGCCGGACGGCCGGACGGCGACAACGCTCCTGCCGACGTCGCGGAATCCGTGACGGCAGAGGCACCGCCCCCACCCACGCCTTAGCGTATCGAGCCGGCCAACCCTTGTTGCTTGGCGGCTGCAATCGCAGCTGCCGCAAACTCACGCATGCCGGTTGAGCCGCGCTATTGACGCAGGTCCGCCTCGGCGCGACACTGCCGTCCCCGCTCGTTGAGCGCCACTTCCCTCCGGAGGCGCGCATGACACACAGAGATCTTGTTCGCTAGTC
>Ga0316613_10001175_pt1 | contig 18159 bp, 12 predicted proteins | sample OWC_soil_day10_C_2_FD_207647 | JGI IMG/M metagenome (GOLD analysis project Ga0316613, IMG submission 207647) | Wetland soil microbial communities from Old Woman Creek delta, Ohio, United States - OWC_soil_day10_CT_b | ecosystem: Environmental > Terrestrial > Soil > Wetlands | place: USA: Ohio...
AAAGCGGCAACTCCGTCTGCGGAGACGTTCTCCTTCAGGAGTGTGAAAATTGTATGGTGCATGGCACCAGTCGCCTTGTCACGGCCATGGGATTGCGAAACGCGGTCATCGTTGAAACGGCCGACGCAATTCTGGTCATGGACAAGTCCGTGGCCCAGAACACAAAAGCGATTGTTGAAAAACTGCAGTGCGCAAACCGCCGTGAAAGTGATACCCATCGGCAGATTTACCGGCCATGGGGCAGCTTTGACGCGATAGAAAACGGATCACGCTTCCAGGTCAAGAGAATCTCGGTCAAGCCAGGCGCCAAGCTATCCATGCAAATGCATCACCATCGTGCCGAACACTGGATCGTCGTTTCCGGAACGGCCAGGATAACCAATGGCAAGAAGCAATATCTCTTGTCAGAGAACCAATCGACTTACATACCGATTGGCGAAGTCCATTCCCTGGAAAACCCTGGAAAAATTCCTCTGGAACTCATTGAGGTCCAGTCCGGAGCCTACCTGGGGGAAGACGACATCGTGCGCCTGGAGGACATATACGGCAGAGATTGACCGCGCCAGAATCCATTCAGATCCGCCTCGTTCGACGTTTGCGCGCCATTTGACAAATCGCCGAGAAAATTGCGCAGCGGCAACTCGGATTGAACAATTCTCTTGAAAGAGCACCTAACTGAAAGAAGTTTGTTTCATTTCTATTAATCTTTATAGAAAGCCAATTCAGATGATGCAGAAAAACATTACGAAAGCGGTATTTCCCGTCGCCGGACTCGGCACCCGTTTCCTGCCTGCCACCAAGGCAAGCCCAAAAGAAATGCTCCCGATTGTCGACAAACCTCTGATTCAGTATGCCGTCGAAGAAGCGGCTGCCGCAGGAATTACGGAAATGGTGTTTGTAACCGGCCGCAACAAGCGAGCAATCGAAGATCATTTTGACAAGGCATATGAACTCGAAGCCGAACTGTATGCAAAGAATAAGCAGACGCTGCTTGATGTCCTGAAAGGCATCAAACCGAAAAACGTCGAGTGCTATTTTGTTCGGCAAGCGGAAGCTCTGGGATTAGGTCATGCAGTGATGTGCGCGGAACGACTCGTGCGCAATGAACCTTTTGCAGTCATCCTGGCGGATGACCTGCTGGACGGAAGCATGCCGGTCATGAAGCAGATGACCGAACTGTACAAGGAGCATGGAAAAAGCATAATCGGCGTGGAAGCGATCCCGTTTGAAGACAGTTCGAGCTACGGCGTGGTTGCCGGAGAAAATTTTGCGAAATCCTTGCTCAAGCTGAACCGGATCGTAGAAAAACCGAAGCCAATCGACGCCCCTTCCAACCTTGGCGTAGTGGGAAGATACATTCTCTCGCCAGCCATCTTTACTCATCTGCGCGCCATCAAGCCTGGAGCAGGCGGCGAATGGCAACTAACGGATGCGATTGCCTCGCTCCTGCAGCAGGAGACCGTACTGGCCTATGAATTCAACGGTATCCGGTATGACTGCGGAAGCAAGCTCGGCTATCTCAAAGCCACCGTTCAGTTCGCCCTCAAGCACCCCGAGGTGAAAGAATCGTTTCAGGAATTTCTCAACACCCTGCCCGCCTACGATTCCTTTTCAATCTCATCAGACGTTCCATCCGCTTTATCCGAACTTTCACTTACCTCGAATGGGCGCCAGAACTCATACCGAATCAACGCAACATAGCTCTTCTGCTCAGGCAAAACAGTAAATAAACGAAATCTTTCATTACAGCATGACGCAGATCAACCTGCAAACAACCCGAAACACCAAAATAGTCCGATGAGTTCCAGGTACAAAATCCTTGCATCGGTCAATAGAAGAGGAATTACATGACAACAGAACCACACGTTCCAGCCAATTTCATTACGCCCAAAGTCGCTCTCATTACCGGTGTCACAGGCCAGGACGGCGGTTACCTGGCCGAACTGCTCTTGAGCAAAGGCTACATTGTCCATGGAGTCAAGAGACGCACGTCGCTGATCAATACCGGCCGCATCGATCATCTTTACCAGGACCCGCATGAAACCCCGGTGCGATTCAAGCTTCATCACGGAGACATGACTGACAGTTCGTCGCTGATCCGCATCATTCAGCAAGTCCAGCCCGACGAAATCTACAATCTTGCCGCACAAAGCCACGTTGCCGTTTCCTTCGAGGAGCCTGAATACACGGCAAACTCCGATGCACTGGGGCCACTACGCATTCTCGAAGCGATCCGTATTTTGGGCTTGGAAAAACGTACCCGCTTTTACCAGGCATCCACGTCCGAACTCTATGGAAAAGTCACAGAGACACCGCAACGGGAAACCACCCCGTTTTATCCGCGCAGTCCATATGGCGTTGCCAAACTGTATGCCTACTGGATCACCGTCAATTATCGCGAAGCATACGGCATGTATGCATGCAACGGCATCCTGTTCAACCATGAAAGTCCCATCCGTGGAGAAACCTTCGTCACACGCAAGATAACCAGGGGACTGTCCAGAATCGTTCTGGGCCTGCAAGAGTGCCTTTATCTCGGAAACCTGTCAGCCAAGCGTGACTGGGGGCACGCCCGCGATTACGTCGAAATGCAGTGGCTGATGTTGCAACAAGATCAACCGGAAGACTTCGTCATTGCCACCGGCATCCAGTACAGCGTACGCGATTTCATCAATAAGGCCGCGGCCGAATTCGGCATGACGATTGATTGGCAAGGGAAAGGCAAGGAAGAAATCGGAAAAGTCAGGAGCATCACTCCTCTCATCGGAGAAAAGTATGGCGTCAAGCCAGGGCAGGTTATCGTCCGGATTGACCCTCGCTACTTCCGCCCGTCTGAAGTCGAAACGCTCCTGGGAGATGCAAACAAGGCACAAGCCAAGCTTGGATGGAAGCCATCCACCTCTTTCGATCAATTGGTAAAGGAAATGGTCAAGGCCGACCTGGATGCATCTCGCAAATACGCACTGGTCCGAGACAATGGATTTGTGGCTTATGCGTACAACGAGTAAATCCGGAGCAAGCGGCAGAGGCAACTTTTCACAGAGCAGCTCGAACAGCGAAATGTTGCCTCTGCATGGTCCGGTAGCCGGATAGCAAACCTGGATCCGGAATGCTTTGCAGTGACAGCGCGGTATTCATAACAAGCGTGGGAAAGATTCATCGTTTATGACGTCGATTGATACATTCTTTGCTCTTCTGGTCTTTCTGGCAGCTATTCCGGCCATTGTCTGCCTGTGCATCGAACAGCCTAAAATCATCCCGCTTTTTTTCATTATCGTTCTATTTACCTTCTCCGACTCGACCTGGGGTCAACTCAAAATTGAAGGGACCATTTACGGTCGTGGTTCCGGCATGCTCAATTTTTCGATTCTTGAAATCATCCTTCTTACGTCAGGGTTCGCCTTTCTCATACGGAAGCTCGCCAATCCGCATCATTCACGCCTGGCCGTGCCGCACTCGCATTACTTCAATGCTCTGGTCGTATTGCTGTTAGGCCACATACTGGTCGGCACTCATCTCAGGGTCGATATATTCACCATACTAAGCAATAGCGGGATTATCAACATATTGAACATGATGATATTCATGTACATGGTGATCATGGCATTCAATAAGGAAAAAGATGAGAAAAGAATGCTCTACGTCATCATTTTCCTCGCCGGTTGCAGGGCAGTATTCGGTTTGATCCGGTTTTTCCTGTTTGACGGCGATAGCGCCAACCCCTACCGGAACTTTGATGGTTTCGATACCAAGATTCTTTTCTTTGACATAGGAGATAACTTCGTCGCGAGCCTGGCTGCATTCTGGGCGGCATGGATGCTTACAGCGAGCGAGAAAAGAATCACGCTAGCAAAACGCGCAGGCCTCTATCTGTTTCTTGCAGCAGAAGTAGCGGTAGTAGCCCTGTCATTCAGGCGGTCTTCCCTGATCGGGCTCGGGTTGATGTTCCTCTTCCTGCTATTCCGTATATCAGGAACAAAACGCCTCAAGCTCATCCTGCTGGGACTGGGCATCCTGATCGTGTCAGCCGTCGTTTTTTTCCAGAAAAGGCTTCAATTTGCCAATGCTGGCGGAAATATCCTGAGCGCATTCATCTTTGACATTTCGCCCGATAAAGCCTCATCCAATCGCCTCTATGAATTGATGGCTGCAGCCAGAAGCCTGGGCGAGAACTGGCTGGTGGGACTGGGCACGTGGGGCACATACACAGGAGATGCCGATATCCTTTCCTATCACCAGGAAAAGCACTTCAATTTTATCCATAGCGGGTTCGGCCATATCGTTCTGAAAACAGGCATCATCGGACTCGCCATTTTCCTGGGGATCATAGCCAACTATACAAGATCCTATTTCCGTCATCAGCGCTCGCTGACTGGTAACGCGCGGCTACTGTCCGACGCCGGGTTTGCTGGATTCCTGTTCTGGCTTCCGACTTTATTGATCGGCACGCCGATCATCGAATACAGGACCATGCTTCTGATTGGTTTGACACTGGCCATGCCCTTTGTCGCCACCAACCTGAAGAGTCGGAGGGCGGTCAGCCATGCTATTGCGTAATTCCCTCTGGAATCTGGCCGGCTCCGCGCTTCCTTCTGTCGCCGCTCTGGTTACGGTTCCGCTGTTGGTCGGCGCACTGAGCACGGAAGGGTATGGTATCGTAACCATGATGGCATCGATTGTCGGGTACTTCGGCATCATCGATATCAATCTGAGCGCCGGCTCGATCAAATATCTGGCCGAAAACCATGCATCTGGAGAAAAGGAGCGCTTTGCAGAAACCTTCTGGTTTGGCATGCTCTTCTACAGTTTGCTGGGCATAGTCGGCGCCGTATCCATTTTCCTGTTTTCAAAACAGCTCGTCGGCTATTTTTTCGACCTGTCCAGCAGCATGCGTGACAGCACGATTCTGGCGCTTGAGATCAGCGCCCTGGGTTTCGCCCTGTCCCAGATCCAGAATTACCTGCTCATCATTCCGCAAGCACTGCAACATTACAACCGTTCGGCCCAAAGCGAAGCGTTCTTCGGCATTCTGACGAATGTCGTTTCAGTCATTGCAGCACTTGCTGGCGGAGGCGTGGTCGGGGTAATGGCTGCCCGTGTGTTCGTATCCGCCCTGAACTCTTTGTATCTGACCTGGCTGATCCGCCAGTTCGATATCGATTTGTCCTTCCGTTGGCCAGGCAAAGAGATCAGGTCGGCGCTGACCTCGTTCAGCGCCTACAGCTACCTGAGCAAGCTGGCGTCCACCTTCCATCAGCACGGCGACAAACTCATTGTCGGCGCCATCGCCGGGCCGGTCGCGCTAACTTATTACACCGTGCCGGTAACGCTGGCGGGACGAATTCTGGGGCTGACCTATCGATTGTCGAGCGTCATCTACCCGCGTGTAAGCGAGCTCGCCGCCTCAAAACGCATGTCGGAATTGCGCCCCCTGTACCTGACGGCGACCAAGCATATCTCGTTCATCAATCTGGCTGCCTTGGGCGTCATTATTCTTGCTGGCGATGAATTCCTCCGCCGCTGGGTAGGCGAATCGTTCGTCCAGCAAGGTTATCCGGTATTGGTTCTGATGACATTCGCTATCCTGATCGATTCCCTGACCAACATTCCTTCATTGGTGAATGATGCTCTTGGACACCCCAAGATTACTGGCGGCTTTGCCTTGTCGCGCGGAATTCTGGGAATTGCCCTGGTCTATCTTGGCGCTGCGAAATTCGGGATTGAAGGCGCCGCTGCAGCCCACCTCACGTCGGCCATCGTGCTGACCACGCTGTTTCTTGTCTATGTTCACGGACGGACGATTCCTCTCTCCTTCAATGAATCCATCCGGCGAGGCTGGGGGCCGAGCTTTGCCGTCGGGCTGCTCATATTCGGTTGCATGATCCTGTTCAAGTGGTTCATTCCTTCAGGACTGCTAAGCACGGTCATCATGGTGCTGGTATCCCTGCTGACACTGGGTCTGGCCGGATTGGCTTTTATCGTCAGTTCTGAAGAGCGCGCGGCCTTGCTCAAGGTCGTCCAACGTTTTTACTATTGACTGTTTATCGATATGCGTATCCTCATGGTCAGCGAAGATGTCCCTTTTCCCAGTATGGGAGGGCTCGCCAAGCACGCGCTAAACCTTTCCCGTGCGCTGATTCGTGCAGGGCATCAAGTCGATTTTCTGGGAAATGATCTGCATCCGATCGACTCTGCCGGTGATGAAGGTATTTTCGGAGGGCGTTTTTTCGGTGAATTGAAGGATACGGCCGGCTGGAAGGAAACCACGCTCGGGATGTTTTTTCCTCCCAGGCGCTCATGGCTAGCAAAACGCTTTGCCAGGACGATCCTGCGCTATGCGTCCGGCTACGATGTCATCCACTACCACGGGCATGCCCCGAATATTGGCTACTACATTCCGAAAAAAATCAATTTCATCCAGACTAGGCATGACCAAGGAGGCGACTGCCTCATCCACATCCGTTTCCGCAACCGCGAGATATGCAAAACCTGTGATCCGGCCGAGTGCGCGGGCTGCATTACGCCGCACCCCAACAGCGTGCAGCGCGCTATTTCCGGCATGGCTGTTCGCCGCTACAGAAATGAAGTGATCGAGTCATTCCTGCGCCACAAGACGGTATTCGTATCCGATATGCTGCACAGGAATTGCACCCGCGCCCTCGGCTCTCACGCATGGGGGACCGTCATCCATAATTTTGTCGACCTTGAGAATATAAAGCGTGCCTGTGAATCCATCCCATCCCGATCCAAGAACCCGGATGAGCTGAATGTTTTCCTGGCGGGAAGACTGTATGCCCCCAAAGGCATTGAACCGTTCCTGCGGGAACTGCGTCCATTAATCCCGTCGAACATGTCTATCACGCTTGCCGGCAACGGCGAGGATGAAGCCAGACTCCGGATGCAATATGAATGCGGGCAAATCCGCTTTCTGGGCTGGTGCTCGCCGGAGAAAACACTAAAAATGGCCGCCGCTTCGGATGCGATCGTTGTTCCTTCGGTGTGGGAAGAACCATGCGCAACTACCATTCTTGAGGGCCTGTTCCTGGGAAAACCGACATTCGCACTGACGCGAGGAGGGAACCCCGAACTGGCGCTTTATGCAGCACCAGGGCAATTCAGGCTCCATCCCGACATGAACTCCCTTGTCCGCGACCTTGTCACTCTCAAAGCCGGCACAAGCTACACGCCCAGACAAGACGGGCCTGGGGGTGCCGATCACGCGGCACAACAGTTGTTACGCATTTACCAGCAATCATCCACTTACCATGAATGAACCGATTCCATGAGCATTGTCTTCTCCATCATCACCTGTACCTGGAACAGCGAACCATACCTCAAGGACTGCATCGATTCAGTATTGAGACAGGATTACCCCCATATAGACTGGGTCTTCGTCGACGGAGGATCCACTGACGGCACACTTGAACGCATCAAGTCGCTTTCCCGCCCGTTCAGGCTCATCGAAAATATCCGAGGCGGCATCAGTAATGCCATGAACGCAGGGCTGAAAGCGGCGCGCGGCGACATCATCATGCATCTCCACTCGGACGATTATCTTCTTGGAGATGACGTTCTCACCCGAGTAGCCGGACTTTTCGAAAGAAGCGGAAGGAAGTGGATGTTCGGACGCACTCTCTCTCTGATCGATGAAAAACTGGTTGCCGACAGCTATGTAGCTCCCCGTTTCAGCTACGCCAATCTGCTGCGCCGCAATTTCATTCCGCATATGGCGACCTTCGTGCGTCGGGACTTGATGCTGATGACGGGAGGATTCGATACCAGGCTGAAATATGCCATGGATTACGACATGTGGCTGAAACTCGCCCGTATTGCAACTCCCCTGCAGTTGGACGAACAATTGACCGTTTTCAGGGAACACGAGGGGAGTCTCTCGACAAGAGAACGCAAGGCGGCGTTTGATGAAGACTTTCACGTGAGAACAAAATATATCGGCAACAACATACTGGCTCAAGCTGTGCATTATGTGCGCTATCTGATGAGGCGGCGATATACGTATATCCAGTGAGGAACTTGATGAACCATACTGCCTTTTCTCTGATCCTTGCCACTGTCAACAGAACCGCCGAACTTGAGCAAATGTTGAGGTCGCTTGCGGCACAGACCTTCAAGGATTTCGAAGTCATCGTCGTCGATCAAAACATCGATGATCGTCTTCAGCCATACGTGGAGAAAGCCCGTCTGTCCGGTCTTAAAATCATTCGCATAAGACATCAGCCGGCCAACCTGTCCGCAGCCCGCAATGCCGGACTGCATGTCGCCGGCGGCGACATGATCGGCTTTCCGGACGATGATTGCTGGTATGAGCCGGATTTGCTGATGCAAGTGATGACCCGTTTTTCTGCATCGGACGCGCCCGACGGAGTCAGCGCGCGCTGGATGGAAGAAAACCATTCGGGATTGAAGGCGGGCCAGCTTACTTGGGAGCGATCCAAGGTTTTCCGCGATATTCCTGTTGCATCCATCACGCTTTTCTTTCGACGCATAGTATTCGACAAGGTGGGCAATTTCGACGCAAGGCTTGGATCCGGATTATGGTTCGGCTCCGGCGAAGAAACGGATCTGGTCTTGCGAACACTGCATGCCGGCATGCGGATAGTCTATGAACCCGCCGCACAGGTTCATCATCCGGCGCAAAAACCCGCCATCAACAGCCATTCCCTTGTCGCCGCCAGAAGCAGGGCTCGCGGTACCGGCGCGCTCTGGGCCAAGCATAAGCTGCCTAAGTGGGTCATTTTTCGCGGCCTGATCGCTCCCGTCATGCGCCCCTTTCTTCAAGGCTCTCTTGGGGCGGAACTGGCTCATGGGTATGCCGAAGCCACTGGGCGTCTGGATGGGCTTCTGGGATGGCAGCGCATCCAATCATGACCAGTTCCATGCCCATCTTCAGGTACCTTGCCGATCAACAACTTGTCTGAGGTAACGGATTTTTCATGCTAAAAATCGTATTTGTCACCAATGAAGCCGCCCCTTACCGAGTTCCCGTTTTGAACAGGGTGGCGGCAAGAGAAGGCATCCATTTGCAAGTCATATTCTGTTGCAGCAGAGAGCCTAACCGCTTCTGGGATCTGCCTCCGTTTGAATTCGATCATGTTTTCCTGCGCGACCGCTACCTGACCATCAGGGGACGCTATATTCACTACAATCCAGACATTATTCCCGCGCTGTCCCGTTTTGAACCGGACATTGTTGTAACCGACGGCTATAACCCGACCCATCTTTTCACCTTCATGTATTCCCTGCTGAAACGAAAGCCGTATGTCGTCATGACGGATGGAACCGTCGTATCCGAGCAGGACATCAGCCGGGCGCACCGGAGCGTACGACGCTTCGTGTTCCGCCATGCGGACGCTTTTGTCGCAGCCAGCATAGGTGGCAGGCAGCTATATGAGAATTATGGCGTCAGTGCCGAGCGCTGCTTCCAATCCTGCCTCTGCATTAACAATGATGCCTTTCTGGCTGAGTCTGAAGCAGTCGAAAAAACGTTCGATTTCATTTTCTGCGGCCGGATCGAGAAAGTGAAAAATCCTCTTTTTGCCTTGGATGTCGCAAGCGAGACGGCTCGCAGGCTGAATCGCAAAACGAGAATTCTCTTTGTAGGGTCCGGCAATGAGGAAGAAGCCGTCCGCAAGGCGGCCTCCTCCCGCTCGGATTTGGTCGATGCGGAATTCAACGGTTTTGCCGCTCAAGGCGAACTGCCGTTCCTCTACCATTCCGCACGATTGTTCCTTTTCCCGACTTTATGGGACCCTTGGGGTGTCGTGGCCAACGAAGCCTGTGCGGCTGGCCTGCCTGTGATTGTTTCTCCAAACGCAGGAGCAGCCAACGAACTGATTCTTAATGCGGAAAACGGTTTTGTTTGCGAACTCGATCTATCGTTATGGGTAGACAAGGCGGTGACGCTTCTGACCAATGACGAGTTATATTCCCGTTACGCGAAGCGCAGCCTCAGCATTGTGGGAAAGTACACGTTCGATCATGCCGCTTCAGGCTTGCTGGATGCATGCCTTTTCGCTGCCTCAAAACATGATTCGCTTCGTCACGAAATTCCCGCCAAGCCAGGACAGCAATCTCCGACTGCCCCGGGTTCCCTTGTCCAATACAGTGGGAACAGGAATGGTCGCACGCATAATGAACCGACGGCTCATGTCTTTCCCGAGTCTTGATGGAGAAGAGAATTCCCGAACTGAACTTGCATAAAAGGGTTTGAGACGTTAACCCTATATTTTTCACCCAGAAAATACGCCGCCTTCGCATTGATATGATTGGCATCCTTGTACAGGGCCATATTGCCAATGTAGGTAAGACACTCCGACGGAGTACACATTATTTTTTTAGGATCGACAACGACGACTGCCGGATCAGCTTCTTTTACCCTGTCGATAATGGCATCGATAGGCCCTTGCGTCTTCAGCACAAAATCATAAGGAATATGGCAATTTTTGTCTTCGGGGATCCACCCTCGTTTCTTGTATAGGATGCATTTCGACGGGTCTGGCTCAAAAAAAGCGTTATCCTTGAACACGACGGGAATGGCGCCCGCGCCGCGTATTTTTGAGATAGCATTTTTCAGGTCACGCTCCAGGTTCTGGTAAGGCTTGTCTGCCCAAAAGCCGGCCAGGACCACGAATTTATAATTTCTGGAAAGTGCCAGCAAATCGCTGTTTCGCTTTTGGCATACCGTCGCGTCAGTGCCTTCCATATCGGGAAGCGCAACCGGCGGGCAGTCTCCTTGTACGTGAAAAACGGCCTTTAATCCGGCAGCCTTCGTCAGCTCATCGACAAATGGCTTGAAATGGTCGGCATGTGAATCCCCAATCAAGAGGACCTGTGCCTGTGCCTGCGTCATATCGCCAAACGCGCAATTCTCCACGAGATAATCGGTATCGATTTTTCGATAATCCTCCGATCTGATAGAACATTTGCGCCCCAAATCGCGCTGGAAGGAATAGCTGGATATCAATTCGCGCGTTTCGCTTGGAAAACGCAGAGGCGCGCCTTCCGTCACATAGGAATACAGCCCGACTGTCATAAAGGCTGCCGCCGGAGCCAAATAAATCCAGGCAAGCGTCTGTTTGAACGAAACCTTCTTGGCGAACCGGACAGGCTGCTCGATGAATTTCCAGGTCAGCCCGGCAAGCAAAAAAGCAAGCAATATGGCGGCCGTACCAGTCATGAACGTGATACTGATCCGCCGATAGTGAAGAAAGGAAAAGATTGGCCAGTGCCATAAATAAAGCGAATATGAAATCAGACCCGTCAATACCATCGGTCTTGTTTTCAGAATCCGCGAAACAGGATTGGCTGAATTTCCTGCCTGGATAATAAGTGCTGTTCCTATGCAAGGATAGAGGGAATGAATCCCGGGGAAAGACGTATGTCGGTCAAATAAAAATAGCGCACCCAGCAATAATGTACTGCCAGCGACGGCGAGACATGTTGAACGTATCCGGTTTTGCGTCCTAATTTTTCCGGAAAAAAAACAAGTCAACGCCCCTATTATTAATTCGTGAGCGCGACTGGAGAGAAGAAAATAGGACTTGGCTTCACCGGTCTTCGACTCCGAAACCGCTATAAAAACCATGCACAGAATGAATAGCAGAGGGACAATGAATTTTCTCGCATGTCGATACAACAAAATGAGAAGAATCGGAAAAATAAAATAAAACTGTTCTTCCACCGACAGCGACCACGCATGCAAAAGCGGAAACTCTTCGGTTCTCTGTCCAAAGTATCCCCAACTGAGCATGGAAAAGAATATGTTTGCCGCAAATCCCCATGACGCTGCCAGTGAAGTCGTATAGAAAATATAGTCGTTAGGGATCATCAGATACGAAGCCACGATCAGTGTGACCAAAGCCACGACTATGTACGCCGGGAAAATGCGTCGTATCCGTCTGTTGTAGAACGAAACAAGACTGAAAGAGCCTTGCTCGATACTCGATACGATCAGTTTGGTAATCAGAAAACCCGATATCACAAAGAAAATATCGACTCCGACGAAGCCCCCCGGGATATAAGACGGATTCGCGTGAAACAGAATCACTGACAGAATAGCGACGGCACGCAACCCATCGATGTCGGCACGGTATATCCTCTCCCCGCCAGCCTTTTCACTTTTGCAAGAAGCAATTTCAAGACCGGGCTTCCCGGAAAATGCCAGATGAGAAATGATCCGCTTCATGATCAGCCTGCCACAAAATGGTTCTAGCACCCCTGCGGGACCAAAGTACGATACTCAATTCAATACCGATGCTCATGCTCAGGAGTCTGCATAGAGGCAATCTTTTCTAACTTGAGGTTATGCAAACTGTTCATGCTTTTCATGCCGTCTTAAAGTCTTTTTACATAGCAGACAAGGCAGCATCACTATGGATCGTTTACCGGCAAAATCGACATCCTCGGCGAACGAAACGAATCAACACGGAAACGGCATCATCAATTGCTTTTCTGCATGAAGGACAGGTTTCTGATTTGCGATTTGTTTGAGTTTGGTACATGATGCGAGCCTCATGGATTGATAAAATGTTACTTTGCTCAATTCTAGACCTTACCCATCCCATGCTTCCCAGACAGCCCATCGCCATCAAACGCAAAGACTATTCTCCATCGCCTTATCTGGTTGACGATGTCGACATCACGCTCGATCTCGATGCATCCGATACGCATGTAGCGACCCGCATGACGATGGTGCGCAACCCGGCCGGAAAAATCGGCGATATCGTTCTCTATGGTCAGGACCTGGACCTCGTCGCCATACGGATGAACGGCGAAAAATTGAAAAAAAGCGAGTACCGTCTGAAGGACGGAATCCTCCGTATCCCCCACGCTCCCGACAGGGCGGTGCTGGAAGTCAGCACCATCATTCATCCGGATCGCAATACCTCGCTGATGGGCCTGTATGTCTCCAACGACAATTTTTTCACTCAGTGTGAAGCTGAGGGTTTCCGCAAGATAACGTTCTTTCCCGACAGGCCGGACGTCATGGCCACCTATACGGTGACATTGCGCGCCGATCGCAGGAAATACCCGGTATTGTTATCGAACGGCAATCTGATCGAAGAAGGGGACTTGCCAGGCGGAAGGCATTTTGCCAAGTGGGAAGATCCCTTCAGGAAGCCAAGCTATCTGTTCGCCCTGGTTGCGGGCAAGCTGGTATGCCGCCAGGAGCATTTCAGGTTGCGTTCCGGGCGTACCGCCCTGTTGCAGGTCTGGGTCGAGAAAGAAAACCTCGACAAGACCGCTCACGCAATGGAATCGCTCAAACACAGCATCCGATGGGATGAGGAACGCTTCGGGCTGGAACTGGATCTCGACCGCTTCATGATCGTTGCCGTCAGCGACTTCAACATGGGCGCGATGGAAAACAAGGGATTAAACATTTTCAATACCAAATACGTCCTTGCCAACCCGCGCATCGCAACGGATACCGATTTCATGAATATCGAGTCCGTAGTCGGACATGAGTATTTCCATAACTGGACCGGCAACCGGGTCACTTGCCGCGACTGGTTCCAGCTATCGCTGAAGGAAGGCCTGACCGTGTTCCGCGATCAGGAATTTTCCGCTGACCGCATGGGAACGGAATCAGGCCGTGCCGTAAAACGCATCGAAGACGTTCGTGCTCTGCGTCAACTCCAGTTTCCCGAGGATGCCGGCCCCATGGCGCATCCGGTTCGTCCCGACTCATACGTCGAGATCAACAATTTCTATACGGTCACCATATATGAAAAGGGAGGCGAAGTCGTCCGCATGTACCAGACACTGCTCGGACGGGACGGCTTTCGCAAAGGAATGGACCTGTACTTCCAGCGTCATGACGGACAGGCGGTCGAATGCGTCGATTTTCTCGCTGCCATGGCTGATGCCAATGGGCGCGATCTTTCCCAATTCGAGCGCTGGTACAGTCAGTCTGGGACGCCACGGGTAAAGATGAGAACGCGCTACGATTCGCGCGCCAAGACTTTCCAGGTAACGCTGTCGCAATCCTGTCCGCCAACGCCGGGGCAGAATCGCAAAAAACCGGTCCTGATCCCCTTCGCTCTTGGCCTGATAGGGAACGACGGCAACGATCTCCCATTGCGGCTCGACGGTGCGTCATCGGATTATTCAGCCGCGCCGACGACCATGGTGCTTGAACTGACGCAAGCCAGGCAAAGCTGGACATTCAGGGAAATCCCGGAAAAACCGACCATATCCGCCCTCCGCAATTTCTCTGCGCCGATCATTCTCGAATACGATTATACCGACCGCGAACTGGTGCATCTGCTGACATATGACGTGGATCACTTCAATCGCTGGGAAGCGGCCCAAAGACTGACCATGCGCAGTCTTCTGGGCCTGACAGCCATAGCTCATGAAGGTGGCAAGCTCGAACTCGATTCGATGGTTGTCGATGCGTTCCGAACCGTTCTGATCGACAACTCGCTCGACCCTGCACTTCGGGAACTGATTCTGACCCTGCCTTCCGAAGCTGTCATTGCCGAGCAGATGGAAGGAGTCGATCCACAAGCCATATTCGCCGCTCGCGTGTTCATGCGCCAATCGCTGGCCCGCTCTCTGAAACCGGAGTGGATTTCCGCCTATCTTGCCCATCAATCATCCGGTTCATACCGTGCGGAACCGCACGATGCAGGCCAGCGCAGCCTGAAGAATCTATCGCTTTCCTATCTGCTGGAACTGGATGAAGCGTCCCATCGTGATCTATCTGTCGCCCAATTCGATAGCGCTGACAACATGACGGACAAATTTGCTGCATTGAGTGCGATGTCGCATTCCAGCGTCGCGCCTGCGCAAAAGCTGGCAGTGCGTTATCTGTCTCGCTTCTACCGCGATTTTCGCAAGGAAGCGCTCGTTATCGATAAGTGGTTCGCCCTGCAGGCTTCCGCTCCGTCAACCGACGTTGCCGCCATCAGAAAACTGGCCGACCATCCCGAATTCACACTGAAAAACCCCAATCGGGCGCGCAGCCTGATTTTCAGTTTCTGCAATAACAATCCGGCCCGCTTCCATGCAAGGGATGGCAGCGGCTACCGTTTCTGGGCTGAACAAGTCATCTCGCTTGATGCCATCAACCCGCAAGTCGCTGCAAGACTGGCACGCAGCCTCGACCGCTGGCGAAAGTACTCGTCCGATCTTCAAGCGGGCATGCAGAATGCACTTCGTCACGTTGCCGGGCATCGACTATCGAACGACGTACTTGAAATCATTACCAAGGCACTGGCGGCATAATGCCAGCCTGACGCTGAAAACGACTAATTAGAAGAAGGAAAGGAAATCATGAAACGACGCATCAGCCTGACGCAGCATCTGATCGAGGAGCATCGGTTCTGCAATTCGATACCGGATGAACTGCGCCTGTTGATCGAGGTAGTAGCACGGGCCTGCAAGACCATCAGTCATGCAGTCGGCAAGGGAGCGCTCGGCGACGTTCTGGGAAGCACGCAGAGTTCCAACGTTCAAGGCGAGATTCAAAAGAAGCTGGATGTACTCTCCAATGAGATTCTTCTTGAGGCTAATGAATGGGGCGGCCACCTGGCAGGCATGGCATCCGAGGAAATGGAAACGATACATGCCATTCCCAACCGCTACCCGATGGGTGAATACCTGCTGCTTTTCGATCCGCTGGACGGCTCCAGCAACATCGATGTGAACGTTTCCATCGGCACAATCTTTTCCGTTCTCAAGGCACCCGAGGGCATGAGCCATGCGACAGAAGCGGATTTCCTGCAGCCGGGAACCAAACAGGTTGCCGCCGGGTATGCCTTGTATGGACCTCAAACCCTGCTGATGTTGACTACCGGACGCGGGGTCAACTGCTTCACGCTGGATCGCGAGATGGGATCATGGGTTTTGACCGACCGCGACATCCGCATTCCGTTCGACTCGTCCGAATACTCGATCAATGCATCCAACTCGCGTCACTGGGAAGCACCGGTAAAACGCTACTTCGATGAAGTCACGGCCGGGAAGACAGGTCCGCGCATGAAGGATTTCAATATGCGCTGGGTTGCTTCCATGGTGGCCGACCTGCACCGCATTCTGAGCCGTGGCGGCGTCTTCATGTATCCGGTCGATTCGCGCGACGGCTATCAATCCGGCAGAATCAGGCTGATGTACGAGGCCAATCCGATGGCATTCATTGTCGAGCAGGCTGGCGGTGCAGCAACCAATGGACGCATACGCATCATGGATATCCAGCCGGAAAAGCTGCATCAACGCGTACCTGTCTTCCTCGGTTCAAGAAACGAAGTCGAGCTGATCACGCGCTATCACAACGAGATGGAAGTCCCAGCCTAAAGGCCGATCGCATAATTTCACTGTCGGGCGCAATCGAAAATTGCGCCCGATTCCTTTCGGCCCCTAAAAAGCAGCGAATCCGGCATTATCTGCCGTCTGGAGGCACTTTTCAGGCCGCCAATAACACCTCATCCTCGCTGGAGGATAATGTCTTTGGGCGCTTGAGTTCTTTGACAATGTGCTCCGACAAACGCAGCGTGAGCGCGGTAATCGTAATGGTCGGGAAATTGGCTCCGGCAGTAGGAAATACCGAACTTCCTGCGACATACAGGTTTGCCATTCCGTGCACCTTGCAATCGGGATCGACAACACCCTGCTTCGCCGATTCGTGCATGCGCGTCGTACCCATGTGATGCCAAGTCCCCTCCTTTTCCAGCCGCGCCGGCCAAGGTCCGCCTTCGATCGGAGGGTCCAGATCGATCGAAGCAATTCCACTGCTTCGCATATCGTTGGCAATAATCTCCAGCGTACGGTCAATCGTTCGTTGTACATTCGTCCCCAGACGCCAATCGACGCACACCCGCGGCATGCCAAGTTGATCGCAATTGGTCGGAGAAAGCGTGACACGGCTGGACGGATCGGGTTCCGGTTCGGTAATAATTTCGAACTCAACACCCTGAATCAGAGAACGTGGCTGCACCAGGCGCGTAAATCCGTAAAGGAACGTGTCTATCGGATGCGACATCATCGTGACCATGTCTTTTCCCGGTTCCCAACCGGGCAGTTCCTTCTTCAGCATGGCCTGCTTGCAGCGGAAAAGCGCCTGTGCCGCCTCGCTTCCCTCTCCCGGGAAAATGGACGAGAACCAGACGCGGGAATTCAACAGTTTTTCCTCTTTCAGCACATCCTCCACCAGGGACAACTGTGCTGCAATCTTGATGCCGTCCGCAGCCACAGATGAATTCTGGTAATGGTATTTGATGTCGTACAGCTTGTTGCGCGCCCAGTGCTTCGCGAAGAGTACTTTTCCGGAATAGAGACGAGGATGATCCATGAAATAACGCCCCACGAGATCGTTGCCATTCCCAAGTCCGACTGGCTGGACCTTGTTCGATGCCAGCAACAGGCGTGGATTTTCAATACCTCCGGTTGCCAGCACAAACTGTTTGGCGGATACCTGCATCGAACGGCCGGAAAGGGTCCGCACCTGTACACAGGTTGCCGTCTTGGCTGTCGAGTCCGTATCGATGTGGACTACGTTTGCATACAGGAATACACGGATATGATTGGCTTTTTTCAGATCGTTCCGGTAGAGCTTGCCAAAGCGTGCCGGCGGGCTGAACTGGGATATCGTATCGCGGACCATTCCGCTGACCAGCGGAATCCTGCGCACATCGTTTCTATTGACAGCCTTTTCCCAGTAATCGGGCTCGAAATTATTTGGGCCGAGTTGCAACAGCTTGTGCGTTTTTTCGTAATACGGCATCAGCTCATCCAGTCCGAATGGCCAGCCGCTATTCGGAATCCAGTCGCGCTTTTCAAAATCCCATGGATCAAGCGGGCGGTTCCATCCGCCCCAGCAATTGCTGCTCCCTCCCAGAAAACGACTGCGGCATCCATCCGAAAAGATATACGGCAAACCGACGTCTTCGCCCCGATACAAGTCACGTGTTTTGTCGTCGGGCTTGAATCCGCCGCTCTCAAGAAGGCAACAATCGATGCCGTTTTTTTCCATCTCGAGCGCCAGCGTTATGCCAGCAACCCCGCCACCTATAATGCATACCGTCGTCTCAACCGTACTTCCTTCCTCGACCTGCCGCGTATCGATAAACATCGTGTTGTTCTCCTTGACCAAGCAAATTGACTTCCTGATACGGGACGCAGACACGCCCATTCATGCTT
>Ga0316613_10001176_pt1 | contig 18150 bp, 16 predicted proteins | sample OWC_soil_day10_C_2_FD_207647 | JGI IMG/M metagenome (GOLD analysis project Ga0316613, IMG submission 207647) | Wetland soil microbial communities from Old Woman Creek delta, Ohio, United States - OWC_soil_day10_CT_b | ecosystem: Environmental > Terrestrial > Soil > Wetlands | place: USA: Ohio...
GCCTGGCATTGGCCTGGGGCGTTCACTCGACCGTGATCGACCACAATGTCGCCGACGTGGACGAAATGGTTGGCGCGGCTTGTCGTACTGCCGTCAATGAAGAGTTTGCCAAGCCAGGAGATCAGGTCGCCATCGCAGCTGGCATGCCCTTTGGCAAACCTGGCACGACCAATCTGCTGCGTATAGCGGAAATTCCGCAGCAGAAATAAGCATGGCTTGCGCGGCCGCCTGAAGCAGCAGGGTGACCAGAGACTTGCCTGCCGGAAAACCGGAGCCTCATGGGGCTCCGGTTTTTTTATGTGCTGCGGGATGCTATTGCGATGACCGGCTTCATTGCGTCTTTTCCTCAGGCGTCTCATACTGCACCATCCAATGAAAGAAGCGAGGCATTTCAGCGTTGCAAGAAAGAAGCCTATGAAGACAGAGTTTCCTGGTTTGCATGCCGGGCTGGAGGGGGTGGCGGAAATCACGGTTGAGAATCAGCATACTGCTCAACATGTGGGAAGCGGTCATCAGAAGATCCTTGCCACTCCTGTAATGATTACCCTTATAGAGGATGCGGCACAAAACGCAATCGACAGTCTGCTGCCCGATTCGTGTCAAACGATAGGTACGGGTATTCATGTGCGCCATCTCGCGGCCACACCCGAAGGCATGCGCGTTATTGCGCGCGTCAGATTGACAGCCGTGGACGGTCGGAATCTCACTTTTCAGGCGACCGTTTCCGACGAGAAAGAGATGATTGGCGATGGCGTCCACGAGAGGGCGATCATCTCGGTTCCTGTGTTTACCCGATTGCTTGCGAGGAAACGTAACAAGTAAGAAAACTTGTAGCGGTGATGTAGGGAAAGATATGACATGGGTCAAGATTCGACGGTGGCTTCTTGCCAATAATTTTTGTATGAATAAGCAAGAGATAAAAAATCTATTCTTGACCGAGGTCATGGTCAGCATATAATTGTTCTCGCACAATAAGAATGCAATCGTGCAAGTCGGTTGTGATGGACGATGCCGATTTGCTGAGGTTTGTGGCAATTAAGTGCACAGTCGGAGTAACAGGCGGAAATGGTACTCTATCCGGGTTCTCATCCGTGTTGACCGTGTTTAGTAAACTAAGAGGAGAGTAGAGCTATGGCTAAAGAAGAAAAGTACCCGAACAGATGGGTGCAGCTAATCCTAGGTATTTTATGTATGGCGACGGTGGCCAACCTTCAGTACGGCTGGACGTTGTTCGTTGCACCTATTCAAGACAAATGGCACTGGTCGCGCACGTCGGTTCAGTTGGCTTTCACCATTTTCATCTTTTTTGAAACATGGCTGGTGCCGCTGGAAGGATGGTGCGTAGACAAATTCGGTCCTGGTCCGGTCATTATCGGCGGCGCCATTCTGGCTGCAATCGGCTGGGTCATGAACTCGATGGCTGACAGCCTGACCTTCCTGTACGCAGCGGCAATCGTTTCTGGTATGGGCGCTGGTGCCGTTTATGGTACTGCTGTCGGTAACGCTCTGAAATGGTTCCCGGACAAGCGCGGTCTTGCCGCAGGTGCAACTGCGGCCGGTTTCGGTGCGGGTGCTGCGTTCACGGTTATCCCGGTCGCGAACATGATCAACTCGTCGGGTTACCAGCAAGCGTTCTTGTTCTTCGGTATCGCACAGGGCATCATCATCGCCATCTGCGGCTTCTTCATGCCTCGTGCAAAACTGCCGCCTGGAACGAAAGCCATTCCGCGCGTTGTTTCGAGCAAGATGGACTTTACGCCACAGCAAATGGTCAGGCAGCCTCTCTTCTGGCTGATCTACGTCTGCTTCGTGGGCGTCGCTTCGGGCGGTATTATGGCAACCGCTTCGTTCGGCCCGCTGGCACGTGACTATGGCCTCGCCAAGATTCCGGTCACCGTGCTCGGCGTAACGTTGCCTCTGCTGACGATGGCAATGTCTCTCGACAACATCGCCAATGGTGCAACCCGTCCGCTGTGCGGCTACCTGTCCGACCGCTTTGGCCGCGAAAACATCATGTTCATGGTGTTCATGGGCGAAGGCTTTTCGCTGCTCGGCCTGATGTGGTTTGGTCGTGAACCGATCGGCTTCATGCTCTTTGCCGCACTGACCTTCGCATTCTGGGGTGAAATATTCTCGCTGTTCCCCTCCATGTGCGCAGATACCTTCGGTGTCAAGAATGCTGCGGGTAATGCAGGTACGCTCTACACGGCAAAAGGTACGTCCTCGCTGCTGGTTCCGTTTGCAGCCGCTCTGTCGGTTGGCGGTAACTGGGATCGCGTGTTCATCCTTTCCGCATGTATCGCGTTCACCTGCTCGTGCCTGTCGTTCTTCGTGCTGAAACCGTGGCGTCGTCGTTTCATCCTCGAAAACAACGCCAAGGTCGACGCAGCTGCCGCCGCAGCAGCGGGTGCTCCGGCAGCCTAAGGCTTGCTTGGTATACCAGTAGAAATAGCTTCAACGGAAACGGCAACGTCAGAAATGACGTTGCCGTTTTTTTTGGTCGATTGTGTCCGCTTGGTTGCGCTGATGTGATCTCTGTCTTGCAATAAGCTTGCCTCACGATTGTTTGGTTGTACTCAAACTGGATATCTCCGGCCACAGTGGAGAAAAGTTTGGCTAAAGGCGGAAGCGCGTGGAAACGGATTGACGTAACGTGGATCTGGGATCCAGGAGGAAGGAAAATCGGAAGGTTGGGGCTGAAACGCCTGAAAAGGCGGTATGAGGGATGTGTACAGCTGAAGTCGGCTCCGCCTCGAGGGGAATTTAGATTTTCCCTTGGTTTTTCAGGCGACTCAGCGTTTCGGGCGAAAGGTTGAGGTAGGATGCCAGCTCCTTCTTCGGCATGCGGTCGAAGAGATCGGGATGCTTGCGAAGGAAACGATGGACGCGGCCCGGCGCATCGAGCAGATGAAGGGTGATCGTGTGCGCCATGATGCCGTTCATGATGCGGAGCACTTCCTGCTCGAAAACCTGCTTCAGATAGGGACGTGACTCGGCGAACGAAACCCACTGTGGCAATCCCATTTTGGCAATCCGCGTCTTGGTGACGGCAATAACGCTGAAGGGGGCCGGTTTTTTCAGACGCCATGAAGCGTAGGTGGCTTCCATGTTTCTTTCGCTAGTGAAACGAAGAATCATTTCCTTGGCATGCTGATTCGAGACGGCCCGCTTCAGGATCCCATCCAGGACAAAAATGATTTCAAGGTCCCGGTCGCCCTGATGAAGCAAACAATCCCCTTTGACATGATCCGAAATATCCAGCAATGGCTCAAGGTCGGCCAGGTCCTGTGGGGTCATTTCCTTCAGCACGGAGTTCTGTGTCAGCTGGACTCGTATGATGTTTCTTTCAGGATGGTTTGCTATTAATGCCATGAATGAGCTTCAGACGAATAATGACGAATAAAAAAGTTCGATAAAGGATTGATGAGTATCAATAATCAATAATATTCCGGAAAGAAAATTGACTGTGGTCAAGAATATAACAGGTGCCGAGGGGCTATGATAGACATTAGCTTAAATAAATGGTGGCAAGGCCCAGTTTTGACTGGGAAGGTTATTGCTGTCAGATATTATAGGTCAAATTGGTGTGATTCTTCCAGAATGTCTTCCTGAAGAAGGCGGACTCTCTTACAGGTTCCGGTTATCCTGCTTCGGCGAGAAAAACTGAAAACAGCCAAGAAAGCGGCATCAGCAGCAACGTGCAACATCAGCAATATCAGTAGAACGGCAGCACCGCGTAGTATGCAAGTCTCAACTCGTAGTATGAACAAGTTTATCAACTGATTCATTGGAGAGATAAAGATTATGGGTAAGTACGCATTATCAGGTGTCCGGGTCCTGGATATGACCCACGTGCAAGCGGGTCCGACCTCGTCTCAGCTTCTCGCATGGATGGGCGCAGACGTTATCAAATTCGAGCCGCCGGGAACCGGCGATATCACTCGTATGCAGTTGCGCCATTTGAAGGACGTTGACAGCTTGTACTTCACAATGCTGAACAGCAACAAGCGTTCGATCACGGTCAACATGAAGAGCAAGGCTGGTTGCGAAGCTTTCGAAGAACTGATCCGCAAATGCGACGTCATGATGGAAAACTTCGGTCCCGGCGTTCTGGATCGTTTTGGCTACACCTACGAAAAACTGCAGGAAATCAACCCCGGCCTGATCTACGCATCGATCAAGGGCTTCGGCGCATCGGGTCCGTACTCCAACTTCAAGGCCTACGAGCCGATCGCTCAGGCAATGGGCGGCTCCATGTCCACCACCGGTTTCCCGGAAAATGCACCGACCATCACCGGCGCACAGATTGGCGACACCGGTACCGGCCTGCACTTGGCAATCGGTATCTGCGCAGCGCTGTACCACCGCACGCACAATGGCGGCAAGGGCCAGTACGTTGAAGCAGCGATGCAAGACTCCGTCATGAACCTGTGCCGCGTGAAGTTCCGCGACCACGGCCGTCTGATGGCTGGCAAGGGTGGCTTGTCCGAGTACAGCCGTCCGACCATGGGCCTGACCTCGGTACCGCGCGCCGGTAACGACTCGGGTGGTGGTCAGCTGGGTAACTGTATTCCCTGCAAACCGTTCGGCCAGAACGACTATGTCTACATGGTCATCCAGGAAGCCATCTGGCCGCTGATCGCGCGCACCATTGGCGGCGAGGAACTGGTCAATGATGCACGCTTTGCAACGATCGGCGAACGCCGCAAGAACCAGGGTGATCTTTGGAAGCTGCTGGGCGATTACGCCAAGAACTACACCAAGTTCGAACTGACCGCATTCTTCAACTCGAAGGATATTCCGTGCGGCCCGGTTCTGACGACCGAAGACATTTCCCACGACGAGCACATCGCTCACCGCAAGATGTGGGTCAAGGTCGAAGGTCACCCCGGCTACGACCAGCACGGCGGCTACTGGACAGTCGGTATGCCGGTCAAGCTGTCCGAAGGTGTCGATCCGAACATCCGTCCGGCTCCGATGCTGGGCGAGCATACCGATGAGATTCTGACGCAGGTTTGCGGTTTCTCGAAGGACAAGATCGAGCAGATGAAAACCGACGGTGCATTCTCCGTACCGGAAAGAAGAAAGAAGTAATACTGCCGACAAGCAGTAAGCAGTAACTTCGTTCAGTACCTGGATGGGCAACAGCATTGTTGCCCATCCCTTTTTTAGATGGACAAAAAGATAGATGAAAGTCGCCATAGTCGGACAGCAGGATTTCGGAAAGGCAGTCCTGGAGGCATTTCTCGCTCGTGGCGATGAAGTGGTAGGTGTATTTACCGCCCCTGAAAAACAAGGGGCAAGACCGGATTCCCTCAAAAATGCGGCAGTGGAACGGGGCCTGAAATTGTTTCAGTTCCCGAAGCTGACCAGCGACGAGGCCAAGGAGGCGTTGACGGGCGTGCAGGCGGACATCGGCATCATGGCTTATGTGATGCAGTTTGCCCCCCAGGATTTCGTCAATATTCCGAAATTCGGTACGATTCAGTACCATCCGTCCCTGCTGCCGAAATACCGTGGCCCCAGTTCGATCGGCTGGCCAATCGTTTGCGGTGAAGTGGAAACCGGCCTGACCATATTCCGTCCCCACGACGGGCTGGATGAGGGGCCGATCATCTTGCAGAAGGCCATTCCGATTTCTCCGGACGATACGCTTGGCAGCGTCTATTTCGATCGCTTGTTCCCATTGGGCGTCAATGCCTTGCTGGAGGCCGCCGACCTGGTCGTTTCGGGCAAGCATACCGAAATCGTCCAGGACGAGAACAAGGCTACTTACGAAGGTCGGTTTCTGGCGGCGGAATCCAGGATCAACTGGAACAATCACGTCAATTTCGTTTACAACCTGATCCGGGGATGCGATCCGGTTCCAGGCGCATGGACGACCTGGGCGGGCAAGAAAATCCATGTCTTTAATGTCAAGAAGCATGTTTTTCGCACGTTCGGCAGCGTCAAGGGCAAAGTCGGGACCATCTCCGAAATCGGGGAGGAAAGCGTTCGCATTACCGCCCAGGGCGGGCAAATCGAAGTTTGCACGGTACGGCTCGACAACGGCAAGAAGATGCCTGCCATCGAATTTGTCCACCAGGAAGGGCTGGCCGTTGGCGAAATGCTGGGTGAGTGAGCGGCGCCGCCTGAATCGTCTGCCGGAATGAAGATCCGCCTCAGGCAGGTTCCAGGAAAGCCAATACCGTGCTCAAAGCGTGAATGACAGCCTGCGTTCGTATGGCGTGGCGATCCCCTGAGAAATGGTGCGTTTCCGTGTGAACGAGCTGCCTTGCTGCATAGGCGAAGCAGACGGTGCCAACCGGTTTGCCGGGCACGGCTCCACCGGGGCCGGCAATGCCCGAAACCGATACGGCAACCTGTGCATGGGCTCTGGCTAGCGCGCCTGTCGCCATCGCGGCGGCGACTTCCTCGCTGACCGCGCCATGGAGGGCAATGAGCGTTTCCGGCACATTCAACAGACTGGTCTTGGATGCGTTCGAATACGTTACGAACCCGCAGTCGAACCACTGCGACGAACCGGGGATTTCGGTCAGCGCCTGCGCGATTCCGCCGCCAGTGCAGGATTCAGCGGTTGTGATCAACAGCCCAAGAGCTTGCAGGACTTTGCCTGCCCTGGCCGCCACAAGGGCGATATCGTGATTGACGTCCATGACCCGGCCTCCGTTACCGTCAGAACGGCGAAAAGTGACGCCACAAGGCGAGGACCAGGAGCGCAAAGAAAGCCGCAACGATATCGTCGAACATGACGCCGATGCCGCCCTTGATATGCTGGTCGAAATACCGGATCGGCGGCGGCTTGACCATATCGAAAAACCGGAACAGCAGAAAAGCCGCCAGTTGCGTCAGCGGGTCGGCCGGCATGACAAACATCAGCACCAGCCAGAAAGCGACGATTTCGTCCCATACCATGCACCCGTGGTCCGGGCTGTTCAGTGCGACGCCTGTTTTCTGGCAAGCCGAAATACCGTAGATAAACCCTCCAGCGACAAGAATAGCCCATACGAGCGGGGTAAACAATCCAGGCCATGTGACTGACAGGAAAATAAAGGAAGCCCAGGCGAAGAGAGTGCCCGCCGTGCCCGGCATGACCGGCGACAAGCCGGCGCCGAAGCCCAATGCAACCAGGTAGGCCGGGTCCGATGCCAGAAAGCGAAGATCAATGGCAACCGCGGCCGCCTGTGCGGTTGCATCCTTTTCCGTTGCGTTCATTTGGGAAGAAAATGGTCGAATGAATGGGACGAGGTGACGTACGGCTTGCCAGCGGAATCGACCAGCCGCAGTCCGGCATGGGCCTCGATTGTGCCGACCCGGGTAACGGCTGTGCCGGACAAACGGCCCGCCTCGAGAATGTCATTGCGCCGGCCAGGCGCAGCCGTAAAGCACAACTCATAATCGTCGCCCCCGTTCAACGTAAACCGCCGTCGCAATTCGCAGGGGTGCTTCATGAGCATGGGCCCGGCCGGCAGGGCGTCGACATCCAGTGTCGCCCCAAGATGGGAACGGTCGAGGATGTGCTGCAGATCGCCTGTCAATCCATCGGAAATATCGATGGCGGAATGCGCAATTCCGCTCAAGGTCATACCCAGCGCATTGCGGGGAGTGGGTGAGTGCAGCCTTTCGGCGGCAGTCGCCAGTTCGGAAGCGTCCAGCGCGATTTCTCCCCGGAGGCCTGCCAGCCCCAACCTTGCATCGCCGAGCGTTCCCGAGATCCAGATATCGTCCCCGGCGAGTGCTCCATCGCGACGAAGCGCCTTTCCGACCTCGACTTCGCCAAAAACGGTGATGCAGATGTTGAGCGGGCCTTTTGTCGTGTCGCCGCCGATCAATTCGCAACCGTGCTGCCCGGCCAGGGCAAAAAGGCCGTCGGAGAACGGTTGCAGCCAGTTTGCATCCGGTGATGGCAGGGCCAGGGCCAGGGTGAACGCAATCGGCTTTGCTCCCATGGCGGCCAGGTCGGACAGGTTGACCGCCAGTGATTTATGCCCCAGCTCACGAGGGTCTGTATCGGCGAAGAAATGCGTCCCGGACACCAGCATGTCGCAGGATATAGCGATCTGCTTGCCCGGCGACGGCGTCAGCAGAGCGCAATCGTCTCCAATCCCCAAGGCTGCATGGTGAACAGGGTGCGTAAAGAATTGAGCAATCAGGTCGAATTCGGAAATCATCGAGGAATGGGCATGAAATGAGTCGCTAACAGACATCATTGTACGGCAGTAAACAGGAGAGGTCAGCCTCGAAAGGTCAAGGCCGGCGTCGCATGCAATCAGCGGGAATGAGTCGCAAGCGCTTTCTCGCGCGGGTTGGCGCCGTCAGTCATTCCAGACGACTTCAGCCTTGATTGCGCCGCGTAGTGCGTTCGTGACCACGATCTGTTCGGCGTATCGGAGGTCGTCGACTGTCAGGCAGCGTTCCCTCGCATTCCAGGCGGCGTCCTCGAGCAGGATAGACCTCATGACCCCTGGCAAGACCCCGGAGCTGATGGGGGGAGTAAACCACTGGCCTTCCAGCCTGACGAAGACATTGCTCCGTCCTCCCTCCGTCAATTCGCCTCGCGAATTGAAAAACAGCATGTCGAACGCGCCCTTCTCTTCCGCTTCGCGGAAGGCGCTGTCATAGCGCGTGCGCACGGTTGTCTTGTGCCTCAGGAAGAGGTCGCCAGGGGATGTCGCCTCTTCTGCCAGAAGTAGACGGACTGGTTCGCTCAGGGGCTGCAATATGCTGCTTTGCACGTCGAGCCCGTCCTTGCCGAGCGATACCCGCATACGGTAAGTCGTATCGGGCAGAAAACCAGAACAGACGGAATCCAGCCTTTGGCGAATGCCGGCCTCGTCAAAGCGAAAACCGAAGTAGTGCGCCGAAGCGCCAAGACGCTGCATGTGCCGATCGATGTGCCGGCATCCTTCCGATCGCGTTGCCAGGATCGTTTCAAAGAGGTCGAATCCGGCTGGCAGGTCGGCCATGAATGCTGCTTTCAGCAGACATTCCTCGTATTCCAGTCGTGCATTGCTGTCGTGAACGATCCCGGCCCCAACGCCCATTTCACCCTCGCGAACGCCGCCGTCCTCGGGCGCGCCCAGCGTCAATGTCCTGATCGGCACCGAGAGGCAGAAATCCCCGATGGCGCGGTTGCCGTCAGGCGGATCGAACCATCCGATTGCGCCGGTATACAAGCCGCGCCGGTCAGTTTCGAGCTCATGAATGATCTGCATGGCTCGAATCTTGGGCGCGCCGGTAATCGAACCGCATGGAAAAATCGCGCTGAAAATGTTGGCAATGCCTGTTCCTTCCTGCAATTGTGCCTGGATGGTCGAGGTCATCTGCAAGACGGAACCGAATCGACTGACCTGGAACAGTGTCGGGACACGAACGGAGCCAACGGTGGCAATGCGGCCGAGGTCGTTGCGCAGCAAATCAACGATCATCAGGTTTTCCGCCCGGTTCTTGCTGTCGACGGCAAGCTCATCCGAGCGCTGTGCATTTTCGGTGTCGATGGCCCCGGCAGGCGCCGTTCCTTTCATGGGGCGGGCGGTGATCGAACCCTGCCGGTGCCGCACAAACAGCTCGGGCGAAAAAGACAGGATAGCTTCGCCATCCGGAAGCATTATCAGTGCTCCATAAGGTACGGGCTGCCTTGCGCGCAGCTTGAGATAAAGGGCAGGTGGAGACCCATACGCGTCGAAGCGCATCCGGTAGGTGTAATTGACCTGGTAGACGTCGCCCGCCCTGATGTAATCGTGGATCTTTTCGATGGATTCGATGAATCCGGCTTCCGGGACGTTCGCGTGCAGATCGGCGATCCCCGAAGGATGGGGCGTTTTTACAAGACTGTTCAGCCAGTGGTCGACATCCGCGAAAGAACATTGCCTGCATTGAGCGAAGAGAAGGATTCTGGCTAGAGGCCGGTCCATGGATGCGGGGTCAATCCGGAGGAGGTCTGCGCCGAGCTCGTAATCGAAAAGGCCGACGGCATGGAGGCCTTCGCCCAGCTCTTGCTGTAAGCGGGCAAGCAGAGCCGCCAGTTCTTCCCCACTCCCGCAATCGATGACATCGATCAAGTCTGTGTAAAGTCGAGAGCGGCGGTCCGTATCGCTCGATTCGCAGTCGTCCAGCAGAGCGAAGCTGGACGGCGGGGAGGAAATGGTAGGCATTATGCAAGGGAAAATCGTCAGGCATGGTTATCCATGTGCGTCCGACTATATCACGCGTGTCGGGGGCGGTGGAAACCGGGGCTGTCTTGCCAGATGGTTGCCGAGGACGCGCGGGTAGAGCAAAAAATAGGTTTGCCGCGATTCGCATCGGGTAGTATGTTGGCATATCTGACGAATCTTACCGAACGCGGCCATGACTCACCCCAGCCTTGTCGACTATGCCGGAGCAGCGCTGTTCTTTCTGGCAGTCGTGCACACCTTTTCCACAAAGTGGTTTGCGCATCTTGCCACCATGGATAAGCGGAATGCGGGCTTGTGGCACTTGCTTAGCGAGGTCGAGGTCGTCTTCGGGCTCTGGGCTTTCGTGCTGCTGGCGTTCATGGCAGTGACTGGCGGCGCAGAGACGGCTGTTCGTTACCTGGACAGGCAGAATTTCACCGAGCCCCTGTTCGTGTTCGTCATTCTGGTCATGGCCGGAACCAGGCCTATCCTTGAAGCGGCGCAAAAATGCCTGACCTGGAGCGTCCGGTTCATCCCGCTACCGGAACCCTTTGCCTACTACTTTCTCAGCCTGTCCATGTTGCCGCTGCTGGGCTCCTTGATTACGGAGCCTGCCGCCATTACGCTGGCTGCGCTGATGCTGCGCGATCGTTTTTATTCAAAACTGATTCCGCCCAGTATGAAGTATCTGACGCTTGCCGTCTTGTTCGTAAACGTGTCGATAGGAGGTGTGCTGACGTCATATGCGGCGCCTCCGGTCCTGATGGTGGCGGACAAATGGGAGTGGAATTCCAGCTTCATGTCGTACACCTTCGGCTGGAAAGCGGTCGTTGCCATCGTGATCAATGCGGTGGCGGCATCCTGGATTTTCAGAAAGGTATTGCTGCGGATGGAGATGACGGAACAGGATGTGGAAAAGGAACCGGTCCCGTTCGCCGTCATTCTTATCCATGTGCTGTTTCTGATGGGAACGGTTTTCTTCAGTCACCATCCGGCCGTGTTCATGGGCTTGTTCCTGTTTTTTCTGGGGTTTACGGAAGCCTATCCGCGTCATCAGCAGCCACTCATGCTGCGAGAAGGATTGCTGGTCGCCTTTTTCCTTGCCGGACTGGTGGTGCTTGGGGAACCCCAGCGGTGGTGGTTGCAGCCTTTGCTGGCGGGCATGGATTCGCACGTTCTGTTTTTGGGGGCGGCCTTCCTGACAGCCATTACCGACAATGCGGCGCTCACTTATCTCGGATCACTGGTGGACGGGATATCGGATGCATCCAAGTATGCGCTGGTGGCCGGTGCCGTAACCGGCGGGGGATTGACCGTCATCGCAAACGCGCCGAATCCGGTTGGCTTTTCGATACTGAAGGCATGTTTCGACGAAGGCGCGATCAGCCCGCTGAGGTTGTTCACGTCCGCATTGCCGCCGACGATCGTTGCCCTGTTGTGTTTCTGGCTTCTTTAGGAACAGAATAGTCATCCAGCCCTGCTGTTTCCGACCGATACAGGCCGGAATGCATCAGTTTCGCTCAAATGGCCTTCTGTATGTTGAGCACAAAAAGGTATAATGCGCGCCATGAACGCATCCGTCGACCAGCAACTGGATTCTCTGCGCATTCCTCCTCATTCGATCGAGGCGGAACAATCCGTTCTTGGTGGATTGCTCCTGGACAATGCCGCTTGGGACCGGATAGCCGATTTTCTCCGGAGCGACGATTTCTACCGATACGATCACCGCATCATCTTCCAGCATATCGCCAAGCTGATCAGTGATTCCAAGCCGGCGGATGTCATCACTGTTTACGAATCCCTGTGCAATATAGGAAAGGCGGAAGAAGCCGGCGGATTGTCCTATTTGAATGCGCTGGCGCAAAATACGCCGTCCGCCGCGAATATCCGGCGCTATGCCGAGATTGTTCGTGATCGCGGCGTGTTGCGTAAACTGATCACCATTTCAGACGATATTTCAGGGCAGGCCTTCAGTCCGCAAGGCAAGGACGTCAAGCAAATCCTCGATGAGGCCGAATCGAAAATATTCGCCATTGCGGAAGAGGGGGCGCGTGGAACGCAGGGTTTCCAGGATATCCAACCCCTGCTGACTCAGGTTGTCGAACGGATTGATGAGTTGTATAACCGGGACAACCAATCCGATATTACCGGGGTGCCCACCGGATTCATCGATCTGGACCGGATGACGTCCGGCCTACAGCCCGGCGACCTGGTCATCGTTGCGGGACGTCCTTCCATGGGCAAAACCGCGTTTTCAGTCAATATCGGTGAAAACGTCGCGATCGAGAGCGGCCTGCCGGTCGCGGTCTTCTCGATGGAAATGGGCGGGGTTCAACTGGCGATGCGTATGCTGGGCTCGGTCGGCAGGCTCGACCAGCACCGTTTGCGGACCGGGCGTCTGGCGGACGAGGACTGGCCGCGCCTGACGCATGCCATACAGAAGATGAACGATGCCCAGCTTTATATCGATGAGACGCCTGCGTTGAGCGTCATCGAGTTGCGGGCACGCGCCAGGCGGCTGGCCAGGCAATGCGGCAAGCTGGGACTGATCATCATCGACTACCTTCAACTGATGTCGGCGAGCTCGGCAGGCGAAAATCGCGCAACCGAAATATCGGAGATATCGCGCAGCCTCAAGGCCTTGGCCAAGGAATTGGACTGTCCGGTCATCGCGTTGTCCCAGCTTAACCGTTCGCTGGAGCAGCGGCCGAACAAGCGCCCCGTTATGTCCGATTTGCGTGAATCGGGCGCCATCGAGCAGGACGCCGACCTGATCCTTTTTATCTATCGGGACGAAGTTTACAACCCCGACTCGCAAGACAAAGGCACCGCCGAGATCATCATCGGCAAGCAACGTAATGGACCGATTGGCAGCGTACGCCTTACGTTCGCTGGCCAATTTACCAAATTTGAAAACTACATCGGAGGCCAGGCATTCTACGGCGGAGAGTGATGGCGGGCTCAATGCTGGTTTGACATGGCACCATAAGAGATAGGAATCAGTTATGTTCGGACGTTTAATGCCCACTGAGGGCAAGTTTTTCGACCTGTTCAATCAGCATGCCGAGCTTTGCGTCAAGGGAGCGAGGGAATTGCTTGCCCTGATGACGCATTTCGATAACCTGGAGCGGCGCCTGCATGAAATCGAATCCATCGAAAAACAGGCGGACAAGATAACCTATATGACAGTCGCTGTCCTGCACAAGACGTTCATCACGCCGATAGACCGGGAAGACATCCACCGCCTGATCACGAGCATGGACGACATACTGGACTTGATGGAAGATGCTGCGCAAACCGTTTCCCTGTACGACATTCAGGTGATTACCCCCGAGGCGACGCGTTTGGCGGAGCTGGGGCTGGCCTGTGCGGAAAAGGTCAAGGAGGCGGTTGGCCTGCTGCACAACATGAATAACTCGCGGCAGATTATCGAAGTCTGCGAGGAAGTGGACAGGCTCGAGTCCGATGCCGACCATGTCATGCATGCGGCCGTATCCAAGCTTTTCCGTGACGAGCCCGACGTTCGCAACCTGATCAAGCTGAAAGCGATCTACGACTTCCTTGAGTCCGTGACGGACCGTTGCGAAGACGTGGCCAACATTATCGAAGGAATTGTTGTCGAGAACGCCTGAGCGTTTATTCTTCCCCTGCCTGGTTCCCACTATGTATTACGATTCGAGCGCTGACGCCTGCATCCGGGCGCAATCGAAAACCCGTTTCGGGCGCCGCATTCCACGCTAAAGCGGCTCGAACACTGTCATTCACGTGAAATAGTTCATGCAAACCTACCAAATCAGCATTTACGTCATCATCTTTCTCGTCTCGCTGGCGTTGCTGTTCGACTTCATGAACGGCTTCCACGATGCCGCAAATGCGATTGCGACGGTGGTATCGACAGGCGTTCTCAAGCCGCAGACTGCCGTGGGCATGGCCGCCGTCTTCAACTGCATTGCCGTTCTCGTGTTTCATCTGCATGTGGCGACGACGGTCGGAAAGGGGACGGTCGACCCGGCCATCGTGGATCATTTTGTCGTGTTCGGCGCCCTGATGGGGGCGATTGCCTGGAATCTTTTTACCTGGTATTACGGCATTCCCTCATCGTCGTCGCATGCCTTGATCGGCGGACTTGTCGGCTCTGCCATAGCCAAATCAGGCAGCGGTTCACTGATTGCCTCTGGCCTGATCAAGACGATTGCTTTCATCGTTATTTCTCCGCTCCTGGGTTTTGTCCTGGGATCGCTCATCATGTTGCTCGTTTCCTGGATTTTCGTGCGCTCGCCGCCACGAAACGTGGACAGGTGGTTTCGACGGCTGCAGCTGGTTTCGGCTTCGATGTACAGTCTTGGACATGGTGGCAACGATGCACAGAAAACGATGGGCGTCATTTGGATGCTGCTGATTGCCGGCGGTTATTCCGGTGTGAATGAATCGCTTCCTTTGTGGGTGGTGGTTTCCTGCTATGCTGCAATAGGCCTTGGAACGCTGTTTGGCGGCTGGCGCATCGTGAAGACGATGGGGCAGAAGATCACCAAGCTCAAGCCGGTAGGCGGGTTCTGTGCAGAGACGGGGGGCGCCATTACCCTGTTTATTGCCACCATTCTCGGTATTCCGGTCTCCACCACGCACACGATTACCGGGGCTATCGTTGGCGTCGGCTCGGCCAAGAAGATGTCGGCCGTGCGCTGGGGCGTGGCCGGCAACATCGTCTGGGCCTGGATATTCACGATTCCCGCATCCGCCTTTATCGGCGCCGTTGCTTGGTGGGTCGGCACGCTCTTCCTCTGATCTTCCGGATCAGGCACGGCAGCAAAAGGAATCCCTAGCGTCTGTTTGCCAGAATTGAACTGCCGAGAGAGGCGATGATCAGCACCGCGCCGAGCAGGCCGGTGACAGCTTCCGGAATATGAAAGCTGACGCCTGCCATCATCATGACGGCCAGGGCGCCAATCGCCCAGAAGGCGCCGTGTTCCAGGTAGCGGTAGCGCGTCAGGGTCTGGCTGTCGACCAGCAGCAAGGTGAAGCTGCGCACGAACATGGCGCCCGCGCCCAACCCAAGAGCGATAATGAAAAGGTTGTTCGTCATGGCGAACGCGCCGATGACTCCATCGAACGAAAAACTGGCGTCAATCAGTTCAAGGTAGAGAAAGCCGCCGATCCCTTGTTGAACCACATGTTGTGCCGTTTTTTCCTCGTTGCTGCTTAGCAGTGCCGCCAAGCCTTTGGTCAGAATAAAGGTAATCAGACCCCATACGCCGGCGACGATGAACCCGCTTTGCTTCTCGGCCGGAAGCATTGTCGACGCCACCATGAGAACCAGCAGGGCGAGCGCGGCTTCGATCGCTTCCATCTTGCCCAGTTGAGTGAGCGGTTTTTCGATGAACTGAAACCAGTGCTCGGTCTTGTGGCGAGCGACGAAGAAACTGAAGAACACCATGATCAGGAATGTCCCGCCAAATGCGGCGATCTGATGATGCGCGGAGGACATGATGCGAGCATATTCGTCCGGCTGGTATACGGCCAGATGCAGCGCATTGGCCGGGCTCAATTGTGCGACAGCGCCGACTATCGCCAAGGGGAAAATCAGGCGCATTCCGAAAACGGCGACAGGAACACCCCAGACCAGAAACCGCCGCCGCCACGTTTCGTCCCAACTGTTCAAAATGCCAGCGTTGACGACGGCATTGTCGAAAGAAAGCGCTGTTTCGAGTGCCGTCAGGAACAGGACGGTGACGACCGCTTTCGGGCCTCCAATCATATAAGCGGTAATGCCTGCAAAGGCCGAAAAAATAATGGAGCCGACGAAATAGGATAGTCGTGATTTCATGATCTTATGGTGCCAGCATGCTGGTGTTGATTATTTTGCCGGGAAAGCGCCGGCAGACGAAGCAACCGCTTTTAGAATGGGCGAGACAAGAAGCGGTACGGTCGTGCTTCTGTAAAAATTCCAGACTTCCTGCCGGTCGCTTCGATCGGCAACATGCATGGGGCTGGACGTGGCCCTTCCGGCTTTAGCTGGTTGCAGAGGGGAACTGAAGCCGGAAGGTTAATGTTATAGACAGGTACTAATCGGAACTGTTCGCGAATCCGAGAATCTGGAGCAGGCTGACGAATATGTTGTATATGGATACGAACAGGGTTACGGTTGCCAGGATATAGTTGGTTTCGCCCCCGCGAACGATATTGTTGGTTTCAAACATGATCATGCACGACGACAACAGGACGAACAGGGCTGAGACTGCCAGATGCAAAGCGGGAATTTGCAGGAACAGGGCTGCCAGGCTGGCAAAGAAAGCGACCATCAGCCCGATGAACAGCATATTGCCCATGAAGGACAGGTCGCGCTTGCTGACCAGGCCGTATGCCGACATGGTGATGAAGACAAGGGCCGTTCCACCCAGCGCCGTTGCGACGGTCTGGCCGCCGTTAGGCGTGTTCATGTAAAGACCGATGAGCGGTCCTATCGTATATCCCATGAATCCGGTCAGGGCAAAGCATAGCGCGACGCCCGCGCCGCTATTGCGGTTTTTAATAATCAGGAAATAGAGTCCGTAGAATCCGATCAGAGTCAGCAGGATTCCCGGGTAGGGCAACTGCAGCGTGACGCTCAGGCTGGCGGTCAATGCGCTGAAACCCAGGCACATTGCCAGCAGCATGTACGTGTTGCGCAGGACGCGCCGCGCTGAACTGTCCATCACCGTGGTGATGGTTGACGCACTCAATGCTTCCGACCGAAAGGCCCTGTAACGTGTGGACATGTTTCTCCTCATATGGCTAAAAACGATTTTTTCATGTAAAGCGGCATGGTGGCGCGCGAGATCGATTTGGCTCGCGAAACGACCCTTCCCACTGCGAGCGAAGCACGGTAAGCAGCCCGGTCGACAGCGCTGTTGATGTCGGAAGCAATCTCGGTAATGATGATATGCGGACGTCCCGGCAGCTTGACGTTGATCAGGCAACGCTTGTCGAGACCACCCTTGGTTCCGTTCAGGTCGGTCAGGCGTACGGTAATATAGTGAATACTGCTTTGTGCCCGATCAAGCGCCGAATCGAGCCGCTCCACGATGTATTCGCGTAATGCCTCGCTGGCTTCGATGCCTTGAGCAATAATAGTCGGTGTCATGTCGAGCTCCTCTTCTCACCAATGGCTTCATCATAATAGCCGCAAACTTTATAAAAAAGAGAAGATAATAGTAAGATTACTTCAATAAAATAGAACTATGAACGCAAAGAGCCTGAATTTCCGTCATTTGTATTACTTCTGGGTTGTTGCCAAAGAAGGCGGCGTTACACGGGCGGCGGAGCGGCTTGGCGTAGCGGTGCAAACAATCAGCATGCAATTGGCCCTGCTGGAAAAATCAATCGGCAAATCTCTGCTTTCTCCGCAAGGTCGCCGTCTGGTCCTGACCGAAGCGGGTCGATTGGCGCTTGGATATGCAGACCAGATATTTTTGTTGGGCGAACAAATGCAGGAAGCCCTGGCGGAGGATGATGCTGACCGTAGCATGCGTCTGACCGTCGGGTTGTCCGATTCCCTGCCCAAGCTGATCGCTTTCCGCCTGCTTGAGCCAGCCATGCATTTGCCGAAACGGGTGAGGATGGAGTGCTATGACGGTAAATTCGAGTCGCTGCTTGCTGATCTGGCCCTGCATAAGCTGGATGTCGTGTTGACTGACAGGCCCGTCTTGGCCGGAACAAGCCTGCGGGTCTCCAGCCATCCTTTGGGAGATTGCCAGACACTGCTTTTCGGATCGAAAGAGCTGGCCGCCCGATACAGCAAGAACTTTCCAAACAGTCTCAATGGCGCTCCCCTGCTTTTGCCGACGAGGAACAATGCCATTCGCGGAAGACTCGACCAATGGTTGGAGAATAATAATCTCAGGCCGGATGTGGTCGGCGAGTTCGAGGATAGCGCTCTGCTGAAGACATTCGGGCGCAACGGGCTTGGCATGTTTCCCGCTCCTTCTGCTCTGAAGGCCGATATTTGGGAACAGTTCAA
>Ga0316613_10001177_pt1 | contig 18149 bp, 16 predicted proteins | sample OWC_soil_day10_C_2_FD_207647 | JGI IMG/M metagenome (GOLD analysis project Ga0316613, IMG submission 207647) | Wetland soil microbial communities from Old Woman Creek delta, Ohio, United States - OWC_soil_day10_CT_b | ecosystem: Environmental > Terrestrial > Soil > Wetlands | place: USA: Ohio...
GCCTGAGGGGCTTCGATCTTCTCCTGCAGCGCAACCCCGACCTGAAGAAAAGAGTGACGCTTCTGCAGCTTGCGGCCCCGAGCCGCACGCAGATCGAGGAATACCGCAGCATCAGCGACGAGATCGAGAACCTGGTGGAAGAGATCAACCGCCGCCACGGGACAGATGACTGGCAGCCCGTCCACTTCCTGCGGGCCAATCACGATTATTACGCCGTCCTTGCGGCCTACGGCATGGCCGATATGGTCATGGTCACCTCCCTTCATGACGGCATGAATCTGGTGGCCAAGGAATTCGTCGCCGCGCGAACCGATGGCGACGGCGTCCTGCTGCTGTCCCAGTACACCGGGGCCGCCCGCGAGTTGACGGATGCCGTGCTGATCAATCCCTATGACACCGATCAGCTTGCCGATGCGATGCTCCAGGCCTTCCGCATGCCGGAGGAGGAGCGCAGGCAGCGGATGGCGCGGATGAGGGCCCAGGTGGAGAAGAACAACATCTACGAGTGGGGCCGGAAGATCTTCGAGGAGCTGCTGAAGCGCGTGAGCTTCGGGAGAAGCCGGAGCGCGGCAACGCGGGTGCCGGAAGCGGCAAGGGCGGTTCTCAGGCTCAGCCCTCACCTGGCCGCCGTGAAGTACCTGACGTACCGGTGCTCCAGCGCGTTTCTGAAAAAGATCAACTCCCGCCTCGAGCGGGGGACGGCGTAAAGGCTCCGACGGGCCCGGGGTGGCAGGGACGTCTAATTGCCCGCTTAAAATGCAGTTCACATGAGACGATTGACAAGGAGGTGAAACGGGTTCAGAGCGAAGACGAATCGTGGCTTCGCTCCGAACCGCGCTCATGCCTTGCACGCGGTTCAGCGGATCCCCCGAAGTATCCCGCAGACCACGGTTCATCCCACCTGAAGAGTGGATATGACCTCGCGGACTCCTTCGGTGTCCAAGGCCATTGCCATCGCCTTTCCGATGAGCTCGTAAGATGAGACCATGCCGGAGAGCGTGACACGGCCCGCCGTCGTGGATACCGAGATGCCGAGAGCCGAAAGATCGGGATCGGCCGCCAGTTTGGTCTTGATCGCCGCCGTCGCGCGCGCATCGACGGCCGCATCGGCCGCGGTTTCGCCGATGTCTCGCGCCTTGCGACGCACGACCCGGCCCTGCTCAGCGAGCTCTTTCCGGATGTCGTCGGCGCGCAGCTCCATCGCCTCCATCTTCGCGGCCAGCGCCCGTTTCGCCTGCTCCGCAGCTTCCTGGGCCGTCTCACGCGCCTGCTCGGCAGGTCGATCGACGGTGAAAAACCAGAACGCACCCGCGCCGATCAGGATGCCCGCGAGCAATCCGATGATGAATCCTTTCATGGGAGGCCTCCTTTCCTTTTCTTGCGGTTCTTTTTGGTCCTTCTCAATACCGGAAAACGGCCGCCACGGGCCCCTGTTCGCCGAGTGCCGCGGAGTCGAGGAGGTGCACCGTACCCTTGCGGTCGCTCAGGTTGATCTCGGCGCCCTGCAGGGCATTGTGCATCTTCTTGGTGATGCTGAAGAAGTCGGGCGCCCCCTGGATGATGCGCCATCCCGTCTTGATGCCAGCACCGTTCATGAGAAGCGTCAGCCAGGAGAGCAGTTCGGCCACGCCGCCGCCGTAGTAGGTCGAATTGATGTGCGCCACGTGGAGACTCTGCAGGGCCTGGGCCTTGTCGCGGACCCGCGCCACCGTCTCCTGCCCGACATAGGGCGCGTAGTCCTCGATTCGGACCGTCCGCGGATGGCTTGTCATGTCAATCCCTCCAGGCTTGTTCCCCCCCCGGTCACGGGAAGTGCTTGTCCACACTGCGTCGAATCCCGGTTCTCATCCCTGCCTGATACGGGAAGAGACAGGGCCCGGCGTCACCCGGGGCGCATCTTGCAAGCGGGCAACAATCAACGGCCGCCCGGATGATCAATGAAACGTGCAAAAGGCAGGGGTATTTCTGCCCCCTCCCGCCTCTCAGGCGGGATACTCAAGGATAGCTGTAATAGTCATCATCTGGGACTTCCTGCCCCGACCATTCCTTTCGCGTCCGACAATATTAGTAGGCAGAGTTCATGCGGCCTGTCTGCTTGTTGATGAGGACCTTGTCCACGAGGGAATTGTTCCTTGTCAGGACCTCGGCCTCGAAGGCGGTGCCCATGTCCTTGATTTTTCCAAGCTTCAGGTTGGGATTCCGGGTGGACTTGAGATAATCCTCCATCATGGCCTTGGCATCCTTCATTTCCAGGGGTTTCCCCGGCGCAGCGTACGGTCGGTCGTAGCCGTACCCGCGACCGCCCATCATGCCGCCGCCCATACCATAACCGTGACCGCGACCCTCCATCATGCCACCACCCATGTCATAGCCGTAGCCACGTCCCCCCATCATTCCCGGACCCATGCCATATCCGTAGCCTCCACCCTGCATCATCCCGGGACCCATGCCGCCGCCCATCCGGAGGGCATGGTCAAACATGACGAGATGATGACGGGTCTGAAGAAGGATGCTGTTGAGGATACCGGCCGAATCGCGGTCACCGGCGTTCTTTACGATCCACTCGTAGCGCGGGATGAGGTCCTGCTCCATTTTTACGCACAACTGGAATGCCTCGGTGACCGTTTTGGTCTCCGAGACCGCTGCCGTTTTGCCCTCGGCGGGCAAACCGTAGGCGGCAAAGAGCCGTTCAATGGCCCGCACATGGTCCTCCTCCTGGGGGATGACCATATGGTAGGGCATGTAGGCGTTGAACTTCTCCGCGTCCGCCGTGTATTGGGCGTAGGAGAGACGCTCCAGGGCCAGCACGTCCCGGAGCTTCTGTATCCATTCCTGGCTCTTCGGAGCCGGGAGCTTGTCCGGCACGTCCGGGGCGATTGGATAGCCCATCATGCCCCCGCCCATACCGTAGCCGTAACCGCCGCCGCCCATCATGCCTCCGCCCATGCCGCGCTGGGCCGCAACGGGCGCGGCAACCAGAACGGACATCAACACAACCATAATCAGCCAAAGATGTTTTTTCATGGTGACCCTCCTTGTCTGCTTTGGGGTTCCTCTTTCTTTTGGGGGTGAGGACAGGCCCGTTCAAGATTCCTGATTATTCAGAAACCCATTTACGGGCCTCGGCAAGTTGAGTGTTCGCGAATACTCTCAAGTGCCCGGGCATCGCAACCCTGAAGATATTCATGGCCCATCGGACCCACTCTACGTCCGACACCACAGCAATCTTTTCCCAAACCTTGATGTGGCGAAGCCCCACTTTCGTGTCTTCCCACACAGCTTCGGCATCCATGCCGGTGAATTCACTCCCGATGTGGTAGAGCAAACTGATTTTTGGATACTTTTTCAGTTTTTCCTCGACCAAAGGAATGATGATTGATTCGTAATCCGTACCGGTCACTTTTCCCTTTGCCTCGATGCCGATCACATGATCGGGCAAATCAGAGATGACTTCGATCATGGGCCAGACCCTTCCTTTCAATATCGGTTTCATTGGATCTTCTATCTAAACTGCAAAGGCATCACGAACCCGAAATATCCGAACAAGAGCCCCATCAGGATGCCTGCATGGGGGAAGATTCTCAGCCGACAGGGATATTACCGATATGATCCGGGCGATGAGGATGGAAAGTTGCATGAATCATATTCCTCGTAAGGCGTATTTCAACGTGTTCCCTGTTGGGATCCTTGACCTTCACACGAATGATAGAACTCACAAATCAACGAATGCTGTCGTTTCTCCGATTCAGTCAAGTTGGAACGTACGCGTTTCAGAGACGTGTGCTCTTCAGCCGGAGCGAGTTCCCGATCACGGACACCGAGCTGAAACTCATGGCTGCGGCGGCGATGATGGGGCTGAGCAGAATCCCGAAGGCGGGATAGAGGATGCCCGCCGCGATGGGAACGCCGAGAGAGTTATAAACAAACGCGAAGAAGAGGTTCTGCTTGATGTTGCGCATCGTTGCCCGGCTCAGCTTTCTCGCCCGCACGATCCCCCGCAAATCGCCCTTCACCAGGGTCACGCCCGCGCTTTTCATCGCCACGTCAGTGCCTGTCCCCATCGCGACTCCGACATGCGCCTGGGCAAGGGCGGGGGCGTCATTGATGCCGTCTCCTGCCATGGCCACAATCCTTCCCTCGCCCTGAAGCCTCTTCACCATCGCCGCCTTCTGATCGGGCAGAACTTCGGCAAGAACCTCGTCAATGCCGAGCTTTTTCGCAACCGCTTCGGCTGTCGTCTTGCTGTCCCCCGTGATCATAACGACCCGGATCCCTTCCTGATGAAGCGCCCCGATCGCCTCCGCCGTCGTTGTTTTGATCGGGTCTGCCACGGCAAGAAGCCCTGCCATTTTCCCGTCCGCAGCGACAAACATGGCAGTCTGACCTTCTTTGCGCATGGACTCCGCCTTGTCAGGGAGATCACCGGGCGCAATTCCGAGTTCTTCCATGAGCCGGCGGTTCCCAAGGGCAGTCCTGCGGCCATTGATCATGCCCGTCACTCCGCGTCCGGTGAGCGACTCAAAGGACTCAACCCGTGTCGGTGAGATGCCTTTTTCTTTCGCACCGGCGACGATCGCTTCAGCCAGAGGGTGCTCGCTTCCCATCTCGATGCTGGCAGCGAGATGAAGCAGTGTCCGCTCATCGAATTCCGCCGCAGGCATGATATTGACCAGCCTGGGTTTTCCCTCTGTGAGCGTGCCGGTTTTGTCTGTGACAAGGGTATCGACGGTCTTCATCACCTCGATCGCCTCGGCATTCTTGAATAGCACGCCGCCCGTTGCACCCTTGCCCATGGCCACCATGATCGACATCGGGGTTGCGAGGCCCAGTGCGCAGGGGCAGGCGATGATCAGCACCGCAACGGCATTGACAAGCGCGTAGGCCATGCGCGGCTCAGGCCCGATCCAGGCCCAGATTGCAAAGGTGAGCACCGCGATACCGACCACGGTCTGGACAAAATATCCGGCAACGACATCCGCCAGTTTCTGGATCGGCGCCCGGCTCCGCTGGGCCTCTGCGACCATGTGGACGATCTGGGCCAGAAGCGTCTCGGCCCCAACTTTTTCCGCCCTCAGGATCAGCGTGCCGGTGCCGTTTACCGTTGCGCCGATCACACGGTCGCCGGGCTGCTTCGACACGGGGATGGGCTCCCCGGTGATCATGGACTCGTCCACGGCGCTCGATCCCTCGGTCACCGTGCCGTCGACAGGCACCTTTTCGCCGGGCCTGACCCTCAGGTGATCCCCGGCCTTGATCCGCTCCATCGGGACGTCCTCTTCGCTGCCGTCCCGTATCCTCCGCGCCGTCTTCGGGGCAAGTCCCAGCAGAGCCTTTATGGCAGCGCCTGTCCTTGACCGTGCTCTCAGTTCAAGCACCTGGCCGAGCAGGACGAGCGTGACAATGACCGCCGCCGCCTCGAAATACAATCCCACCTGACCGCCCTCGGAGCGGAAGGACTCCGGGAAAAGGCCGGGAAACAGGGCAGCCACGATGCTGTAGCCGTACGCCAGGCCGACGCCCAGCCCGATGAGGGTGAACATGTTGGGATTCCATGTGGCGATCGACTGCCAGCCCCTGGCAAAGAAGGGCCAGGCGCCCCAGAGCACGACCGGTGTGGCAAGAACAAGCTCGAGCCATTTCAGAAACTCCGGGGGAAGGTGACGATCGATGAGGTCGAGCCCCGGAAGGTAGTGGCGCATGGCGATCATGAACAGGGGAATCGTCAGCACGGCACTGACCCGGAACCGGCGTGTCATGTCGATGAGTTCGGGATTTTCCTCCTCCTCTGCCGAGATGGTTTTCGACTCGAGGGCCATCCCGCAGATCGGGCAGCTGCCGGGTGCGTCCCGGACGATTTCCGGATGCATGGGACAGACCCATTCCATCTTCGATTGCCCGGAGACAATCGGCTCAACAGGCTCGAGGGCCATGCCGCACTTCGGGCAGGCCCCGGGTTTGGGTTCCCTGATTTCAGGGTGCATGGGACAGGTGTACATATTTACGTCACTCGCGATCTCGCCATTTGCGGCCCAATCTGGCCTGCGCCGCGGTATGTCGGCTCGCTGCCGGATGGCTCAGGCGGCCGCGCCGCGGCTTTTTCATGCAAGGAACTTCAACGGTGCTTCGCCATCCTTTCGGACGCGGGCTCACCGCCGTGTTCTGTCGACATACCCCACGGGGCGTCCCACGCGGACCAGGGCAAGGCCTTCATGAAATGGGTACGCCATGTCAAACGCCGGACGGATGACCAAACGGCCCATTTTGTCTGCGTAGCCCCATTTCCCGCCGATTTTGACCGGGGCCAGACCCCCGTCAAAGGAAAAACCCCGCTCGAATCGGGGTTCGATCATCATCTGCCCCATCCGGTCCATGTACCCCCAGGACTCCCCGACCTTGACGGCGGCCATGCCGTCGGCAAAAGAAAGAACCAGATCGAAGCGAAACGGCATAAAGGTGCTTCCCTTCGCATCGATGAAGCCCCACCTGCCTTTCTCCATGACGGCAGCCACCCCTTCCGAAAAAGGAAGGGCGCCTTCATAGCGGGCATCGATGACAAACTGTCCCGCCCGGTCAACGTAACCCCATCGGTTTTGTACCTTTACGGCGGCCAGGCTTTCCGAAAACGGGCGTGCGTCGTCGAAGCGGGGAGAAACAACCACATTTCCCAGATGGTCGATGAATCCCCACTGTTCCTTGAGCCGTACAGGCGCAAGGCCTTCGGAGAAGGAAAGGACATCATCGAATCCGGGAGCAATGACAAATCCCCCCGAGCGGTCGATGTAACCCCATTTGTCCCGCGACATGACGGCGCCCATGCCCTCAGCAAACCGCCAGGCCTCCTGGAACCGGGGCGGCAGGACCAGGTTTCCCCGCTGATCAATATACCCCCAGAGGTTGTCGACCTTGACGGCGGCGAGGCCTTCCGCAAACGATGTGGCCTCGTCGTAGCCCGGTGCGATAACCATGGAGCCGCTTCGGTCGATGTAGCCCCACTTGCCGGTGGCGCATGCACAGAGAAGCGCAGGCATCAGGGCAGCCGTGAGGAGCGCCCATTTCACGCGATGAAGTTTCGAACTGCTCATGATGGCCTCCTCCGGCTCTCAAGGCTCTCTCGTGCGGGTAGAAGCAGTTCCGAACGCAGCGGGCCTATCGTCGTGACCGGTCAGTGTTTGTACGTCACCCCGATGAATACAATGTCCGCCCTGTAGGACGGGTCCTGGTACGCGCCGGTCAGGTAGGCGCCGTTCGTTCCCGCCGTGGCCGGCACGAACTGGTAGCCGTCGTACTGGGCATCCTCGTAGACGTATTTTTCATGGACGTACCCCGCGTAGAAGGACCAGTTCTCCGTGGCGTCGTAGACGAGTTTCACCAGGTACGAGCGCAGGCTGTAATCGTCCCAGTTATAGATGTCGATGTTGTCCTGCGTTCTTCCGGCCGGAAGAGGGTTCGACCCCAGCAGGTACGTGTAGTCGATGGACCCATTGGATTTGATGTAGTTGTGGCACAACTGCAGCGTCCATTTTCCCGGAACCAGGGTGATGTCCGCACCGAGCTGGTAGGCATAGCTGTGGTCGATCTGCGTGGCATCCCAGTTGAAAGCGGCAGTCGTCGGCGGAAGCGAGGGGTCGAAGCCCGTGGTGGCGTTGAAGGGCAGCCGCCTCTGGAACTGGTACTGCTCCGCCCGCTCGTAGTCGAAGGAGCCGTAAAGCTTGAGCGGCTTCGCGACCTGGTACTGGATGTCGAAATTGAATCCCTCCGCCTTGCTCTCCCGGAGTCCCAGGATCGTGTCCTTGTATTTTGCATCGCGCCAGCGGAATGCGATTCCGAAGTTCAGATCCTCCATCGGGAAGAAATCGAAGGCGGCGCTCGCGGTGTCGCGGGCCTGGCTTGCGGCGTCAAACCGCCGAATCCAGGTTTCCATGACCTGCGGATCGCTGGGGGAAACGTCCGGCGCCTGAAAATCTGCGCTTCGGCTCAGCCTCTCGTATCCGAGGCGAGCCACCATGAAGTCCAGACCGCTCCACCGCAGGCCGACGGCGAACAGATCGTCGTCGTTCTCGGGGATGTCCTCCCTCTGTCTCTTGACGTGGGTATAGGTGTACCCTGTCGACAGGTAGATCTTCGCGGGAAGCCGAAACCCCAATTCGAGGCCATAACGGTCCTTACGGTAGTCGAAGAGATCGTTGGTGAACGTAGAGGGCGATTCCGTGGAGTCTGTCGTCGCGATCCGGTCGGACTTGTTGTTCGTCTCGTAGTGACTGTAGAAGATTCTTGTGTCGAGGCGGGAAAGGGGCGTCGATACGAGCGCGAAATCGTAGTTCAGGACGTCCCGTTTGCCATTGAATGTCGCATCGCTCAGCAGGATTCCCGTCCTGCCCTGCACACCGACGTTGGAGGCGGCTGCCGTCACGTTGGACACGTAGGATGTAAGGAGGCTCGATTCGGACGTCATTCTCGACGACGCCAGATTGACGCTGAATTTGCTCTGAAGGGGAAGTTTCACCGACCCCTTGAGGCCGAGCCGCCAGTAACGGTTGTCGGGCGACGACGTCAGGGCGTCCGTTGATGCCGCCGTGTTGTCCGTCGCGGGATTGCGGAAGAATAGATTTTCGGCGTCGTTGTCGAAGGTGCCCAGCAGGTAATTCACCGACAGGAAAAAAGGCTTCCGCGAATAACCCGCCTCGACCTGAAGGCTGTCCGTCGTGGTATCGACCGGGCGGGGAAGCTCGACGGAGATGCCGCCCGGCGAGGTGCCGGCAGCGCCTGCCGGGTAGATGCCCTTCTTCGTTTCCCGGGCGACGGCGACGTTGAAAAAATAAGGCTTCAGCTTCTCGAGACCGATACCGCCCCGGAAGCGATCCCGTTCGAGCCGGTAATCGAACTGGCTCCAGGTGTTCGTGTCGGTGCCGGGAGGTTGCGTCGGGTAGGTGAGCGTGGTCGAGCCCGCGCCGCTGTAGATGCTTTTCGCGCCGAAGGTGAAGTTGTGAGGGATCTCCTGGTACCGGAGGTCGTAACGGTAGCTCCCCCACTGCCCCCCCTCGAGTCGGTACTGTTGCGTGTCGTATCCGATGTCGGCGGCATGGGCGTCGATGTATTGGCCGTCCTTCTCGCCATGAAGCCGGAATCCGCCGTAGACGCCGTCCCGGTCGTCTTCGTATTCGTAAAGCTTTGCCTTGTTCCCCGTGTGGTCCGTCAGGCGGGCCGTACCCGTGACCTCCCCGGAGACTTGGGCATCCTCGCAGAAGGACGCAGACGGCACGAGGAAGAGCAAACCGATGATCGATGCAAACAGGAGGGTTGTCCGATTCATGGCTTCACCCCGTCAGCGGACAAAGCGTTTCCCTCTCGTGGAGGGTCCAATGCTGCCGTGGATGTTCGAGTGGCAGTTCAGGCAGGACCGGGCAAACATCCTGTTTTTGCCCGACGCCGCGGAGCCCCTGAAGGTTTCAAAATTGGTGTAGATAGAGCCGGGATGCCCTATGGCATTGTGACAGCTCTGGCAGAGCTGCGGGGGCTTCTGAACGAGGAGCTTCGAATGGTTGCTGCCATGCGGGGTGTGACAGGTCCGGCAGTTTTCCTCCACGGGGGGGTGTTCCCAGAAGTGGGGGCCTCGCTTGTCGGCGTGGCAGTTGTAGCACAACTCGTTGACTGCATCGGCTTTGATCATCTTCGGGCCGAATCCCCCGTGCTGATTGTGGCAGTCAACACAGCTGACGCGTCGCTCTTTCACCGGGTGGTGGGATTGCTTGTTCCCTTCGGCCCTGACGATCCGGTGGCAGCTCCAGCAAAGATCGGGGAGGGTGTTCTTGAGGTTCTTGGGGCCGCCGGAGTGAATGCTGTGGCAGTTGTCGCAGGAGACATCCTCTCGACGGTGCCGACCCATGTCCCAGGATGCCAGGGTCCGGAACTCCTCGTGGCATCTCAGGCAGCGCCCCGATTTCTCCCGTGCATCCGATAGTCTCTTGCCGAATGCAAAAATTCCAACGCCCTTTTCGCCCTTATGCTCCACATGGGCGGCCCCGGGGCCGTGGCAGGACTCGCAGCCGTCCTGAGCGTCAGGGTTGCCCGGAACGACCTTCTTGCCGTGGATGGAGGCGGCATAGCTCATATATCGGTCGGGATGACAAAGGCGGCAGACCTCGGTACCCACCATCCCGGCCGATTCCGCATCGTCTCGCGGCAGGATCAGGACGGCTCCCGCGAGGGAGATTGCGAGGGTGGCAAAAAAGAAGATGGAATGCCTCCGTCCCATGGTGCGGCTCCTCACGATGCAGAAGAAACGTTGATCGGGTCGAGCGGCGACCGCCCGCTCCTAGGGTTTCAAGGGTCCCGCCGGTAATGCGGGCATTGCACCGCGCGACGCTTCCCTTCGGCCCTCCACGTTGATGTAGCGAAAGAGCGCAATGACGTCGCAATCCGGAAGCTTGTCCGCCGAGAAGGCGGGCATGGGCAGGGGTGACCCGTCGGGCTTCCGGGGGTCTCTCATGAACGACAGGAAGGAATTGAAATCCGACAGGGGCTTTGTCCCGGCGACGCCTTTCAATCCGGGGTGGCAGGGGGCGCAGCTTTGCGCGTAGACCTTCTCCCCGATGGAGAGACTCTCCGTGAGAGGATGCTCCTTCTCGGTTCCCATGAAAACGAGTTCCCCCCCGTAGTACCCAAGCCCGGTGACGGCGATGACGCAGAGGCCGTAAACCATCACGGCTTTACCCGAATGCGTCTCATTCTTTCCGTTCAGGATGATCGAGACGATGAGCAGGATAAAGAAGGTCCCGGAGAGGACGAACTTGACCGTCACAGGAAACGACCAGGTGCCCCGGTAAAAATACATCCAGTCCATGTAGCCAAGCAGGATTGTCGGCATGAGAAACAGGAGAGCCAGAATGTTGATGCGGCGGTAGGCCGGAGCAGGCAGGAGTTCGCGCCGGACGATCAGGGACAGGCATCCGAAAATGAATACGGCGACGATCAGGCCGATTGGGATATGGGTGATCGGCGGATGGACCGGGTGATCGTAACCCATTTTCTGAAGGAAATGATAAAAAATCTCCATCGCCACCTTCTCTCGGGCCGATGCAGCAGACTACACCAATCAAACCCATCCGGACATTTCCACGGCGAAACCCTCCTTCCCGCATCAAGGTTGCTTATTTCCATGTGGGGGTAGTAAGAAGAGGATACGCCATACGCTTGATGGCTTCCGGCAGATTCCTGATGCAAAACGGCCCTTGCGAGTTCAAACGGAGAGGTCCCGCCTCAGGCGGTCGTATTCCTCCTTCGTGATTTCCCCTTTCGCATAGCGCTTGTTCAGGATCTCCAGGGGCGTCTCGCGGGCGCTCCCGCCCCGTTTCGCCTGTACGATAAAATAGATCGCCATCGCGATAACGATTACAAGAATCAGCCACATGAACCATCCCCCGTACCCGTAGTGCATCATCGGCCAGCCGCCTCCCGGCCCGTGCATGGGCTCGAATCGATCATCCGCCGTGCAGGAAAACAGGGCCGCTGCTGATAACAAGACCGCATGGGTGAAATATCTCTTCATAAAGTGGCCTTTTGGATGTGAGTGGCAGATGGGATAAGGAATCCGAGGTGAACTTCCGGGCGGTTCAAAGAAGGAAATCATTGCGCTGCCCGGCAAATCATTTCAAGCGGCTTTTCTTTGTAAATAAAGCACCCTGAATTCGAACATTCCATCATCTTTTTCGATGCCGTTTCTAAGCCGTTGGATGAGATTTATTCGCAGATTGAAACTCATGGATTTCGCTTCACCGGAAGGTCGATGCGGACGGTTGAGGGGCGGGAGCGGGAGAACGTGAAGAGAGGCCGATTAATCTTTTTTCTTTCTGAGCTTGTCGGCTGCCCTGATTCCCGTATCGATGAGGCTCTTGTCGCGTCTCTTGTATTCCGAACGGGCATCGCCGACTTCGCCGCCGATTTCCACGTCGATGGAAGATGACTTTGTGGCGGCAATACGCTGGGCCGGAAAGACACTGCGGTGCCCTGTCATCAGGAAGCTGATGACGCAGGAAATGGCGGCATAGGGCGCGATCGAGGGCCCGAAAAGCTCGATGGCCAGGATGCTCATCGCGATCGGCGTGTTGGCGGCGCCGGCCAGGACGCTGACGAAGCCGATTGCTGCAAAGGTCGCGCGGTCGAGCCCCAGGATCCCTCCGAAGAAGCTGCCGGCCAGGGCCCCTGCACAGATGAGGGGCGCGATGATGCCGCCGCTTCCGCCGAACGCGAAGGTCATGCCCGTGAAGACGATCTTGATCAGGAAGGCGTACCAGGCGATCTCGACGCCCTGCAGGGCCCGGTGAGTCAGCTCGACGCCCAGTCCCAGATAGTCCGTTGAAAACAAGACCGTCATCCCGATGAGGATCAGGCCCCCGATGACTCCGTTGACGGGTCCCCACCGGAGAATTCTATCCGCCATCATCCGGCTTCCTTTCAGGATTTCGATGGAAAGCGCGGCGCAGATGCCGAAGAAGATCCCCGCGAAGACGATCTTCAACAGGAACGCCTCGGACAGCGGCCCGAGCGCCCCGAGGGGCACGTGAAGGTAGGTGATGCCCAGCAGGGTGGATACGTGGTAGCTCGTGACCCCGGCAATGAACGACGGCAGGAGCACCTCGTAGAGGATGCTGCCCATGAAAAGGACTTCGAGGCCGAATATGGCGCCGGCAACGGGAGCGCCGAGCACCGATGCGAACCCGGCGCTGATCCCGCAGATGACGAGCTTCTTGCGGTCCCCGTCGCCGAAGTGAAGCAGGTCGGCAAGCATGGAGGCCAGTGCGGCGCCGATCTGGGAGCAGGGACCGACCTGTCCGACGGAGCCGCCCACCGAGGCCGTGACGATGGTTGCCGCCAGCTTGGCAGGGATCACGCGGGCACGCATTTTCCCGGACGCCCGGTGAACGGCTTCGATGACCCTGTCCGTTCCGTACCCCTTGGCATGAGGATCCACGTACCGGGTGATGAGCGAGCTGGCGAGCAGTCCCAGGGGCAGTATCAGGAAATACGACGCATGGGCGGAGACGGACAGGGTGCTCCAGGACAGGATGCGGATGAAAAGAGCCGTTGCTACACCCACGATCGCACCAACGGCCGTTGCCAGCACCACCCACTTCAGAATGCTGACAAAAAGGACCGATTCTTCGATCAGTTTCTTGCGCAATCCCGGGATCTATCCTTCATGACGATGTTGAACAGGGCAGGCTCCGCGAGCCTGTCATGTCGATCCGATCCTCGCACGATCGGATCCGAGGTAAATGAAGAAGGCCGATCGTGATTTGTTGCATCAGGGCACTGCCGCCTTTCTGAGTTTGAACACGGTCAACGTGTTTTTATCGCTGCCCGCGACGAGCAACAACAGACGATTTCCCTCGGTGATCTGTCCGATGCACACCTCCCCCGATGCGAACCTGAGGTAGAGATATTCATTGTTCAGGTCGATTGCGCCGGTGAATTGCACACTGGTTTCATCCCGGCCCGTGCCGTTGACCAGGTAGCCCTTGTACTGTGTGCTGTTTTGCTCCTCGATGACCAGTTTCAATCCGCTGTAAAAAGGAACGAATCCCTGCTGAGTGACATGGCGTATGACCCTGCCGGTCCATGTTCCTTTGAGATCGAAGGCCTGGTCTTCTGCATTTGCCGCACCGCAGGCCGTGATGAAAATTGCGATTAAGACGATCCCTGCTAACCCTTTGATCATATTGTAAAACCGCCGCATATGCGTTCTTGTTGCTTGATTTTGCATAGCATTTTTACTTTACTTTTACATCAATTATTTGTAGGCAATATAAAAATTATCGAAACACGACATCTTAGGGGTGAAGTGGCCTTTGGGTTCCCCAAAGGCGCCGGCGGTGCAGTCGGCGTAAAATACCATGTCATGGATGAGAGACTCTTGGAGAAGACGATCCGAATCATCCTGTCGGCCGTCCTGCTTTCTGTCTGGCTGTTGACAGCCGTTCCGATCATCCTTGCCCAGACGACAGGCAGACTGTCCGTTCCGGGGGGTGGACCGATACCGAGAACCTGGTCTGCCGATGCTGCACAGGCACCGCAGGCAGGCAACCGGCATAATGCGTGGCTTCAGGGTGATGAAAGGCAGCAGGTACAGCTTATGGGATGCTACAGGCTGTCCTCAGACCTCGATCACCATGCCCGCAACATGAGTAAATCGCTGTCAAAGAGCCCCGTCGACTGGATGGTTGTCAGAAATCAATATGCAGACATGAAGAAAGGCGTCCTTCTCCTCATTGCGGAACACGAGAAGTTTGCGTCAGGACTCAACAACGGGCAGAGTTCGTGGTGGGAGACCCGGCTGCAACAGATCATGGTTGTGGAGTTCAAGCTCGAGGCGCGAATGGGAGCCATCGAGGGCGAGATGAAGGAAACGATGCTTGGGCCGGAGAAGCTCAGGCGCCTGCTCACTGACCTCGCGGTGCAGTTCAAGGAGTGGAATGACTGCTACGCTCAGATGGGCGCCGATATGGACATTGAAAACCTCGGCAGGAAAGCGGCGGGTACGATCAGAGGGCTGTCGGGCTCTCAGAATCCCTGAGGGCGGAAGGGTAGACGCAAGGGAAAAAACCGGTGAGAGAATCGCCGCCTCAAAGGCATGCGGGACAGGGCCGGAAGGATGGATGTATGACCGACAAGGACAGGGTGATCGCCGAGATCACGGATGATCTGCGAAGAATCTTTCAGGCGGTCCATTCTTACACCCGGAGGGCGAAGAAGGCGTCGGGGCTGACGGGGCCGCAGCTCTGGGCGATCAAGATGATTGCAGATTCGGGGTCAATCCGAGTGTCGGACCTGTCCAGGAAGATGTACCTGCATCCGGCGACCGTGATCGGGATACTGGATCGTCTTGCGTGCCTCGACCTGATCAAGAGAACACGTTCACGCAAGGACCGCCGGGTTGTCCATGTAAGCCTGACAAAGGCAGGAAAAGAGGTGGTCGGGCGGTCGCCGGAAGTGGCTCAGGGCATGATCGTCTCGGGACTGGAGGCTTTGTCGGCTCAGGGACTCGGCAAGATTTCCGATGGCATGAAGGAAATGGTTAAAATTTTACAAGCACAGGAGCTGCCGCCGAAACTGCTTCTGTCGCAGGAGGTGAATCTCCCCGTTCGTGTCCCGGGTGAATGATCAAAACATGAAACACTGGCTGAAAACCGTCCGCAGGTCATGACCTGTCTCATCGGTTGTCTTGAGAATGCATCAAGCCCGGTCGGATCGCCGGCATCGCTGAGCCTGCGGGTTTTTTACTTTCGCTATCCACGTCGGACAATGATCATGGAAATGAGAAGGAATTAACGTCTTGGCATGGGGACACAATTGGTTTATATTTATTGAGGGTTTTCACAAATCCAACCTTTGAGAGCTTCTTTCCTTTTCACCTTGTCCGAAATCTTGAATGAATTGAACAGCCCCGAGTGGAGACCCTGCCCCGTTTCAAAGCAACAAACGACTGATCAAGGAGTTCGTTATGGATGCCAGATATCTGGGGGGACTCATCTCCCGTATCACGAAGGGCGCGAAAGTCGTCATCGTGTCGAACCGGGAACCGGCCATGCATGAACGCGACGTGGAAGGGATCCGCATCGTCCGCCCTGCAAGCGGGATGGTTGCCGCCCTGGAGCCCATCGTCCGCGCCACGGGCGGCACCTGGGTTGCCCACGGGTCCGGCTCCGCCGACCGCCTCGTAACCGACGATAAAGGGCGCGTGTCGATGCCCCCCGAGGATCCCCGCTATACGCTTCGGCGGGTCTGGCTGACCCGCAAGGAGGAAAATGGCTATTACTACAGCCTCTCCAACCAGGCCCTCTGGCCGCTCTGCCACATTGTCTACACACGGCCCCGCTTCTCCCGGCAGGACTGGGAGACCTACCGGGACGTGAACAGGCGATTCTGCGATGCCGTGCTCGAGGAGGTGGAGGGCGGTCCTGCCATCGTCTTCACCCAGGACTATCACCTGGCGCTGCTGCCCCGGATGCTGAGAACCGAGAGGCCCGATCTCACGCTGATCCATTTCTGGCACATCCCCTGGCCCAACCGCGAGGCCTTCCGGATCTTTCCCTGGGGAGAGGAGCTTCTCGACGGGCTGCTGGGAAACGATGTCCTGGGCTTTCACATCCAGTACCACTGCAACAATTTCATGGACACGGTGGACCGGGGGATCGAGGCCAGGGTGGATTACGAGCGCTTCTGCGTATATCGCGGCGGTAGACCCACGCATGTCCGGGCATTTCCCATCAGCGTCGACTTTCATCAGATCGGCAAGGACGTGGCGTCGCAGCGGGTCGAGGAAAAACGCGCGAGTTTCATCAAGGAACTGGGGGATGGGATCCTGGAGACGAAGGTCTTCGTCGGGGCGGACCGGATCGATTACACCAAGGGCATCCCGGAGCGAATGAAGGCATTCGATCTCATGCTGAAGGATCACCCGGAGCTCCGGGGGAAGGTCACCCTTCTCCAACTCGCGGCGCCCAGCCGGACGCACATCGAGGAGTACCGCGATATCAACGAAGAACTGGACGATCTGGTCGATGAGATCAACTGGCGCCACCAGACCGAGGACTGGACGCCCATCCGGTACCTGCGGGCCCATCATGACTACCACGCCGTGCTGGCCTCGTACCGGATGGCAGACGTCGTCATGGTCACCTCCCTGCACGACGGCATGAACCTCGTGGCCAAGGAGTTCATTTCCGCCAGAACAGACGGTGACGGGGTTCTTCTGCTTTCCCAGTACACGGGGGCGGCCCGGGAGCTCTCCGATGCCCTCCTCGTGAATCCCTATGACATCGACGAACTCGCCGATGCGATGTTCGAGGCCTTCCGCATGACGGAAAAGGAGCGGAAGAAACGGATGAAGCGGATGCGGGTACAGGTCCAGAAGCACACGGTCTACGACTGGGGGGCCAAGATCTTCGAAGCGCTGGAAGGCATCTTGCCCGTCAGGGAGGTTGCGTAGTGCTGCCAACGGAGCTTCCCCCGCAGCGTGTCTGGGTTTTCGATTTCGATGGAACCCTGTCCTTCCTGGTGCCCGATCGAAACGCCGCAGTCCTGCTGCCCGAGGCCAGAGAGGTGCTGTCGACGCTAGTCAGGCAGCCCCGGCAGGGAGTGGCCGTGCTTTCGAGCAGGATGCTGGACGACCTGATCACGAGGATCGGCATTGACGGGCTTTACCTGGGAGGCGGAAGCGGGGCCGAGTGGTTCCTGCCGGGAGGTGAGCGCAGAACGGCGGTCCGCAAGACACAAAGACTCGAGAGTGCCCGAAAAGCCGTCATCCCTGAACTCGAGAAACTATCGGACATTCAGGGCGTCGATCTGGAAGACAAGAAATGGTCAGTCGCCGTCCATGTGAGGCATGTTTTGTCCGATGACCGCACAAGGGTCTCCGAGTTTCTTGGCGCCCTGAGTCGAACAGCGGGGATTCGTTTGCTTCGGGGGCCGGAGGTCTTTGAAATACAATTGCTCCCGGAAATCGACAAGCTTTTCGGTGTTATGATTCTCTGCGAGATATTGCATTTTGTGCCTGCTCCGGGGTCCCTCGTGTATGCCGGTGATGATGAAAACGACGCCCTCGTCATGCGCTGGGTGCTCCGGAAAGGGGGGACCGCCCTCTCCGTCGGGCGGGACCCGATAATCCCCGGGGTCGCAGTTCTCGAACATCCGGCCGCTCTTGTGACGGAGGTACGCAGACTGGCCGGTCTGAATGCAGGCAGACAGGAGGACCCCCGATGAATCCTTTTGATATCATGGACTGTTCGCTTCTGATCCGCATGAGCGGCCTGCCGCCGGCGTACAATCTGCGGGAATTGAGAGACCGGATCGCCGTGTGCAGTCCCGACGTCCTGTATCACCATTTCTGCGAGACGCCCCTGTCGCCGACGTTTGAGTACCCGGACCACCGGAACGACTTCGCCGTCTGGGCGACCCGCCGGCTTTCGGACAAGATTTTGGCGGAGCGACTCGGGGCCGTGGACCCTTACGCCTGCCCATCGATGGAGGGATTGAGGGAAGTCGTCCTCGAGGTCATCGACGAGCGATTGAGCGAGGTCACCATGATCCCCTGGGCGCGGCCCGGCCACGAGTTCTACTTCATGGAGGCGACGACCCTGGTCTTCGATTCGGGC
>Ga0316613_10001179_pt1 | contig 18129 bp, 16 predicted proteins | sample OWC_soil_day10_C_2_FD_207647 | JGI IMG/M metagenome (GOLD analysis project Ga0316613, IMG submission 207647) | Wetland soil microbial communities from Old Woman Creek delta, Ohio, United States - OWC_soil_day10_CT_b | ecosystem: Environmental > Terrestrial > Soil > Wetlands | place: USA: Ohio...
CTGGGAGGGGCCACCATGAAAAATCAGGGACTTAGCCATCCCGGCTGAGTCCCTTTTTTGTTCCTTTGAATAATTTTTGTATAGTTGGGTGGAGTGACCATATCCCAGTAGACAGTAAGACGCTTGGGAATTGACCCCCTCGGCCGGATGTCGAAGGATGAGTATATGAATACTCACCGACACCGCCGCCACAGTACCGAATTCATGCTGCGCATCGTTCAGGCGTACTTGAACGGGGAAGGAAGCATTGAGGGGATTATTCGCCAGGACGGCGATCTCAGGGTGCGCGGGGGGTGTGTTTTCCCGTACGGTCTCCGTCAGGGGAGCACCTCGAACAGGCTGGCCCCGCTCACGATGTGCCATTTCCCCTCGAGCTTCATGCTCCTGCCGTAGTCCATCCCGATCTCCGTGAGGGTCCCGGCAAGACCCGACAGGTATCGCCGCCCCTCGTTGAGGATCATGGCTTCCCCATCCGAGGCCAGATGGTTGATCGCGCTCGTGGTCGCGAAGAAGGAGCGCTGGGACTCCGCGCCTTGTGGACTCCGGATCCACACGTGGAACTGGTTCAGGTTGCCTCTCCGGTAAAAACCGACCCACCCTGCATTGATTGCGAAATGGGCGCTGGAGTCGGTGGACAGAATAATCTCCGTCGAACCGTCGTTCAGTCTCGTCGAGTAAGGGCTTAGCTTGGGGGCCTCCGAGTACACGACGTTGCTGCCGTCGGTGAGGAGCCCGGAAATGATACCGATACTGCCCGTCGGGAGCGTCGTTTCCACACCGTTGTCGTAGACCCTGATGCCGCCGAATAATTGACTCTTCCAAACGACCCGGCCGTTTTCCGCGACGTCAGCGGTCGGTAGGATCGCGCTGTTGTCGATGGTTGCCGTGGTCCCCCTGGATAAGTCACGGAGCAGCAAGGCCGACGCGTTACCCTCTAGGTATTTACTCCATATTGCGAACGCACCTTGGCTTTTCAGCCAGCCGGTAATACTGATATCGCCCAGATCCAGCAGAGCCTGGTCGCGCCACTCGTAGACCCGGTTCGGGCCTGTGGTTGAAAAGATCGCGCCCCGGGCGGTCAGATACCCATATGCCGCTGCGCTCCCCCCCAAATCCATCACGACCGTTTGCAGGCCGGAAGTTCGATCCTTGATTTTCACCACGTTCGAACTCGAGGAGGTTTCGATGAACAAAATGCGGTCCGGCGAGGCATCCAGGATACCCCCACCCACCGTGTCGACCTCGAGGATCCGGGCGCTGTTTTCCAAATAGATCGTGCGAGATATTTCCGTGCCCTGGTCCGAAGAGTCGCGCGCACGGATCGTCATCAAGACGGGTTTCCCTTGATAGGCGGAAAGGTCGACGGCGGTGTCAATCCGGGTACTGCCGTTGGCGACCGGATTCCCCCCGCGGGGGATTCCCCCCACGATTTCCGCCACGAGGACGACCAGCTGGCACCCTGCCGGGTCGTCGTCCTGGCATTCGGCGCTGACAGGAACGGAGGGCTGCCGTGCAACCATTCCGTTCACGGGAGAGAAGACTCTCAGGGTCGGTGTTTTGTCGTAGAAGAACTCCCTGTATGCCGCCGCCGTATTATCGAACACGTCCGTCCCGACCACCCGGAGATGTTTGCTCCCCTGACTCAGCCCGTCGAGGAGGATTGTCCCGGTTGCGGTGGATCCGCTTAATGTCAGCAGTGTCTCACGACCTTCCACGCTGGCCCTGAACTCCTTGACGTCGTATGCAGACGTGAAGGAAACCGCGACATTCAAACCCGCGTTGATCTTCTGGCCCAGGACGGGGGATTGAATGTTCAGGTCGATGGGTGCCGCAATACGCACGTCGGCGTATTTCGTGGTCACGTCCTGGAATTGGGTGGTGGCGGTGAAACGTGGTTCGAAATGACCGGCGGACGAAAAGACGTGGTTCAGAGATCGGTTCTGGTCGCAGTTGTCGATGAAGTAGTCCACGATCCCGTCTGCTTCTACATCCAGGCTGCACTTGATCGTTTCTCCAATGGAACCCGAAAAATCCCATACGAATGTGACGGGCTGCCCCTTCACGGTCGGACCCGGAGTGCCCGAAAAAACCGTCCTGTTACTCAAAGGGATGTTACACAGGACGGATTTGCGCGAGACGGCGACTCCGCCCCTCCCGTCACTGACGGACACGTCGATGGATACCGTCTGCCCGGAGCTGTTTTGCGGAGCTGTCCATACGACCGTGGTTCCGCTGACGGTGTCGAACCCTCCGTCGCCGGCGGTCCAGAAGTATTCGAGTGCGTCACCATCGGGGTCATGGGCCGTCACGGCCAATGTGATTTGCTGCCCGGGTTTGAGATATTCCAGGGGAGGGGTAACCGAAAGGGAGTCGATAAGGGGCGCGTTGTTGTTTGACGTTCCCCCTCCTCCCCCGCAGGCTGCCAGGGAGAGCACGGAAATCAGGCAGGCAACCGAAATAAGCCGTATCGTTTCCGTGCGTTGGTCCATACCTTTCTCCCACGCCCCTCCTACAAATGCACTCCGGGAAGTTGCCCCAATTGCGTTTCCGGTTACCTGCTTCTTTCGGTTGAGGGTGGCGATGAAGGATCGTCGGGGTGCTTTGGGAAGACGGGGAATGGGTGTCGGAAGGGGGTGAACGGCGAAACGCGTTCACCCGGGTCTACTTGTAGGTTCGAATAATGCCGAACCTGCCGCAACGAGGAGAATTCCCCGCTCCCGTTCGCTTTTCATTATCCGGTAGCCATGAAGACCAGTCAACAGGGAACAAGGCCGGGACCTGCCCCTCTCGTATGGGTCCGAGCAGTATTGATGCTTTTCAGATCGATCCATGGTGGGGAAGCCTGTGGGGATTCGAGTCCCAATTCGTGACTCGTTCTTACGCCTTGGTCGTCAACTGTTCAGCAAATTTGAGCGCGACGTCCTCCACCCGGGGGCCCCCCACACTCACTACTGGGGGATCCGGATGGCGATTTCCGACTGACACTCCCCAGGGGGTGGAGGGTTGGACTGTACAGTTTTTGTATAGTAGACACCCGTAAACACCGACTACCAGGACGTACAACGCGCCGGGCCGATAGCCGGATTTCCCAACCAGGACGCAATAAAAAGGGCCAGCGCATACTGCGCTGACCCCGTTGGGTGTTAACTGAAAATCCTCGTGTCCCCAGTTCAATTCTGGGAGGGGCCACCACCGGAAACAGCAAGGGCCCGGCCGTGTTCGGCAGGGCCCTTTTTCCTTCCATCCGGCGAAGGGTATCGGGGGGGAACACATCCGCCCGGAGGAGGCGGGGGGAATTTCAGGAGGGGTTGAAAACCCCCCGATTCCTCCGGGCGACGCCCGCGAGCGGGCCAAGGCGAGAGGTCCGGCTTCCCCGGCTCACTGCCCGCGGGATTTCACAGCTACAACCAAATCTGAAATCCGGATAACGAAAGCGTCACACAAACCGTGTTTCCAGGCCGATTTTCGTCTTTGAATCAAATTAAAGCAAGTTCCGTACCCTCTCTGTAGCTTCTCCGCGGGATGGACAAGCCGCGGCCGGGCCGTCGAATGGAATACCCGACCGGATCGTCTGAATCCCGAAGAGGACCCGGTATTCAGGCATCCAATGCAAAAGGAGGACGCAACCATGAAAACGACGGGACGGATCGTGAAGGGGGTCGTGACCTTCTTCCTGTACCTTTCGATCTACACCTACATCGTGCTCGGGGGAATCGGTTTCGTCGTCCAGGCCGTCTCCCCGGCATCCATCGCCGCAATCCCGGCCTGGCACTCGGCAGCCTTGGGCGCCGTTTCGGCGGCGTGCATCAACGGGGTGTATTTCCTGGGCAGCCGGCTCGACCGGATCCACGCCGCGGAGGACGTGGCCCGTCAGGCCCGTGCGGAGCTGCTGGCGGCGTGGCGCCGGTAGCGGTTGCAGGGGGGATCAGGCCCCGGAGCGCACGAGGTAATCGGCTTCCTCCAAGGTCAGCGCGGCGGACATGGGGTCCTCCCTGCCGACCGGAAGGATCACCTTGAACGGGAGCGAGTCGCCGGCCCGTGCACGCACCCGCTCCGGGATGCCATGCTTCCACGAGTGGAACGCCCCAGCCAGCACCACCACCACGCGGTCCGGATTCCTCTCCGCGAAATCGATCAGATGCCACGCCATGGAGGCGTCCCACAGCATCTGGGCCTCGCAGAAACGGACGAACGCTTCTTTCCCCGCGTGGTTCCGCATCGCCGTCCTGAGCACGTCGCGGTATTTCTCGCCCGCGTCGCAGGAGACCCTTGCGATCGGGGGGATGTTCCGCCGGTCGACGGAGGAAAATCCCCCGCGGGACACCTGCCGGACCACCCTCTGCTCCACGTTCAGACCGACCATCGGGATGTCCTGCACCCTCGCGTATTCGAAGATGTCCCGATACGCCGGCCAGTAGTTCCCGGACCAGTTCTCGTCGAAGATCCTCACGAAATCGGCCTCCCGGATCCGGTCATGGACCCAGTCGTCCAGCGATTCCTGACTGTTCGAACGGAACATCTCGAGGCCGACCGCCACCGGTACGCCGGAGTCGCGCAGCGCCCGAATGACGTTGAGCTGCGTCTTGTGGTGGTCCCGGTTGCCGTGATTCTCCCCAACGAACACGATCCGGACCCCGCGGATCTCCTCGATCAGTTGCGCCATGGTGACGGCTCGGGAGTCCGACATGCGCTCGATCCGGGATTTCCCTGCCGCACGGGAAGGAACGCCGCCGAAGACGATAAGAAATGCAAGGAGAACGCCGATCCCGGGATACCCGCGGAGCCGTCCCATCGATGTCACCTCCGAGACCATGAACACCCGTGGATTGGATGTCGGAGGGGGTCGGCGGTTGCGGGAAGGGGAACGGAAGACAGGAGGGCTAGCGGTACTTCTTCCTCCGGAACAGGTCGGTCTTGATTGACACGACACGGTCGAGGAACAGGATCCCGTCGAGGTGGTCCATCTCGTGCTGGATCGCCACCGCCTCGAATCCCAGCGATTCGATGATCTTCCGGTTGCCGTCCCCGTCGAGGGCGTCCACGAGCACCCACTGGGCCCGCTGGACGTTGGCAGTGTAGTCCGGGATGCTCATGCACCCCTCCCGGACGATCTGCTTCCCCCCCATCGCGAGGATCTCGGGGTTGACCAGCACCAGCAGCCCGTGGTTCTGCTCCTGCCCTCCCCGCCGGTGTGCGGACACGTCCACGACGACGATGCGATACAGCTCCCCGACCTGCGGGGCGGAGATCCCGACGCCTCCTTGCGAGCTTCGCATCGTCTCCACGAGGTCGCCGACGAGCGCGGACACCTCCGCGGTAACCCCCGCCACGGGCGCGGCTTTCTCCTTCAGGACAGGATCGGGGAACAACCGGATGGGAAGAACGGCCATCGTCATTCCGGCTCAGAGTTCCAGCGCTTCGATCGGGCGGACGGAGATGGAGACGGAGAGCTCCTTCCGGATCTTGTCGAACTCGCGCTCGAGGTCCTTCATGTCGACCTGTTCGGGGATGTCCACCTCGAGGACCATGACGTACACGGGCCGGTCCTTTGCCCCCACGACCTGGGTGTTCAGGTCCGTGATGTTCACCTTATATCGTGCGAGTTCCCGCGCCACGGAGTAGACGATCCCGGGCCGGTCGGCGCCGTACACCGAGATGATGTGCGGACGGCCCGTGAACCCCTTCTCCCGGGAGACCTCCTCGTCCTTGAGCTTGTGCAGCGAGACCGTCAGTCCCATGCTCTTCCGCACCGGCTCGAACGAGGGATCGATCTCCGCCACCGAGGTGAATTTCTGGTGCGCGATCACCAGGATCATCGCGAACTGCCCGGAGAGGATCGTACAGGTGGAGTCCTCGATGTTGCACCCGATCTCGAAGAGCACCCGGGTGACCTCCGCCACGATCCCCGGCCGATCCCTGCCTACCACGCTCAGCGAGAAATGTCCCATCCCCGCGGCCCCCCTTCCGGCAAAGGATGCATATTCGAGGATGATACCACGGCCCCGCGCAGGCCGACTCTCCTCCCGGGTCAGCGGGAGAGGAGGGAGAAGAGCGGCCCGGCCGACAGGATGCGGATCTGCTTCCCGCGCACAGCGATGAGTCCCTCCCCCTGGAGCTTCTTCAGGGTGCGCGAGAAAGTCTCGGGCACCGTGCCGAGCCGGGAGGCAAGGACGTTCTTGCTCACCGGGAGGTCGAGGACAACCCCGTCGCGGGCGGGGATTCCGCGGCTTTTCAGCTCCTCGGAAAGGTAGAAGACCAGGCGGGACTCCACGTCCCGCAGGGAGAGGTTCTCCACAAGGTCGGTCATCCGCCGGAGCCACCGGGAGAGGGAGGCGAGCATGCGGACGGCTAGCCGGGGGTTCCTCTCCAGCAGGTGGATGAACGCGACCTTCGGGAGCAGGAGCAGCTCGGAGTCCGCGAGGGTCTCGGCGTGGGCGGGATACGCCCCCCCCTCGAAGATGGCGGCCTCGGCGAAACTCTGGCCCTGCTCGAGGACGTGGAGGACCTGCTCCTTTCCCTCCTCGGACAGCTTGAACACCTTGACCTTGCCGGTTTGCACGACGAAGAAGCCGTCCGCGGGATCCCCCTCGCGGAAAACCGTCTCCTTCCTCCCGTACTTCCGCGGGACGGCGACGGCAGCCACGTGGCGCAGGTCATCCTCGGTCAGGGTCATGAACAGGGGAGTCCTGCGGAGGACCTGCGTCGCCGGGAGGGTCATGGTACTATTCTGATGGTTCGGGGCGGCGCGTCAAGGCGGGAAATCCAAGGCATCCGGGAGGATCGGGCGATGGGGAAGGTCGGCTTCATCGGACTGGGGATCATGGGCGAACCGATGTGCCGGAACATCATCCGGAAGGGGCACGACGTCACGGTGTACAACCGGACCCGGGCGAAGATGGACCCGCTGATCGCCGCCGGGGCGAAGGCTGCCTCGTCCCTCGTGGAACTCGTCCGCCGGTCCGAGGTGGTGATCACGATGGTTTCCGATCCCGCCGCCGTGCGCGACGTCGTCACCGCGAAGGGGGGCATCCTCTCGGCCCTCTCCCCGGGGATGACGTACATCGACATGACGACCGTTTCCCCTGAGACGTCCCGCGAGATTGCGATCTTCGTCCGCGGTACCGGGGCGGAGTATCTCGAAGCGCCGGTGCTGGGAAGCCGGCTGCCTGCCGCGGAGGGGACGCTGGTGATCCTGACCGGCGGGGACGAGGATGTCTCCCGGAGGATGGAACCGCTGCTGCTGGCGATGGGAAGCACGGTGATCCACATGGGCGACACCGGCATGGCGGCCCACATGAAGCTCATCATCAACCAGATCCTGGGTACGGTGTTGTGCGCCTTCGCGGAAGCCGCGCTGACCGGGGTCGAAGCGGGGCTCCCGGCGGGGAAGATCCTCGAGGTGATCGACCGTTCCGTCGTGGCGTGCCCGGCGATCCGGGCCAAGGGGCCGGATATGCTCGGGGAGCGGGTCTTCACACCGAACTTTCCGTTGAAGCACGCCCACAAGGACATGCGGCTCGCGGTGGAGGCGGGAAAGACGGCCGGCGTGCCCACGCCGGTGACGAAGGCAGCGTGCGAACTGTTCGCCGCAGCCCGGGACAAGGGGGTAGGCGACCGGGACATCTCCGCCGTGCTGCGCGGGTTGACGGACCTGTAGGCGGTACATCCCTTCCCGCGCGGGCTCCCTGCCCTGCTCAGGGCGACGCCGTCCCCGTCGCGACCGGCCCCCGGTACCGGTCCAGGACCTCCAGCATCGACGGCTCGAAGCGGCACCCGAGGGCCATCGCCGCGTCGCACTCCGCCGCCGCCTCCCGGTACTCTCCGCGCGCGAAATGCGCCCGGACGAGCGCGGCCCGGACGCGCGCGTTGCGCGGGTCGAGCGACACTGCCCGACGGAACTCTTGGATCCCTTCATCGTACCGTCCGCAGGCGCAGTAGGCGGCGGCGAGGTTCCCGCGCGTGGCGGCGTTCCACGGCTCAAGCTCCACCGCCTTCCGCGCCTCCGCGATCGCCTCCGCGTACCGTCCGCCTTTCGCCAGCAGGATCCCGAGGTTGTCCCGCGCCGGGGCCATGTCCGGGTCGATCGCCAGGGCTTTCCTGTACTTCGCGATCGCCTCCCCGCTCCGCCCCAGTTTCTGTAGGGAGACCCCCGCGTTGTAGGTCGCGTCCGGCAGTCCCGGGGATAGACGCTCCGCCTCCGCGTAGAACTCCAGCGCCTCTTCGTCCCTGCCCTTCTTCGCATACGCCGCCCCGAGGCTCTTCAGGAAGACGGCTAACATCTCCGCGCGAGATAAGGAGTGCAGGTACGGCCGATCGGGGGGCACCCGGAACTCCTTCCGGAATCGCCCGTCCTCCCACGGCGCCCCGCCGTCGGAAAACTCCACGTTGACCCGGGTGGCCTCCCCCTCGAACCGGACGAAGCAATGGCCCGGGACGTACACCCCGCGGAAGGGGAGATCCAGCCGTTCGGCAAGGGAGAGCCAGAGGAGCGACAACCCGAGGCAGTTGCCGCGCTTCCGCGCTAGGACGGTGTCGATGAGGTAATTTCCCGGGTTCCCCGCTGCGGAATCATAGGCGAATCCTTCTTCCCGGATCAGGACCCGCCGGAACGCCTCGGGGACTCCTGCGCCGCCCGGGTCGCCGGCCACTTCGGGACGGATACGGTCCGCAAGCCGCGCCAGCTCGCGTTCCCTCCGCGCAGGGTCCACGGGCATGCCGAGGAGCTCCCGGCTCCCCCGTTCGGAGTAACGGGTCCAGTCGGTGAGGATCGAGATGTCGGGGGCAACGGGAAGCGGCAACGCGCCGTGGAGCGGTGCCGCGCCGAAGGCCGGGAATCCGGCCGTCATTTCCAACCCGGCGAGCATCAGGGCCAGGATCCTGCCTTTCAAGGTCTTCCCCCATATACGTTCTGCTGCCGCTGTTCCGATCCTACCTTTTCCGGATCCGTAAGTGCGGAACGGCTACGAAAAAAGCCGGCGCCGGGAAAGGGTCCCTTTCCCGGCGCCGCAGATCACCAAATCGTGTGTCCCGCCATCCGTTACGACCCGTCGTCGATGCCGTGGCGGAGGACGGTGTTACCCGCCTGGTCCTGTGTCGGACCGTTGTCGCCCGAGCAGCAACGCAACTCGGGGGAATTGCCCGATTCCGCGGGCATAGAACCGGTCTCCACCGGTTCCCTTTCCTGCCATGACGTTGAGTTGGAGGCCTCTTGTTCGGGGTCCGCGGCTGATGGTTGGATCGCCGCCTCCGAAGAGTACAGCGCCATGATAGGCGCCTCCGCCGACGCCGCCCCGCCGAGTACAACGACAAACATGCCGGCGAAAAGGAACAGCAGAATCTTCCTTGCCATCGCACTGCCCTCCTTTCTCCCATGTCAACCTACGGGAGTTTCCGGTTCGGTTTCCGTTTGACGATATCGACTACCATTCCTGAATTGTACGATGACCGGTGATTGCAGGAGGGTTCGCTATCATTCATTTTCCCATCCCGTGCAAAAAAGGGCCGCGCGAGGGCGCCCGTTTCAACCCCCATTGCGTGGAACATGTGCCCGAAAGTGTCACTTCTTCAACTCGTACGGGAATTCCGCCGATCCCTTGTGGCCGCCACCCTCCGCGCTTACCCGGAAGGCATACTTCCCTGCCTTCGGCAGGTTCACGTCCGCCCCGATGTGCCCCCCCATCACGACCAGGGTGACCTTCGAGGAGGAGGCCTTGTCCGGACCCTTGATCTCTGCACTCCCCGCCACATCGGTAACCGGCTTTCCGGTCTTCGGGTCGGTGAGGGTCACCATCAGGTGGTGGCTCGCCGGGAGCTTCGCGAGCGCCTTCGCCGACACGCCCGACTTCTCCATCTGGGCCTTCATGTCGACCAGCCGCGCCTCTCCCGTCCAGGGCCCGACCTTCCCGGAGAAGACCTTGTCGCCCATCTTCTCCATGTCGTGACCTCCGTGCGCGCCGTGCCCTTCCTTGGTGTCGCCGTGTCCGTGCGTCATGTTGTCCATCGCCGGAGCCGGCGCCGCCAGGAGCACGCCGACCGCCGCCGATGCTAGGATCCCTTTCCATCCCATCGCCTTTCTCCTTTCCCCTCGTGGGGTTCGCGTTTCCCGTTCCATATTAAGATGCGCCCGGAGCCCGTTCCTCCCTCGCCAGCTCCCGTTCCCTCAGCCAGAGGAAGATGACCGGCGTCACGACCAGCACGTGGACCAGGGACGACACCATCCCGCCGAGCACGGGGGTAGCCAGCGGCTTCATGACTTCCGACCCCGTTCGTGTGCTCCAAAAGATCGGCAGCAGCCCCGCCACGACAGTGGACACGGTCATGACCTTTGGGCGCAGCCGCAGCAGCGCCCCGTCCATCACCGCCTCCCGCAGGTTGGCCACGGTAAGCCCGCCGTCCCGCTGCTTCACCCGCTCGACCGCCTCCTCCAGGTAGATGACCATCACCACGCCGGTCTGAACCGCCGTCCCGAACAGGGCGATGAAGCCCACCCAGACCGCCACCGAGAAGTTGTACCCCATGAAGTAGAGGAGGTAGACCCCGCCGGTGAGCGCGAAGGGCACGGCCAGGATCACGTGGAGCGCCTCCTTGGCCGAGTGATACACCATCACCAGCATCACGAAGATGATGAGGAGGACCAGCGGCAGCACGACCTGCAACGTCTTCTTCGCCCGGATCTGGTTCTCGTACTGCCCCGACCACTCGATGAAATACCCGGAGGGAAGCTTGAGGCTCTTCTGCAATATCTCTTTCGCCTCGTCGACGAACCGTCCCATGTCCCGCCCGCGGACGTTCAGGAAGACCACGCCCTGCAGGAAGGAGTTCTCGGCCCGGATCATCGCGGGTCCGGGGGTGACCGAGATCTTCGCCACCTCGCCCAGGTAGATCTGGCCAAGGCCCGGTTTCGGCTGAGGAACGCCGCCCCCTGCGCCCATTCCTCCCCCGCTTCCGTCCGCGCCCATGCCTCCCCCGGCCGGGATCACGCTCCCCCGCGGGATCGGTATCCGCTTGATCGCCTCGATGTCCTGCCGGTACTCCCACAGGAAGCGCACCCGGACCGGGAACCGCTGCCGCCCCTCGAGCTTCTGGGTGACCGTCATCCCCCCGAGAACCGTCTCGACCACGTCGTTGATGTCGTCCACGTTCAGGCCGTACCGCGCCGCCGCCTCCCGGTCCGGCTCGATGTCGAGATACGATCCCCCGAGGGTCCGCTCGGCCACCACGTCCACCGCCCCCGGGACTTTCTTGAGGATCTCCCCCGCCTGGACCGACAGGTCGGTGAGTTTGTTCAGGTCGTCCCCGTAGATCTTCACACCGAGATCGGTGCGCACGCCCGTGGAGAGCATGTTGATCCGGTTGATGATCGGCATCGTCCAGCCGTTCCCCACCCCGGGGATCTGGAGCTTTGCGTTCAACTCGCCGATCAGCCCGTCCATGGTCATCCCCTTGCGCCATTTCTCCTGGGGTTTGAGGAGGATGATCGTCTCGAACATCGACACGGGGGAGGGGTCTGTGGAGGTCTCCGCGCGGCCTACCTTCCCCAGCACGTAGTCGACCTCCGGGGTATCCTTTATGATCTTGTCCTGGATCGTCACGAGCCGCTTGGCCTCGTTGATCGAGATGTTGGGAAGCGTCACCGGCATGAAGAGGAGGCTCCCCTCGTTCAGGGGCGGCATGAACTCCTTCCCGATCCGGGTCACCATGACGAGGGCGATCGAGAAGAGGACGACCGCGACGGAGACCGCCTTCTTCCGGTTGTCGAGCGCCCATGAGAGCGCCGGCTTGTACGCCTTCATCAGGTACTTCATCGTCCAGTTGTCTTCTTCCTTGTGCAGCTTCCCCCGGACGAGGAAGGAGCAAAGCACCGGCACGAGCGTCACGGCGATGAGGGTAGATCCAACCATCGCGAACGTCTTGGTGAACGCCAGGGGGTGGAACATCTTCCCCTCCTGGCCGGTCAGCGCGAAGACCGGGACGAAGGCGAGGATGATGATCGCCATGGCGTAGAAGATGGGCCGGCCCACCAGGTGCGCCGCCTTCTCCGTGATGGAGAGGATGTTCTTCTCGTACCCCTCCCCGTGCTGTTCCGCGTGCCGGATCACGTTCTCCGTCATGACGATGCCGGCGTCCACCAGCACGCCGATGGCGATGGCGATCCCGCCCAGGCTCATGATGTTGGAGTTCAACCCCACGTAGTGCATGAAGATGAACGAGACGAGGATCGCGAGGGGGAGCGGAGCGGTGACGATCAGGATCGACCGGAAGTGCCACAGGAAGATGATGTGCGCCAGCGTGACGAGGATCACCTCCTCGATCAGGGCGTGCTTCAGGGTGTCGATCGCTCTTCCGATCAACTCGCTGCGGTCGTACGCCGTCCGGACCGTAACACCGGGGGGGAGTCCCGGCTGCAGCTCCTTCAGTTTCGCCTTCACCCGTTCGATCACCGCCTTGGCGTTCTCGCCGTACCGCATGACGATGATCCCGCCGACGGTCTCCCCCTCCCCGTTCTCCTCCAAGAGCCCCCGGCGGCTCTCCCCCCCCAACTGGATGACGCCCAGGTCCTTCACGTAGATGGGGGTTCCGCCCAGGGACGTGGCGACGACGATGTTCTCCACGTCCTCCTTGGAGCGCAGGTACCCCCGGCCGCGGACCTGGTACTCCATCGCGTTCTGCTCGATGACGTTCCCCCCCACCTCCCGGTTGGCCGCGGAGACGGCCGCCGTGACGGCCTTGACGGGGATGCCGTACGAGTGGAGGCGCAGCGGATCGAGGTCGATCTGATACTGCTTCACGAAGCCACCGATGGAGGCCACCTCCGCCACGCCGGGAACGGACTGGAGCGGGTACCGCAGGTACCAGTCCTGGACGGCGCGCAACTCCCCCAGGTCGTGCCGGTCGCTTTTCAACGTGTACCAGTAGACGTGGCCCACCCCCGTCCCGTCGGGGCCGAGGACGGGGGTGACCCCCTTGGGCATCCGGTCCCCGAGCTGGTTGAGCCGCTCCAGCACCCGGCTGCGCGCCCAGTAGAGGTCCACGCTGTCCTCGAAGATGACGTAGATCATCGAGGCGCCGAACATCGTCGCCGACCGGACCGCCCGCACGTGGGGCAGCCCCTGGAGGTTCGTCACCAGCGGATAGGTGACCTGGTCGTCGATGATCTGGGGGGATCGCCCCTCCCACATCGTGTAGACGATGATCTGGTTGTCTGAGAGGTCCGGGATGGCGTCCACCGGGGTCCGGAGGAGCGCCCAGGCGCCCCACAACAGGACAACGAGGGCCCCAAGGATCGTCAGGAACCGGTTCCGGAGGCAGGTGGAGATGAGTTTGTTGATCATCGCCCGGTGCGCCCCTTACTTGCCGTGGCCGGAATGGTCCGGGGCGGGAGGCGTCGGCGCCGCACGGTCCTGTGCGGGCGACGCCGCTCCCTTGCCGGGCTCCGGGGCGCCGTGGCCGGCGTGCGGGTCGGATGTCCCGCCCTTCAACTGGCTCTCCGAGTCGATGAGGAATCCGGCCGAGGTGACCACCGTTTCCCCCTCCGAAAGGCCCGAGAGGATCTCGTAGTATCCGTTCGCCCTCGCCCCCACCCGGGTCATCCGCGGCTCGAAGGTGTTCGGTTCGACCTCCACCCACGACATCGCCCGCTCTCCCGTGACGAGAACCGCCGACTCGGGCGCCGCCAGCACCGTCCCCTTCCTTCCCTTGAACGCGACCCGCACGAACATGTCCGGCTTGAGGATCCATCCGGGATTGGGGAGGTCGACGCGGACCTTCACCGTGCGGGTCTCCACGTTCAGGTACGGATCGACGAACGTCACCTTCCCGCGGAACTCCCGGCCCGGGTACGCCTGGGTCGTGACGACCGCGGATGTCCCCACGGGGACCCTCTGGATCTCGAACGCATGCACCTCCGCCTGGACCCACACCGGGTCCATTTCCGCGATGGAATAGAGGGCCGTGCCCTCCATCACGTACTGCCCCGCCGTAACGAGCCGCTCCGTGACGACGCCGGACCGGGGAGCGAAGACCGCGAACACGGTCTTGGGCTCCTTCGTCCTCGCCAGCTCCTCGAGCTGGCCGTCGGTCACCCCCCAGAGTTTCAGTCGTGTGCGGGACGCATCGACCAGGCTCCGGGACATCTCCCGGGCATCCTCGTACGGGCTGTCTCCCAGGCGCTCGATGCCCTTCAGGGCCACGAGATACTCCCGCTGCGCGGCCACGAGGTCGGGGGAGTAGATCTCCAGGAGCGGCTGCCCTTTGACCACCCTGGTGCCGGTGAAATCGACATGGAGCTTCTCCACCCGCCCGCCGATCCGCGACGACACCCTGGCCACCTTCCGTTCGTCCCAGGTGACTTTTCCCACGGCGAGGGTGTCCAGCGCGAACTCCCGGCGGGAAACCTTCTCCGTGGCCACGTTCGCCATGAGCCGCTGCGTGGGGTTCATGGATACCATGCCGAGGGATCGCGCTGCGTTGTCGGACAGGTTCGCCGCCTGACTCTCCTTCGGCACCAGCGTCATCCCGCAGATCGGGCACGCCCCCGGTTTGTCGGAGAGGATGAAGGGGTGCATCGGGCAGGTGTACTGCCCTTTCTCCGGTTTCGCCGCGCTCCCCACCGCTGCGTTGTCGGCGTGCGGGTGCAGCAGCGCGTGGAACGCCGGGACCTTGTAGAAGGCGACCGTCCCCGCGATCCCCGCGAGGATCACCGCCGCGGCGATTCCGGCCAGCAGGCCGACCTTCTTCTCCGTCACGGGAGCTCCCTTCCCACGGCTGCCTCCAACCGGGCTTTCGTCATGTGCGACTCGCCGACCATCCCGAGGTATTCCTTCCGGAAGTTAAGGACGGACATCACGGAATCCATGAGCATGGGGAAGTCGACCTTCCCCACCCGGTACGCCTCCAGGTTGGACTGCACCGCCTGCTCCGCCTGGGGGATCAGGGTGGTCCGGTACAGCGCCGCCACCGACCGGAAATTCTCCACGGAGGACAGCGAAGAACCGATCACGTTGGCGGACTCGTTGTCCAGGGCCTCCTCGTCGCGAACCGCCATCTCCTTTTCCGCGGACATCGCGCGGATCCCCGGGTCCACCTTTCCCTTTCTCCAGACAGGGAGCGTCATCGAGACCATGGCGGAGACCATGTCGGGGCGATTCGCGCCGTCCGGCATCTTGTTCCGCTGCATGTAGGAGGCCGCGACCTCGAAATCCGGTTTGCCTTCGTACTCCGCCTGCCGGACGAGGAGGTCCCCTTTGCGGATTCTCGCCTCGGCGGCCTTGCGGGCAGGTCGTTCCTCGAGATAGATCCTCCTCAGGTCGTCCGCGGAGAGGTCCAGGCGGAACTCCGCGAGATGGTCGAGCGGGGGGATCGGCTCTCCGGGCGGAAGGGCGGAAAGGGTGTTCATGCGGACGGAGAGGACGCGCTCCCGGTTCTCCAGCATCAGGAGCATCTCCCGCATCTTCTGGAACTCCACCTGCCCGCGCAGCACGTCGGTCTGAGACCCTTTCCCCACGGCGAACATCTCGCGGGAAACCTCCACGATCTGCTCGAGGATGGCCCGCACCCGGCGCACGACTTCCGCCTGGGCGCGCACCGTTGCGAGTTCCGCGTACGCCATCTTCACGTCCGCACGCAGCATGTTCCTCATCTCCGCCAGTTCGAACTCGGCATGTTCCTTTTCCTTCGCGACGATGCCGGAACTGTTCTCCCGCCTACCGGGGTACGGGAGCATCTGGGAGAGGCCGATCTCCTTCCCGGTCATGTCTTCCTGGCTGAACGACCACGTGGTGGTCGGAACGCTTACCACTCCGACCCACACCTTGGGATCGTCCAGCGCGCCCGCGCGAACGGTCTCGTTCTCCTTCATCGCGATCCGCTGCTTCATCGACGCCAGGGATGGGTTGTTCGCCAGCGCCGCGTCCACGTAATGGTTCACGGGCCGGGCGGGTTCCCCCGCCGGGAGCGCCCCCGGGACGCAGATCACCGCAACCGCCGGCAGAAAACAAAAAAACCATTTCCACCCTGACCGGGAAGCGCGCCGCGTATCCGCATTCATGCGCATGTCTCGGGGTCCTTTCCCCCGTTCAGGTTTTCTTCCATCATGATGAACCGCAAACCGCTCCACTTCCACTGCAAATCCGATATTTCCATAGCAATAACGGTTACTTGTACGCAGGCCCGTTCATTTCCCCGCAATCGCGGGCGGGCAGCAGGATCCCCCGCACCCGCTCCCGGACGCCCCCGACGCCGCCGCCTGTTCCGGACGGAATGCAACGGAGCCCCCCAGGAGCAGCGTCGCCGTCACCGACAGGGCTACCGCCACGAGGATGGAGAGCACCCATGCCCGCCAACTCGGGCCGCGCCGGCCTTCCGCGGCGGGCGGATCCCCCGCCCCGCCGGTGTCCAACGGGTCCCGCAATTCTTTTTCACCTTCCATCCCCTGCTCCTTTCTCCCGTGTCCGGCCCGCTTTCAGACCGCCAACGTTTATACGGCGAGTGGCGCCAGTATCCGGTCTTCCTCGACCCGGCCGTCGCGCAGCCGGATGGAACGCGTGGCCCTCGCGAGGTTCGCCGGGTTGTGCGTGACCATCAGGACCGTCTTCCCCCTGCCGTTTAACCCGGAGAACAGGTCGAGGATCTGCTCCCCCGTCGCGCTGTCGAGGTTCCCCGTCGGCTCGTCCGCGAGCAGCACGGGGGGATCGTGGACCAGCGCCCGGGCGATCGCGACACGCTGGCTCTCGCCGCCGGACAACTGCGATGGAAGGCGGTCTTCCTTCCCGTCCAGGCCGACCGCCGCAAGCAGCGAATCGGCCCGCTCGACCTTTTCCCAGGGGGAGACGCGCTCCGGCGACATGGGCACCATGACATTCTCCCGCGCCGTCAGGTACGGCAGGAGGTGGTACGCCTGGAAGACGAATCCGATCGTCTCCCGCCGGAAATCGGCCAGCCCGTCCGACGGGAGCGCGGAGAGGTCGACACCGTGGATCCGCACGGTCCCTTCCGACGGGATCTGAAGCCCCCCGAGGATCGCAAGCAGCGTGCTCTTCCCCGCCCCGGACTCCCCCGTGATGACGGCGTACTCCCCCGGCCGGACATCGAAGGAAACCCCCGACAGCGCCGTCGCGCGGGTGCCGTTCCCCCCGTAGATCATCGAAACGCCGTTCAAATGAATGATCGGTTCCATCGTCTCTCCCGCTCGCATGATTTTCAAAGAGTGCGGATCGCTTCCGTCGGGGAGAGGGCCGCGGCGCGCCGCGCGGGCGGGACAGCCCCGAGCAGCCCGAGGACAAGTCCCGCGGCGGTCCCGAGGAGCGCCGGAAGCATCCGGATTCCCGGATGCTCGATCCCGAAGGACGGCGCCACCAGGTACGCGGCGGCGATCCCCGTCGCCGCACCGAGCAGGGACGAAAGAAGGGACACCCAGCCGGTCTCCCAGAACAGCAGGGAGAAGATCGACCTCGTTCGGAATCCGACCGCCCGCAAGACGCCGATCTCGCGCGTCCGCTCCTGCACCCCTCCCATCACCGTCACGAGCACCATGAGCCCTCCGATCAGCAGCACGATGGAGGAGACCCCGAAACCGAGCCGTCGCAGTTGGTCCACCGCGGCCTTCCGGCTCTCGACCACCTGCCGGATCGCCGACACCCGCGCGCCGGGGAGCGCCTGCCCGATCTGGGCGACGATATCCTCCACAGGGCAATCTTTGCAGAGAGCCGCCACCTCGAAGTACGTCACGGCCCCCGGATTTTTCGCCAGCGACTGAACGTCCCCAATGTCGGCGATGACCATCCCGTCCTCTTTTTCCCCCGTGGGGTGGAGCACCCCGGCGACGCGATAGAGGCGGTTCCCAGCCGTAACGGTTCCTCCCGGCCCCTTGTCCAGCATCGCGGCGGCCTCGGCGCCGAGCAGCACTTCGCCCCGCTCGCGGACCGGGGATCCGGTGATTTTCCACCACGGGCGGGCTATTGCCAAATCCGTGGAGGGCAGGCCCATCCAGACAAGGTTCTTTCCGGAAACGTCGGAGGCAGCCAGGATAAAGGGGACGACCGACCGAATGCGGTCCTTATGGTGTATCGACGCGATGCGTTCATTGTCCGCGATCGCGAGGCGTGAGTGGGCCACCTCCGTCCCTCCGAGGGC
>Ga0316613_10001180_pt1 | contig 18106 bp, 13 predicted proteins | sample OWC_soil_day10_C_2_FD_207647 | JGI IMG/M metagenome (GOLD analysis project Ga0316613, IMG submission 207647) | Wetland soil microbial communities from Old Woman Creek delta, Ohio, United States - OWC_soil_day10_CT_b | ecosystem: Environmental > Terrestrial > Soil > Wetlands | place: USA: Ohio...
CGACATCCGACAAGCCCTGGCCGTTCTAGCTGGTGTCAGGGTCCAGGTCGGTACGGGAGGCAGTGGCACAACGCTGGCCCTCACGCTGGCCAGCGACGACTCGGATGCGCTCGACCGGGTAGCCGGTGCGCTTGAAGAGCAACTGCGCACGCTCGTCGGCATTGGCGCCGTCACCTCCAGTGCCTCCCTGCAGGCCCCGGAAATACAGATCATACCGGATGTCGATCGCGCTGCCGCCCTCGGGGTCACCGCGGAAGCGATCTCGGACGCCGTTCGCGTCGCCACGAGTGGCGACTACTCTTCTTCGCTGGCGAAACTCAACCTGCCGCAGCGTCAGCTTGCCATTCGCGTGCGCTTCGATCCGGACAGCAGAGCGACGCTGGAAGATATCGCTGATCTGCGCGTTGCCGGCGCAAGAAGCAGCGTGGATCTTGGGTCGGTCGCCGACATCCGCATCGGTGGCAGCCCTTCCGAAATCAGCCGCATCGATCGTTCGCGCAACGTCACGATTTCAGTCGAACTCAACGGACGCGCGCTCGGCGAGGTCTATAGCGAGGCGAGAGAATTGCCTGCGCTCAGAAACCTTCCGGACGGGGTAAAGCTCGTCGAACAGGGAGATTTACAGCGCAGTTCGGAGCTGTTTGAGAGTTTCGCGGTGGCCATGGCCATCGGCGTGTTCTGCGTCTATGCGGTACTCGTGCTGCTTTTCCACGACTTTCTCCAGCCAGCCACGATCCTTATGGCGCTCCCGCTGTCGCTCGGCGGTGCCTTGTTGCCGCTCGTGCTGACCAACACCAGCTTCTCGATGCCGGTGGTTATTGGTCTGCTCATGTTGATGGGCGTTGTAACGAAGAACTCGATCCTGCTCGTGGAGTACGCAATCATCTCGCGGCAGGGCGGCATGCCGCGATTTGATGCCCTCGTCGACGCCTGTCACAAACGCGCCCGCCCGATCGTCATGACGACGATCGCCATGGGCTGCGGCATGCTTCCAGTGGCGCTCAGCCTCGGCGGCGGTGACGCGAGTTTCCGGCAACCGATGGCCATTGTCGTCATCGGCGGCTTGCTGACGTCAACGGTCCTCAGCCTCGTCGTCATCCCCGTCGTCTTCACTTTCGTCGATGATCTGCCCGGGCTGCTCAGGCGAGTAGTCCTCATGGGGACCACAAAGGCTAAGACGCCCCCCGCACGCGCGATTAAGCAACGGAAATAGCTGAATTTTAAGGGACGTGCCCCGTCAAGGCGGGCAAGCACATTCTTAGCACGCGTTTGCCCTTCTTATTTATTTCAATAATTTAGCGATGGTCTGGAACGTATTTTTGCACGCACCTGGCACTATAGCGCCGACCTCGCCCCGATATCACGGTCAGATTTCTCAAGAAACTCGCGCGATTGCTCATTTACCGAGCAAGCGGACTGATAGACACTTGCACTATTAGGGGTCGACAAAATTGGCGGACGACAGCCCAAAAAGATCCCGGGAGGAGTGCCAAAATGAAGATCGGTGTGAACACCTGGGTCTGGACATCGCCGTTCAGCACGAAGGACTTCAGCCTTATTCCCAAGATCCGGCAGATGGGCTTCGACATCCTCGAGGTCGCGCTCGACGATCCCGCGATCATCGATGCCAAGGAGCTCAAGCGGATCACTGACGACAACGGCCTTGAAATCACCGTCTGCGGCGCCTTCGGTCCGACGCGCGACATCTCGAACGAGGATCCGGCGCTTCGGCAGATCGGCGCCGACTACATCCGCGACGGCATCCGCTTTGCCGAAACGGTCGGCAGCCACCTGTTCTCCGGCCCGGTCTATTCGTCGGTCGGCAAGACCCGCATGATCCCCGACGAGCAGAAGAAGCGCGAGCGGGACTGGTGCATCGATAACCTCAGGGGGCTGGCCAAGGTCGCCAGCGATGCCGGCGTACGGGTCGGCGTTGAGCCGCTCAACCGCTTTGAGAGCGACATGGTCAATCTGGTCGATCAGGCCATCGCCATCGTGCGCGAGGTGGGGAGCCCCGTCTACGGCGTTCACATCGACACCTTCCACGCCAACATCGAGGAGAAGAGCATTCCCGACGCCATCCGCAAGGCCGGCAAGGAACTGCTCTGCCATTTCCACGCTTGCGAAAACGACCGCGGCATTCCCGGCACCGGCCATCAGGACTGGACCGGCATCCGCGATGCGTTGCACGCGATTGGCTATGACGGGCCGGTGGTGATCGAATCCTTCACGCCTGGCGCTGTCGAAATCGCCAAGGCGGCGTCGATCTGGCGGCCGCTTGCGCCTTCTCAAGACGAGTTGGCGGCCGGCGGCCAGCGCTTCCTGAGGAAGCTGCTCAACTAAGAGCCCGCACAGATCACGGACAAGGCCGGACCCGGCGAAAGTCGCCCCGTGGTTCGGACCTGTCCTGTGATAGCTTTCGACAACGGCGTAAGGAAACACCGTCGGCAACAGAAAGGGGGAGACTCCGGATGTTGAGCGGATAGCGGTCGCTTGGGCCGCGTCAGCCGAATCGGGGAGCCGGTGCGGCGAGGAGATGGGGTGGGGAGCGGGGTGGAAGAGCGAAACGTCGCGATCATCGTCGAGACATCGAATAGCTACGCCCGCGGCATTCTGCGCGGGATTCACGATTATGCCCGCTCACGCCACGGCTGGACGCTCTATCTCACCGAGCACGGACGCCACGAGATCGACCAGTCCTTTGCCGGCAACTGGAAATTCGACGGTGCCATCGCCCGCATCGAAACCGACCGGATGGCCAAGATCATCACAACGATGGACGTCCCGACGGTGGATGTCAGCGCCGCCCGGCTGATCAGCGGCATTCCCTGGGTCGAGACGGATGACGAGGCGATCACCCGCCTCGCCCTCGGCCATCTGCGCGACTGCGGCCTGCAGAACTTCGCCTTCTTCGGCGATCCCTTCTACAACTGGTCGATCTGGCGGCAGCAGAATTTCGAGCGCATCCTCGGGCGGCCCGACATCATCCGGTCGCGCATCTTCAACCTTCCCGCCCGCAAGGAGCCGCGCGTCCGCTGGTGGACGCAACGTGAGGAGATCCGGAGCTGGCTCGAAAGCCTGCCCAAGCCGGTCGGCATCTTTGCCTGTTATGACGGCTGCGGCCAGCAACTGCTGGAAATCTGCCGCTACTACAATCTCAAGGTTCCCGCCGACATCGCGGTGATCGGCGTCGACAACGACGAACTGCTCTGCGAGCTGGCGACGCCCAGCCTGTCGAGCGTCATCCCCAACGCCTTCCGGACCGGCGTCTACGCCGCCGAGATTCTCGACCGGATGATGAGCGGCGAGAAGCTGTCCGAGCGCAAGCACTCGATCGAGCCGCTCGGCGTGCGCAAACGGGTGTCGACCGACGTGCTGACCGTCGCCGACCCGCAGGTGGCGAAGGCGGTGGCCTTCATTCGGCAGCATGCCCACGCGAACATCGGCGTCGAGGATGTGCTGCGCGAGGTGCCGTTGTCGCGGCGCGTGCTCGAAGCGCGCTTCCGCAAGGCGCTGAACCGCACGCCCCACCAGGAAATCCTGCGCGTCCGGACCAACGCCGTCCGCGAACTTCTGCTCGAGACGGAAATGTCGCTGTCGGAGATCAGCGAGGCGCTCGGTATCGAACATCCCGAATATCTCAGCGTTTTCTTCAAGAAGGAAACCGGACTAACACCAAGGGAGTACCGCGATCAGGTTCGAGGGAGATCCTTCCTCAAGATCGCGGATTGACCCCGTAACGAGCGCGGGAAAATACCTCATAAATCTCGCGCGAATGTTCATTCTCATTTCCTCGTGGCTCCCCAATACTACCGTCACAAATGAACGGGGGAGTCATCATGAAGAAGGCAAGAGTTGGCCTCATCGGTCTTGGTTTTGGGTCCGAATTTATTCCTATCTATCAGGCCCATCCGAACGCCGAAGTCGTCGCGATTTGTCAGCGTTCGCGTGCCAAATTGAATGAGGTCGGCGATAAGTTTGGAATCGAAACCCGTTATACGGACTTCCGGGAAGTATTGACCGACCCGAATGTGGATTTCGTCCATATCAACAGCCCAATCCCCGATCACGCTCCCCAGACGATCGCCGCGCTCAAGGCTGGCAAGCACGTCATGTGCACCGTGCCGATGGCAACCACCGTCGAAGAGGCAAAGGAGATCGTCGGCCTCGTTCGTGAGACCGGCCTCAAGTACATGATGGCAGAAACCGTCGTGTATAGCCGGGAGTATCTTTTCATCAAGGAGCTCTACGACAAGGGCGAACTCGGCAAGATCCAGTATCTCGCCGCCTCCCATCCTCAGGACATGGAGGGTTGGCCGGACTACTGGAAGGATATGGTGCCGATGCACTACGCGACCCATGTCGTCAGCCCGCTGATGGCCATGGTTGGCGGCATGGCCGAGGCGGTGAGCTGTTTCGGTTCGGGCACGATCAACGACGAATGCGCCCGCCGATCCGGCAGCAAGTTCGCCGTCGAGACCTGCCATATCAAGATCAAGGATTCCGACGTGGCGGCGCACATCTGGCGCTTCCTGTGGGATACGGCGCGCCAGTATCGCGAGAGCATCGACGTCTACGGCTCGAAGAAGTCGTTCGAGTGGCAGCTGATGAGCCATGAGGACCCGGTGCTGCACACGGCCAAGAAGCCCGAGCCGGACATCGCCGAGCGCGTCAAGGTGCCCGACTATGCCCACCTGCTGCCGGAGCCGATCCGCAAGTTCACGCGTGGAATCGTCGACGAAGACCATCTGTCCTTCATCCAGGGCGGCGGCCACGGCGGTTCGCATCCCCATCTGGTCAACGAGTTCATCACGGCGCTTCTTCAGGACCGCGACCCGTTCCCCAACGTCGAGCAGTCGGCAAACTGGACATCCGTGGGCATCTGCGCCCATCAGTCGGCGCTCAACGGCGGCGAGATCGTCAAGGTGCCGGATTTTCTGAAGCGCTGAAGCGCGATCCGAAGCCGTCTTACTTCTCAGAGAGTAGAAGCATGGATGAGATCCTGCGCCTGTCGCAAATATCCAAGACGTTTCCCGGCGTAAGGGCGCTGCAGGACATCTCCTTCGACCTCAGGCGCGGAGAGGTCCACTGCCTGTGCGGCGAGAACGGAGCGGGAAAGTCGACCCTGATCAAGATCCTGTCGGGCGCCTACCAGCCCGACGAGGGTGGGCGGATTTTCTTCAACGGGGCGGAGGTGTCGCTGACGCCGCGCACCGCCCTCGAGATGGGAATCCACACGATCTACCAGGAACATATCGTCTTCGACGCATTGGACATCACCGAAAACATCTTCGTCGGCGCCGAGATCGCCCGCTGGGGGATTCCGCAACGCAAGCAGATGCGGGAGCAGACCGAACGGGTGCTGCGTTACCTCAAGAGCGACCTGTCGCCCGACATGAGGATGAGCGACCTGACCAGCGGCCAGCAGAAGATCGTCGAAATCGCCAAGGCGCTGGTCTTCCGCAGCAACGTCATCATCCTGGACGAGCCGACGGCTTCCTTCTCGTCGCAGGAGATCGAGACCGTTCTCGACATCGTCAAGACGCTCAAGGAAGACGGCATCGGCATCATCTACATCTCGCACCACCTCGACGAGGTGTTCGAAGTCGGGGACCGGGCAACCGTGATCCGGGACGGCCAGAAGGTCAGCACCTACCCCATCGCCGGTCTCTCGAAGTCGACGCTGATCAAGGACATGGTCGGACGCGATCCGTCGACCTTCTACAAGCGCGAACGCATTGCCCGCGGCGAGGTGGCGCTCGACGTCAGGAATGTCACTGGCAACGGCGTACGGGACATTTCCTTCAAGCTGCACCGCGGCGAAGTCCTCGGCATCGCCGGCATGGTCGGGTCCGGCCGGTCGGAGCTGATGGAGCTGCTGTTCGGTGCGGCACCGCTGGTCTACGGCGACATCCTGATCGACGGACGCTCGGTCCGGCACGGAAGTCCCAAGGACGCGATCCGCAACAAGATGTGCTTCATCACCGAGGACCGCCAGAACACCGGCCTGTTCCTCACCAAGACCATCGCCGAGAATGTCGCGGTGGCCAACATGGTCAACACCAGGGACTTCCTGGTGCGTCCGGCCGACGAGTTCGCGGTTGGCGAGACATACCGCAAGCTCCTGACCATCAAGGCGCCGAGTGCGCGGACCCGGGCGGTCAACCTGTCCGGCGGCAACCAGCAGAAGGTGGTGCTCGGCAAGTGGTTCAACACCGGCGGCGAGATCTTCATCTTCGACGAGCCCTCGCACGGTGTCGACGTCGGATCGAAGCAGGAAATCTACAAGATCATGGTCGATCTTCTGAAGGAGGACAAAGCCATCCTGATGGTTTCCTCCGACATGCCGGAAGTCATTTCGATGAGCGACCGCGTTCTCGTCTTCAGGCGCGGCGAAGTGGCCGGCGAGTTGGTCGGTGAGAAAATAACAGAAGAAAACATCCTCACCCTCTCGATTGGAGGACAGAAAGAGTGAACACCCACGACACCTCAAATTCGACGGGGCCGCGCAAGGACTCTCTTTTCAAGAAATATGAGAACCTTACGGTCCTGTCCATTTTCGTCAGCTTTGTCGTGATCGTGGTTGCCCTTCAGCTGATCACGACGGGCGGCTCGCGGTTCCCGACATTCATCAGCCCGGTGAACATCTTCAACATCCTCCAGCAGGTGGCCGTACCCGGCATTATTGCCGTGGGCATGACGATGGTGATGATCTCCGGCGGCATCGACCTTTCGGTCGGCATGCTCGCCTCGCTCGTCTCGATTGTCGTGGCGCTCGGCATTTCCGAGTGGGGGCTCGGTGTTGGTCCGGCGATCCTGCTTGGCGTGGTCTCGGCGGTCATCCTCGAGACGATGATGGGGTTCATCATCTCGCGGACGCGGATCGAGCCATTCATCATCACGCTCGGCGGCATGATCTCGTTCCAGGGCATTGCGCTGCTGCTGTGCAACTCGCGCGAGGTCGTCATGAAGGGCGAGCTCTCCTTCCTGACCACCAACCTGATCGACGGCGCCAAGGACCCGGTCACCGGCCTGGCGCTCCGCCTGCCGCCGTATGTCCTGCTGTTCTTCGCCATCGCGCTGATCGGTGGACTGACCCTCAAGTTCACCAAATTCGGTCGGCGCATCTACGCGGTCGGGACCAACCAGCGGGCCGCCTTCCTGTCCGGCATCGACGTCAAGACCATGCGGCTCGCCGTCTACACGATCCAAGGGCTGCTGGTGGGCATCGGTGCGACCCTGCTGCTCGCCCGCATCAACACCGGCATCATCACGCTCGGCCAGAATCTCGAGATCGACACCATCGCCATGGTGGTGATCGGCGGAACGGCGCTGTCCGGCGGCCGCGGCAACATCGTGGGCACGCTGATCGGCGTGCTGTTCCTCGGGTCGATCGCCAACGCGATGAACATGCTGCGGCTGCCGTCGGAAGTGCAGTTCCTGGCCAAGGGGCTGGTCGTCATCATCGCCGTGTCGGCCGGGGACATTTCTTCAAGGATTTCAGAGTTCCGCGCTCTCAAGCGCGCGCAGGTCGACGCCCAGGCCGCGGCCGCAGACAGGATGAAAGGAGGGGGACCAGCGCAGGGAGGCGCACAGACGGACATGCAGAAATCGTCCGTCTGACGGATCGGGAAGGACAACAATACAAAACAACGACCATAGGGAGAAACAAATTGAAAACACTGGCACTCAAGCTTTTGGCTCTGGCTGCAATCAGCTCTGTCAGCGTCGTCGGCCTTGCCCACGCCGACTCCAAGACCATCGGATACTACATGGACAACTCCGATGATTTCTACAAGGCGGGCTTCGAGGTCTTCAAGACCCTGGCGGAACGCGAAGGCTGGACCGTCCTCGACGTCGTCGGCCAGGGCACCGCGCCGGACCAGATCTCGGCGGTCGAGAACTTCATCACCCAGGGCGTCGATGCGCTGCTCGTGGTGCAGAACTCGCCGGAGACCACCTCGCAAACCCTGAAGCTCGCGGCCGCCGCCGGCATCCCCGAGTTCCATCTCACCCACAACCCGCCGAACGAGCCCGGTCTTGGCGGCTTTGCCGGCTACGACTGGGTGAAGATCGGCGAGTATGCTGGCCAGTCCGCGATGAAGAGCGGCGTCAAGCGGCTGATCATGATCGAAGGCAAGCTCGGTCAGGGCACCGCGTCCGGCCAGACGGACGGCTTCCTCAAGTCCTACAAGGAAGCCGGCAAGGACATCGGCAATCTCGCCGAGAGCGTCGGCGTGAAGGGCGCAGGCGGCAAGGATCTGCAGGTCGTGTTCTGGGGTTCGGGCGGCTGGTTCGCCGATCCGGCCAAGAAGGTCATGCAGGACGCCATCACCAGCCTCGGGCCGGATGGCTTCGACGGCGCCTACGTCCACAACGACGAGATGATGGCCGGCGTGCTGCAGGCGATGGAAGAGGCCGGCCTCGATCCGAGCAAGTACTGGCTCGGCGCCAGCAACGGCAAGGAAAAGGCATGGAAGTGGGTTGCTGACGGCACCGTCACCATGGACGTGAACGAGACCGCCACGCTCGAAGCCGACATCGCCCATCAGCAGATCAAGGCCAACTTCGCCGGTGAGCCCTACAAGAAGGCCGTGTTCGTCTCGGTGATCCCGTTCACCCACGAGGACATCAACGTCGACAAGCTGGTGCCCTTCTTCCACGACGACTACATGAAGAAGCGCGACGCAGGCGCCTTCATCTACGACATCAAGGACCCGGTGTTCCGGTCGAATCCCGGCTATTGATGCGTCTTGCCGGGAGGAGCCGTCGTGGCCCCTCCCGGCTTTTTCCTGACGTTTGCCAATTAGCGACCAACCGACAGGGCTGCCCCGACGGCACGGGCGGACGCCAGGCATCCAGCGTTCAACGACGCGCCGCGTCCGGACAAAAAGCCCGTCTCCAGGGAGGACCACGATGAAGACGATCAAGGGGCCGGCGATCTTTCTCGCCCAATTTGCCGGCGACGCAGCACCGTTCAACAGCCTCGCCGGTCTCGCCGGCTGGGCAGCCGGCCTCGGCTACAAGGGGGTTCAGATTCCGGCCTGGGATGGACGGTTGATCGACCTGGCGCGGGCGGCCGAGAGCAAGACCTATTGCGACGAGCTGCGAGGCGTCCTCGCCGACGCCGGGCTCGAACTAACCGAGCTTGCCACCCATCTCCAGGGGCAGCTGGTCGCCGCCCATCCGGCCTACGACGCCCTTCTCGACGGCTTCGCTCCGGCGAGCGTGCATGGCAATCCGAAAGCCCGTCAGGCGTGGGCGGTCGAGCAGATGAGGCTTGCGGCAAAGGCCTCGGCCAACCTCGGCCTCACAGCCCACGTCACCTTCTCCGGCGCCCTTGCCTGGCCCTATCTCTACCCCTTCCCGCAGCGGCCGGCCGGCCTCATCGAAGCCGCCTTCGACGAACTCGCCGTGCGCTGGAAGCCGATCCTCGATGCGTTCGACGAGGCCGGCGTCGACGTCTGTTACGAGATCCATCCGAGCGAGGATCTGCACGACGGCGTGACCTACGAGATGTTCCTCGAGCGCGTCGGCAATCACCCGCGTGCCTGCCTGCTCTATGATCCGAGCCACTTCGTGCTGCAACAGCTCGACTATCTTGCCTATATTGACATCTATCACGAGCGTATCCGGATGTTTCACGTCAAGGATGCCGAGTTCAACCCATCCGGCCGCCAGGGCGTCTACGGCGGCTATCAGTCCTGGGTAGATCGTGCCGGCCGCTTCCGGTCGCTCGGCGACGGCCAGGTTGACTTCTCGGCCATCTTCTCCAAGCTCGCTCAATATGGCTTTGATGGCTGGGCGGTGCTGGAGTGGGAATGCTGCCTCAAGCATCCCGAACAGGGCGCCGCCGAAGGCGCCACGTTCATCGCGGACCACATCATTCGCGTCACCGAGAAAGCCTTCGACGACTTCGCCGGGTCCGGTACCGATCTGGCGGCCAACAAGGCGATCCTCGGCATCGCTTGAAGGAGGTAGCCATGACAATCGAAGCATCCAGCACCACCACGGTCAGCCGGCGGCTGCGGCTCGGCATGGTCGGCGGTGGCCGCGGCGCGTTCATCGGCGCCGTCCACCGCATCGCGGCGCGGCTCGACGACCGCTACGAACTGGTGGCAGGCGCCCTATCGTCCGACCCTGAACGGGCACGGGCCAGCGCCGCCGACCTCCACATCGCACCCGACCGGGCCTACGCCGACTTCGAGGCGATGGCGAAAGCCGAAGCGGCGCGCCCCGACGGCATCGACGTCGTGGCGATCGTCACACCCAACCACCTGCATGCCCCCATCGCCACGGCCTTTCTCAAGGCCGGAATTCACGTCATCTGCGACAAGCCGATGACGCGGACCGTTGCCGAAGCCGAGGCGCTGGCGGCACTGGTCGCGGAGACCGGGCTGATCTTTGCGCTCACCCACACCTACACCGGCTATCCGATGGTCAGGCAGGCGCGATCCATGGTGGCGGCTGGCGAACTCGGGCCGATCCGGCTGGTCCAGGTCGAGTATCCGCAGGACTGGCTGACCGTCGCCGCCGAGACCATGGGCTCCAAGCAAGCCGAATGGCGGACTGATCCAAACCGGGCCGGCGCGGCCGGAGGTGTCGGCGACATCGGCAGCCACGCCATGCAGCTTGCCGAATATGTCTCCGGCCTCGAATGCGAGGCGCTGGCGGCCGATCTCACCACATTCGTGCCGGGCCGGCACCTTGACGACAATGCCGGCATGCTGCTGCGCTTTGCCGGCGGCGCGCGCGGCATGCTGTGGTGCAGCCAGGTGGCGCCGGGCAACGCCAATGCGCTCCGCCTCAGGGTCTACGGCGAGCGGGCTGGCGTCGAGTGGAGCCAGGAGAGCCCCAACGAGCTCGCTTTCTCGCCGTTCGGCGAACCGACGCGGACGATCATCCGCTCGGGTCCGGGTGCCAACGCCGTTGCCAGCCACGCAAGTCGCATTCCAGGCGGACATCCGGAGGGCTATCTCGAGGCCTTTGCCCAGATATACACCGACACGGCCGAACTCATCATGGCCCGCATCGAGAATCGCAGCGCCGATCCGGCCGCGATGGCGGTTCCGACGGTCCGCGACGGTGTGCGAGGCGTCCGCTTCATCACCGCGGCCGTCGCCTCCGGTCGCGCCAACGCCGTCTGGACAAAGCTCGCCGACGTCTGAGCCGGCACGCGGGCAGCCGGTCTTCCCCCCGGATGTCCGCTGCCGTACGGCTTCGGTGACAGCCGCCGCGTCGTCAACCTCCCAAGGTGGCGCGGCGGCTTTCTGGCATTTGAACGCCTTGCAGTCTGCAAAACAGTTATCGGAGCTCCCGGGTCGCGGCCAGACGCGATAGTGCCAGCCGCGGACAGAGCCGGAGGGGGCATATCCGCCAAGCCAATCAAAGGTTGCTCGACCCTTATTCCATGTGTCGGACGGCATCGGCCAATTGGCCCCAGGCAGTCACGATTGGCCGCCGACGCTCCGCGGATGGCACCACGAGCCTATCCTCAATCCATATTTCGGATTGTTCGCCTATAGTGAACTGTTATTTCACTCTTTTCTGTCATGATGGCTGATACTGACCGGCTTGGACCGGCCCCTCGCACCCAGCCTCCCATCTGGTGGAGGGTCACCGAGAAAGCCCAAGTCGCCAAAGGCGAGCCACGGGAAGTACGTTGTGTTGCGTCATCAACTCTGGAGTGCCGCCGGAGGAAATCAGACCGCGCTGACTGAAGGTCGCGGCGTGTCCGGCGAGGCCGATGGGACAATGCGCGCGTTGATCATCGACGACAGCAAATCGGTACTGTTGTGGATGGGGGCCGCCCTGACCGAAGTGCCGAACCTCATGCTTGACCTCTGCGACACCCCCGAAGACGCCTTGGCGCTCGCTGCGGCGCGGCAATATGATCTTGTGGTGGTCGACTATCTGATGCCCAATCTGACGGGCATCGAGGTGACCGAGGCTTTGCGCCTGCGCCCCGACTATCACGCCATTCCCATCGTGATGATCACCGCTGAGCAGGATAGCGAAATCAGACTCAAGGCGATTTCTGCCGGCGTCAACGACTTCCTCAACAAGCCCTTTGACCCGATCGAGTTGCGGGCGCGCGTCACCAACCTGATATCGCTTCGTCGCACCCAGGTCGAGCTCGCCGCTCAAGCTCACCGCCTCGAGGAAGCGGTGAACCAAGCGACCGCCGAGTTGGCATCGCGCGAAGAGGAAATGATCTGGCGCCTGGCCCGGGCCATCGAAATGCGCGACGGCGGCACCGGCGCTCATGTGTCGCGCGTGGCGGCGATCAGCCAGCGGATCGCCGAGGGTCTGTCGCTCGCCCCGCATGTCTGCCGGATGATCTATCTCGCAGCTCCACTGCACGACATCGGCAAGATCGGCATTCGTGACGCCGTACTCAACAAGCCGGGCCGGCTTACCGCCCAGGAAATGGCCGAAATCCGCGAGCACGTGAATTATGGGACCCGGCTGCTCGAAAGCGGCACCTCTGACCTCATCCGCGTGGCGGCGGCCATTGTCGGTGGCCATCACGAGAAATGGGATGGCAGCGGCTACCCACTCGGCCTCTCGGGGAAAGCCATCCCGATCGAGGCGCGCATCACCGCCATCGCCGATGTTTTCGACGCGCTGAGCTCGGTTCGCCCCTACAAGGCGGCATGGCCGCTGAAGCGTGCATATGACGAGATCGTCCGCTGCTCGGGCGGACACTTCGATCCGGACTGTGTCAGCGTGTTCTGTGACAAATGGCCGGATATCGAGGAGATCGCCCGCACCCTCCGCGACGAGGAGGAACCGGCTGCCTGGTCGCCGCAGGGCGCCGCCCCGGCCATCGGAATCTAGTGGATCGTGGTCATGGCGGCGGCGTCATTCCGGACGAATTCGCACCCCGCCTCCGTTGAAGCTGAAGTGACGCGCTCGCAATTGCACCGATCGGTTCTGAGGGTCGAAACGGCACCGGGGCAGAGACGCACAGCCGCCGCTGCGATCGACGACATCCCTTCGGGGCACTCTCTTCTGACGTCCTCGGGTACCCGCCGGCCATATCAAGGAAGAGATCGCCCAACTACATCAGCGACCGGCGACAAGACCTGATCTTCACAGTCGATTGGAAGCAATTCGCCTCGGTAACTCGAACTATTTTCCCATCCGGAGCAGTACCTACGCAACTCTTTATACAGGCCGGAGACGCGAGGACCAACCGCCGACGAGACAACCCAAACGAGTCTCGATCATTGCAACCATAGCGACGCCATGCCGGACTTTGCTAGATTTCCGCCGTTCATGACAATTTTCGTACTCGTAGAACGAGTCCTCTTACTCTTGAGTATTAAGGTGCCGCTCCGGCCATTGGTGAATCAATTTCGCACCTTCTGATTCAACCCCATAATGTAAAAATGCAATTTATGGAAATTTAGCAATTGGCTTCCATATCTTTCACACCAGCAGGAGCCGCTTACATGGAGAATTCGACCATTGTTCGGATGCAGGGAAACCTATGCGTCTCAGATATCCGCTCGTCTTATTCTTCTCTAGTTGATGCGATTGAAGGATTCCCGAGTACTCTCCTGGCCATCCCGACAGACGCGGAAGTTGACGTCAGCTTCCTCCAGATCATCGAAGCCGCAAGACTGAGGGCTGCCGAACAGGGCAAGTCCCTGTCTCTCCTAGAACCGGCCAGCGGCGAGCTTCGGCGCGCGCTGGACCGAAGCGGCCTCATGACGGCTGCAACAGCCGTCGATCGTTCCTTCTGGCTCCACGAGGAGACCGTCCAGTGACTGCGAGTATTCTGACCGTCGACGATTCGATGTCGGTGCGCATGACGACGCGCATTGCCCTCACCGGCGCCGGCTACAAAGTGACAGAGGCAGTTGATGGTCTCGATGGCCTCAACAAGGCCCGAGCGACCCGCTTCGATGTCGTCATCACCGATCTCAACATGCCGAACATGGATGGCCTCAGGATGATCGAGGAATTTCGCCGTCTGCCCAACCAGATCGGCGTGCCCATTCTGTTTCTCACCACCGAATCCGATGCTGCCCTCAAGGGGCGCGCCAAGGCGGCCGGTGCTACCGGCTGGCTGGTTAAACCATTCGAGCCGGACCAACTGGTTCGTCTTGTCCAAAAGGTGCTCGCCAAATGAGCAATCCGGACCCCGTGGACATCTTCCGCATCGAAGCGGCCGAACTGCTCGAGCAGATGGAGCAGGGTCTGCTCGACCTTGAGCACCGCCTCGACGACCGCACGCTGGTCGACGCCGTCTTCCGCGCCCTCCATACCCTCAAAGGGTCGGGTGCCATGTTCGGCTTCGATCGGCTGGCCGCCTTCACTCACCATTGCGAGACCGCCTTCGACCGTGTCCGAAAGGGGCTGGCCGAAGCGACACCCGAGCTGGTCTCGGCGGTGCTCGACGCCCGCGACCATATGCGTGCCCTGGTCGAAGACCCGAGCGGCGACCACGCCGACGAGGAACGCTACCTCCTGGAGCGCCTGCAAGCAGCCGTCTCCGGGGCGGCGCCGCTACCCGTCGCATCCCCCGCAGATGGACCCGTCGCGGCGGCGGTGCCGGCTTCGCCGACCACGTGGTGCATCAGGTTCAGCCTGCCGGAAAACACTCTCGTCAACGGCACGAACCCGCTGTCCTTCCTCGACGAGTTGAGGGCAATGGGCGAGTGCCGCGTCGTGGCCGACAGATCGGCGCTGCCGCCGCTGGAGAAGCTCGATCCGACAGCGCTCTACCTCGCTTGGGAGGTGACGCTGACCACCGACCGCAGCCGTGCCGACATCGAGGACGTGTTCCTGTTCGTCATGGACGACATGACTCTGACTATCGAAGCGCAGGCCGACAGCGCCTCCACCCCCGAGCCTGGGCCATCGGCCACGATAAGTGCCGACGGTCCGCTTGCGATTGCCACCGAACCGTCGCCTGATCGCCCGGCACCGGAGGCGACGGCGCGTCCGGCCAACGACACCGCCGATCCGAGGTTGCGGCGGAAGGTGGAAAGCGTCCGGGTTCCTGCCGAACGGCTCGACGAACTGATGGACCGCGTCGGCGAACTGGTGATCGTCCAGTCTCGCCTGCAGCAGATCGCCGCGACCAGCAGCGACATGGGCCTTCGTACCGTCAGCGAGGAGATGGAACGCCTGTGCAGCGAGCTGCGCGTCACCATGATGGTGCTGCGCATGGTGCCGGTCGCCACGTTGTTCGACCGCTACCGTCGCCTGGTGCACGATCTTCAGCGCGACACAGGCAAGAAGATCGAGCTTTCGACCGATGGCGAAAGCACCGAGATGGACAAGACGGTGATCGAGCGCCTTGCCGATCCGCTGGTGCATCTGGTGCGGAATGCCGCCGACCATGGCCTCGAGCCGGCCGAAGCGCGCGCGGCTGCCGGCAAACCGGAAGCCGGCAGCATCCGCCTGTCGGCCCGCCAGACCGGCGGCGAGGTGATCATCTCGGTCACCGACGACGGTCGTGGCATCGACCGGGCCAGGGTGCGGACCAAGGCGGAGGCAGCCGGGCTAATCCAGCCGGGCACGACCATCGCCGACCAGGACCTGCTTCAGCTGATCTTCCAGCCCGGCTTCTCGACCGCCTCGTCGGTCACCAACTTGTCCGGCCGCGGTGTCGGCATGGATGTCGTCAAAAAGGCGATCGAGTCGCTGCACGGCTCGATCGACCTCACCAGCCGTCCGGGCGAGGGCTCGACCGTCTCGCTACGCATTCCGCTGACGCTGGCGATCATCGATGGCCTGCTCGTCAGGGTGGGCGAAGGTCATTACGTGATCCCGCTGCCCGCCGTCGAGGAGTGCATCGAGATCAGCCAGGAGGAGGACCTTCGCTCGCGCGGCCGAGCCTTCCTGTCGCTTCGCGACACACTGGTGCCCTTCATCCGCCTGCGCGAGCTGTTCGCCACCAGCACCAAGCCTGACCCCTACCAGAAGATGGTGGTGGTCTCGACCGGTGACGAGCACGTCGGCCTGATCGTCGACCAGATAATCGGCCACCATCAGACCGTCATCAAGTCGATGTCCAAACTGCACGAGGACGTGACCGCCTTCTCGGGTGCCACCATTCTCGGTGACGGCTCCGTCGCGCTCATCCTCGACGTGGCCAACCTGATATCGCTCGGCCAAGAGCAGGAGGCGCAATTGCGCGCAATCGCATGAACAAACCAGCCCTCAAGACCAAAGACGTTCAGGATGCCCCCATCGAAGAGATCGAGGCGCTGACCTTCGAGATCGGCGGCGAAACCTTCGCCCTCGAGGCGGCCATCGTGCGCGAGATCCTCGACCTCCTGCCGGAAACGATCGTTCCAGGCAGCCGGCCATTCGTCAACGCCGTCATCAACTTCCGCGGCAAAGTGATACCGCTCGCCGACATCCGCGTCGCCATGGGCATGCCGACCGTCGCCACAACCATCGACAGCCGCATCGTGGTGGTCGAAATGGACTTCGATGGCATGCCGACACTGGTCGGTCTCCGCACCGACAAGGTCAACGAAGTGACCGCGCTGTCGATGGTCGGCAGCGAACCACCACCGCGCGTCGGCCTCAGGTGGCCGCCGCAGTTCATCGAATGCCTGATTCATCGGGGAGGTACATTCATTATCTTCCCCGACCTCAAGGCCATCTTTGCTTCCACGGGAAGATCGAGCCAGCCGGACTGAGTCGAACGCCCGAACCCCAAAAGCTAAACCCACGTAGCCCGGACGGGGAACCGGACATATCGACGGAAAGTGCCAGTAAATGCGTATCACGATCAAACTAAAGCTTGCGCTGTCATTCGCCTTGGTCGTGGCGATGCTGGTCGGCTTGGCCACCTTGAGCATCGTCAACCTTGCCAAGCTCGACGAAACGCTAGACAATCTCGTGCACGGGCCAGTCGTTCGTCTGCAATACGCGCTGCAAGTCTCCGGCGCGCTTTCAGAATCGGTACGCCAGCAGAAGAACGCCCTGCTTGCGACCAGCGTCGAGGAAATGAACTCCTATTACAAGAAGTCCGACGCTTCCATTGCCATCATTCGCGATCTCGCCAACAAAGGCTTCGAAGCTGCAAGCGTGCAGAACAAGCCTCTTTGGGACGAAGTTCGCACCGCTGCAGAGGTATTCGCCAAGGATTCGGCCGAGTTGCCGGGGATTCAGACCTCCAGCGGCCAGCAAGCCGCCATCAGCCTGTCCAATGGGGAGATCCGAAAAGCCGCAAATACCGCAAACGAGGCAGCGCTCAAACTCGTGTCGCTTCAACAGGACGTCCTGGAAGGAGCTGCCGTCACCGCTAACAGCGACTACCAGTCGATCCGCACACTCGTGCTGGCCATTGCGGCCGCCGCCACGCTCGCCGCCACCATCGCCGCCGTTTGGATGTCGCTGTCGATCGGCCGCGGACTCAAGCGCGGCGTCGAGCTCGCCGAAGCCGTCGCCATCGGTGACCTCAACCACGAGGTGACCCACAAAACCAACGACGAGATCAAGGATCTGATCTCGGCCATGCAGAGGATGACCGGCAACCTGCGCGAGACCGCCGGCATGGCCGCCGAGATCTCAAACGGCAACCTCACCGTAACTCCGAAGCCGCTGTCCGACGCCGACATCCTCGGCAAGTCACTGCTCGAGATGGTGGAACGTCTGCGTTCTGTCGTCAGCGACGCGCTCGCCGCCTCTGACAACGTGTCGGCCGGCAGCCAGCAACTGTCGTCGGCCTCCGAGCAGATCGCCCAGGGCGCCACCGAGCAGGCCTCGTCGGCCGAAGAAGCCTCCTCGTCGATGGAGGAGATGGCCTCCAACATCAAGCAGAACGCCGACAACGCCGCCCAGACCGAAAAGATCGCTCGCCAGTCCGCCAAGGACGCCGAGGTCTCCGGTCAGGCCGTCACTCAGGCCGTTGCCGCCATGCAGACGATCGCCGCCAAGATCGGCATCGTCCAGGAGATCGCCCGCCAGACCGACCTCCTGGCCCTCAATGCCGCCGTCGAGGCAGCTCGGGCCGGCGAGCATGGTCGCGGCTTTGCCGTCGTCGCCTCGGAAGTCAGGAAACTCGCCGAGCGCTCGCAGGCCGCCGCCACCGAGATCTCGCAGATGTCGGTCGACACGGTCGCTTCCGCCCAGC
>Ga0316613_10001184_pt1 | contig 18093 bp, 22 predicted proteins | sample OWC_soil_day10_C_2_FD_207647 | JGI IMG/M metagenome (GOLD analysis project Ga0316613, IMG submission 207647) | Wetland soil microbial communities from Old Woman Creek delta, Ohio, United States - OWC_soil_day10_CT_b | ecosystem: Environmental > Terrestrial > Soil > Wetlands | place: USA: Ohio...
ACGAAACTATGCCGAGTGATGGGAAGGTAGAAGGTTATCATGATTAAGCCCAAGCGCGGCGGCTGTCCTTTAGGGCAGGTCTGGAAGTTTATGGGTCCTTCCGGCGGGGTGGCCGCCTTGCGGGTCTTGCGAGCCCCGAAAAGTCTCTCTGAAAAATTGATTTTTTCTGGTTGACAACCTGACATATAAGTAGGTGCATAAAATCATGAATAAAAATACAAAAGTGTCCGCGAAGCCAGATAATCCTTTTGTTTTTAATACACAGCTTACATGTGAGTTTTTCGACATATCAAGGGAGGCTTTGTCAACTTGGGCTAAGAAAGGAGCGCCAAAAGAAACACGGGGATATTGGGATATTAAAAAACTCGTTGAATGGAAACATGGCAGTAATAATAATAGCAACGAGTTAAGCCGTCAAGCCCGCAAAGAGGAAGCAGATGTTAGGTACCGCGAAGCTAAAGCCGATGTCGAGGAAATAAAAAAGCTTGAAAAGGTAGGTCAATATGTATCCGTTGATGATGTTGAGAAGTCTTTGGCCGAGGTATTTACTAGAATAAAACAAGGGCTGTTGTCCATTGGGCATCGGATTGCAACCGAACTCAACGCCCAGTATCCAGAATTAGCCCTGGACGCGAAGAGGTTAGTTGATGAAGAAGTTGCGAAAGGACTTACTCAGCTTGCGAAAACCGGGGAGTATTCATCAGGACGCAAGCGTAGAGCAAACACTAAAACAAGCAATAAATAACGCCTTATTGTCATTTATGCCACCGGAAAAGTTAACCGTTTCCGAATGGGCAGATAAATACCGGCTTTTATCGTCGGAAGAAACGAGTAAACCGGGTCAGTGGGATACAAACTCCGTTCCGTATATGCGGTTTATAATGGACTGCTTCTGCAATGATGAAATTAAAGAAATTAACTGGTTGAAGTGTACGCAGATAGGCGGGACGGAAGGGCTGCTAAATATGGTCGGCTACGTGGTAGACCAGGACCCTGGCCGAATTGTTTATGTTCTTCCGGATGATGAGCTTTGCAAGGATTTTTCCGATCTTCGCTTACAGAAGATGTTGAAGAACTGTCCGACTCTTGCCGAAAAATTTGACGCAAACGATAGTAAAGATACGTTATTAAAATTTCGCGGCGGATTTTTACTTTTCGGATCAGCGCATTCGCCAGCGGCGTTGGCAAGCTGGTCGGCACGATATGTTTTACTTGATGAAATGGATAAGTATCCTAAATGGGCGGGCAGAGAGTCAAGCCCAATTAAGCTGGTTCAGGAACGTACAAAAAACTGGTGGAATAGCAAAGTTGTAAAAGTTTCTACTCCGACACTCAAAACGGGGGCTATTTACCAAGCATACGAAAAGTCAGATATTAAATACGAATATCGAATGCCTTGCCCGCATTGCGGACATGAGCAAATATTTGATTTTAAAAATATACGTTGGCCAAAGACGGAAGACGGCAGCTATGAGATAGCTGCCGTTTACTATTCCGCCTATTATGAATGTGAAGCTTGCCGTGGACGCATTGATGACCGGCATAAACCGTCGATGCTCCGAGCCGGCAAATGGGTAGCCAAGAACCCGTTTAAAGGTCGAGCTCGTTCCGTTGGTTTTCACATTAATTCCATATATTCTCCCTGGTTAACCTTTGGGCAAGTGGCGGCGGAGTTTTTAAATAGTAAGGATGATCCTGCCGATCTGATGAACTTTGTAAATAGCTGGCTCGGAGAGCCATGGGAAGATAAAGCGGCCACGTTGGACAGTGATATAGTTCTTTCAAAGAGAACAGACCTGCCGGAGTGCGTTGTTCCCGACTATACGCAGCTATTAACTGGCGGAGTTGACGTACAGGTTAACCGAATGTACTGGACCATTCGGGCCTGGGGGGCGAAAATGACCAGTCAGAATATTGCCCATGGGGTTGTTGAAACCTGGGCGGACTTAGAGAAGATTATGAATCGCCGTTGGCCGGACACAAATGGGGAAGGCCGCTGGCAAGTAAATCTGTGTGCCATTGACTCCGGGTATGACACTGAAACGGTATATGAATTTTGTCTAATGAATCAGGATTGGGCAGTGCCGGTAAAAGGAAGTTCCAACCAGATGTTGCAACGATACCGGAAAACCACAATTGACAACCCTGGCGCTAAATTTCATGGACAAACCTTATATATTGTCGATACGGACCAGTATAAAAATCTAATTGCAGCTAGGTTGAACAGACCACTGGGGACGGGTTGCTTCATGGTGCATTCCGAATGTGACAAAGATTATGCGGAGCAATTGACCTCTGAGCATAAAATACGGGATCGAAAAGGAAATAGGGAGGTTGAAACATGGAAACAAAAAACTTCGTCCGCAGCGAATCACTATTTAGATACCGAAGTTTATGCTGCTCTAGCGGGGGATCTTTTGCATGTTCGGTATTTGGATGATTTACAGCCAATCGCTACTACATCAAGTACTGTAAGAGAAATAGAAAAGGATGATTGGCTAAATGTTGAGGGGGATTGGTTAGAATGACACTCAAAGAGCAAGTAACTCAGATTAATACCGCAATTGAAAAAATTGAAAACGGCGCTCAAGAATATCGGATAGGAAACCGGACTGTTCGCCGGGGGGATTTGGCTACATTATATGCTGAGCGTCGGCGGCTACAACAGGAGATAGCTATGAATGAAACAAGCGGCGGTATGTATGCGGTTGCTTTTTATCGGTAGGAGGGGTGAATTTGGAAGATCGAGAACGAGCGCCGAGTGAAAAGCCAATTAGCCGACAGGCAAACCTACTAGATCGGGCTATAAGTTGGATAAGTCCTAAAACAGGATATATTCGCTTAGCTTGGCGCTATGCCATGCGTGGGGCGTATCATGCGGGTGAAGTGAACCGAGGTTCCGAAGGATGGGTGCCGGTTAATGCCAAGGCCGAGCAAATTAACCAGCCTCATCGAGATTTTATCCGGGCAAGAGGTAAAGATTTAGAAAGAAACAGCGATATTGTTGGTGCACCGATCGGAACATTGGAAAGAAATGTAGTGGCAACCGGCTTTCGAGTACAAGCCGATACTGGAAACGAAAAAATGAATGCCAAGATGGAGAATGTGTGGAACGATTGGCAAAAACCGAGAAATTGCGATATTACAGGAGCACAGGCATTTTGGGAAATTTGCAAGATGACTGTACGTCGAACCGCCGTTGATGGCGGTATTCTTTTTGTCAAAACGTATATAGGGAATGAACGTTTCCCCTTTCAACTACAGGCCAGAGAAGTGGATGACATTGATAGTTGCGGGATGCTTAGATTTGGGGCAAACGTAATCGTCAATGGAATTGAAGTGGATTCCTGGCAAAAGCCACAAGCCTACTATCTTAAAGAATATTCCCCGGACGGATGGTTTACGGGCAAAACAAAACGTGTTCCGGCGGAACAGGTCGTTGCATTATGGCGAAAAACACAACCATCGCAAATACGGGAAATTTCGCCATTGGCTCCGGCGATTACCCGCGCGAATGATACGGAAGAGTATCTCGATGCCGTTAGTATTAAAGAAAAAATACTGGCCAGTCTTAGCGCCTTTATAAAACGGATGGTGCCTAGCAGTGGGCCTGGCCGTGGATTAGGGGCAAGTGCTGGAAGTGCCGATTATGACCCGAAAACCGGATATAAGAAAAAACGACTTAGCCCAGGCATGATTATGGAGTTACAACCAGGCGATGATGTAAGTGCCGTAATTCCGACAGGACAAGCTGCGAATACAAAAGAGTTTGTTGCTTTACATCAAAGACTTATTGGAGCTGGGCAAGGGCTTAGTTATGAAGCTACCAGCCGGGATATGAGCCAGGTAAATTATTCTAGCGCCCGGCAGGGGCTACTAGAAGACCAAAGGACGTATGAAGATTGGCAGCAATGGCTCATTGATCATTTTTTAAGCGAAGTTTACACCGAGGTTATTATTAGCGCCGTGTTATCTGGTGAGTTGGACATTCCAGACTTTTGGAAAAATAAAGCGAAGTATTTAAAACACCGCTGGATTGCGCCGGGATGGAGTTGGATTGATCCGGTAAAAGAGATTACCGCAAACCAAAAAGCCATTGATTCCGGACAGGATAACCTGGCCAATGTTTGTGCCCGAACTGGCTACGATTGGAGGGAAATCTTAGAGCAGCGGGCCAAAGAAAAAGCGTTTATAAAAGAAATGGAAGAAAAGTATGGCGTTGTTATGACGGAAGGGGGAAACACAGTTGGCAAAGCGACAAACACGGCAGCCGCCGATAGCCAAAACACAGCGAAGGGAAGCAGCAGTAATCAATGATGCATCCATTAATGAGGATAACCGGACTGTTACCTTATCCTTTGCTTCTGAGCAGGCGGTGAACCGTTGGTATGGGGCGGAAGTACTGCAGACAGATACTTCTGCTGTAAATTTATCCCGTTTTGAGTCTGGACTAGGAGTACTTTTATTCAATCATAACCGTGATGCCGTAATTGGTAGTATTAATCGGTCCTGGGTGGATGAATGTCAAAATAAAGCCTATGCCGAGGTGCAATTTGACACTGATGAGGACGCGGAACGCATTTGGCAAAAAGTTAAGTCAAAAACTCTCCGCGGTGTTAGTGTCGGCTATGCGGTAGATAATTGGGAAGAGGTTGCAGCCGGGAAAACGGCTTCAAATGGCCGAGTAGTAGGACCGGCTTATGTGGCACTTCGATGGACGCCCCTAGAAATAAGTATTGTTTCTGTGCCTGCAGACGATAGTGTAGGCGTAGGACGCCAGGTTGAAGATGAAACAGAAAGTGAGGAAGAAACGATGGAGGAACAAAGAGGAATGGAAGAAAGAGAAAATACAAGGGGAACGGCACCGGCTACACCGCCTCCGGCTGTAACTGTTAATCTGGAAGCGGAAAGCCAGGCGCGGGAGGCAGAGCGCAAACGCTGTTCGGATATTATGACTTTATGCCGGGAATTTAGTATTGACCCCAGTCCATTTATTGATGAGGGCCGTTCTTTGGCTGATGTTCAAACCGAAGTTCTCCGGCAAATGAAGGAGAGAAATAAACCAACCGAAACAGCAAGGACCAGCGTTGGCGAAGAAGATGGAGTAAAATTCAGCCGGGCAGCTTCTGACGCGATTTTGCTTAGAGGTGGCGTAAAAATAGAAAAACCGGCTGATGGTGCGAGCGAAATGCGGTCTATGCGGCTCAGGGATATGATGATTGAGTGTTTGGAACGTGGTGGTAATACAAAAGCCAGGTATTTGGGAGACCAAGACTTAATACGTGAAGCTTTAACGGGAGAGGGTGCTTTTGCTGGTATTCTTTCCAATGCTGCGAATAAATCGCTAAGTGATGGATACGCTGCTGCCGAAACTACCTTTGAGCAATGGACAGGTAAAGGTAGCAACCCGGATTTTAAAGAGGCAACCCATTATAGGTTGTCCGAGGGTGGCGACTTAGAGCAGATGACGGAGTCTGGTGAATTTAAAAATGACGAAGCCAGCGAAGAAAGTGCTACTAAGTCAGTATTAACGTTTGGTCGGGCCTGGAGTTTGAGCCGTAAAGCTATTGTTAACGATGATCTGAGTGCCTTGACCAGGCTTCCGGCACGGTATGCAGCGGCTGCTCGGCGAGGAATTAATAAACTTGTATATAGCAAGCTGGCTGAATCAACCAAAATATTTACCAGTGTGCATGGTAATTTAGCATCGGCAGGGGCAGCCCCTTCGGTGGCAACCTTGGGAGAAGCTCGCGCGGCTATGCGTAAACAGACCAATATTCGTGGTAAAGAAACTCTCAATATTAGTCCTAAATTTATTATTTTGCCAGCGGCTATTGAAACAGTAACGGAGCAACTTTTGGTTAGCATTACCGACCCAGCCAGTTCCAACGCGAATGTCCGTAATCCGTTTACCGGAAAACTGACAATGATTTGTGATGCTGAACTGGACCAATATAGTACAACGGCCTGGTATTTGGCAGCTCAGGCGGGGTTAGTTGATACACTTGAAGTTACTTATCTAAATGGACAAGAATCGCCGGTTATTGAGTCACAAGTTGCCTTTGACGTTTTAGGGATGAAGTGGCGTATCTACATTGATTATGGGGTTACAGTGCTGGATTATCGTGGCTTGTATAAAAATGCCGGGGCTTAAAAGAACTTGTAATAGAGGAGGAATGAATGATGACAACAGGGAGTTTAGCCTTTCAACGTGGGGAAATTCTTAATTATCCCGCTTCTGCCGATATTCAATATGGGGCTGTTGTAGCTTTATCTACGAGAATCGGAATTGCGAGGGAAGAAATCGCAAGCGGTGATACTGGATCGGTTGCTGTAACTGGTGTTTGGGAACTTCCAGCAGTTAGCGGGACAGCTTTTACTGTTGGTGAGGCCCTATACTGGGATGCAACGAATAGTTGTTTGACTACAACGTCGGACAGTAATACACCAGCAGGATGGTGCTTTGAAGCAAAAGAGTCGGCCACTACGACGGCGATTGTGAAAATAGGGTGAGAAAATGACGCTGAAAGAACAAATGGCAGCGGATATTGACGACGTTTTTTTAAATACGGATGATATGGCTGAAACCCATAGCATTGATGGGGTAGATATTGTTTGTATTTTAGAAAATGACAAGTCTAGTAAAAATTCCTTAGACGGCGTATATGTAATACGCCGTCAATTATTTGTGAAAGAATCTGATTTAGGCTATAAGCCAGAGCCTGAACAAAAAATGAAGATTGATGACACCTATTTTTATGTAGTGGATTGCATTGATGATGGGTTGTTGGAAGTAACATTGGAGCAACGTCAATCATGATAGAATTTAGTGATTCGGCTGTACAAAAAGCGGAAACATTGCTAGGCGGAATAAAGGATGCGTTGCCTAAAGTGCAAACCAGGGCAATAAATCGAAGTTTGCAAACGGCAAGGGCAGAAGCTGTTCGGGCCGTTCGCGCTGAGTACGCAGTTAGCGCCGAGGCTGTAAGAAAAACCATAGAAATAAAAAATGCCAGCTTTTCAAATCCGACCGGCACTATACTTTCAACCGGCAGCCCTATCGATCTTGCCAAGTTTGATATTAGTCCAAGCCGCCCCAATCCTAAAGCTAAAAATCCGGTTCTGGCAAGGGTTAAATTGGGTGGTGCCCGTAAACCTATAAAAAATGCTTTTCTAGCTAGGCTTTCAAATGGACACTTGGGGATTTTTATTCGGGCGGATAAGGGCCGTTTTCCAATTAAGCAATTGTATGGGCCATCAGTTCCGCAGATGATTGGGTCTGAGAATGTCAGTAAGAAGATTGAGGACAAAGCTGCGGAAACTTTGGGAAAACGGCTAGAACATGAAATCGACCGGATACTGGAGGGACATTCATGAATGTTTCGATTATGTTGGAGGAACTGGTTAAGCATATTCAAACAGCCACGAAACAAATGCAGCTAGTGACACCGAAAGGCACTGAACGCGTGCCTCAAGTTGTAAACGGTTATTTACCGCCGAAAGATCCAAAAGATACGGACGGGGTAGAAGATTTTCCGTATGTCATCATTCGGTATTTAAGCGATAACACAGATGATGATGGCGCTACTGCTCAAGTGAAAGTATATTGTGGCGTATATTCGGATGATGATCAGAAGGGCTGGCAAGATCTTATGAATCTCATGAATGCCATTAGAACTCACCTGTTGAGACAGCGGGCTTTCGGAAAGTGTTTTTCGGTAGAATTGCCAGTAAAACGTGAAATCCCGGAAGAACAGGGAGCGCCATATTGGGGAGGTTGGTTTACCCTAGAAATAGCAATTCCAACAATTTTAGAGGAGGATGATTATGTCAAACGATTCTTTGCAAAATGATGAAACGGCAGCGGTGGAATCGACGTCAGCAGCTAGTGTGGAAACTACTTCGGCGGCAACCGCAACGGCATCTACTAGTGATGCTTCTACAGCTTCCGCCGAGACTACTGCCACAGCTAAACAACTTATTTATGTTGGACCGAATATATCTAGCGAACGGCTAAACCGGTTCGCTGTGTTTAGAAATGGTTTACCGCAGCATATGGATGATACATTTACGGCGTGCTCGGCGGTTAAAAAGCTTTTTGTTGCCATAGATAAACTATCCGATGTCTTAGAGAAAATTAATAAAACAGGTACGGCCTATAATACTTGGTACAATCAGGTGCAAGCGTATCTTAAAAAGGGGTGAAATAGTTGAGTTATAAACATGGTGTATATATCAGTGAAGTTGATACATCCGTAAGTGCTCCTGTCGAGGTGGCGGCTGGGTTGCCGGTATTTGTTGGCCGAGCGCCGATCAATCTAGCTGATGATCCGACAGCCTATGTCAATAAGCCGTTTTATGCTGAAACTTATAGTGAAGCGGTAGCGGCCTTGGGCTATTCGGACGACTTTGAGAACTACGAACTTTGTGAAGCCATTTATGTAATGTTTAAATTATATGGTGTTGGGCCGGTGGTATTCATTAATGTGATGGACCCGACTGAGCATATTGCCTCTGTCTCAGGAAATACTGTAACCCTGGTTGATGCTGAAGCGACAATTGACCAAACAGGAATCTTACTTAGCTCACTGGTTGTTAAACTTACTTCGGATGGAGATGCCCTAACGGCTGATACTGATTATACTGCAGCTTTCGATGACGACGGAAAAGTGTTAATCACGTCTGTTGATGGCGGGGCTATTGATACGGCCGGCGCAACTAGTTTAGTTGTATCATATAACCATCTTGATCCATCGTTGGTTACCTCAACAGATATTATTGGTGGCACAGATTCATCAACCGGGGCGGCGACCGGCATGGAACTTATTGATCAGATTTTCCCGCTATACGGGGAAGTGCCGGGTTTGTTATTATCACCTGGATGGAGTGAGAAGTCTGCTATTGCGGCGGTAATGAAAACTAAGGTACAAAATATTAATTCATTGTTTACAGCGATGGCCATATGCGATATTGATTCCACAAGCGATGGAGCGGATTTATATACCGAAGTATATTCTTGGAAGACGACTAAAAATTATACCAGCCAGTATCAAATAAACTGTTGGCCAAAAGTTGCATTAGATAGTGTCGTATATCGGCTAAGCACTCATTTGGCTGGGCTTATTTGCTATACCGACTCGGAAAATGATGATATTCCATATGTCAGTCCATCGAATAAAACTTTGCAAATTGACAGTGTGGTTACTGCCGATGGCACCGAGGTTAACTTAGGCCCGGATCAAGCGGCCTATGTAAATGGGAAAGGTATTGTTACAGCGGTAAATATTATGGATGGCTGGAGAGCATGGGGTAATAATACTGGGATTTATCCATCGTCGACCGACCCCAAAGACCGCTGGATTCCGGTTCGACGCATGTTTAACTGGATCGGAAATTCAATCATAACAACGTATTGGGAAAAGGTTGACGATCCGATTAATAAGCGGCTCATTAAAACCGTTGTTGACAGTATGAACATATGGCTAAACAGCTTGACGGCCAAAGGTGCTTTACTTGGCGGTGAAGTTAAGTTTAACGAAGATGAAAATGCAACAACAGATTTATTAAATGGTGTTTTATCCTTCCATGTCTACATTACGCCGCCAATTCCGGCTGAGGACATGGAATTTATTTTGGAATTTGACACCAGTAATTTAGAAAGTTTGTTTGATGAGTAATGAGGAGGTGTAGACCATGAGCAGTGTAAACTCCATTCCGGAGCGCTTGGTTGACTTTAGGGTGTATTCAAACGGTAGTACTTTGCTTGGAGTTGCTGATGTTGAACTGCCAAAGGTTCAATTCCAGACAGCGCAGTTGAAAGGGGCTGGGATTCTAGGAGAACTTGAAACGCCAACGGTGGGGATGACAAAGTCGTTAAAAACAAAGATAACATTTAGGACAACCACCTCCGCAATGGTCAGCTTACTTGATTGTGCCGGTCATAGTTTGGAATTTCGTGGAGTTGTGCAGAAATGTGATGCATCGGGAAATCGTGGCTATGAAAGTTGTCGAGTTGTTGTCCGAGGTTTCCCGTCCGAAGGAGAACTCGGCAAAATGGATAAAGGAGCGTCAGGAAATAGCTCAATCGAATTGGAATGTGCGTATTTAAAGTATGTAATTAGTGATAGTACTGTTTTGGAAATTGATAAGCTTAACTACATATTTAAAGTAGGCGGAACAGACCTTTTATCTACAATAAAAACAGCTTTAGGCATAGTATAAGGAGGAAATTATGGATATTGTAAAATTAAGCAAGCCGATACAAAAAGACAATCAAGAATATACAATGTTAACTTTTGACTTTGATAAGCTAAACGGTCGACAGATTATTGCAGCGGAAACGGAAGCCCGCTTGTTAGGAGATAAAAGCGCTGACCTTCAGTTTTCAAAAAATTTTCAAGCGGTGTTAGCGGCAAAGGCTGCCCAAGAATCGCTAATTGTTGATGATATATTAGATCTATCGGCTCCAGACTTTTTAATGGTTACTAATACGGTATCCAATTTTTTATTTGGTTGGGTCTTGGAAAATCTCCAGGGAAAACAATCCGGCAAACAGCAATAAAATTGTGCACATATGCACCAGCTCCTTATTGGTTAAAAATGCCGTTGGGGGAGTTGAGCTTATGGGTGGCAGATGCAATAGCGCTGGCGGAAGAAGAAAGGAAGCGAGAAAATGGCGAATAGAAAAACTTTTGAAGTTGCATTCGAAATCGCCGGGAAGTTAGGGGCGACATTTCAAAGTACCTTTTCTTCCGTGTCGGCTCAGATGCAACGCCTTGGCGCACAATCTAATGCGTTAAGAAGTAATCTCAAGACCCTGGATAGTGCCTATAAACAAGGAAGTATATCGCTTGAAAGTTATAAAAATGCCCAGGCTAAGCTAAAAACGCAACTCGAAGAAACCCGATCAGCCCAGTCTAAACTCGCCGCCGCTCAATCGCAGCAAAATGAAACCAGCAAGCGGGCGGGAGAAATTAGAGGGAAGATGTTTGATACGGCAGCCATGGCAGCGCCCTTAGTGGCAGCGACTAAGGCTGCCATTGATTTTGAAACCGCGATGGGCGGGGTGGCAAAGCAAGTACAAGGGGCGCGCGACGATAATGGTGAATTGACTCAAACCTATTACGATATGCAAACCAATATCATGCAATTAAGCCGGGAACTTCGGATGATGCCGAATACGGTGGCGGATACCACGGCAGCGGCAGCTCGGATGGGTGTACAAGGAACTGATGCTTTAAATGAGTTTGTGAAAATGTCAGTACAAATGGGTGTAGCCTTTGAAGGTAGTGGAGACCAGATAGCAGAACAAATGGCCAAGATTGCTAATATTCGTGGTATTAAGCTTGATACTACAGAAGGCCGGGCGCAAATTAAAGATTTGGCTGATACGGTTAATTATCTTGACGATCAAACCACGGCCAAGGGGCCGGAAATTATTGAGGTGCTACAGCGGATCAGCGGCACTGCTGCACAGTCTACATTCTCCAATAATGAACTCGCAGCCCTCGCTACGACGATGCTGGATTTAGGAAAAGGGCCGGAAGTTGCAGCCACCGGGATTAATGCTCTTATGAACCGGATGGCCACGGCTCCATCTCAAGCAAAATCCTTTCAAGAGGCATTGGCTTCGCTTAACATGAGTGCAAAGGACTTGCAAAGCGCCTATATGTCGGATTCCAAAGGCACTTTGTTTAGTCTGTTAGATAAAATTAAGGGCATGGATAACGCGCAGCAGGCCGAAGTATTAACAGGCTTATTTGGGGCTGAATATCAGGATGATGTGTCGGCGCTTGCAGCCGGGTTGGATAAATTGCGGGGAAACTTTGATTTACTCAATGAATCGGCGCGACAAGGTAGTATGGAAAAAGAGTTCCAGGCGAAATTGAAATTGACAGCTTCCTCGATCGACGCAGTAAAACAGTCGGCGGCGGAAGCGGGTATTTCGCTTGGACAAGTTTTTTTACCCAGCATTGCGAGTGTCGCCGGAGCCTTTGCGTCCGGAGCGCGAGCGTTAGCATCATTTTCACAAGCGCACCCTGCATTGACGCAAGGAATAATATTGGCCACGGCGGGACTTGTCGGTTTCCGGTTAGCTTGGTTGACGACGTCCTTTGTTATGAACCAATATAAAGATACGGTTTCAGGAGTTAGGCTGCTTTTAGCAAGTCAAAACGCACAGTTGGTAATAAGCCGAACCACAACGCTGTTATCTGTTGGGGCGACGCAAGCGGCAACTGCCGCTCAGTGGTTGTGGAATGCAGCAATGACGGCCAATCCTATCGGATTGCTGATCATTGGGATAGCGGCTTTGGTTGCGGCTGGATATGTCTTGTACCAGAATTGGGATACCATTGGGTCGTTTTTATCCACTGTATGGAATAATCCATCAGCGGCGATTGACCAGTTTTGTAGTTATATTAGGGTACAGTTTGAGAGTGCCTTAAATTGGCTGTCTGAAAAATGGGAATGGGTTAAAGGTATCTTTAGTAACCCTATCCAAGCAAACGTGCAGGCCAGCGCCACAGCGGGTGGGACAAATCAAATCTACGCCAATGCTACCGGAGGTATTTATGGCAAGGGCGCGTTTTTAACGACGTTTGCTGAAGATAGCGACGAAGCGGCTATTCCGTTGGATGGTTCGCCAAGAGCCGTGTCTTTGTGGCAAAAAGCAGGCGACATGCTGGGGGTGAGTAGGGGCGGAGGTACAAATATGCAGGTTACCTTTGCCCCGGTCATTCATGGAGCTGGGCCGGAAATCATGCCAGAATTACAGCGTCAGCAAGACAGTTTTATGGATCAGTTAAAAGAGGCCGTTTATCAACAGGGGAGGTTAGAGCTTGGCTAGTACCTATAAAACAAAAGCCGGGGATACGTGGGACTTGATCGCTTATAAAGAGTATGGCGACGAATATAAAATGCAGGACCTTATTGAAGCGAATCCGGACTATGTGACAACTGTAATATTTAGTGCTGGTGTGGAATTGACAATACCGGATGAGTCTTCTACGACATCCACGAATCTGCCGCCCTGGAAGGTTAGCAGTTCATGACCGCGACTTCATTAGCTCGCCAATCAACCCTTGAAGTAACGTATGAGAGTACAAATATTACCGAATCGTTACGGCCTTATTTAAAAAGCTGGTCCTTTACCGATAATTTAAGCGACTACTCCGATGAATTACAGTTAACCTTGGCTGATAAGACCCAGCTATGGATTGATGACTGGTTTCCTGATAAAGGAGCTAAAGTTGATGCGAACATAAAACAAAGTAATTGGTGGAATGAGAATGTTGACGAAGAGTTGCCTTTAGGTGAGTTTGAAATTGATGAAATTGACGTAAGTTATCCGCCGTCGGAAGTGACCATAAAAGCGCTGACGGTTCCTCAGTCATGCGCGTTAAAAGGGGAAAATAAGAATCGCAGCTGGGAGAAAACAAAGCTATCGGTGATTGCTAATGATATAGCATCGGATGCAGGGCTTACGCTTTACTATGACGTATCTGACGACCCGGAGTATGACAACATGGAACAGATAGAGCAAAGCGATTTAAGCCTTTTAATGAAACTATGCAAAGATGCCGGACTGGCCATAAAAGTATCCGACGGAAAATTGGTTATTTTTGATGAAGCCGCTTATGAACAGGCTGATGCCGTTATGACCATTGACCGTGAAACGTATCAAATAAAGAAATATCAGGGCCGATCTACGCTTAATGATACTTATAATGCTTGCAGGATTAAATACCGTAGCCCCAAAGGTAAAAAGAATTATGATTATACCTTTACTCCATCGGATCCTCCAGATACGGAAAGGGTATTAGTTTTACGTGAACAATTTGACGATTTATCAGAAGCGGAAAGAAAAGCAAAAAAGGCTTTAAGGGAAAAGAACAGCCAGGCTTGGCAGTTTAGTATAACAATCCTAGCGGACCTCGCGATCTTTGCCAGTATGGTTGTAATATTAAAAAACTTTGGCAAGTTTGATGGTAACTGGTTAGTAATCAAGGCTACACACAGTCAAAGTAGCAGCGGCCATGAGGTTAGCATGGAATTGCGCCGCTGCTTGGTGGGGTATTGATATGGACAATGAAATAAAAAATTTATTTCGTGTAGGGACGGTTTCAAGTATTGATGGAGAAAACCAATTAGTTAAAGTTGCGTTTGATGATTTAGATGATACAGTGTCAGCGTGGCTGCAGGTTGCTGCTTTTGGTGCTTATAGTGATGATTGCTATTGGATTCCGGACCCTGGTGAACAGGTTATGTGTATGTTTATGCCGACTGGCCACTCCGAAGGGTATGTATTATTTAGCGTTAGGAGTGATGATAATGCTCCTACTAATGGTGCCCAGGGAAGGCGGTATATAAACTTCGGTGACGGAACGGTCTTGCAATATGACCGTTCCAGCAGCGAATTAACAGTAAACTGTGTGGGCGCGGTCAATATAACTGGGGCCAGCGGCATTACCGTCAACGGCGATGTTACTATTAAGGGCAATCTTACGGCCACCGGTGATGTTACAGCGGGCGGCATATCGCTAGAATCGCATACCCATAGTGGAGTTGAATCTGGCGGAAGCTCTACCGGAAAGCCGCAGTAAGGAGGCGGTAAAATGTCTATAGGAGTATTAAGCGGTAAGGTTAGTGGGAAAACGGTCGAGGTTGTTTTCCAGTCTTATTACAAATCATCCAGTAATGAAAATACATATAGTTTGGCCAATGGTTTAGTTAACGTTTCCCAAAGTTCTAGTGGCGGGTTATCTGTGAGTGTAGCCGGAATTAGCTTGACCGGCTCCAAAAGCAGCACAAGTGTTAAAGTTATGACGTTTGACGATCTGCAGCGGGAAAGTTCCGCTCGTTGGGCTACACATGAGATTATTGGCACGGATCAAAAGCCGATTTTAGAGTTTGTCGGTCAAGGGTTAGAAACTATTAGTTTTACCGTTTTGATGAGCACCATGTTGGGCATTACGCCCATTGATGAGTTGAAAAAGTTACGGCAGCTTAGAGACAATGGCGCGGTATGTACGTTCACGATCGGTGGTAATGCGGTCACGACAAATTCATGGGTGATTATGAAGCTGACAGAAAGCCACAAAAACTATGATAATAAAGGTAATTTATTAGTCGCATCGGTCAATGTAAGTCTTACTGAGTATGTGAAACTGGCAAAGGAGAGCTGATATGGCAGTTTATGATGTAAGTTACGACAGTGGGTTAACCATTGATTTTTCCGCTACCGGGAACACGGAAATACTGCAGAATGTCGCGATGATCCTGGCGTCGGTCGCATACTCTTGCCCTATGGCACGCAGCTTTGCCTGGGATGGCAGTGTTTTAGATCGGCCGATGAATATAGCCATGTCTCTTTTATCATCGCGGCTAATTGCTGCCATTACGGAATATGAGTCACGGGTGGAAGTAGAAAGCGTTACTTTTGAAGGTGATGAAAACGGCTTATCTGGTCTTTTAAAGCCGACAGTGAAAGTGAGGATTATTGACGATGGCTGATTTAACGGGAGTTGCCTTTGCTGAAAAAGATTCGACAACCATTGAAACTGAGGTCATAGATCAATACGAAGAAGCAGCCGGGGTGACATTAGTCGACGCCGATCCGCGTAAGTTGATGCTGGATGCTTTAGTGCCAATATTGGTAAGCCAAAGGTCATATATAGATTCTGCCGCTAAACAGAATTTATTATATTATGCGACCGGGGATTATTTGGACCAGATTGGCTATTTGGTCAATTGCACCAGAACAGCAGGTACCGCGGCGAGTTGTACGATACGATTTACGTTATCGACAACCAGAACGGTAGATACGGTCATCGCCTCCGGTATTCGAGTGACTTCCGGCGATGGTGTTTATTTTGCCACAACCGGAGAAGTAACAATAACTGCTGGTGACACGTATGCGGATGCTACTGCTGAATGTACTACTACTGGGACAGATGGCAATGATTATGCTATAGGGAGTTTGACAACGTTAGTAGACTCAGTAACATATGTGGCATCAGTGAATAATACTACGGCCAGTTCCGGCGGGACCGATGAAGAAACCGACGATTCGTATAGAGAACGGATTCATGAAGCGCCTGAGAGCTTTTCGGTAGCTGGTCCGACTGGTGCATATGAGTATTGGGCAAAATCGGTTTCCAGCGACATTGCCGACGTGGAGGTATATTCGCCGAGTGCTGGGGTAGTTACGATCTGTCCGTTATTAACTGATGGAGAAATTCCTAGCGATGAACTGTTGGCCAGTGTTTTGGAAACCTGCAACGACGATGAAGTCCGGCCATTAACGGATAATGTTAAGGTGGTGGCACCAACCCAAGTCAGTTATGACATTGACGTGACCTATTATATTTCCGAAGATGACGCCACGACAGCGGCCAGCATTCAGACGGCGGTAGGAACAGCCGTAGAAACTTATGAAACTTGGCAAAAATCTGTATTAGGGCGGGGAATAGATCCGTCGCGCCTGGTATATTTAATGATTAAAGCTGGTGCCAGCAGGGTTACGGTTACTTCGCCAACGTATACAGCGTTGGAGCAAAATCAGGTAGCAAAGGAAAATACCGTTAGCGTCAATTATGGAGGTACTGAATGAGTAAAACCATTTTTGACGTTACGTGGCTTGATTTAATACCGCAGGTACTAACGAGTGATGCCCAAGTACAAGCGATGAGTGCGGCAATCAGCCCACAGATGCAGGCTGTAAGCAATGCAATAGTTGAGTGTATTTTACTTGCCAGGCTGGATGAATTGGACGAAGATATTGTCGATTTGTTAGCTTGGCAGTATCATGTTGATTTTTATGATGATGAATTGACGCTTACCCAAAAGCGGGAGTTGGTAAAACAGGCTATTGATTGGCACCGACGTAAAGGAACACCATCGGCAGTAAAGGATGCAGTATCGACGGTTTTCAGCAACGGTGTAGTTACCGAGTGGTTTGATTATGATGGTGAGCCGTATTATTTTCGAGTAACCACGGATGAAGTGGTTTCAGATGCAACGGCCTATAGCAGGTTGGTGAAGCTGATTAATACTGTTAAAAATACCAGGTCGTGGTTAGAAGCAATTATTCTCCAACGAACATGGTCTGGTAATATGTATTTTGGAAGTGCGTTGGTGTCTGGTAAAACGCTTACTTTAAGCCCGAAGGCATTCGTTATGGACAAGGTTAAGGGCTTGAATTATTATGGAACGGCGCTTCATGTAGGAAAAACGCTAACGTTAAAGGAGGTATAAACATTTGGCTTTCAATGGCTTAACAATGACGACGAAGGGCATTAATCTGCAGACCAAAGTACAGGCCGGTGCCACATTGAATTTTACAAAAATGAAAGTCGGTGATGGCGTATTATCTTCCAGTACTACGCTTGCATCACTGACGGATTTGGTTGAATCTAAGTTAGAAGTTGAAATTGAATCTGTAACTTCATTAGGTGATGGAACTTACCGGGTCCGTGGTACGTTGACTAATTCCAGCGTAACTACGGGCTTTTTTCTTAGAGAAGTCGGGGTGTTCGCGACAGATCCAGACGACGGTGAGATTTTGTATTCCGTAGCCAATGCTGGGGATGAATGCGATTATCTTCCTGCTGGCGGTGGTTCGGTAGTTGTGGAAGAAGTCTTGGATATTATAACCGCAGTTGGCAGTGCGTCCAGTGTTACGGCGACGATTAACGAGGGTTCGGTTCTGTTATCTAAAGCAACGTTTACCGAACACCAGGATGCCAACCCGATCGATCATCCGGATAGCAGCGTGACGACGATTAAAATTGCTGATAACGCGGTGACTGATGCAAAGATCGGCAACCGAACTATTGATGATACCGTGACGGCGGCCAGCGGGTCCGGGGTGCTGACGAATTTGCTGAGTAAGTTAGCCAACATAATTAAGCAAATAACCGGGGAATCAAATTGGTATACGGCACCAGACACAACACTGGCAAAAGCGGCAAGTCATATTAGTGCATCGTCGGCAGCACATGCGGCCAGTGCCATAAGCAACACGGCGAGTGGTAATATATCTTCAACAACGGTGCAAGCGGCGCTTAATGAATTGGATACGGAGAAAGCGGC
>Ga0316613_10001185_pt1 | contig 18053 bp, 17 predicted proteins | sample OWC_soil_day10_C_2_FD_207647 | JGI IMG/M metagenome (GOLD analysis project Ga0316613, IMG submission 207647) | Wetland soil microbial communities from Old Woman Creek delta, Ohio, United States - OWC_soil_day10_CT_b | ecosystem: Environmental > Terrestrial > Soil > Wetlands | place: USA: Ohio...
TCTCCGACGGACACCCCCGCCTCCCCGTAGCGACGCTCCAGGGTCAGTTCGATTACCTTCAGCGCGAACACGGAGAGAAGGGAGAGCGACGCAATGGCCACCAGCGTCAGCTGGAGGACCACGGCGGTGCGGACCGACAGCGGCCTTCTCAGGAGGCCCATCGGGAGGAATCGCGCGTTGACTCGCGGGTCACGAGGATTAGAATAGCAAAAACCCCTTGGGGAGGCGAATTTGGGCGCGGCCGAGAACCGTCGTCGCATGAGGATCGTGGACCGGCGTTTCCAGCTCGGGCTTGCCGTCCGGCTCCTCCTCGTTCTCGCCGCTTTGTTCGCAGCGGGGATCGCCGTTGCGTTCGCCCCGTCGGTCTACATTCTCGCCACGACGAACGACCTGAAATCCCTGGAGCCCGCCGCCTCCGAGTTCCTCGTGCTCCACAAGCGCCTCTGGCCCGCCGCGCTCCTGTCCTTTTCCGGGATCTTCCTCTACGTGATCTTCTTCAGCCACCGGATCGCCGGGCCCGTGTACAGGATCAACGCGATTCTCCGCGCGCTCATCGACGACCGGGATCCCTCCGTCGTGAAGTTCCGGGGCGACGACTACTTCCAGCCCACCGCGCAACTTCTCGAGGAGCTGTCCCGGAAACTGTCGGAACCGCGGGGAGGGAAACCCCCTTCGGGAGAGGGGGAACGGAAGTCGTGAGCGCCATCGACCGCCCCGCCGGAAACTCCCGGCCGCCGGATTCCTTCCGCCGCCGTCGCGAGATCCCGGGGTTCACGCTCATCGAACTCACCATCGTCATCTTGATCATCGGGATGCTCGCCGCCATTGCGTCCTACACCTACCGGGGGTTGGTGGCCAAAGCGAGGATGACCCAAGCGAAAACCGTGCTGGCGCACCTCTTCCGTACCGAGGCCACCTATTACGCCAATAACGACATGTACACGGACAACGTTTCCCTGCTGGACTTCGACCCGGTGCAGTACCCCTACTACCAGATCTCGGTCGTCCTGGACAACGGCGCGCAGAGCTACACCGGCTACGCGACGGGGGTCGCTGCCATGACCGGGGACCGCTGGTCCATCACTACGGACGGGATCCCTACCCAGGACAACAATTCGCCGTTCAGGTTCTGAGGATCAGCTGCCAGAAGCCGTTCCCGAGGTAGCGGGCCGCGAGGGCCGCGACGCAAAGGTACGGACCGAAAGGGATGGCGGTCTTCAGGCCGTCCTTCCCTTTCCGCATCGCCCAGATCCCTCCGGCGACTCCCAATAAAGACCCGATGAAGATGGTGAAGAGCGCTCCCTTCCAGCCGAGGAAGGCGCCGATCATGGCGAGCAGCTTCACGTCCCCGCCCCCCATCCCTTCGCGCCCGGTGGCCTTCTGGTAAAGCGTCGCAGTGGCATAGAGCACCCCCCCGCCCAATGCCATCCCGATCATGCTCTCCCGCACCCCCCCCCCCGGTAGGAACGCCAGCGCCACTCCCGCCGCCATGCCGCCCAGGGACAGCTCGTCGGGGATGATCCGGTGATCGATGTCGATGAAGACGATCGGGACCAGGAGGGAGAAGAAGACGAGATCCCGCAAGAGGTTGACCGGTTGGCCGTCGACGGCGGCGATGACGGCGAAGCCGATCGCCGTCATCGCCTCTACGGCGGGATAGCGCCAGGAGATCCTCCCGCCGCACCCGGCACACTTCCCCCGCAGCCACAGGAACCCCGCGATGGGGATGTTCTCCAGGGGGGGGACCGGCCGGCCGCAGGAGGGGCAGCGGGAACCGGGGCGAACGATCGACTCCCCCCGGGGAAGGCGGTGCACCACGACGTTGAGGAAGCTTCCCACGCATGCCCCAATGACAAACAGGGCGCATACGGCCGCAGGGGACATCCCTACTTGAAATCCTTCCGGGAAAAGAGCAGGCAGGAGAGGCAGAGGACGCACGCCGCGTAACAGGCGAGGTACCCCAACGCCCAGCCCAGGACCGACAACGAGCGGAGCTCCCCGTACGCCACCTCGTTCTTCCAGTTGAAATTCTCCAGGTTCGGCAGCAGATAGAAAAGGGCTATGCCGCCCCACTTCACCACCGCGACCTTCGACTGCTTCCCCAGGACCTGGAGGTAATTCGTCAGATGGCCGACGAGGAACAGGGAGATCGTGAAGATGGCGCTCAGGACCGGCGTGGTGAACGTCGAGAAGAGGGAAGCCAAGCACGTCAGCAGCACCAGTTCCATGAAGATCCCTGCGGAAGCGATGAAGATGCCGGGCTCCGTCCTGCCGCCGTACCGATACAAGAAGTGGATGAGGAAGAGCACCGTCGCCATCGCAAGCGTCGTGAGCGCCAGCGTGAAACTCAAGCCCAGGGTCTTCCCGAGGATGAACTCGAAGCGTCGCACCGGCTTGGAGAGGATGATGAAGATGGTCTTTCGGTCCACCTCGTTGCTGACCAGGGAGATCCCGAGGAAGATCGCCATGATGACCCCGAACACGTGGATGCTGGCGAGCCCCACGTCGGCGATGATCCGGGCGAAGTCCCCGACGGAGAGGTCGGCCAGGAAAAAAGTCATGCCGATGATGAACAGGGCGAAAGCCAATATCGCATAGAGGATCTTGTTCCGGATCGTCTCCCGGAAAGTATTGGCGGCGATGGACTGTATCCGGCGGAACATATCAGGATGCCGACCCTTCCACGTCGGCGTCCCCCACCCGCTCCAGGAAGATCTCCTCGAGGTTCTTCTTCACCGGGAGGCAGGAGTGGATCGAGCAACCCGCCGCAAGGAGGCTCGCCATCCATCGATCCGCCACCCCCGTACCCGGCGCACGCATCACGAGGAGATCCCCCTGCGCGTATCCGGCGTCCGTCGGTATTCCGATCGCCGCCAGCCGTTCCGGCGGGAGGACCGGCGAAACGACCAGTTCGATGTACAGGGTCTCCCCCCCGATCAACTCCTCCACCAGGCCTTCCGCCACCTTTCTCCCCTTATGCAGCATGATGACCCGGTCACAGAGGATTTCCACGTCGGAGACGATGTGGGAACTGAAGAATACGGTCTTTCCCGCCGCCTTGAGCTCCCGGATGAGGGTCCGTACCTCCATCCGGCCCATGGGATCCAGGCCCGACATCGGCTCGTCTAGGATCACGAGCTCCGGGTCGTGCAGCAGCGCCTGGGCCAGCCCCAGCCGCTGCATCATCCCCTTCGAAAATTTCCGGATGGCCTTCTCCCGGGCCCCGGAAAGCCCCACCCGGGAGAGGAGCTCCGTGGCGCGGGTCTCCGTTTCCCCGCGGGTCATCCCGCACAGTTGCCCGCACAGGCGGAGAAACTCCGGGGCGGTGAGGTACTCGTAGAAATACGGCTGTTCCGGCATGAAGCCGACGCGGCGGCGGAATCCCGCGTTGCTCCGGACGTCCTCCCCGAAGAGGGTCGCTGTCCCCGCGTCCGGGAAGGCCAGGCGGTTCAGGATCTTGATCGTTGTGGTCTTTCCCGCGCCGTTGGGACCCAGGAACCCCACGATCTCGTTCTCGTACACGTAACAGGTAAGGTCCGACAGCACGCGCACGGGTTTCCGCCAGAAACCCACCGGGAAAGACTTCGTCAGCCCTTCGATGGCGAGGATCCTGCCCTTTGCCATCATATCCTCTTGAACACCCGAAGACGGTGAGCGGCCCGGTCGCTGCGCACTTTTCCGCCCTCATCCAGCAGATACCTCCCGCCGTTCGGCTCCTGCGGGACAGCGGCGAGGATCCCCTCCCTGACCAGATCGTGCAGTTCTCCCGGAAAGGATCCCGTCTTCTCGCGGTACCTTTCAATTCCTCTTTCCAGGATCTGCAGGTCCCGCTCGACTAGTACTTCGCGGACCCTGCGCTCCAGCACAGACCGCCGCGCAGGGTCGGTCTCCTGTCCGACGATCGCGCCCAAAAGGGCCAGTGCGGCTTCCGGCTCCCTCGCTTCCAACAGCATCCGGGACGCGATCCCCGGAAGGTACGAAGGACTCCCGGGCAAACGCGCCGCCTCGCCCATTGCTTCCCCGCCCCCCCGCGGGTCGCCGAGGGAGAAATATCGGGTGAACCCTATGTAAAACGGAAATCGCCAGTCAGCCGGGCGGTTCGCCTTCCCGCGCTCCAGGATCCCCAGCGCCTCCTTCGCGTGGTCCGGAGACTCGCCGAGCACCAGTCCGCCCAGTAGGTAAGGGATCTCGAAGTTCGGATCGAAGTTCGCCACCACGTTGAGCAAGTCGTAGAGCCTGGCGTAATCTCCCGGCATCATCCGCTTGTTCCCCGCCACCTGGACCGCCTCCAGCCAGACGATATCGGCCAGCACGTTCCGGAAACCGAAGGAAAACGAAGGTTTGCGGCTCATCTCGGAAATGATGCTCCGCCCCGCAGCAGGCCCGTAGGCCTGCTGCGGATCCAGGGATCGGACCACAAGGATACGATAGGAAAAGAACCCGGCGAGTGAGAGGAACAGAAGCGGGGCCACCCAGGTCCAAGGCGTCGGCACCCGGAGACTCCCCGACGATCGCATAACCCCTGACATCCCTAGAGTGCCCCCGCCGTTTGTTCATTCCGGTCCGGGAAGTGTAGCATACCAAAGGAAAAGGCGGCATCGCTGCCGCCTTTTCGATCCAACATTTTCCTGTTCAGATCTTGTTATTGTACCACGTCGTCGTAGCCGGCCACGTTTGCGAGAGCCCTTCCATCGTTTATCGTCCACTCATCAAGCGTCGGGTCGTTGTCGATGTTCCCCACCGCCACAACCAGGAAGTTGTTGTCGGTCCGCGAAGGAGTCACGCCTGCATACGCATACAAAGGGAGAAATCCGGCATTGTCCGGAGCGCTGCTCATGATGGGGGGATTGTTGGCAGCCTGGGCGGCACTGTTGGGGGCAACGTAGTCACCGCTGTGGTACGAGTACCGGGTCGCACCGGTCGGTGCCCAAGCGATCTGCGAGAAGTTTCCGTAGAAACTGCGTTCGCCGAAATACGCGGTCTCCGCCGTGAAGATCCCGCCGAGGTTCGTCTTCGCCTCGGACTGCTTCGACTTCGCCTGGAACCGCAGGAAGTTCGGGATGGCGATGGCCGCCAGGATGCCGATGATCGCGACGACGATCATCAGTTCGATCAGGGTGAACCCCTTCTTGCCCTTCTTTCCCCTCAGCATGCTCAGCATTCTTGTCTCCTCCTTTCGGGTCTGGAGAACGATTTTGTTGAGCTGTCCTATCGCAAGGGGCGGGCCAAAACTTTACGGAAATTCCGGAAAGGGGTTATTCGATGCTGTGCTTCTGGAGGCGGTAGCGCATGGAGCGAAGGGAAATATTCAATATTTTCGCTGCTTCCGTGCGGTTTCCGCCGGTGGCTTCAAGGGCCTTCAGGAGGTGTTTTTTCTCCAACCGGTCCATCGCCTGGTCGAGGAATACCCCCTCTTCGGATAGCAATTCCTGGATTTCGTCACCGGCAAGGGGACCCGGGATGACAATTTTTGTCACATTCGGGGGGAGGGAGCCGAGGGAAATGACGTTTTTTGTCTCCATGATGGTTGCCCGCTCGAGGATGTTCTCGAGCTCCCGCACGTTCCCCGGGAAGTCGTGGGCCAGCAGCGCCCGCATGGCTTCCCCGTCGATCCGCTCGATCGGCTTGCCGTGCTTCTGCGCGAACTTCCGCATGAAGTGGGCCGCCAGCGCCGGGATGTCCTCCCTGCGGTCCCGCAGGGGGGGGACGAAGATCTGGATGACGTTGAGCCGGAAGTAGAGGTCGTCCCGGAACCGGCTTTCCGCCATCTCCCGGTGCAGGTCCCGCTTGGAGGCGCACACGGTCCGGAAGTCGATGGAAAGGTCCTCGTTCCCGCCGACCCGCCGGAACACCCGCTCCTGCAGCGCCCGCAGCAGCTTCCCCTGCATCGGCAGCGGCAGTTCTCCCACCTCGTCGAGGAACAGGGTGCCGCGGTGGGCCGCCTCGAAGAGTCCCTTCTTGGTCTGGACGGCGCCCGTGAACGCCCCGCGGACGTGGCCGAACAGCTCGCTCTCAAGGAGCGTCTCCGGGATCGCCGCGCAGTTGATCGGCACGAACGGCTGGTCTTTCCGGTTGCTGCGGTGGTGGAGCGCCGCGGCGACGAGTTCCTTCCCCGTCCCGCTCTCTCCCAGGATCATCACGTTCGCGTCGGTGGGCGCCACGCGATCGATGAGTTCGAAGACCCCGAGCATCGCCTCGCTCCGCCCGACGATCCCCTCGTACGCCGAGGTGCCGCGGACGGACTCCCGCAGCGCCTTCCGGCGCCCGGCGTCGTCTTCTTTCCGGGCCAGCGAGGACCGGACGATCTTCCGCAGTTCCGAGTTGTCGAACGGCTTTGCGATGTAATCGTAGGCGCCGTACTTGATCGCCTCCTTCGCCGTCTCCACCGTGCCGTACGCCGTCAGGACGATCACCTGCGTCCAGGGATTCTTCTGGAGCGCGGCCCGCAGGACCTTCAGCCCGTCGTCCTCCCCCGCCATCCGCAGGTCGGTCAGGACGAGGTCGTAGGCATTCGTCCCGATCGCGGCTTCCGCCTCCGCGAGGTTCCCGGCAGTGTCGACCTCGAACCCCTCCTTCCGGAAAAACAGTTCGAGCAGCCGCCGAAGGCTCTGCTCGTCGTCGACGACGAGGACGTACTCCTTCACCCGACCCTCTCCCGGGCAGCCGGCTCTCCGACCCTCCCTTTGCACCCCTTCCGGAGGCAGACGAGTTGCGCAGTCCCGTCCCGGCGGATCCGCTCCGCCATCGCGGGGTAGCCGCAGGCGGGGCAGACATCGGCGACCGGCCTTCCCCAGGAGGCGAAGCGGCAATCCGGGTACCGGGAACAGCTGTAGAACACCTTGCCGAAACGCGAGGAGCGCTCCACGACGTCGCCCTGGCCGCACTCCGGGCACGACACCCCGACGGGGAACGGCTTGTTGTTGCGGCATTCGGGGTAGCCGGAACATGCGACGTACCGCGCCCCTTTCCAGCTCCGGACGACCATTGGCTTCCCGCATTTGTCGCAATCGACGCCCGCCCCTTCCGGGGGAACGATCTCCACCTTCCCTTCCGGGGTCTCCCGGAAGTCGGCTGTGTTGCGGCAGGCGGGGTAGTTCCTGCAGGCGAGGAACCTTCCGGCGCGGCCGAACCGGATCACCATCTCCCCGCCGCACGCCGCGCACGGGATGCCGGTGGCGATCAGTTCCTCCTTGACGGTGGGCATCGCGATTTTCGCCCGCTCCAGCTCCTCCGAGAAGGGCTGGTAGAACGCCTCCATCGCCTGCGCGAGTTCCCGCTCCCCCTCCTCGATCCGGTCCAGCTCCTCCTCCATCCGTGCGGTGAACGCGACGTCCATGACCTTTGGGAAACTCTCCTCGAGGAGCCCGGTGACGATCGTGCCCAGTTCGGTCGGAACGAACCTCCCCTCGGCCAGCTTCACGTACCCCCGGTCGCGGATGGTCTTCACGATGGCCGCGTACGTCGAGGGTCTCCCGATCCCCTGCTCCTCCAGCTCCTTGATGAGGGAGCTCTCCGAGAAGCGGGGCGGCGGCTGGGTGAAGTGCTGGGCCCCGGTAAGCGACAGGAGGGACAGGACCTCCCCCTCCGTCAGCGGGGGCAGGACGGTCTCCTCCCCCTTTTCCACCTCCGCGGTAGCCTCCCCGTTCGCCGCGGCTTCCCCGCTCCCGCCATTTTCGCCGCCCTCCGGGGGCACGCCCTTGTACGCCTCGAGGAACCCGGTGAACTTCGGGACCGACCCTCCGGCCCGGAAGAGGTACCCCCCGGCCGGTGCGCCCGGCGGGTCGCACGCGATGTCCACGGTGGTCTGCTCGAACTCGGCCGCCGCCATCTGGGAGGCCACGAATCGCCTCCAGACGATCTCGTAGAGCCGCAGCTGGTCCCGGTTGAGGACCCCCTTGAGCGCCGCGGGCGGGTGCTCCATGGACGTCGGGCGGATCGCCTCGTGCGCGTCCTGGGCGGACTTCCGGTTCCGGAACGCGTTCGGCGTCTCGGGCACCCAAGCCTCCCCGTACGCGCTCCGGATGTGCTCCCGCACGGCGGCCACCGCCTCTTCGGCCACCCGGACCGAGTCGGTCCGCATGTAGGTGATCAGACCCACCAGGCCGGAGCCGGGTATCTCGACCCCCTCGTAGAGGGATTGCGCGACCATCATCGTGCGGTACGCCTGCATCCGCAGCGACTTCGACGCTTCCTGCTGGAGCTTGGACGTGGTGAAGGGCGCCGGGGCGAGACGGCGGCGGAGTTTCTTGCGCACCTCCCGGACCACGAAGGGCCCGTTTTCCACCGCGGCCCGCAATGCAAGGGTCTCCGGCTCGCTCCGGGGGCGGACCTTGCTTCCCCCGGCCTCCGCAAGCCGCGCGGGAAACGGGGGCGGGTTGCCCCCCTCGAACCGCGCGGTCAGGGACCAGTACTCCTCGGGGACGAATGCCGAGATCTCCTTCTCCCGCCCGCAGACCATCTTCACCGCCACGGACTGGACCCTGCCGGCCGAGAGCCCCCGGCGGACCTTCGACCAGAGGAGGGGGGAGAGGGTGTATCCGACGATCCGGTCGAGGATCCGGCGCGCCTGCTGGGCGTCGAACCGGTTCCGGTCGAGGGGGCGGGGGTGCTCCATCCCCTGGGAGATCCCCTTCTTCGTGATCTCGTGGAAGAGGACCCGGTGGATCTCGGGGCAGGGTGCAGCCCCTTCCACGGCGACTTTCTTCCGTTTCCCGCCGCCGGTCGCGTCTTTCCGCACCTTCGCCCCGCCCTTCCGCTTCTTCCCCGCGTCGTCCCGGATCGCGTCCGCGATGTGCCAGGCGATCGCCTCCCCTTCCCGGTCGGGGTCGGGAGCGAGGTACACCGCATCCGCCGAGCGGGCGGACTCGAGGATCCCCCCCAGCACCTTCTTCCGGTCCTTGATGACCACGTACGACGGGGCGAACCCGTGCTCGACGTCCACCCCGAGCCGGCTCTTCGGCAGGTCCTTCACGTGCCCCATCGAGGAAAGGACCTGGAAACCTCTCCCGAGGATCTTCTGTATGGTCTTCGCCTTTGCGGGCGACTCGACGACGACTACCGACCGCGCCATTCTCCCTCCGCCGGAACGCCCGGGGTGGGCCCCGGGCGTTCGGTCTTCCTCTTATAATAGCCTCCTGCCCGCATTTCAACCATTTTCGCCACTTCCATCTCCCCCAGGCACGCCATGACCTCCTGCAGCGGAACCGCCAGGAGGACGGAAACCTCCGCCGCCGCCCGTTCCACCGACAAGGTTTCGAGGATCCTCCCGGCCAGCCGTCCCGGCGTCCGGAAACCCCCTGCCCCCAGGGCACCGGCCACGTCGTTCGCGGAGCATGCCGGGGTGGCGCCCTCCCGGAGAAGGCGGTTGCTCCCAGCCGTGTGGGCGAACCATGGATTCCCGGGGACGACGAGGACTTCGCGGCCCTGTTCGAGTGCGGCCCTCGCCGTGATCAGCGCCCCGCTCCGCTCCGGCGCCTCGGCCACGATGACCCCGCGGGAGAGGCCGCTCACGATCCGGTTCCGCGCCGGGAACCGGTGGGGCATCGGGAGCGTTCCGGGGGGGTATTCCGAGAGGACCGCCCCGCTGCCGAGGATCCGCTTCCGGAGTTCACCGTGCTCCGGAGGGTACACCACGTCCACGCCGCACCCGAGCACCGCCACCGTGGAGCCGCCGGCCCCGAGGGCGCCTTCGTGGGCGGCCGCGTCGATCCCGCGTGCCATCCCGCTGACGACCGTCCAGCCGCTCCCGGCGAGTTCCCCGGAGAGCTGCCGCGCGAAGTCCCTACCCGCCGGGGTTGGGGCGCGGCTCCCCACGATGGCCACCGCGGGTTCCTCGGGGAACGGTCCGCCCGCCCGGTACAGGACCAGCGGCGGGGACGGGATCTCCCGGAGGGCCGCGGGGTACCCGGGGGCGTCGAAGGTCAGGATGGCGATCCCTTCCCGGGCGCACCGTTCGCGGATCGCCTCCACCCTCCGGGCCGCCTGCGGGGAGGAGAGCACGGCTTCCGCCCGCGAAAGGAGCGCGCGGCGCGACGGGGAACCCACCCCCGGAAGGATGCCGTGAGCGCCTGATGTACGAAGGCGCCGAACGTGATCGGCGGTGATCCCCTCGATCAGGGAGAGGCGGAGGAACGTCTCGGGGATGGAAGGCGCGCTTCCGTTGCGATCCACGGGGGAACCCCTGTCCGGTTTTCCCCGTCAGACATCAAGGACCGTGCCGCCGCCCGCGACCCGGGGGCGCCGGGATGTACCCTACGGGGGCGGGATTCCCCTGCGGGCGGGGTCTCCCGCCCCGAAACCCCCGATGCTCTTGTACACGTAGGCGGTCGAAAATTCTTTCGATACGCGCACTACCGCGGCCCAGGCCACATCCGATCGCACCCGTTTACCGGCGATAGACGGAATCCCCCGCGCGTAGCCGGTCACGGTCACCATCCGGAAGACGTTCCCCAACGCGACCCCGGCGTCGGATCCGCGGTCCAGGTAGATGAAGTCCCCGGTCGCCATGATCTCGGTCCCGTTCCGCCCGGTGATGACGGTGCCCTCGAGCCCCTCCTCGCCCGGGACGATCTTCACCGAGGAGTACGAGGGAATCTCCTCGGAGATCAGGTCATCCCGGGTGATGTCCGCGAAGGAGTGGCGCACCCGCGCGTTCAGCTGCCCATCCCGGTCCATGCGGCCCACCTGGAGGATGCCGATGAAGAATTTCACGTAGCCGGATTGCGGACGCTCCCCGGACGACCGGATCGGGCCCCGTACCCTGTACACGCCCAGCAGCTGGCCTGCGGGGATTTCCTTGTCGAGCAGCAGATAGACGAGGTCGCCCTCCGAGAAACCGACCTTGGGATCCCTGCCGCCCCAGATTTTCCCGATCCCCGTCGGCTTCTCCCGCAGGAATTCTCCGGCCGATACGAAATCGCCCGGCGAGATGGCCAGGTAAGGGTCCTTGGGCACCGGTTTGATGGGGATCGCCGCCACCGGCACGGGGGGCGCCTCCTGGGGAGTCGCCTCCGCCGCGGCGGGAGGGGGAACGGGAACCGGAATCTCCTCCTGGATCGTGACCATAGTCGCGCTCGGCGGGAAGATCACGATCCGGTTCCCCGGGAAGATATAGTGCGGGTTGGTGACGTACCGGTTCCTCTCCCAGATCTCCGTCCACTTCCAGGGGGAACCGAGGTGCTTCGCCGCGAGGTCCCAGAGAGTGTCCCCCTCGACCACCGTGTGGACCAGCCCCTCCGGAGCGGAGGGTGTCGTCGCCGCGGCGGCGGCTTCCTGTGGTTCGGGCGCCGTGGCGGCGCCTTCCTGTTGCGCGGGCGCCGCGGAAGGAAGGAGCAGGATGGCCGAAAGAATCGCGACCGCCCAAAGGGTCCCAGCAGTCCGTCTCATTGCCGCACCTCGTGTTTTCCCGCCCGAAGGGCGCGAAATCTTATTCCAATTATGTATAACTCACCCCTCTTGGCAAGGGGATTCCCCCTTGCTTCTCGGCAAAAGGGGGCTTTTCCTTCAATCCCTTCGGAGATGCAGGAATACCTCCCGGTTCCCCTTCGGCCCCGGGACCCGGCTTTCCGACTCCCCGAGCACCGCGAATCCCAGTTTCCCCGCGAACGAGGCCACGTCGCGGACCACCTCGCGCCGCAGCGTCTCGTCCCGGACGACGCCCCCCTTCCCTACCTTTCCCCTGCCGACCTCGAACTGCGGTTTCACGAGGGGAAGCACGTACGCTCCCGGGGCGAGGAATGCGGGGAGGACCGGCAGGATGTGGCGGAGGGAGATGAAGGACACGTCGACGGTGGCGAGGGAGACCTTCTCCGGGAGAAGGTCCTGCCGCGCGTGGCGGAAATTCACCCCCTCGATGCAGACCACCCGCGGGTCCCGCCGGAGACGGTCGTCGAGAATCCGCTCGCCCACGTCCACCGCGTACACCCGCAACGCGCCGCGCCGCAGGAGGCAGTCGGTGAAACCGCCGGTGGACGCGCCGACGTCCAGGGCGATCCGTCCGGCCACATCGATCCCGAGGTCGTCCAGCGCCCCCGAGAGCTTCTCCCCCCCCCGGGAGGCGAAGGGCCTCGTCGAAGGAAGGAGGGAGATGTCCTGTCCCGGCCGGACCGGCGCGCCGCACTTCGCGCAGACCTCCCCTTCGATGCGAACCCGGCCCGACAGGATCATCCCCTGGGCCTTCGCGCGACTCGAAGCCAGCCCCCGTTCCACCAGCTCGGCATCGAGGCGGCGGCGGGCGGCCGGACGGGGAGCGGTGCGGTCAGACAATCTTCTCGAGGCGGGAGCGGATGCCGTAGAGGATGGAGGGGAAGAACGATTTCCCTGCGGCGACCATCCGGAGCGCCTCCTCGATCACGTGGTCGGCGGAGAGCCCGTAGGCGGCGCGGAGCTCGGCGGGCGTTCCGTGCTCCACGAAGCGGTCCCGGATCCCGATGCGGCGGAACTGCTGCGGTTGCTCGCCGTTCTCCTCCAGCAGCTCCAGTACCGCGCTTCCGAAGCCGCCGGCGAGGACGTTCTCCTCCACCGTGATCACGCGGCCGATCCGGTGGACAAGCGGCAGGATCAGCTCCCCGTCCAGCGGCTTGACGAACCGCGCGTCGACGACCGCCGCCGACACTCCCCGCCTCGACAGCTCCTCCGACGCGTGGAGGCACGAGGACACGGCGGCCCCGATCCCGACGAGGAGCACGTCCTTCCCTTCCGCCAGGAGCTCGCCCTTTCCCCACGGAACCGTTTCCGCCGGCGACGGGGGAAGTACCCCCATTCCGGTCCCGCGCGGATACCGCACGGCGACGGGGTGGCCGGCAGCCACGGCGGTCCGGAGCATGCGGGCCAGTTCCGCCTCGTCACGGGGCGCCATCACCGAGAGGTTCGGTACCTGCCGGAGGAATGATAGGTCGAAAATCCCCTGGTGGGTCGCCCCGTCCGCCCCGACGATCCCGCCCCGGTCGACGGCGAACACTACGGGGAGGTTCTGGATGCACACGTCGTGGATGATCTGGTCGAAGGCCCGCTGGAGGAACGTGGAGTAGATCGCCACCACGGGGAGCTTCCCTTCCCGCGCGAGCCCCGCGGCGAACGTCACGGCGTGGGACTCCGCGATCCCCACGTCGAAGAACCGGCCCGGGAACGCTTTCCGGAACTCCGCGAGCCCCGTGCCGCTGCACATGGCCGCCGTGATGGCGACGACCTTCGGGTTCTCCCGCGCGATGGAAACGATCGTTTCCCCGAAGACGTCCGTGTACGTGGGCCCGGCCGCCGCCCCGATCCGTTCCCCGGTCTCCGGGTCGAAGCAGCCCACTCCGTGGAAGACCTCCGGGTTGGTTTCCGCCGGCGCGTACCCCTTCCCCTTCGAGGTGACGGCGTGCACCAGCACCGGCCCCTCGAGGTTGGCGAGGTTCTGGAAGGTCGCGACGAGCGTGTCGATGTCGTGCCCGGGGATGGGCCCGATGTACGTGAAGCCGAGCTCCTCGAAAAGGAGGCCCGGGACGATGAATCCTTTCGTCAGTTCCTCCGACTTCTTTGCGATGCGCGCCAATAATTGCCCGTGGGGCATGGATTTGAGGAGGTTCTCCACCCGCTTCCGGAAGGAGGTGTAGAACTTCCCCGTCATGATCCGGTTCAGGTACCCCGACAGCGCCCCCACGTTCTGGGAGATGGACCACTCGTTGTCGTTCAGGACGACCACGAGGTCGCGCTTCTGGTGCCCCGCCTGGTTCAGCCCCTCCAGCGAGAGCCCGGAGGAGAGGGAACCGTCCCCGATGACCGCGACGACCCGGTTGCGCGCCCCCCGCATGTCGCGGGCGACGGCCATCCCGAGGGCGGCGGAGATCGAGGTGCCCGAGTGTCCCGTTCCGAAGGCGTCGTACGGGCTCTCGGCGATGCGGGGGAAGCCGGAGATCCCCCCGAAGGTGCGCAGCGTGGGGAAGGCGTCCCGCCGCCCGGTGAGGATCTTGTGGGCGTAGGCCTGGTGCCCCACGTCCCAGACGATCCGGTCCGTCGGGCAGTCGAAGACGTAGTGCAGGGCGATGGTGAGCTCCACCACGCCCAGGCTCGAGGCGAGGTGCCCCCCCGTGCGCGCCACGTTGCGGACGATCATCTCCCGGAGCTGCGCCGCGACCGCCGGGAGCTTCTCCCGGGGAACCTTCTTCAGGTCCGCGGGGGACTCGATTTCCGACAAACGCGGGATTTCCGGCACCTTTACGACCTCCTGGCCTGCACCATCCGGACCATTTCCCGCAGCGGCTCGCCCTCCGGGCCAAAGCGTGCGAGGGCTTCCAGAGCTTCCCTCCCGAGCTCCCCGGCGCGGGCCACCGCGGCTTCCATGCCGAACGCCACGGGGTAGGTCCATTTCCCCCGTGCGCGGTCCTTCGACGTCCCCTTACCCATCTCCTCGAAGGTTCCGGTCTCGTCGAGGATATCATCGGTGACCTGGAAGAGGATTCCCAACCGCGTTCCGAAGTTGCCCAGCGCCTCCACGAGGGTAGCGTCCCCGCCGCCCAGGATCCCGCCCATCCGGGCGCAGGACGCGATCAGGGCGGCGGTTTTCCGGAGCTGGATCTCCTCGACCTCCGGCAGCGCGGAAACCCCGGGGGAAGCGTTGAGGTCCAGCTGCTGTCCCCCCACCATCCCCTCCGCCCCGGCTGCGCGGGCCAAATCCGCAATGGCGCGGACCGCGCGGGCGGGCCGGGCGGACGCCAGTGGAGACTCCGCCATCACGCGGAACGCCTCGGTCAGCAGCCCGTCGCCTGCCAGGGTGGCCGTCGCCTCCCCGTACACCTTGTGGCAGGTCGGCTTCCCGCGCCGGAAATCGTCATCGTCCATCGCGGGCAGGTCGTCGTGGATCAGGGAGTACGTGTGGACATATTCGACCGCGCACGCGAACGGCAGCAGTTCCCTCTCGCTCCCGCCGACGGCGCTCCCCGCCGCCAGGAGGAGTACCGGGCGAACCCGTTTCCCCCCGGCCGTCAGGGAGTACGCCATCGCTTCCCGCAGAGGGGAAGGGGTGCGGCACACACCCGGGGCGAGGTACGCGGTCAGGCTCCCTTCCACCAGGTCCCGCAGTCTGGCCAGCGTGGCGGCGGCCGTCAACGCCCGCTCACTCTTCCTTCCCGAGGAGGTCGCCCTCGTCCTCCGTTTCCCGGGCGACGCCCCCGGGCTTTCGCAGGAGCAGCTCGATCTTCCGGTCCGCCTCGTCCAGCCGTTTCCGGCACGCCTCGGAGAGTCGCATCCCCTCCTCGAACAGCCGGATCGACTCCTCCAGCGGCGCCTCCCCGGACTCCAGCCGCGCGACCACGGACTCCAGGCCTTTCAGCGCTTCCTCGAAGGTCGGTTCTTTCCCTTTACCCGCCATCGCCCTCGCCTTCCGGTGAATGGTTATTATATTTCAACCCTCAACGGCCCGGTAGCGCGAACAGGAGGGACGGGTCGACGCGCCCCCCCGGCACCCGCACCCCGAAGTGGAGGTGCGGGCCGGTGGCCCGGCCGGTCGCTCCCACCGCACCGATCGTCTCGCCGCGCCTTACCGGCCGACCCTCCGGCACCGCGATCTCCCGGAGATGGTAGTAGGTGCTGAAGACCCCTCCGCCGTGGTCGATCACCACCGACCGGCCGCCGAAGAACTGCTCCCCTGCGAAGACGACCGTCCCCCCGGCAATCGACCGGACCGGCGTCCCCTCCGGCAGCCGCACGTCCACCGCGGCGTGGGGCGAACGCTCCTCCCCGTTGATCACCCTCCGGGACCCGAAATTCTCCGGCCGGAACTCCTCCACGGGGGGAAGGAACGGCATCCGCCAAAGGACCGGCATGGTCACGCGGGCGAACCGTTCCTCCATGGCGCGCGCCTCCTCCCGGATCCGCTTCAGGGTGGGGGCGTCAAAATCCGCCATCCTCTTCGGCAGGCTGATTTCCTGCACGGGGAACCGGCGCGCGACGACGGCCAGGACCGCGTCGGCGCGGATTCGCTTCCCCCCGCTCCACCCTTCCGCGACGAGGGTCTCCGGGATCGCGGGCGCCAGCAGGTCCACGCCGACCAGCCCTTCGTACCGGCCGGCCGCGACTTCCCGAAGCGGCCAGGCGGTCCCTTTCCACAGGAGGACCAGGTTGTCCACGGGGCCGGTCGCTGCCACATCCACGATCAGGGGATCGCCTTGCGCCGGAGTTCCGGCGGATACGGAAATCGAAAGCGCGACGGCCGGCACGGGATCGGAGATCCCTGCCGATCCCCAGCCGGGCGGTGCCGTAAATACGCGCGTGGCGACGGTTCCGGCAAGGCACGCGAGGAGGATGGCGTTCCGGCCGCGTTTCATCGGGCGGTGCCCCGGTTCCGACCCTCGACCACCGCGCCGAAGGAGCCGTCGGCGACCTGCACGTCGATGGCCTGTCCGGCCCGCGTCTCCGCAACGGAGCGGAGCGCCCTGCCGGTCCCCCGGTCGACGGCGATCGCGTATCCCCTCGTCAGGACCGCCTTCGGGTCCAGGGCCCCGAGCTTCCCCGCCAGGACGGTGCGGGAGGAATGGAGCCGGCTTCTCCCCGCGTCGAAGGCGGCCCGCACCCGCCCGGAGAGGACCGCCACTTCCCCCTTCCGGCCGGACACCCATGCCGCGGGGGACCGGAGGCGGACGGTCGCGGCGAGGCGCTCCACCCTTTCCCCGAGGTCCCGCACCAGCGACCGGCCACGCTCGACGAGTGCGGCCGACCGTTCCGCCGCGGCATACCGCTTCCCCTGGAGGAGCGGCCGGGGGTCGGCGAGTTTCCCCGCCGCGATCCGCCACTCCTGCCGTACGCTTTCCCTCGTCCGCGCATCGCCCCGGCGCAGCCGCAGGGCAAGTGAGGAGACCCTCTCCAGCAGCTCCACGCGGTCCGGAACGACTGCCTGCGCCGCCGCCGTCGGCGTGGGGGCGCGAAGGTCGGCGACGAGGTCCGCCAGGGTGAAGTCCGTTTCGTGCCCGACCGCGCTGACGGTCGGGACCGGCGAGCGGGAGATGGCGCGCACCACCTCCTCCTCGTTGAACGCCCAGAGGTCCTCTATGGAGCCGCCGCCGCGCCCCACGATGACGACGTCCACGCCGCCCCGGGCGTACAGCGCGTCGAGGGCCCCCGCGATGTCCGCCGCCGCCCCATCCCCCTGCACGAGAGAGGGCGCCAGGGTGATCGCCACGGCAGGGAACCGGCCGCGGGCGACCCGCACGATGTCGCGGAGCGCGGCGCCGTGGCGGGAGGTGACGATCCCGATCCGCCGCGGGAACGCGGGCAGGGGGCGCTTCCGCGACGGGTCGAACAGCCCTTCCCCGGCCAGCCGGTGCTTCCGCTTCTCCAGCTCCACGAGGAGGTTCCCGACGCCCCGCACTTCGACGGAGTGCGCGTAGATCTGGTACTCCCCCTTGCGCTCGTACACGCCGAGGGAGCCGGTCACGATCACGGTCTGCCCGTCGCGGATCTCGCCGAGGATGTTCCTCTCCCGACCGCGGAAGAGGACCACGCGGACCTGGGCCCCCTCGTCCTTCAGGGAAAAGTAGCGGTGCCCGGACGCCTCGTAATATTTGTAGTTCGAGATTTCGCCCTCAACCCGGACCGTACGGAAGGCGGACTCCAGAACCTGCCGGATCCGGGCCGTGAGAGCGGATACGGAGAGGATCTCCACGACCGCTCTCCCCCTACCTTTTTGGAGCCCGGGCGAGGAGTTCCTCGACCGTCACGGCGCGGATCCCTTCCCGTCGGAGGTCCGGGAGCATACCGAGCAGCGCTGCAAGCGTTTCCCTCCGCGAGTGGCAGATCAGGACCGCCCCGCCGTGCTCCTTCGCCGCCGCGATCGCCCGCTTCCACCGTCGGCGCATCTCTTCCGGCCGCGGATCGTCGTCGAGGAAAACGTCGCGCCGCAGGGCGGGAACGCCCGCGCGCGCTGCTGCCTCCGTGCCGAGGGAACCGGCGACCGTGACGCTGTCGACGAAGAAAAACCCCTTCCCCTTCAGCAACGCCGCGAAGGCGTCCATCGCAGCCGCGTCGGAGGTGAAGGCGGACCCCATGTGGTTGCTCGCCCCCGTGGCGGTCGGCACGTC
>Ga0316613_10001186_pt1 | contig 18050 bp, 15 predicted proteins | sample OWC_soil_day10_C_2_FD_207647 | JGI IMG/M metagenome (GOLD analysis project Ga0316613, IMG submission 207647) | Wetland soil microbial communities from Old Woman Creek delta, Ohio, United States - OWC_soil_day10_CT_b | ecosystem: Environmental > Terrestrial > Soil > Wetlands | place: USA: Ohio...
CGCCCACCGGCGGCAGCAGTGCGGCCCCGGCGCCCAGCGCAAGCACCAGACAGGCCGGCCACAGGGCGCCCGCGAGTGGCTTCAGCGCGTCAAGTTCGGACCCGGCCTTCAGCGCCAGTGCCGGCTCCACGCGGGCGGCCTCGCGCGCCGGACCCCAGCCTCCGGCGATCGCCGCCACGATTCCGAGGACGAAGATGGCAGCGGTCCAGCCGGGGCTGATCGAAAGGCGCGCCTGTGCGCCAGCGAAGAAGCCGCTGCCGAGATCCCCGCCCAGCGCCGCGAGCGCGGTCGCGGCCAGCCCGAGTCCGAATGCGATGCCCAGCGCCGAGCCAATCACTCCGGCAATGGCGGCTTCGCCGACGAGCCAGCGCTGCAACTCGCCTGCCGTCAGCCCGCTGATGCGCAGGAACGCCAGCTCGGTGCGGCGCGCGACAACGGCCTGCGCCTGCAGTGAAAACACGAGGAATGCGCCGGTGAACAGTGCGACCAGGGCCAGCACGTTGAGATTGACCCGGTAGGCGCGCGAAACATTGGAAACGCGCTGCGCCGCTTCATCCGGTGTGCTGACCGTCACGCCGGGCGGCAGCAATGCCGCTATTTTGTCCCGGGCCGCTGCCGGACTGGCGTTCGCCGCAACCTTGACGTCGATGCGATGCAGGCGTCCGACCTGCTTGAACCGCGTCTGCGCCGCGCCGATGTCCAGCACGGCCACTTCCTCGCCAGCTCGTGCACGCGGCAGGCGTCCCGCGATGCGCAGTGCGACGGCGTCCGGGCCGACCTGGAACTTGAGCGAGTCGCCCGGCACCACACGAAATCGCTCGAGCGCGGCGGGTGACAGGTACAGGCCATCGTCGAGCAGCGCAAACGCTCCGCGGTCCTGCGCTTCAGGTTCGCCGATCAAGGCGGGCGAGAGTTGCGCCGCGCGGAAGACATCGACACCGATGACCTTCAGGGTCGCGAGCCCCGCGGTCGAACGCGGCATCGTCGGCACTGGCGCCTCGACCTCGACGATCGGGCTGGCCGTGTCGACTTCGGGTAGCGCCGCAATGCGTGCGTAAAGCCGCTCGTCGAATCCGAGCCGTCCGCCGCTGACCGAGAAGTCCGCCTCGCCAAGCACATGGCGCACGGCGCCGGAGAACTCGTCGAGCGCGGAGGCGTTGATCAGGTTGATGGCGTAGCCGAGCGCCACACCGACTGCAATCGCGATGATCTGCACGATCGCCCGCAGCGGGTGGTGGCGCGCGTAGCCGCCGGAGAGGTGCGCGAGCAGCCACAGCATGCGGGCGAGTGTACCGAGGCGCCGGCGCGGAGCGCGAGGTCAGACGTGGACGCGCTTGCCGAACGCGAACTTGATGACTTCGTTGGCGATGACGTACGCGACCGTGATGCCCACCAGCAGCATCAGCACGCCCGGTCCGAGTGGGACGAAGTCGAACAGCGCCTGGGTGACCGGCAGGTACGGCAGCGCCAGGGCTGCCGCCGCCACCGCGGCGCTGGTCCACAGCAGCGCAGGCGCGGGCGCGCTGCGCCACAGTGGCCGCTGCGTCCGCACCACCAGCAGGATCGCAACCTCGGTCAGCAGTGACTCGACGAACCACGCGGTGCGGAATTCCGCCGGCGACACATGCAGAACGCCGAGCAGCATCACGAAGGTGAGCACGTCGAACACCGAGCTCGCGAGCCCGAACACCAGCATGAAGTTGCGAATCGTCGCGACATCCCAGCGGCGCGGACGCGCGATGGCCTCCGCGTCGACGCGGTCACCGGGGATCACCATCGCAGGCAGGTCCGACAGAAAGTTGTTGAGGAGGATCTGCTTGGGTAGCAGCGGCAGGAACGGGATCACCAGCGACAGCGCCGCCATGCTGATCATGTTTCCGAAGTTCGCGCTGGTCGTCGTGAAGACGTACTTCAACGTGTTGGCAAACACGCGCCGCCCTTCGTCGATCGCGCGCGTCAGAACCGTCAGGTCGTGCTGCAGAAGGACGAAGTCGGCACTCTCGCGTGCGACGTCCACGGCAGTGTCCACCGAGATGCCGACATCGGCCGCGTGCAGCGCCGGGGCATCGTTGATGCCGTCACCGAGATAGCCAACCACGTGTCCTGCATGGCGCAGCGCGCGGATGATGCGTTCCTTCTGGCCGGGGTCGACCTCCGCGAAGATGGCGGTCCGATGGGCGACGTGCCAGAGCGCCTCGTCGTGCATCTCGCGCAGCTCGGCGCCGGTCAGGATGCGACCGGCCTTGAGCCCGACGGCCTGCGCCACATGCGCCGCCACGCGACGGTTGTCGCCGGTGATGATCTTCAACGCAACGCCGCGCCGTTTCAGCTGCCTGATCGCCTCGGCGGCGTCGGGCTTCGGCGGGTCGAGGAACAGCAGGAAGCCTTCGAACACCATCGCCTGCTCGTCGTCTACCGCATAGCGTTCGCGTCGCTCGATGGTTCGAGTGGCGACCCCCAGTACTCGGAAGCCTTCGTCGGCCCAGGCGGCCGCGCGTTCGCGGAGCTGCTCATGTTCGGCCTCGCTCATCGGCGTGGCGGACGAACCTCGGCGCCGGCCGGTGCATGCAGCGAGCACTCCGTCGAGCGCGCCCTTGGTGATCAATGTGTCGTCGTTCTGCCCCGATTTCCGCACCGCAATCGTCAGCCGCTTGCGCACGAAGTCGTAAGGGATCTCCTCGCTCTTGGTCCAGTCGTCGAGCGCGAGTGCGGCGCTCGCGGCACCAATGGCTTCGTCGAGCGCATTCGGCAGGCCGGTCTGCAGCCGCGCGTTCAGTGCGGCCAGTTTCAGCACGTCGTCGGACCGTTGCCCCTCGGCGTCAATGGCGCCGTCCAGCCGCACCACGCCGGCAGTGAGCGTCCCGGTCTTGTCGGTCGCTAGCACCGTCATCGCGCCGAAGTTCTCCATCGCCGCGAGGCGTCGCACGATGACGCCGGCGCTCGCCATGCGGCGCGCTCCACGTGACAGCGTCAGGCTCACCACGGCCGGCAGCAACTCCGGCGCAAGGCCGACGGCAAGCGCCACCGCGAACAGCAACGAGTCAGTGACCGGTCGGTCTGACGCGACGTTCGCGGCGAAGATCACGAGCACCAGCAGCGTCATCAGTTGCGTCAACAGATGTCCGAAGCGGCGCAGGCCGCGCTCAAAATCGGTTTCGGGCGCACGCTGCGCCAGGCGCGCGGCGATTTCGCCGAACTCGGTACGCAGGCCGGTCGCGGTGACGAGCACCTTCGCTGTACCGCTGCGCACGTTCGTGCCGAGGCAGACGTAATTGGAACGCTGCGCAAGGCCGGCCGCGGCGTCGGCGCCGCCCGGGGACTTCTCGACCGGGAACGACTCGCCGGTCAAGGTCGCCTCGTTGACGAAGAAGTCATCGGCCTCGAGCACCAGGCCGTCGGCGGGCACCAGGCTGCCCGCTGTCAGCAGCACGATGTCTCCGGGCACGATTTCTCGCGCGTCCCGTTCGAGCATCGCGCCGTCGCGCAGCAACCGCGCCCGCAGGCTGACGCGGGCGAGCAGTTTCTCCACGGCACGTGAGGCCGTGTATTCCTGCGTAAAAGTGAGTGCAGCGCTGGCGACGATGATCGACATCACGATCAGCGAGTCGAGCCAGTCGCGGTTGATCGCCGAGATCACCGCGGCGAACACGAGGATCAGAAGCAGCGGACTTTTGAACTGCGCCGCCAGCGTGGCGAGCGCGCCGGCACCGCTTGAACGGCCGATTTCGTTGGGACCGGTCGCCTGCAGGCGGCGCTCGGCTTCCGCCGAGGCGAGCCCCTCGCGACGACTCGCGAGCGCGGCCAGCACGGTGTCCGCGTCCTGCGCCCACGGCGTCATCGGCAGTGCAGTCGGGTCTTCCCGGGCCATGCCGCCAGCCTAGTCGCGTTGGCGCCCCTGGCTTGGCCGGGCGTCAAGCCGGGATCAAAGCGGCACCAGTTTCCCGTGGTCGAGTCGCAGCACGCGGTCGGCCGTGGCGGCCGCGGCTTCGGAATGCGTGACCAGCACACCGGCGGCGCGCCGGCTGCGGACCTCGCGAGCGAGCAGATCCAGCACCACCGCCGCGGTGTCCGGATCCAGGTTGCCCGTCGGTTCGTCGGCCAGCACCAGCGCGGGGCGATGCACCAGCGCACGTGCCACGGCGACCCGTTGCAGTTCGCCGCCCGAGAGTTCGCGCGGCATGCTGTCCTCGCGACCCCCGAGTCCGACTTCGGCCAGCAGTTCCGCAGCACGCTGCTTGCGTGATTCCGGCGGTTCGCCGAGCAGAACCAGCGGCAGCGCGACGTTCTGCACGACAGACAGATGGGGCAGGATATGGAACGCCTGGAACACGAAGCCGAGCTTGGTGCGACGTGTCAGCGTGCGCGCGGTGTCGTCCAGCGCGGCGATGTCGGTGCCCTCGATCACCACGGAGCCGGCATCGGGTCGGTCCAGACCGGCGATCAGGTTGAGCAGCGTGGACTTGCCGGAGCCGGACTCGCCAACGATCGCGATGTATTCACCGCTGCCTGCCGTGAGCTGCAACTGGTTGAGGACGACACGTTCGCGATAGCGCTTGGTCAGACCGAGAATCTGCAGCATGCAGTTGATTCTACGGGCGGGCACTGCGCGCCTTGCCGTTCCTGCGAGGTGGCGGTGACTACAATCGGGGCCCGATTCGGTCACCGTGTGAGTCTCCATTGAGCGACGTCGTCAGCCTGGGTGCGATCCGCGCCGCCGCCGAGCGGCTGCGCGGTCATGTCGAGGAGACGCCGTGCGTGCATTCGCGCACGCTGTCACAGATCATCGGCGCCGAGGTCTATCTCAAGTTCGAGAACCTGCAGTTCACCGCGTCGTTCAAGGAACGCGGAGCGCTGAACAAGCTTTCTCTGTTGACTCCGCAGCAGCGGCAGAGTGGGGTGATTGCCGTCTCGGCGGGCAATCACGCTCAGGGCGTGGCCTATCACGCACAGCGGCTCGGTATCCCGGCCGTCATCGTCATGCCGCGCTTCACGCCGATGGTGAAGGTGGAGCGCACGCGTGGCTTTGGTGCCGAGATCATCCTGACCGGCGACACCTTTGACGAAGCCCGGCTGGAAGCGTCATTGCTGGCCGCGCGTCGCGGGCTGACGATGGTTCATCCCTACGACGATGCCGACGTCATGGCCGGGCAGGGCACGATCGCGATCGAGATGCTGAGGCAACAGCCGGAGCTCGACTGCCTCTGCGTGGCCATCGGCGGCGGCGGGCTCATTTCCGGCATCGCGACGGCCGCGCGGGCACTGAAGCCCGGAATTTCGATCATCGGTGTCCAGACCGACCAGTTCCCGTCGATGTACGCGGAATTCAAGGGCGTCGAGATGCCGACCGCCAACGCGACGCTGGCGGAAGGCATCGCGGTAAAGCTGCCCGGCGAGCTCACGCGCGCGATCGTCAAGAGACTCGTCGACGACATCGTGCTGGTGTCCGAAGGCGACATCGAGCAGGCCATCGTCATGCTGCTCGAAATCGAGAAGACGGTCGTCGAGGGTGCCGGGGCGACCGGCCTCGCCGCGCTGCTCCGCCATCGCGAACGCTTCGCCGGACGCAAGGTCGGGCTGATCCTCTGCGGCGGCAATATCGATCCGATGGTCCTGGCGGACATCATCGAACGCGGCATGGTCCGTGCCGGCCGGCTCGCGCGCATCCGCGTGCACACACGCGACGTACCGGGTGAACTGGCCCGTGCCGCCACGCTCATCGGCCAGGCTGGCGCCAACATCGAGGAGGTCGAACACCAGCGGGCCTTCACGACGCTGCCGGTGCAGAATGCCGAGCTCGAGTTCGTGTTGCAGACGCGCGGGCCGGAGCACATCGAAGAAGTCCTGCGCACATTGCGGGATGCCGGCCTGTACGCCGAGACGCACCCCTACTGAAGTCGACTGACGTTTGATCGCGCGCAAGCGCACTCGATGCGCGGTGCGCCACGTCGGTGCAGGTCACGCATCCACGCTGTGCTCGACGTCGAAGCAGCTTGTTCCAGATCATTGGCCACTTCGCACGCGTCGCTACCTTATCTTGCAGATCAGCGAAGAGGGAGGCGGCATGGTCGCAGCGCGAACCCCGAACGTACTTCATGCCGCAGAGCGACGACCCGGCATCGGCAGCGCCGTGAAGCGCAAGGCGAAGTCGCGGACGCCCGACTGGTCCGCGAAACTGCGGCCTGAGCTCGAACCCGAGGTCGTTACCGACAAGCGCTTCGGCGATCGACTGCTGTTGCCGACGCCGCTGCTTGTGGCCGAAGAAATCGCTCGCGTGCCGGCTGGCGCGACGCTCTCGGTTTCGCAGTTGCGCAGTCAGTTGGCCGAGCGTTTCGGGGCTGAGCGCACCTGTCCCCTGATGACCGGCATGTTCGTCAAGATCCTGGCGGGGGTCGTTGCCGAAGATCTCGCGCAGCGACGCCAGCCGCGCTGGCCGGTGTGGCGTCTGGTGAACGACAACGGCACGCTGAGCACGACGTGGCCGCTCGACGCGCTCTATCGCGCCGCTCGGTTGCGCGAGGAGGGCGTGAAGCTCGGACGCAGGGCCGGTGCCTGGCAGGTCCTGACAACAGAAGCGAGCTTGAAACCCGAGAGTTAGCCCGGGTCGTCGGACAGCGCCGCAGGGCGTCGTCGCTCGTAAACTGCGGCATGGATGTGTCCCAGGCTGTGCCTCGCATGCAGTTTTTCGATCGGCTGCCCGTCGCTGTCGACCCGGCGACGGAACTGCGTGCCGGGCTCGCCGCGAGCCCGGCCGTTATCTCCCCGAAGTTCTTCTACGACGCCCTAGGCGCGCGTCTCTTCGAGGCGATCTGCGAGTTGCCCGAGTACAGCCTGCCGCGTGACGAGCAGGAGATCTTCGCGCATCGCACGCCGGAGATCGTCGCAGCAGTCGGCGAGGGTGCCACTTTCATCGACCTCGGTGCCGGCAACTGCGCCAAGGCCGAACGGCTCTTCTCTACGCTGCGGCCGGCACAGTACGTCGCGGTCGACATCGCCGCAGCCTTCCTGCGGGAGCAGTTAGCGGCCGTGGCACGTCGCCATCCCGACATCGAGGTCGTTGGCGTGGCCGCGGACTTCACGCACCGGCTCGACTTGCCGGACGCGGTGCAAACGCAGCGCCGCGTGGCCTTCTATCCGGGGTCATCGATCGGCAACTTCGCCCCTGCCGAGGCGACCGCATTCCTCTCCCAGGTGCGCCGGATTGGCATGGGTGGCTACCTGCTGCTGGGGGCGGATCTGGTGAAGGCGCCTGATGAACTGGTACGGGGCTACGACGACGCGTTGGGCGTGACTGCAGCGTTCAATCTGAATGTGCTCAATGTTGCGAACCGGCTTGCCGGGACGGACTTCGAGCTCAACGACTGGCGCCATGTGGCTTTGTTCAACGAGCCCGAAAGCCGCATCGAAATGCACCTCGAGGCGCGCCGTGTGGTGACAGTGACCTGGCCCGGTGCCGAACGCCGCTTCACCGAGGGCGAACGCATCCACACCGAGAACTCCTACAAGTACACGCTGCCCGGACTGACTGCGCTATTGCGCGCGGCCGGCTACACCTCGGTGCGTACCTACACCGATCCGGCCGACCGTTTCGCGCTGGCCCTGGCGCAGTAGCCGGGGCCGCTCGAGCCTGTCAGCGGACCAGCCGAACCGTTGCGTAGGCGTACGGATATTCGCCGCGGAACCAGTTGCGAAATGAAGCGCGCGCCAGGCGCCGCGCGGTGCGAGGTGAGCCACCCTTCATCAAGAAGTGCTCACCGTCGAAGAAGTTGGCGGAGTAGCCGGGGTAGTACGCCCTCGGCGCGAAGCCTTCAAATCCGGCAAATGGAGTCGCAGTCCACTCCCAGCCGTTGCCCAGCATCTGCTCTACACCTTCGGGCGTTGCGCCGGACGGGTTGGCGCCCACAGGCACCGGGTTCCAGCCGACAAAGTCGAGGTTCGCGCGCGACGCGTCGGGCTCGCTGTCGCCCCACGGATAACGGCGCTGCCCGTCGCCGTAGGCGGCGCGTTGCCACTCCGCCTCGGTCGGCAGGCGCGCGCCGGCCCAGGCCGCATAAGCGGTCGCCTGCCGATGGGTCAGGTACACCGGCGCGTCCAGCGGCATTGGCACTGTGTCGAACATCTGGCGCAGCCACCATGCGCCGTCGCGCTGCGCCCAGAAGTGCGGCGCCGGACCGCCCGCCGCGACGAAGCGCAGGTAGTCGCGGTGAGTAAGTTTGTGGCGTGCGATTTCGAAGCCGCCGACCCGCACGATATGCCGGGGAAACTCGTTGTCCCATCCGAAGCTGCCCGGGGCCTGTCCGAGAACGGCCGACCCCGCGTCAATCCGGACCCACGGATCACCGCGGCGTTCGGGCTCCAAGGCGGGACCGCGCAGCCCTGCTGCCGGCGCGCGCTTCCGGCTCGGCGGCAGTTCATGCAGCAGGTAACAAAGCGTCTCGGCGTGCATCCAGCGGTGCTCGAGCGCAGTCAGCACGCGTTCGTACGGCAGTTCCTCCCAGACCTCATCGATTAGGGCACGCGTGCGGGCAACGTAGGCAAGCACCTCGTCGAGATCTGGCCAATCGGACGGCTGGTCCGCCGGCGCCTGTCCAGGGGCCGGATCGATGCCTGCCTCGAACAGCCGATCGAACGACGGCTGGAACGACGGTATGTCGAGCACGCCGCGGCCGAGCTGGTTCCAGTCGAAGGCGTCGAAGTGCCCAACGTAGAAGACCAGCCGATGCCGATCAGGAATCGGCCGCTCATAAAGGGTTTGGCGAGCGACCAGCCTGAACAGCGCATCCGTGTGCGCCCTGGCGGTAGCGACCTCCCGCTGCAGCCGGGCCGCCGTCCTTTCTTGAGTCAGTGCATCCATTTCGCCCCACCATACCCCGCGCCGATGAGAGGGCCAACCGCGCTTCCGTAGGACCCCGCCGGCAAATGCCGCGCCTAAGGCTTGAACTGTGCCCCAAACGGCCTAGCGCTCTCAACCTGCGCCGCAGCGCACCGAAAACATGAGAAGAGCCCCCGCCGCGAGGCAGGACACGATGAAAACCGTCACTTTGGAAATCAACGAGACCACCGACGAACGACTCACCGCACTGGCGCAGCGCTGCGATGCCACGCCGGGCCAGTTCGTCGACATGCTGTGCGCGTCACTGGACCGCAAAACGCTGGAACGCATCATCCAGCGCGCAATCCGTGACGATTCCGTCACCTCCGAGCCGGGCGTTGCCCGGATTCCGGAGCGGCTCCCGCGGCGGTAAGCGAGTTACATCGGGCGATCGGGCGCCCGAACCGATTCCCAGCAGCATGAAAGTCCGCGGCGCCAGTCCGGGCCGCGGCCAAGCCGCGCGCTAGCGGCGCATCTCGAAGAGCGTCGTCTCCGGGTCCGTGCCCTTGAGGGCCTCGGCGATCTGCTTGCGCGCCTTGATGAACGGCGAGTTCTTCGCCTCGACCGCCAGAAATTCATCGAGGTCGCCATGCTCGCGCTGCAGCCGCGGCACGAGTTCGAGGAAGATATCCGTCAGTTCCGGGTCGAACTGCTTGCCCTTCAGCGATGCGATCTCGGCCAGTGCATCGGAAACCTTCCACGCTTCCTTGTAGGGCCGCTTGTGCGTCAGCGCATCGAATACGTCGGCGAGTGCACTGACGCGCGCCGCGATCGGAATCGCCGTGCCGGCGAGCTTGGTCGGATAACCATTGCCGTCCCAGCGCTCGTGGTGATGGCGCGCGATCTCCTCGGCGATATGCATCTGCGGAATGTTCGACTTCGCCAGGATGTCCGCCCCGGCTGTGGTGTGCGTCTGCATGATCTCGCGTTCGCCCGGCGTCAGCTTTCCCGGCTTGAGCAGGATCGCGTCAGGCACCACCAGCTTGCCGATGTCGTGCAGGCGCGCGGCGAGGTCGATCAGGAAGCAGACGTCCTCTTCCAGCCCGATTTCCTTGCCGAGGATCGACGCGAGACGTCCGACGCGGTAGCAGTGCTCTCCCGTCGTGTCGTCGTGCAGTTCGGCCGCGACCGACTGCTGCTCCAGCAGAAGGATGCGGTTACGCATCAGCTCGCGTTCGCCCAGCTGTATCCGCAGCTTGCCGCGCTGGTTGGCCATCGCGACGTCGATGGAGCCAGGTCCGAAGGCGGGTTGCTCGACGTGCTTCACATACTCGTTGTGGTGCATCAGCACCTGCGCTGCCTTGGCCTCGCGGTTCATCGCGAGAAGCTCGTGCAGGTAGACCAACGCTACATCAGGCTGACCGGCGGCTTCATACCCCGCGATGCACGCAGACAGTGCGTCTCTGACCTCCGCGCGAACGAAGTTTCGCGCGTGCTCCAGCGACTTCTTCAGGCGAGTCAGTCCAAGATCCGTGCGCTGCGAATGCACATCGACGAGGCCGCTCGTTATGGAGGAAACGTATTCAGAACGCGGTGTCGAGACCTTAGCCGCATAGTGGCGTGCGGAATCGCAATGTTCCCGCGCGTGGACAATCTCGCCCACATCGATCAGTAGCCGAGCGTAGTACGACTCGGCGCTGACGCGACCAAAGCATTCGGCGGCCGTCACCGGGTCCGGGTTCAGTTCAATCGCCCGACGCACGGCTCGGATGCCCGAGCGAATGTCGTGCAAGTGCATTGCGCACATCGCCAGGTTCGTAAGCGCCGCAGGCTCGACAAACTTGAAATCCTTCGACTCTTTCGCGAGCTTTGCGGCGCGTTCAAAGCACTGAAGCGCGTCCGCGTACTGCGCGGAGTTCATCAAGGCAATGCCAAGGTTGTTCCAGACAGGTGCTTCCGCATCGGGATCGCTGAGTTCATGTGCGAGCTCTAGCGCTTCTGAGTACGCCTGCGTTGCTCCCGGGAGATCGCCCGTCTCAACTCGGATGATCCCCAGCGCGGTTAGGGCCTTACGGAGCAGGCGCTTGTCACCAAGCGATCGCGCATGCCTCACAGCATCAGTTGCGGGTTGTAAGGAACTGGTTGTCGAGTTGGCGAGGAAAAAGTACTGAGCAATGGCAAGGAGACACTCGACCAGCTGGTCGCTCGCCTGATCCGACGTCAAAGAGCCGACCTCAGCCAGCGCTTGCTTGAACTCCTCTGTTGCATCGGCCGATGGCGTAGCGAGTAGAGGCCGTAACCGGGAGAGCCGGGCGGCAATCGCTTCACGGGTGGGGCCCCGGGGCAACACGGCAGCGTTCATTTCGTTTCTTCTCGGACCTGTTGCGTGGCCGCGGCTGTGAAAAAAATCTAGTGTCAGGGGTATTGCAATTTCCCGCGCGTAACGGTTACATTGCCTCTAACTCGCAATTCGGCCGAATAGCGAGTTACTTGAGGTTCAATTCGATCGAATTTGACTTAAGCGAAAAGAGAGGGACGCCCATGGACCAAGTTGCTGAGCAAGCCATTGAAATCAAAGAAGAAATCGTTGAGCTCACCCTTGCTGAGCTCGGCCAGGTTGGTGGCGGCGCGGTACCGGTTTTCGCCTAAGCACACTCTGAAATCTGGCAAAAGGGCGCTTCGGCGCCCTTTTTGTTTGGCTGCGCGGGGAGGGAGCTACCGGCTTCGGGTTTCCGCCGGATTGGGATCTGCATTATTGAAGCGCCATATTCGACCTGATTCGAGTCTTTTCCGTCGAACCTCTGTTTGGCACCTCAACTGGGCTGTCGCCCGGCCCAGCCACCTCCAAATGCTCAAGACTGCTTCCGTACTGGTCGCGCTTGCGGTTGCTGCCGGCGGTTCGCCTGCTGCCGACTTGGCTTCTACGCAGTACCACCGCGTCCACATCTCGACCGTCACCGAGGGCCTCGACCGCCCGTGGGGTCTCGCCTTCCTGCCCGACGGCCGCATGTTGGTCACCGAGCGCGCGGGAAGGCTGCGGGTAGTCGGCAAGGACGGCAAGCTAGATCCGGTACAGGTGGCCGGCCTGCCGCGCGTCGATCCGCAGGGGCAGGGCGGGCTGCTGGACGTGGTGTTGCATCCGCAATACAGCGCCAACGGCTGGGTCTACTGGTCCTACGCGCAGAAGGATGCCTCGGGGAAGAACGGCACGGAGGTCGCCCGCGGCAAGCTTGCTGGCGGGCCTGGAGCGTGGAGCATGGAGTCAGTCGAGGTGCTGTTCCGCATGGCGCCCAAGAGCAGCGCCAGCCTGCACTTCGGCTCGCGCATCGTCTTCGACCGCGCCGGGCTGATGTACGTGACGCTGGGCGAACGGGGCGACAAGGACCGGGCGCAGAAGCTTGACGACCATGGCGGCAAGATCGTGCGCCTCACCGACGACGGCAAGCCGGCGCCCGGCAATCCGTTTTCCGGCGATCCGAAAGCGAAGCCGGAGGTCTTTTCGTTGGGCCACCGCAATGTCCAGGGCGCGGCGATCCATCCGAAGACCGGCGTGCTGTGGGCCAGCGAACACGGCCCTCAGGGCGGTGACGAACTCAACGTCATAAAGGCCGGCGTCAACTACGGCTGGCCGGTGATCACCTACGGCGTGAACTACATGACCGGTACGAAGATCGGCGAAGGCACCGAGAAGCCCGGCATGGCGCAGCCGGTGAAGTACTGGACGCCGTCACCGGCGCTCTCGGGCCTGGCGTTCTACGAGGGCGAGAAGTTTCCGAAGTGGCGCGGCGACATCCTGATCGGGACCATGAAGGCTGACGCGCTGATCCGCGTTCGGCTCGACGGGGACCGGGTCGTCGACGACGAATTCCTGCTGAAAGGGCAACTGCCGCGTGTGCGCACCGTGCGAGTCGGGCCGGACGGCTTCGTTTACCTGCTCACAGACGTCGCGAACGGCGCAATCCTGCGGCTCGAACCGGCGGACTGAGGGACCTCCCGGGCACCGCGCTACGGGGAATCGCGGCGCCGAGCGCCGCCCAGGCGGCGCGGTGCGAATTCCGCAATCAGCCCTCGATCGTGATGCCGTGGCCCTGCGCGAGTTCGCCGATGACTGCCGCCTGCGCGAAGCCGTCGGCGCGAAAGATCTCCAGCACGCCGCCGATTGCAGCCGGCGCGCACGCCACCAGAAGCCCGCCGCTGGTCTGCGGATCGGTCAGCAGTGCCTTCATCGTTTCGTCGATGTTTTTAAGCGTGAAGTGCTGTCCGTAGCCGGCCCAGTTGCGGCCGGAGGCGCCGGTGACATAGCCCTGCTGCGCCAGTTCACGTACGCCGGGCAGCCACGGGATGTCCTGCGCTCGCACCCGGGCCGCGAGCCGACTGCCGAGCGCGATCTCGTTCAAGTGGCCCAGCAGGCCGAAGCCTGTCACGTCGGTCAACGCGTGCACTTCGGCCAGCTCGGAAAGGATGCGGCCCGGCGTGTTCAGCTTCGTGGTGCTCGCGATCATGTGCCCGTAGAGCTCGGCATCCAGCGCGTCCTTCTTGAGCGCCGCGGAGTAGACGCCTACGCCCAGCGGCTTGCCTAGCACCAGCGCGTCACCGGCCTGCGCGCCGGAGTTGCGCTTGACCCGGCTCGGATGCACGAGGCCCAAGACAACGAGTCCGTAGATCGGTTCGACCGAGTCGATGGTGTGGCCTCCGGCGATCGGTATGCCCGCTGCGCTGCAGACCGACTCGCCGCCCTCGACGATGCGTCGGATCACCTCGATCGGCAGCTTGTTGATCGGCATGCCGAGCAGCGCCAAGGCCAGGATCGGTGTGCCGCCCATCGCGTAGACATCGGAGATCGCGTTGGTCGCTGCGATACGGCCGAAGTCGTACGGGTCGTCGACGATCGGCATGAAGAAGTCGGTGGTGGCGATCAGCGCCTGCTCGTCATTGAGCTGATAGACCGCAGCGTCATCGGACGTCTCGATGCCGACCAGTAGCTGCGGCGGCACGATGCCCTTGGCGCCCTTGAGGATCTCGCCGAGCACGCCGGGGGCGATCTTGCAGCCGCAGCCGCCGCCGTGGGCAAACGAAGTGAGCTTGATCGGAAGTTCGGAGGGAGCGTTCATCCTCAGGCCGCGCGTTGGTGTGTCACGGCCTGATTATGGAGGAGACCGCGCACCAGATCGCGCACGGCAGCGCGCTCAACCTTCGGATCGAAGAGCCACGCGCGGGCACGGCACGCCGATGCCAGGCGGCGCAGGAACGCATGGTCCGTCGAGGCGCGTTCGACCAGCTTGGTCGCGGCGCGAACTGCGCCGACCGGAAAGACGCCGGGATAGTCACGTCCAACCATCCCGAGATTGCCGTCCGCGTCCGAGACGATCACCGGAGTGCCGCTGCGTATCGCTTCGAGCACGACTTGCGCTCCGCCTTCGATACGGGACGGATGAAACAGCAACGCGGCATGGCGCATCAGCTGGCGTGCCCGTGCACGAGGCAGTTCGCCGAGCCACTGGTAGTTCGGCGTCCGGGCCTCGGTCCGTTGCGCCGCCGCCGCATAGCGGACGTCGAGTGCGGCCCCGGCGTGCAGCACGCGCACGCGGGAGTCGGCGGGCAGGGAAAGCGCCATGTGCATCGCCATCAGCGGATCCTTCTCCTCGCGCAGATGGCCAACGACCGCGATGTCGAAGGTGGTGCGACGGCGCGCGCCACGTGTCAGCCTTCGTGCCGACTGAAAAATCACCGTGCACTTGCTGCGGTAACGCGCCGGCAGCGTCTGGACGCCGAGTTCCTGCAGGACGACGAGGCGATCGGCCAGGTCGAGCGAGCGCTGGGCCGCGTGGCTGTAGGGCAAGTCCCGGTACAAGTCCGTGCCGGTGAGCACGACTCCGAGCGCACCGTCGGGGTGATCACTGCGGAAGGCGTCGATAGAGTCCGCCGATTTCCGCGCGTGCAGCGCGATCATCACATCACAGGGTTTGCCATCCCAGGTCTGCAGCACGCGGACCTTATGGTCGGGCCGCAGGAAACGGGCCCAGCGCGCGGCCGTGTGCCAGTTGCCGGTGTTCGCTTCGCGCGAGGCCGGCGTGATGATGCAGACAACGAGTCGGGCGGTCTTCAACGCGGTGGGTTCAGGCGGTGTGCTTGCGAGCCGGAGCGCTTGCGCGGGGCCAATCGAGTATAGGTAGAGGGGCCCTATGCCGGGAGCTATCCGATCGGTTGATATGCGGCAGGGTGGTGGGCGCGCTGCGCAGACTGGATGCCCGCAGGCCGGTTTTGCGGAGCCACCGTCTTGCGGAATACTTGCGCGCCATGCAAATTCCTATCCCCCCTCTTGCACGTGCCCTTCCTTGGCTCATCGCGCTGGCGATGATGTCCGTCGCCTTTTCGCTGGGTGCTCAAGGGCCGGTCACAAATGGACTGGCCGGCAGCTACGTGGAGGCGCAGGAGTTGGGCCGGCGGGACGAGGCGGACGACGCGACGCGCGATTACCACCGCACCGTCTTGCTGCCACAGTTCAGCCAGATCTATCGCGCCCACTTGCGCGAGTGCACGGCCAGCGTGCCGCAGCCGGAATCGACACCGTTCTCGTTCGTTGCCGCGCTCGGCGCGGACGGGCGGGTGCTGCGTGTCTGGAGCGATCGCAGCACCAACGTCTACCAGTGCGTGCGCGGGCGGCTGCTTTTCGACCGCTTTCCCGCGCCACCGCGTGCGCCCTTCTATCTGTACATTCACATGCGCTTCGTGAACCCGCCACCGTCCGAGGCACCCGAGCCCCGCTGACGCCATGCGCCGAATCGTCCTGACGCTACTGACCCCTTGGCTGACAGCCTGCGGTGGCAGTGAAACTGCGCCAGCGCTTCCCGCGACTCCGGCGATTCCCATTGACATCGTCGCCGCCGGAGATATCGCGGACTGCGGCTCCGACGGCCAGATGTTTCCGGACGCCGCGCGCACCGCAAGGCTGATCGCGCCGTCGGACGTGTTCGTGCTGACGCTCGGCGACAACACCTATCCCATCGGTGCGCCGGCGGAGTTCACGGACTGCTTCCAGCCGACGTGGGGCCGTTCCAGGGAACGACTTCGGCCCAGCCCCGGCAATCACGACTACATAACGATGGACGCCGACGGCTATTTTGGATACTTCGGTGCTGCTGCAGGGCCTGACCGGCGCGGCTACTACAGCTTCGAGATCGGCGCCTGGCACGTCGTTTCGCTGAACAGCAATGTCGACGCAGGCGTCGGTTCGGCGCAGTACACGTGGCTGCAGGCGGACCTCGCCGCATCGCAGGCGCTTTGCACGCTCGCCTACTGGCATCACCCGGTATTCAGCTCAGGCCCGCACGGCAACAACCCGCGCATGGCCGACATCTACCGGATGCTGCACGCGGCGGGTGCTGAACTCGTGCTGGTGGGACACGACCACGTTTACGAGCGCTTTGCGCCGCAGAATGCAGACGGGCAGGTCGACCCGGTGCGCGGCGTTCGCAGCTTCACCGTCGGCACGGGTGGCGCACGACTGTACTCGTGGAGCACGATCCGAACGAACAGCGAGTTCCGGGACAACTCAAGCCACGGCGTGCTGCGCCTGACCTTGGCCGAGGGGGGCTACCGCTGGGTGTTTGTTCCGGTAAGCGGGGACGCGCGCGACGAAGGCTCGGCACAGTGCCAGCGGTGAGCGGGCGTCGCTGCGGCCGCTATGGCGGACGATTCTGGAAGATGTCGGTGCGGCGGCCAGCGCTCTGACAACGGCTTACGGCATCTGGATCTTGCCGCCCCCGCCAAGGCCGCCGGGCGGGAACCCCGCACCGCCCTGGCCGGGCAGCACGAGCGACGACGCGGCCTGACGCCGCATGTCCTGCAGTTCCCTGACCGTGCGTTCGATCGCAATCTTGGCTGCGCCGGCATAGCCTTCGACCGCTTCGGCCAGCGTCTTGGCTTCGATATCGAAGCTGATCGGCAGCGGCCCCATCTGCGTCATGATTTGTGCCTCGCCGGTGTAGACGACCGGCCGCGTACCGTCGGTGGCACCCATTGTTGTGACCGGCACCATCGCGCGGATCGTGCCGACCTTGCGGTCTGTGTAAATCTCTTCGCGGTACAGCGTCGAGGTATCCATCTTGATGTCGAGGTCGGCGGCAGTGGCCATGTGTTTCTCCAGCATGTGGTGCAGGCGACAGGATCGCGCCTGCACGTGCCGGGATGGACGGCAACCCGGCGGCCGCCGAGTATAGGGGAGGGGCACGACGCGGGTGCCGCTGACCCGGATCAAGGGCGCTGTTGAACCGACCGGCTAGCCTGCCGGATTCGCTCATCGGGAGCCGGTGTGCACCGACTTCAGGAAATCGGCCTGCGACCGCTGCGGCTGCGGCAACGGGAACTGTTGCCCATCGTGCAGGGCGGCATGGGCGTCGGCGTTTCGGCGCACCGCCTGGCCTCGGCAGTAGCGCGCGAGAATGCCCTCGGAACGATCGCTTCGGTGGACCTGCGACATCACCATCCTGACTTGATGGCGCAATGCAAGGATGTCCGCGACCGCACCGTCCTCGATCGGTTGAACCTGATCGCCCTAGACCGCGAAATCTGCCTCGCGCGCGAACAGTCGGAGGCACGTGGGGCGATCGCCGTCAACGTGATGAAGGCGGTAGATCAGCACGCGGCACTGGTGCGGCAATCGTGCGAGTCGGGGGCCGATGCGATTGTCATGGGCGCCGGATTGCCGCTCGACCTGCCGGACATGTGCGCGGACTTCCCGGATGTGGCGCTGATTCCGATCCTCTCGGATGGGCGCGGTGTCGCGATCGTGGTGCGACGCTGGCTGCGGAAGAAGCGCATGCCGGACGCGATCGTCATCGAGCACCCGCGCTATGCGGGAGGCCATCTTGGTGCGACGCGCATCGAGGATCTCAATGATCCGCGCTTCGATTTCGATCGCGTAATCGACGAGGTGATGCTGGCATTCCGTGAGCACCAGATCGAGAGCGAGAAGATCCCGCTGATTGCGGCCGGCGGCATCAACTCGCCGGCGAAACTGCGCGAAGTCCTCGCGCTCGGCTACTCGGCGGTGCAGGTCGGAACCGCGTTTGCCGTGACGGAGGAGGGCGATGCCCATCCGAACTTCAAGAGGGTGCTGGCGGGCGCGCAGCCCAGCGATATCGTTGAATTCATCAGCGTTGCAGGTCTACCGGCGCGCGCGGTCCGGACGGTCTGGCTGGACCGCTACCTGCGGCGCGAATCCGTGCTACAACAGGAAGCC
>Ga0316613_10001194_pt1 | contig 17999 bp, 15 predicted proteins | sample OWC_soil_day10_C_2_FD_207647 | JGI IMG/M metagenome (GOLD analysis project Ga0316613, IMG submission 207647) | Wetland soil microbial communities from Old Woman Creek delta, Ohio, United States - OWC_soil_day10_CT_b | ecosystem: Environmental > Terrestrial > Soil > Wetlands | place: USA: Ohio...
ACCGCTTCTTCGCTCAAATGCCCCTGGAAAAGAGAAAGCCAGGCGTCCAGCACCCGAGCCGTGCCCAGCTCCGTCAGCATCAGCGGATCTTCCCGCTCGGGCAGATCGGCCAGAGGACCGGGAAGGTCTTCTTCCTCTATCACCCCTTTGAGGGGTGAATCCTTTTTCTTCAGGCTTCTCAGCAGTTCCTCCGCCTCTCGCTCCTCCTCTTGGATCTCGTGGGCTAGGTGCAGGAAAAGGTTCCATTTCAGCGCGTTCCTTCCCCGGTTTTCTTCAGGGCGGCTCTCCTTGCAGCGCAGCTCACCCCTGATCTCCCAGGTAGCCTCTTTTCCGTGCGACTCCTGTTCTTTGAAGGCTAGAAACGCATCGAATCCCCTGTCACGGCTCGTCCTGACCCATCCCCGGTACTCTGCGAGAAGCGCCTTGAATTGTCCCGAGGGCTTGAGGTCCTGAGGCGGACGAAAAACTTCGACCACGCCGCTTTGCAGGAGGGTCACGGGTTGATCCATAAACCAGGGTCTGCCGATCTTGACTGATCCAAAAAAAGAAAGGATGACCTTTAGCGCACTCTCAGGTGCGCCGGCGTCGGGGCAAATGATCGCAATAGGTTCAGTCATGCTCTAGGGGAACGGCCTCCTCCCGGTTTATATGAGCGGCCTCCTGCTCTCTGCTCCTGGTCAAGGGTTTTATAACACCTGGGCCGAAGATAATCAAAAAACGGCTTTTGTCTCAATAAGACTCAGCCTTGTCTTTTACCTTGACAGTCACCTCCGAGTAGACTACAAGGATACGTTCAACCTATACAAATGATTAGATAATACCTTTCCTGACGGGAGGAAGAAACGGTCTTTCCAATGACGGAGAAAACAACAGGAGTACTCGAAGACAGAAAAAAGAAAACCGAGTCCCTCAGGGCAATGGGGATCAGCCTTTACCCGGCCGGTTTCCGGTGTGATCTCACGGTTTCCGAGGCGGTTTCCCGTTTCGGAGCCTTGGACTCCGACACCCTTGAGAAAACAAAGGGTCCTTTCAAGCTCGCCGGAAGAATCATGGCCCTCAGGGATTTCGGTAAGGCCTGCTTCATTCACTTCAAGGACAGGACCGGCCGCATCCAGGCCTATGTCAGAAAAGACAAGGTTGGAGAGGATAAGTACAAAATTTTCAAACTCATGGACCTCGGCGATTTCATCGGCGTCAAAGGATCTTTCTTTCGAACGAAAACAGGGGAACTGACCCTTCTCGCAGACGACGTGAGCCTTCTTTCAAAATCCATGAGACCCCTTCCTGAGAAGTGGCACGGATTGAGTGATGTGGAAACAAGGTACCGGCAGAGGTATCTGGACCTCATCGCCAATGACGAAGTGAAGGACCTTTTTGTCTTCAGAAGCCGAATCATCCAGTCGATCCGCGAGTTCTTCATCAAGAGGGATTTCCTGGAAGTCGAAACCCCCATGATGCAACCCATTCCTGGCGGAGCCACGGCCAGACCCTTCAAGACTTTTCACAATGCTCTGGGAATGCACCTTTATCTGAGGGTTGCCCCTGAACTCTATTTGAAAAGGCTCGTCATCGGCGGTCTGGAGAGGGTTTTTGAAATCAACCGCAACTTCAGGAACGAAGGGGTCTCGGTGAAGCACAACCCTGAATTCACCATGCTCGAGTTTTACATGGCCTACGCGACCTTTGAAGACCTCATGGAACTGACGCAGGAGCTCTTTAACCAGGTGGTCAAGGAAGTCCTCGGCAAGAACAAGATCGAATACCAGAACCAGACCATTGATTTCACCCCGCCCTGGCCGAGGATGGCCATGTACGACGCTCTCACGGGTACAGCGGGTTTGCCGAATGAAGCCCTGAAGGACATTCATGCAGCTAGCACCTTTGCCAGATCCAAGGACATCGTTCTTTCTAAAGAAGACAACCTGGGCAAGATTCTCACTAAGATCTTTGATCAGCTGGTGGAACCGAAATTGGTAAAACCGACCTTCATCTACGGTTACCCGATTGACATATCCCCTCTTTCACGAAGAAATGACCAACATCCCCACCTTGCCGACCGCTTTGAGCTTTTTATCGGCGGCAAGGAGATTGCCAATGCCTTCAACGAATTGAACGATCCGGTCGATCAGAGGGAAAGGTTCATGGCTCAGGTCTCACTCAGAGAGGCGGGGGATGAAGAAGCGCAGTACATGGACGAAGATTACCTGGACGCCATGGAATACGGCCTCCCGCCCACGGCCGGAGAGGGGATCGGCATCGACCGAGTGGTCATGCTGTTGACGGACTCTCCTTCCATCAGGGATGTCATCTTCTTCCCTCACATGAGAACCAAATGAGTCCCTGTTGCTTCACACTCCTTGGAAAGGGCTTCGACGTTTGGTTCGCCGCAGCCGTTCCGGGGATGAGAAGTCGTTTCGGGGTGCCCAGCGAACCCAAAGGGGTGATGCCCTAGCTATGCGATTCGAAGCCTTTCTTGCCCTCCGATACCTCAAGGCCAAACGGAAACAGGCTTTCATTTCCGTGATCACGGTGATCTCCGTTGTCGGGGTCATGATGGGTGTCACGGCTCTGATCGTCGTTCTCTCCGTCATGAACGGCTTCAGAGAAGACCTCATGGGTAAAATCCTCGGGGTCAATTCCCACCTGGTTGTTCTAAGTTACGAGGGTGCCTTTCTTGACTACGACAGAATCGCGAGGGAGACGAGTGCCGTGGAGGGGGTTGTGGCCACCACCCCTTTCATCTACAGTCAGGTCATGGTGAACAGCCAAGGGAGTGTATCCGGATCGGTCTTGAGGGGCATCGACACGTCTACCGCATCGAAGGTGATCGCCGTTGATCGCATGATCAAGAGAGGATCCCTCCAATCCTTGGATGCCCTCCACGAGGGGCTTCCGGCGATTATTATGGGAAAGGAGCTGGCCAGGATGCTGGCGGTCCAGCCTGGCGATACCGTCACCGTCGTGTCTCCTATGGGAAAGCTCACCCCGGTGGGAAGGGTCCCTCAAAACCGGAAGTTCAAAATAACGGCGATTTTTGATTCGGGCATGTATGAATATGACGCGACCATGGTGTACGTCTCCCTGAAAGAGGCCCAGGACTTCCTCGGATTTGACAACAGGGCGACCGGCGTTGAAGTGAGGGTGGCCGACATTTACAAGGCGGATCAGGTCGGGGGCGCCGTGACCAAAAAACTGGGATACCCTTACTGGGCCAAAGACTGGAAACAGATGAACCGGAGCCTCGTATCCGCCCTCAAGCTTGAAAAAATCGCCATGTTCGTTATTCTCATCATGATTGTCCTGGTGGGCGCCTTGAACATCATCAGCACCTTGGTCATGGTAGTGATGGAAAAAAACAAGGACGTGGCCATCCTGCGGGCCATGGGGGCGACCCAGAAGAGCATCATGACCGTCTTTATGTGTCAGGGAGTGCTGGTCGGGGTGGTCGGGACCCTGGTGGGACTGGGTACCGGCCTGGGGCTTTGCCATCTCCTGGCCAAATACAAATTCATTGAACTCCCATCGGATGTTTATTACATTTCCACATTGCCTGTTCGGGTGGAAATGCTGGATGTCGTGCTGGTGATCGTGGCGGCGGTGGTCATCTCTTTTCTGGCCACCCTTTACCCCTCCTGGCACGCCTCCCGGCTGAATCTGGTGGAATCCTTGAGATACGAATGAGCCTTGGAGAAGGTGTGGTGCTCGAACTCCTTCAGGTTTATAAAGCCTTTGATCACAACGCCCTGACCATTGAGGTCCTCAGAGGCATTGAGCTGGTCGTCCAGAGAGGAGAAAGCCTCGCCATTACAGGAGCCTCGGGTGCCGGGAAATCGACCCTTCTCAACATTATGGGGACTCTGGAACCTCCGACGAAAGGCGTGGTCCGTTTTGAAAGCCATGACATCCGGGAGATGGAAGAAACAGAACTCTGCAAGCTGAGGAACAGGGACATGGGTTTTGTGTTCCAGTTTCACCACCTTCTCCCGGAATTCAACGCCTTTGAGAACACCTTGATGCCGGCCCTGATTGCGAGGATGAGCAGGAGAGAGGCCGAGGGAAGGGCAGAGGGGATCCTGACCAGGGTGGGGCTCAAGACAAGGCTCACTCATCGCGTCGGAGAGCTCTCCGGCGGCGAGCAGCAGCGGGTGGCCATTGCTCGGGCCCTGGTCATGAGCCCAAAGCTCTTGCTGGCTGACGAACCGACCGGGAACCTGGACATGACGACGGGAGACGGAATCGTCGACCTTCTGGTGAACCTGAACCGCTCGGAGGGACTCACCATGATCATCGTGACCCACAATCAAAGGCTGGCGCAGAAAATGTCGCGGCAAATTGAGCTCGTGGACGGCCGCGTTTATGCTGAAAAACGGGGATGAAACCATGTCGCTGAGCGGTAAACGGAAAGAGTGGATCACGAAGGGCCTGGTGCTGGTTCTGTGCATCGGGTTTGTCCTTTCCCTTCCCTATGCCTCGGTCGCCCAGCAAAAAAAGACGGTTGCGGTTCTGCCCTTCACCCTGTACACTCCCCAGCCGCTCGAAACCGATAAGCGCAACTTGCAGGACATGTTGACCGATCGATTGGCTAAGCATGGCATTCCCGTCATCTCTACGAACGACATCAACAGGCACCCTGCGGCATCTCTCCCGTCCCCGGATCAAGCTGAACTCATCAGCCTTGGAAAGAACCTTGGAGCGGACCTCGTCATCACAGGCACTCTGACCCAGATCGGCAAGAGAATCAGCATTGATGTGAAGGCTCTCGACGTCAGCGGCGAAAAACCCCCCTTCTCTCTGTTCATGGTGGAGGACGATGTTGATCGAATCAGTGAGGCGATGGACAGGGCATCGAAAAGCCTTTACAACCAGATCGTGGGGATCACTCAGATCGACTCCGTTCTTGTTAAAGGCAATCTCCGTGTCGAGAGCGATGCCATTCTCGCGATCGTGGAAAGCCGGAAGGGCGAGAGCCTGGACTTCGAAAAGCTGGACAAGGATTTGCGTGCCATTTATGCCATGGGGTATTTCAAAAACGTGAGCATCGAGACCGAAGACGGAGTCAAGGGAAAAATCGTGATTTTCAACGTCGTTGAAAAGCCTTCCATCGGAAGAATCAACTTCGTGGGTAACAAGAAGATCAAAGCGGACGACCTCACCAAAGAATCCGGCATCAAGCTATACTCCATCTACAATCCGAATGAGGTCAAGCAGAGCCTCAACAAGCTAAAGGATTACTACCGCCAAGAGGGGTACTACACGGTCGAGATCACGGACAAAGTGGAAGACATCCCTCGAAACGAGGTCGCCCTGACATACGAAATCAAAGAGGGAGAAAGGGTCTACATCCAGAAAATCGAGTTTGTTGGAAATACGAAATTTAAGGAGGGCAAACTCAAGGATGTCATGGACACAAGCGAGAAAGGCTTGCTCTCCTGGTTTACGAAGTCCGGCATGCTCGACAAGAAGAGGCTCGAATCCGATGCCCAGAAGATCACCGTCTTTTACCAGAACCAAGGGTATCTTCGAGCCAAAGTCGGCGAACCCACCGTGCGTTATGAAGCCGGATACGGTCTGATCATTACGATCGAGATCATAGAAGGCGCTCAGTATTTCGTGAACAACGTGAACGTGACAGGGGACCTCATCAGGCCGGCCGAAGAACTTCTCCAGAAATTGGAAATGACCAAGCAAAAACCCTTCAGCCGCGAGATCGTTCGGAAAGATGTGCTGGCCCTGCGAGAGGTTTACGCTGATGAAGGCTATGCCTATGCCGAGGTGGTGCCGGTAAGCAAGGAAGATGACAGGAGCTATACGGTGGATATCACTTACCAGGCCACCAAGGGCAGCAAAGTGCGCTTCGAGCGGATCAACATCGCCGGAAATACCACAACGAGAGACAACGTCATCCGGCGGGAACTCAAGGTCTATGAAGGGGAGTATTTCAGCGGACAGGGATTGAGGGACAGCGTCAGGAACTTGCAGCGCCTTGAATTCTTCGAAGATGTGGAAATACAGAACAAAAAGGGCAGTGCAGACGATTTGATGGAGCTCAACCTCAATGTCAAGGAGAGGCCGACGGGGACTTTTTCTATAGGCGCGGGCTACAGTGGCTATGAGGGAGCGATGGGTTCAATGGAGGTGTCCCAGAAAAACTTCCTCGGCACAGGGCGGGAACTGATGGCTATGATGAGACTCAGCACCATAAGCGCCTTCTACGATATCCGATTCACGGACCCAAGGGTTGCCGACACCCAACTCAGCGCCGGCGTTGATCTGTTCAGGTGGGACTATGATTACGATGAATATGACCGGGAAAGTGTGGGAGGAGCCGTCCGATTCAGGTTTCCCATTGGCTTTGACGAAGAATTCACAAGAGGTTTCGCTAGGTATCTCTATGATGACAGCACGATCACGGATGTGGATCCCACGGCCGCTCTTGAAATCAGGGATATGGAAGGAGACTGGCTCACCAGCAGTGTGATGGTCGGGATAGACAGGGATACCAAGGACAGAGCCTGGAACACGAGAAGCGGATCTTACAACAAGATCTCCATTGAGTATGCCGGAGATCCTCTTGGAGGCGAGGTCGCGTTCAATCGGTATGAACTCACCACCCAGTGGTTCTTACCCTGGCGCTGGGATACCGCCTTCATGGTGGAAGGACGCTGGGGTTATATACAGGAGAGGGAAGAGGATGGGAAGCTCCCCGTGTATCAAAAGTACCGCATCGGCGGGATCAGGACAGTCCGGGGCTATGATTATGAAAGCATCTCGCCCGAAGACCCGGTGACGGGGGACAAAGTCGGCGGAGAGAAAATGATGGTTTACAACTTCGAGTTCCGCTTTCCCCTGCTTAAAGAACAGGGAGTTACGGGGGTTGTCTTTTTTGACGCCGGGAATGTGTTTAGGAAAGAGGAGAGCTGGACTTTCACCGACATCCCCATGTCCGTTGGGGCTGGAGTACGATGGTATTCGCCTCTGGGTCCCATCCGACTGGAGTATGGCTACATCCTGAATCGCCGGCCTGAGGATTCCACTGGAGGCGTTGAGTTCCAAGTCGGCGGCTTTTGGTAGTATGGACATTGGCATTTCAAATTGTTGGCACGAAGGATAAGGGGGACTTATGAAAGGTTTGATCTGTTTATTTCTAGGTGTGTTAGCCGTGGTTTTTCTGCAGCCCGCTCCTGTGGCCGCTCAGGCCGTCAAGATCGGGGTTGTGGATCTGCAGAAGTTTCAAAAGAATTCCAAAGCGTTCCAGAAAGCGAGCGTTTCCGTCAAGAAGAAGTTTGAGGACATGCAGCAGAAACTGAACGATGAAAGAAACGCTTTGGCGAAACTCGATGAGGAATTCAAGAAACAGAGCATGATGCTCAGCCTCGATGCCCAGGAAGACAAGAAGAGGGAACTGGAGAAAAAACAACGGCAGTTCAAGTTCATGTATGATGAGTACACTCAAGAGATGAAAGACACCGAGGTGGATGCCATCAAAAAAATCATGAAGGAACTTGAAAAGATCACGGATAAGATGGCAGAGAAGGAAGGGTACACGATCATTCTTGAAAGAAGGACCCTCGGTCTCCTCTACTTCAACAGCGCCATCGACTTGACCGATCGGGTCACCGAGGCTTACGATAAGCAGCATCCCTAGGGAGGGGCTTTTGGCATTTAGCCTAAAAGAGATTGCGGATCGGGTTGGTGGAAAGATCCTGGGAGATGACCAGATGGTCGTCACGGGCATCAACTCCCTGGCCGACGCCTGCCCGGGGCAGATTTCCTTTTTTGCCGATCCCCGCTACAAAGAGGGCTTGAGAAGCACAAAAGCCTCCGCGGTTTTTATTGCAGAGCCGAGCACAGGCTTCCAAGGCCCTCAGGTTATCGTTCGCAACCCGGCTTTGGCCTATGCGAAGGTGGCGGCCCTTTTTGCTTCCCCTGTTTCCAGATTTGTGGGGATCAGCGAGAAGGCCTTCATCTCCGAAAGTGCAGTGCTCGGCACCGATGTTTCCGTTCATCCCCTCGCGTATGTTGGAGACCATGCGGTGATCGGCGATCACACCGTCCTTTTTCCCGGCGTCTTCGTCGGAGAGAGGACCAGGATAGGAAACCGCACGGTCCTCTTTCCAAACGTCACGATCATGAACGACTGTGTGATAGGGAATGAGGTCATCATCCATGCGGGCTCAGTCGTTGGAAGTGACGGATTCGGTTTTGTCCGGGACGGATCGATAAACGTAAAAATCCCCCAAATGGGGATTGTGCAAATCGACGATCACGTGGAGATCGGAGCCAATAACTGCATTGATCGCGCGGCTGTCGGAAAAACATGGATTAAGCGGGGAGTCAAAACCGACAATCTGGTGCAGATCGCACACAACGTCGTGATCGGTGAGGACACGGTCCTTGTGGCCCAAGCCGCAATCGGAGGAAGCGTTTCCATAGGTGACCAGGTCGTGATCGGCGCCCAGGTGGCGATCCGGGATCACCTCCGCGTGGGGGACCGGGCTATGATCGGTTCGCAGTCGGGTGTGGCGAAACCCCTCGGCTCAGGTGAAATCGTCTCCGGGTCGCCGGCCATTCCCCACCGGTTGTGGCTCAAGACCTCCGCTTTGATTCCGCAGTTGCCCGATTGGGTGGCTCGTCTCCGCCGACTGGAAAAAAGATTGGACGATTTGGAGAAGCGAGGAACAACATGAACCTGCCGCTCGGCTACGAAGAGATAATCAAAGTTCTCCCCCACCGCTACCCTTTTCTGCTCGTAGACAGGGTGACGGAACTCGAACCCGGAAAACGGATAAAGGGGGTCAAGAACGTCACGATCAATGAGCCCTTTTTCCAAGGCCACTTCCCCGGTAACCCGATCATGCCCGGCGTTCTCATCATCGAGGCCATGGCCCAGGTCGGGGGGGTGCTCGCCGGCTTCTCCATGCCGGAAGACATGAAAAAAGAAGGCCCTCGGGATTTTTACTTTGTGTCCATGGACAAGGTCAAATTCAGAAAGCCGGTGGTTCCGGGGGACCAACTTGTTTTTGAACTCATCACGCTCAGGACAGGCTCTCGTGTTTGGAAGATGGCGGGAAAAGCCTTGGTGAACGAGGACCTGGTTGCCGAGGCGGAGCTCATCGCCACCATCGCGTGAGAGGAGTCGATCCAGGTTAAAAATGGAAATCCATCCCACGGCAGTCGTGAGTCCTCGCGCGGAATTGGCCGAAGGGGTCAAAGTGGGTCCTTACTGCGTGCTCCATGACCGTGTCAGAATCGGCCCCGACACGGTCCTGGCTTCCCACGTGGTGATCGAAGGCCGCACCGAGATCGGAGAAAAGAACCAGATCTTTCCCTTTGTTTCCATAGGCTCGCCGCCGCAAGATACCGGGTACCGCGGCGAAGACACAGCCGTGAAAATCGGCGACCGCAACATTTTGCGGGAATTCGTGACCGTGAACAGGGCGACCACCAAACAGGATGGGATCACGATCATCGGCAGCGACAACTACCTCATGGCCTATGCTCACGTAGCCCACGACTGCGTACTGGGAAACAAGATCATCCTGTCGAATGTGGCCACCCTTGGGGGTCATGTCTCCGTGGGAGATTACGCGATTATCGGCGGTCTGGCTGCGGTTCACCAATTTGTGAGACTAGGGGCTTACGCTTTCCTCGGCGGCAAAACCGGTGTCGATCGGGATGCCCCCCCTTTCATGATCGTGGCAGGACCCAGAGCAAAGCTCTATGGAGTCAACCGAAAGGGCCTGCAGCGCCTGGGGTTTTCCAAGGAGACGCTGGACGGCCTCAAGAAGGCCTACAGCATCATCTGGAGGGAAAACAGCCTGTTCAGCGAAGGGGTGAAGAAGGCAAGACAGGAATTGACGCCTTTTCCCGAACTCGACATGCTCCTCGATTTCTTGGAATCCTCAAAACGAGGGGTTCTCAGATGAGGGTTGACCCCTCAAGAGGATCCTGTTTTCCAGAGCTTTACCATGATTCAAAAACTCCAAGAAAAAGAAACCCTGGGATTGATTGCAGGAGGTGGCGTGTTTCCGCTCATGGTGGCGAACGCCGCCAGAGAAAAAGGCCTGCGTGTGGTCGCCGTGGCCCATGAGGGCGAAACAGACCCCCTTCTTGCTCAAAAAGTCGATGAGCTGACCTGGGTCAAGCTTGGGCAACTCGGCCATCTGATTAAGATACTCAGGAAAGCCGGCGTCACCAAGACGGTGATGGCGGGCACCATCAACAAGAAGAAAATGTTTGAGAACGTCCGGCCGGATCTGAGAGGGTTGACCTTGATGTCGAAACTGGCCATCTTCCATGACGACGACATCCTGCGGGCGGTCGCCGGAGAACTTCAGAGGGAGGGTATCGACATCGTCAGTTCCGCTGATCACCTGCCGGAACTTCTGGCACCCCGCGGCAACCTGACCCGCAAAAAACCCAGTAAGGAGGAGCGAGAGGATGTCGCCTTCGGATGGACTATCGCCAAGGAGCTCGGTCGCCTGGACATCGGCCAGTGCGTGGTGGTGAGGAAAAAAACGGTGCTTGCGCTGGAGGCCATAGAGGGCACGAACGACACGATCCTTCGAGGAGGAAAGCTCGCGAAGGAAAAGGCGGTTGTCATCAAAGTCAGCAAGCCCAACCAGGATCTCCGTTTTGACTTGCCCTCCGTGGGGCCGGAGACGATTCAAGTGATGTCCCGGGTTAACGCCGCGGTCCTGGCGATCGAGGCGGGTAAAACTTTGATCTTTGACAAGCCCGGCATGGTTTCATATGCTAATAGATTGAGTATTGTCATACTATCCCTTTAGTTCTCTCGGGAAGCAGGACCCTTGTAGACCCAAGGGCCCTTCATTTTTCATAACCGCTGGGGTGGAGATAGGTAGGGGTTGAAACAGAAGCGTCTCAGAGTGGCTGTGATCGGGGTCGGGCACCTCGGGGAGTACCACGTCCAGAAGTACAAGGGAATCGCCGCAGCGGATCTCGTTGGAATCGCGGACAGCGATTCCGCTCGCGTGCAGTTGATCGCCGAACGATACGGGACAAAAGCGTACAGCGACCACCGTGATCTCCTCTCCCGGGTGGATGCGGTCAGTCTGGCTGTGCCCACGGAAAAACACTACGAGGTCGCCAAGGAAGTGCTGGCGGCGGGCGTTCATCTCCTGGTGGAAAAACCTATCACCTACCTCATCGACCCGGCGGACACCTTGATCCGGTTGGCCCAGAGCAAAGGCCTTGTTCTTCAAGTCGGTCTGGTGGAACGATTCAACCCCGCGGTGGTGGAAATGGAAACCATGCTGACCTGCCCCGTCTTCATTGAATCTCACAGAATGAATATCTTCACCCCCAGGGGAACGGATGTGGATGTCGTTCTTGACCTGATGATTCACGACCTGGACATTATCCTTCACATCGTCCGCTCCGAGGTAAAGGAGCTCCACGCCGTGGGGATGTCCGTGCTCACCGGGAAAACGGATATAGCCAACGCCCGGTTGATTTTTGAAAACGGAACCGTGGGCAACCTGACGGCCAGCCGCGTGTCGGACTCGGCCTTGCGGAAGATCCGGATCTTCCAGCAGGAGGCCTATATGTCCGTCAACTGTTTGAAAAGGGAGTTAACCGTTACAAAGCTCGACGGTGTCCTCAGAGATGCCAACAACTTCCCTCAGGTCGTTTCGAACAGGATTCAGTTCCCCGGCCGCGATCCCCTGGCGGATCAGATTGCTTCCTTCGTCAACGCGGTTCTCCAAGGCTCTGAGCCGGTTGTTTCCGGTCATGATGGACGAAGGGCGCTCCAGTACGCCCTGGCGATCATCGATCAAATCGAGAGGGGTTCGAGAAAATTTCAGGCCGTTTGCTGATCCCGTGAACTCAAGACTTGTGCTCATTGTTGCAGGAGAAGCGTCCGCAGACCTCCACGGATCCCACTTGGTCACTGCCTTGAAGCGGCTGGACCCGGGGCTGACCTTCTCCGGCATCGGCGGCCCCCGCATGGAGGAGGCCGGCGTCCGGATTCTCTTCAGTTCCTCGGAAATGGCTGTCGTGGGCCTGACAGAGGCCGTCTCGCGATTGGCCACGGTCACACGCGCCTATCTGGGACTCAAAACCATCCTCAGGAAAGGCCGGCCGGTTTTGCTCATCCTCATGGACTACCCTGACTTCAACCTGAGACTTGCCCGGGCGGCAAAACGGTACGAGGTCCCCGTTCTTTACTACATCAGCCCCCAGGTGTGGGCCTGGCGAAAGGGTCGGGTCGAAACCATCCGCCGCTGCGTGGACCGTATGGCCGTCATCCTGCCCTTTGAAAAAGACTTTTACCGGGAGAGAGGACTCCTCGTCGATCACGTGGGCCACCCTCTCCTGGAAGAGATCCCAGCCGATCTGGAGGGGGAAAAGGCGCGCACGCAACTCGGCCTTCATTTGGCCTCTCCGGTGCTTGCACTCTTGCCGGGAAGCAGAAAAGAGGAAGTGACCAACCTCCTCCCCGTGATGGTCGAGGCGGCCGAGAGAATCCATTCCAAGCACGCCGGTTTGAAGTGTCTCCTGCCCAGGGCGTCGACCATTCCGGCCGACTTTCTTGACGGAATCCTCAAGAAATCCTCTCTCGACGTTCAGGTGATCCACGGGGATGTCTACCGCGTTCTGAAGGCCTGCGACCTGGCCCTGATTGCTTCAGGCACAGCGACCCTGGAAGCCGCGATCCTGGAGACTCCCATGGTCATCGTCTACCGGGTCTCTTTTTTCAGCTACTGGGTCGGGAGGATGGTGATTTCCGTTCCCTTTATCGGTCTGGTCAACCTGGTGGCTGGCGAAGAAGTGGTTCCCGAGTTGATTCAGGGCGACGTGACTCCGGAGCGGTTGGCCCAGGAGGCCATGGACCTTCTTGAGCATGACGAGAAGCGCAGGGTTATGGTAAAAAAGTTTCGAGCTCTCAGAGAAACGCTTGGCCAAGGCAGCGCCTCCGAGAGAACCGCTCGCATCGCCCTTGAGATGATCGGCGCGTCCTCAACCGGCGCAGAGACCAAAAAGAGGTGAGAGTGTGGCAAGGACCGTTTTGATCGTGGATGATGAGGATAGCATCATCCAGTCCCTGCAGGGCATCCTGACCGACGAGGGGTTTGAAGTGATCAGCGCCGGCAGCGGTTCTGCGGCTCTGGAGAAGATTGACGAAGTCATGCCCGACATCGTCCTGCTGGATATCTGGATGCCCGGCATGGACGGCATCGAGACCCTGATCAAGATCAAGGAGTCTCACTCCGAGCTCCAGGTGGTCATGATGTCTGGTCACGGCAATATCGAAACCGCGGTCAAGGCCACAAAGCTTGGCGCCTACGACTTCATCGAAAAGCCTCTCTCCATCGAGAAACTCCTGTTGGTGATCAACAATGCCGTGGGATTCTCCCGTCTGGAGGAAGAGATCCACCTTCTCCGAGAGCAGACCAAAGACAAGTACAACCTCACCGGCGATAGTGAGCCCATCCGACTGCTCAAAGAGCAGATCAAGATCGTGGCACCGACCAACGCGTGGGTTCTCATTTCAGGGGAGAACGGGACCGGCAAGGAGTTGGTCGCCCGTGCCATTCACCGGCTCAGCAAACGTAGCCTCCAGCCCATGGTCGAGGTGAACTGTGCGGCCATTCCCGAAGAACTGATCGAGAGTGAGCTCTTTGGACACGAAAGAGGCGCTTTCACCGGTGCCACAGCCATGAAAAAGGGCAAATTCGATCTTGCCCACGAAGGCACCTTGTTCCTCGACGAGATCGGGGATATGAGCCTCAAGGCCCAGTCCAAAACACTCAGAATCCTTCAGGAGCAGAAATTCGAAAGGGTCGGCGGCTCCAGGACCATTCATGTAGATGTTCGTGTCCTTGCCGCCACCAACAAAGATCTGGAAGCAGAGATCGAAAAAGGCAGGTTCCGCGACGACCTGTACTTCCGCCTGAATGTCATCCCCATCCGAGTCCCTCCGCTCAGGGAACGCACGGAAGACATCCCCACGATGGTCAAAGAATTTGTGAAGGAAACGGCTCTCAACACGAACCTGGCGCCAAAGGAGTTCTCAGACGAGGCGATTCAGATGTTGAAGAGATACCACTGGCCCGGAAACATACGGGAACTGAGGAATTTGGTGGAAAGGCTGGCGATCATGATTCAGGCGAAGGAAGTACGGGCGGAGGACATTCCCGCTCCCTTCAACAAGCAAGCCGACGCGGAAACCGCGCTGACCTCCACTCTGAAAGCCGGTTCCTTCAAAGAGGCTAAGGAGAATTTCGAAAAGGCCTTCATCGCTTCCAAGCTTCAGGAGTTCAGGTGGAACGTTTCACAGACTGCAGACGCCATCGGCATTGAGAGAAGCAATCTGCACAAGAAGATCAAAGCCTATGGTCTGGAAAGCCTCAGACCTTCATCAAGCTGAGGAGCCTGTCCCAGATTTCCTTGCGGCCTTCCCGAGTCTTGGCTGAAAACAGGATGGGTTTTTGAGAGACGATTCCGGAGAGTTCCCTCTCCATCTCGCGAACCTGTGAATCCCTCTCTTTTCGGGTGAGCTTGTCAACTTTGGTGAGAACCGGAATCACCTCTTTTCCTTCCTGTTCCAGCCACTCCATGAAGCTTCTGTCGTCCTCATCGAGATCCCGTCGGATGTCGACGATCACAACCACAGCTTTCAGGTTCAGGCGGTTCCTGAGATAGGTCGCCACCATCCCGCGCCATGTCTTTTTAACCTCGCGCGAGACCCGGGCATACCCGTAGCCGGGCAAGTCGACAAAAGTGAAACGGTCATTGACACGGAAGAAATTGATAGCCTGGGTTCTGCCGGGGGTTGAGCTTGTCCTGGCCAGGTTCTTCCTGTTCACTAGGGCATTCAGGAGCGAGCTCTTACCCACATTGGATCGGCCTGCAAAGGCCACTTCGGCCTTGTCGGGCGGAGGGTACTGGCTTTCTTCAAAGGCACTCCTAATAAAAGCAGCGTCCATCACCGGCTCTTCAAGTACCCTTCGATGCGGTCCATCCCTTCCATGATGTTCTCGAGGGAATTGGCATAGGAGATCCGGATATAGCCTTCCGCGTTTTCGCCGAAATCAATCCCCGGTGTGACCCCGACCCCCGCTTTTTCGAGGATGTCGAAGGCCAGCTCATAGGAATTCCGAGATAAATGGCGGACGTTCAACAGAATGTAGAAGGCCCCCTCCGGTTCAGCCTTCAAGACAAAGCCAAGCTCCCTGAGCCGCTTAATCAAAAACTTTCGCCTTTCATCATACGTCCTTCGCATCCGCTCCACGTCGGAGGCCGCATTCCTGAGGGCAGCCAGCCCCGCCCACTGGGAAACGCTTCCCGCGGAAATGAAGAAGTTCTGATGGATCTTCTGGAGAGGCCGGACGAAATCCGGCGGCGAAATGATGTATCCGAGGCGCCAGCCGGTCATGGCAAAGGCTTTGGAGAACCCGTTCAGCACAAACGCCTTGTCGGTGAACTCGAGAATGGAATGCTCCTTTTTCCCATACACCAGGCCGTGATAGATTTCATCGGAGATGACATAGGGGCCGATCTGGGCAATCCGGGACATCCTTTCGGGTGAGAGCAGCATGCCCGTGGGATTGGAAGGCGAGTTGACCAGAATGGCCTTGCTCCTTGACGTGATTTTTTCTCTGATCGCTTCCGGCCTGTACTGAAAACCCTCCTCCTCAAACACGTTCACGCACACCGGTTTGGCCCCGAGAAAGGTGGCGAAGCTGGGATAGCAGGGATAGTGCGGATCGGAAATAATGATTTCTTCGTCCCGGTCCAGAAGAGCCGCAAAAATCATAAACAGCGCCGGGGAAGTGCCTGATGTGATGACGACGTGTTCCGGATGGACCTTCACGCTGTACTTCTCGGAGTAATGCTCGCAGATTGCCTCCCGCAGCTCGATCACGCCCAGGCTGTGGGTGTAGTGGGTCAAGCCGTCGCAAATGGCTTTGTTCGCCGCTTCACAGATGCACTCCGGCGTTGGGAAATCCGGTTCTCCGACTTCCAGATGAATGATTCTTCGGCCCTGTCTCTCGAGAGCCTGGGCCCGTTCAAGCACGTCCATGACAATAAAGGGCGGGATCTTCAATGCCCTTTCTGCAACATCATTCATCTTTCGGTCCCTTTCTGCCATTATGGACAACAAGCCCTAGCAAATTCGGATCTCGAAATCCGAAATTCGAAACAAAATCAAAGCACCAATGCTCCAATATCCAAAACAGAAATATATTGGTCTACGGTTTTGCTCATTTGAATTTGGAACATTGGAAATTGTTTCGGATTTCGTGCTTCGAGTTTTGGATTTTCAATTCTAGTACTGGCTCGGAGGAGGCTTTACACAACGGTTTCAATTCACTCCTTTTTCAGGCACCTCGGCTCAGTTGGGTTTTCTGGTCGCCGCGAGGAGGCTCCTTGCCGCTCTTCCGTAAGGCCCGTTCGGATCGTTCGTGATGGCGATTAGGAGAGAATCAACGGCTGCCTCCTGCCGATTGAGGCGCAGGTAGAGATCTCCCATCTGAAGGTAGGGCAGAGCGGAGGCCGGTTCAATTTCCGCGGCTCTTTTGTAGACCGCTATCGCGTTGTCCCATTCCTTCACCGCCTCGTAGGAGACCCCCATGTTGAGGTAGGCCGGCGCGTAATCTTTGTTGAACTCCATAGCTTTTTTATAGTTTTCAATCGCCCTTCTATAGTCGCCCTTGTTGTGATAGGCAGAACCTAGGTTATCATAAGCGACATGCCGTGTCCGATAGATATAGTTGTCCGCTGCTTTCTGAAACCACTGGATCGCCAAGTCCCATTGCTTCACTGCCGCATAGGCCGTGCCCAGGTTGTTCTCAAACTCCGGGGAATTCGGCTTGAGCCGGACCGCTTTCTGGTAATGCGGAATCGCCTGCTCAGGAAGCCTCAATCCCTGATAAGCGATACCTAGGCTGTTCTGAATGTCCGGATTCTCCGGATCCATTTCGGCAGCCTCCTTGAGTTCGGTCACCGCGCCCTGATAGTTTTTTTCGTAGAGCAGGGAATTGCCCAGCTGATGTTTCGCCGCCGACTTCTTCTTGACGTCAACCGCTTGCGTTGTGGCGCAACCCAGAAGCGATCCCGAGAACAAAAAAATCATTACGAATGGCCATAGATTTTTTCTCATCATATCACCTTGTTTAGAGGATATTCGATAATCCCCTCTGCCCCGGCTTTTATGAGCTGAGGGATCAAGTCTCTCACGACCTTGGACTCTACAACGCTTTCTATGGAAAACCAATTGGTGTGGTAAAGGCCTGCCACGGTCGGCGCATTCAGGCTGGGAAGCAAGCGGATGACTTTCTCAAGCTTTTCTTCGGGCACATTCATCTTGAGCCCCACCAATTTCTCCGCGGTGAGCGCACCTTTCAGAAGAAGAATGATCTGCTGGATCTTTTCTTTTTTCCACGAATCCTTATAGGACCCCTTATTGGCGATCAACTGAGTGCATGAGGTCATCAGCTCTTGAATGATCCTGAGCCCGTGAGCGCGGATCGTGCTGCCTGTCTCCGTCACCTCGACGATCGCATCCGCCAGACCTGAAACCACTTTGGCCTCCGTGGCCCCCCAGGAAAACTCCACCTCTACCTCGATGCCCTCTTTCTTGAAAAACTTCTTGGTGAAGTTGACGAGTTCCGTGGATATTTTCTTCCCCTTGAGGTCCTGTATCTTCTTGATTCGGGAATCCGCAGGGACGGCGAGAACCCAACGCGCCGGACTCTGGCTCGCCTTGGAATAGACGAGCTCATCCACAACCACCACGTCGGACTCGTTTTCCTGAATCCAGTCTTTTCCCGTCAGGCCGGCGTCGATCGTGCCGTTCTCGACATACCGGGACATCTCCTGAGCCCTGCACAGAGTGATCTCGATGTCCTCGTCATTGATGTCCGGAAAATAGCTCCGGTCATTGACATTTATTTTCCAACCTGATCTCTCAAAGAGGCTGATGGTCGCCCTTTCCAAGCTTCCTTTGGGGATGCCGAACTTCAATTTCT
>Ga0316613_10001197_pt1 | contig 17982 bp, 13 predicted proteins | sample OWC_soil_day10_C_2_FD_207647 | JGI IMG/M metagenome (GOLD analysis project Ga0316613, IMG submission 207647) | Wetland soil microbial communities from Old Woman Creek delta, Ohio, United States - OWC_soil_day10_CT_b | ecosystem: Environmental > Terrestrial > Soil > Wetlands | place: USA: Ohio...
AAGCAAATGATTATGCCGTTTCTGGGTGCGCTGAATGCAGAATGCCCAATAAAGATACCTACACCAGTCCTTGTGCCTATATTAATTTTGCGGCAGCAGTAGAAATGACCTTATACAATGGAAAAATGGAGCTGTACGGTGATGAAACCATTGGTCTGGAAACAGGCGATCCTCGGGATTTTAACACCTGGGATGAATTTTGGCAGGCCTACTTGGTGCAGCAAACTAATTTTCTGAAACATGCTTTTGTACAGCAACATGTTATTATTAATTTGCGGCCCAAGCATTTTGCAGTACCCCTTGGTTCAGCCCTTCATGACCTTTGTATGAAGAATTGTAAAGATTTGCATTCACCGTCGATTGAAGGTGGTATTGATTTAGGGTATTTCGAGTTTATGGGTTATGGTACTGTCATTGACTCTCTTGCTGCGATTAAAAAACTGGTTTTTGAAGATAAAAAAATAACAATGGCAGAGCTTATAGAAGCCTTAAAGTGTAATTTTGCAGGTAAAGAAGTCCTGAGGCAATTGCTGCTGAATGCTCCTAAGTATGGTAATAATGATTCTTATGTGGATTCTATAGGAAAACAACTCGATATAGAAGCTCTTAAATTTACTAAGAAATATTCTAAGGAATTGGGCGTGCATCTTGATTTACGATTAGTACCATTTACGTCCCATGTTCCTTTTGGTAAGGTTGTCAGTGCCACGCCTAATGGCAGAAAAGCCTATACGCCATTAGCTGATGGATCTTCCGCATCCCATGGTGCTGACGTTAATGGTCCTACTGCCATTTTATTGTCTAACTATCATACGAAAAATTACAATTATCGAGAACGGGCTGCAAGATTGTTAAATATTAAATTAAGTCCTGCTTGCGTTGCTGGAGATATAGGAACGACGAAATTAGTTTCTTTTATTCGGACGTGGAGCGATTTAAAGCTATGGCATTTGCAGTTTAATATTATTAATCAACAAACTTTATTGGCGGCACAAAAAGATCCAGAAAAATTTAGTAGCTTATTAGTACGGGTTGCTGGCTACAGTGCTTATTTTGTGGATCTATCGCCAGACTTACAAAACGACATTATAGCAAGGACGGAGCACGCAACTATTTAGAAAATAAATATAAGCTCTCCTTTCAAGGCAGAGCTTATATTAGCTTTTTAGGAGGCCATGAATGGAAAACAATACTCATTTGGATAAGAAAAAGCAAGGATATATTTTTAATATTCAGCATTACTCCGTCCATGATGGGCCAGGAATAAGGACCATGGTCTTTCTAAAAGGCTGTCCTTTACAGTGTCAGTGGTGCAGTAATCCGGAATCGCAAAAGAGTCATCCCGAGCTCGCTTATAATATTAAAAAATGCATAGGTCTACAGGAGTGTGGAAGATGTGTAAAAGCTTGCCCTCATGGGGCAATTCAGGGACTTGAAAATAATAGGATTACGATTGTGCGGGAAAACTGCCAACAATGCTTCCGCTGCGCCACTGAATGTCCTTCAAAAGCATTACATGTCTTTGGTGTGCTAAAAAGTGTTGATGAAATTATAAAAATCGTTGAGGGAGATGGAGCTTTTTATTCTAGATCAGGTGGCGGAATGACCATTAGTGGCGGAGAACCTTTTATGCAAGCCGATTTTACCATCGCCCTTCTGAAGGAAGCTAAACGTCGCAGAATAAATACGGCAATCGAAACCTCGGGCTATGTGGGTTGGCATATATTAGAGGAAGCATGTAAGTATTTAGATACCATTCTTTTTGATATAAAATCTTTGGATGATCAAAGACATATAGAGTTTACTCATGTGTCAAATGAAATTATATTAAATAACTTCAAGAAGTTATATGACGATTTCCCCGCAATAACCATTATAGTTAGAACTCCGGTGATCCCAGGTTTTAATGATTCAAATGAGGCTATCACTGCAATTGTTAATTATGTAAAAGATAAACCTAATGTGCATTATGAAATTTTGCCCTATCATCGGCTAGGACAACCTAAATATGAGTACCTTGGTAGAGAGTATGGCCTAGATGGAATCAAGTTGGATGTAGAAAAGGAAAAGAACTTGCGAGCAATAATAAAGAAGGTATCGTACTAAAAAAAATGAGTATGCAGATAGGATGGTATTTTACATGCTCATTTTTTAGACAGGAGATAGCAACTTTACATGTATCCAAATAGGTTATAGAATGGAAGTGAACTATTACACATCGCACAGTTATGGTACACGAATGAAATTTGAACCAATCAAACAAATATTTATGAAAGAGGTAATCAGATATGATAGCAATTACAGAAGATATTTTGAAAAGTGTTGAGGATTTTAAAAACAAGTTACAACAATATCGTGAAGGTAAATTGGAAAATTTAAAACCCTTTAGTTCTATTATGGGAATTTATAAAGAAGGTCCCCAGGAAACGTATATGGTAAGACCAAGAATCGCTGGTGGAGTAACAACAATAAAACAATTGCAGGCCATAAGTACAATAGCTAAAACCTACGGAATTAAGATACGTTTTACGACAAGGCAGGACATTCAATTTCATTCAGTAAAAATCGAAGATTTAAGCAATGTATTAGATGATCTATTGAAATGTGGGTTGATTACAAGAGGTGCCGGGGGAGACGGTGTAAGAAATGTTGCATGTTCACCTCTTTCGGGAGTAGCGCAGGATGAGATTTTTGATGTGACTCCATATGTTAAGGAAGTTACGAATTTTATGATGAAAGATCCTGCCAATCTTAATTTGCCAAGAAAATATAAAATAGCTTTTTCGAATAGCTTAGAAGATACAGCTAATGCTACTGTAGCCGATATCGGATTTATCGCAAAAATAGTGAATGGCAAAAGAGGCTTTGAAGTATATGGGGGCGGTGGACTTGGTGGTAATGCTAAATTAGCTTTAAAGCTTGAGGACTTCATAGCAGATACAGAGGCATTATACTATGTGCAGGCAATGAAACAAGTTTTCGCTAGAGAAGGAGATAGAACCAATAGACACAAGGCTAGATTAAGATTTGTTGTTCAGAGATTAGGAGAAGAAGAATTTATCAAGGTGTTTAGAACTGAACTTGATCAATTAAGAAAATCTGGAGAAGACTTGAAGATTCATATAAATTCCACAGAAGAAAACTTGCAAAGCACTACTCAAAATAATCAATCTCCATTGGAAAAGAAATATAAAAACGTAATATTTCCACAACAACAAGCAGGATATTACTCTTTATATATTCACCCTAAAAATGCGACAATTACGACTTCTGATCTAGATAGGGTATTGAATCTTTTAGCGAATTTGGATTATGAAATTTCCTTACGATTGACTTTAACGCAAGGATTTTTTGTAAGAGATTTAAAAGAAAAAGATGTACAAAGCTTGCTAGAAATCGTAGCTGGGTTTTCATCTCTATTTAATATAGAAAATTCTGTTGCATGTGCAGGCCCGACAATTTGCAATTTTGGTATTAATGATTCACAAGAGCTATTAAACAGTATTCTGGAAACTTTCAGAGATGCATCTGATGATATAAAAGCTGCATTACCAAGGCTTCTTATATCAGGTTGTCCTAATTCTTGCGCACAACATCAAAAAGGGCTAATTGGATTTACGGGGAGAAGAAACCGTACAGAAAAGGGGATGATTCCGACATATTCCATATCTTTTAATGGAAAAGTCGGTCCTGATGTAGCAAGATTTGGAGATGTCTACGGAGATATTCCTGCGGAAAAAATACCTAACCTCCTTTTGGATTTAGCTAACTTGAAAGTAAATTCAGGGTATACATGTTTTGTTGAATTTATAAAAGATAAAGAAGCAGAAGTAAGAGCATTAGTTGGTAATTATTCTTTATAGTGAATTTGTATAAAAGATGTTTTACTCCTAAATACTCTAAGGTCATTTTATTATACGCGCTTAAAAAAACATAAGTTTTTCACCACTTCTTCATAAGTTCTTCATATTCACTGTGTATGATATGAATATAATTTTATTGAAGGATGGTGTTTAGCGTATGACAATGACACATTATATGGAATTGCTGGCCGTCAACCAACCATGGAATCTTATTATATACATGGTCATTCCGGTGGCATTAGCGGAAGCACTTGTTGCAACAGAATTTTTCACTGTATTTCTTCGTGGTTCTAATGCTGGTGGATGGAGAACCTGGAATAAGTGGATTGGAATTGTTCTAGGTTTCTATTTCTTAGGCGTCTTCCTCAATCTAATGACTACGGTTGTTCCTAACATCCAGTGGCGCGGTATGGCGGATATATTGGCAGTGGGGTCATATCTCAGCGGTGTTATTCCTCTCTTTAGCATTGCCTTACTAGAGCTTGGCATGATTGGCAAGGATAAAACAGATGAAGAGAAGATGAAGCTTCATTTTATCCTCTTGACTGTCTTTCTTGTTGTAGCTCATGTAGCCATGGTTTTCGGCATGGTTGATCCAACGATTATGGGGTGGAATCCCAATGTCGGTGGCGGACATATGCAACATATGGGACACCAGTAAAAAAGTAGTCGAAGGCGACGCTTACCAGTCTGTGAGCGGTTTCTTTAAATATTTATATATCAGATAAAGTATATTTTCTTGAACTTATTGTTCCAGTTGTTTCTATTGGCCATGATGAGAGCCTTATTGTTTACACTGGTCCCAAGGATGAAAGAAATCACTTTTATCTAGCTGAATTTTTAAATGGCCATCTTAGGTTTAGTGTGGGGCTAGAAGAGGCTGATGATATTTTGCAGATTTAAAATAGGCATTTGAGAAATGTGGATTATAAAGCATCAGAGATATATTACATTGAAGAAGCAAGGCAGCATCCTTATGGGAACGCTGCCTTGCTTCTTTATCTATAACTCATCTTATGGGATTTAGATATATTTTAATGTGCCCTCTTTAATAAAGAAAAAATCATAGGTGAGTTTTAATTTGGGATTAAAAATTCTAAAAAATTGGTAACGATTCTAAAATTTTAGAAACATTACCAATGTAAGTTTTGTAAATGTTTTGAAAGTGTAGTAATAGGCTGTTCTAAAATATTAGAAATAACATAACAAGATATTTCGGACAGGAGCCTGTTGATACTAGACTCATAGGTGGTTTACCGTTGTTGGCATGATTATTGCATATGTTATTGAGAGGTTGTGAAAATAATATGAAAGTGAGAGGATGATTATAGGAGTAAATCAATATATGATTTTTAACGTAATCAGAAAGTATAACACTTTCTCAATTACAATTAAGGGCAACTAAGGCTTGACGCAAGCCAAGTTTTCTTTATCTGCTATTCGAAAAATCAAGGAGGAAAAGAGATGATAGCACTTTTAGGTTTATTAACAATAGTAATATTACTAGCAGTAATTATTAGTAAAAAGATGTCGCCGTTAGTTGCCTTAATTGTTATACCAGTTATAGCGGCATTAGTTGGCGGGTTTGGATTAGAAACTAGCAAATTTGTAATAGCTGGGTTAAAAAATATTGCACCAGTAGCAACTATGTTTATTTTTGCGATTTTGTTCTTTGGAGTAATGGGAGATGCGGGATTATTTGACCCGATTATCAACAAAATTTTAAAATCTGTTGGCAGTAGTCCCCCAAAAATATTGATGGGTACTGCTTTGTTGGCTTTGCTCATTCATCTAGATGGCTCAGGAGCAGTATGCTTTTTGATCACAATTCCAGCAATGCTGCCTATTTATGAACGATTAAAAATAGATAAAAGACTTCTTTGTTTGATGGTATCTCTGGCAGCAGGAGTGAATTATTTGCCGTGGACAGGGCCAACTTTGCGAGCGGCTGCTGCGTTTAAAGTTCCCGTCACTGAGGTATTTACACCATTGGTTATCCCACAACTTGTTGGGCTTATCTATGTATTTATATTGGCCTATTTACTAGGTAAAAAAGAAGCTCGCCGTCTAGGCATTAAAGAAGGCGAACAAACTGATATCGTACTGAAAAGAGATTTAAGTGATGCAGATGTAGTGCTGCGTCGTCCTAAAATGATTTGGCTCAATGCTGTGCTTGCCCTTACAGTTATGGGGGTAATGATCGCAGGACTAGTCGATCCAGCGCCAATGTTTATGGTTGGTACAGTTTTGGCTTTGATGATTAATTATCCTCAAGTAAGTCAACAAAAAGCTCGGATTGATGCTCACGCGAAAGCAGCATTAATGATGGCGAGTATTCTGCTTGCTGCAGGGTCTTTTGTTGGGATTATGAGTGGTACAAAAATGATTACAGCCATGGCTCAGGTAGCTGTTTCTTTTGTTCCTCCAGCCTTAGCTCAGCATATTCCTTTTGCTATGGGGATTATGTCGATGCCTCTTAGTATGTTATTTGATCCAGACTCCTTCTATTTCGGCGTTTTGCCAGTAGTAGCCGAGGTTGGAAAAATGCTAGGCGTTCAGCCTCTTGCAGTAGCGCAAGCCGCACTTATGGGGCAAATGACTGTAGGTTTCCCCGTTAGCCCATTGACTCCTGCTACGTTTCTTATTATTGGTTTAACAGGTGTAGAACTTGGCGAACATCAAAAGTTTGCATTTCCTTATCTATGGTTGGCTTCGATTATTATGACCATTACTTGTGCGCTTATTGGGGTATTCCCGTTGTAGGGTATCCTTAAAGAAATAAAGAGGTGTTATATTATGAAAAAAATTAGAATTGGGTCAGGTGCTGGTTACTCAGGTGACAGAATTGAACCTGCTATTGAACTTGTGGAAAAAGGTGACATTCAATATTTGGTATTTGAATGTTTGGCAGAAAGAACAATTGCCATTGCGCAGCAGGCTAAAATGAAAGATGCAAATACAGGATATGATGGGCTATTAGTTCAGCGTATGGAAGCGGTTCTACGCAGTTGTAAAGAAAAAGGCATCAAGATAATAACCAATATGGGAGCTGCAAACCCCATTGCTGGGGCACAAAAAATTAAAGAAATTGCTCGAGAAATGGGTATTACAGGGATGAAAATTGCTGCAGTAACAGGTGATGACGTTGTAGAAATCGTAAGAGATGGAGACTATACTATTTTAGAAAATGGTGAAAGTTTATCAACGATTAAAGATAAGATCGTATCTGCTAATGCTTATCTTGGTACTGCGCCTATTGTTGAGGCCTTGGAAAATAACGCCGATGTGATTATTACTGGTCGTGTATCCGATCCTGCATTATTCTTGGCACCATTGCTGTATGAGTTTAAATGGTCTGCTGAAGATTGGGATATGATGGGTAAAGGTACTGTGCTTGGTCATTTATTGGAGTGTGCAGGTCAAATCACGGGCGGTTACTTTGCAGATCCAGGTTATAAAGATGTCCAAGAGTTAGCGCGTTTAGGTTTTCCAATTGCTGAAGTCGAAAAAAATGGTACTTTTATTATTACTAAGGTTCAAGGATCAGGTGGTAAAGTTACCCTTGCTACTTGTAAAGAACAATTATTATATGAAATACACAATCCCATAGCTTATATAACACCAGATGTTGTAGCTGATTTTACCGGTGTGGAGTTTAATCAGGTAGCAAAAGATCAAGTACAGGTAACAGGTGGAAAAGGACAACCGAAAACAGATTTCCTTAAAGCGTCTATTGGTTATATTGACAGCTATATGGGGGAAGGGCAAATTAGTTACGCAGGTCCTGGGGCTGTAGCTCGCGGCCGATTGGCTTTAGAGATTGTTGAGGAACGACTTAAGATTATGGGAGTCCAGTATCAAGAACTCAAGCTGGATCTGATTGGAATTGATTCTCTTCATAGTTCTAAGATCTCAAAAACAGAACATGAGCCCTACGAAGTGCGGGTCAGAGTTGCTGGACGTACGCAAAATATGAAAGAAGCCATTCGGATCGGTAACGAAGTAGAAACTTTATATACTAATGGTCCAGCAGGAGGCGGCGGCGCCACTAAGTCGGCTAAACAAGTTGTTGCCATGGTATCTGCTCTTATTCCTCGTTCGTTAGTACATTATAATCTGTTTTATGAGGTGATCTAAGATGAAATTAAGAGAAATCGCTCACTCACGTACTGGAGATAAAGGTAATATCTCCAATATTTCAATAATTGCTCATGATCCAGAGCAATACCCTATTCTTGAAAAGTACGTTACTGCAGAAAGGGTTAAAGAGTTTTTTTCTGACATTGTCAAAGGAGAAGTTATACGTTATACTCTTCCTAATATTGGAGCTCTTAATTTTGTGATGCATAACGCTCTTGGCGGTGGCGTAACACGTACGTTATCCTTAGATGCTCATGGCAAATCTCTCAGTTCTGCGCTTATGAATTTGGAAATTTCAGTTAACGAGTAAAATGCTGAAAACATATTTTGAAAATATAAGTATAGTATTATAAAACAGATAAAAGACATTTATTTAGGCATTTATTTGAAGATAAATGTCTTTTATCTGTTGAAGAATTTAAAATTTTTAGAGAAAGTATAATTTTATTCTAAAATAGAGTTTAAATTAGTAGGGAAAAAATAGTATTGTAGAATACTATGAATGGCGAATCGTTTATAAGTATATTGTAATTTAAGGACTGTAGGAGGAAAGTATGGTATATAAAGGGTACGATAAATTAGATGATCTTAAAAATGTTTTCACTTCTTCTGATTTTACTGAAAAATGGCATATACAGGTACTAAATTCGATAAACAATGGAATTTTAGTAATTGATGATCAACTTATTGTAAGGTATGTTAATTCTGAATATACTCGTATTACAAGTGTCAAAGAAGAAGAAATACTAGGGCGTCATCTTACTAAAGTTCGGCCTGGTGCCATGCTTCCTCAAGTACTTACAACAGGCAAACCTCTTGTTGGGCAATATAGGCGCGAAGGAGAGGTTGAATATGTTGTAGACATGGCGCCAATTATTGTTGAGGGCAATATCGTTGGTGGCGTGTCAGTGGTGAAAGATATTACTGAAGTGCGGCGACTATCGGAAGAAGTTGAAAAAATTTCCAAAAAAACAGGCCGTTTAAAGACGATGGTCGACCGCATTTATAAAGCGAAGTACACCTTTGATGATATTGTGGGGAATAGTATTTCCATGAATGAAGCGATACGGGTTGCGAAAAGGGCTGCTCAGGGCAATGCGGATATACTCATTACTGGAGAAAGTGGTACTGGTAAAGAACTCTTTGCTCAGGCTATACATAATGCCAGTAATCGGGGAATAGGACCATTTGTAGCATTAAATTGTGCTGCAATAGCTCCGTCTTTAATTGAAAGCGAATTATTTGGCTATGAGGAAGGTTCATTTACGGGTGCCAAAAAAGGCGGTAGAGTTGGGCTATTTGAAATTGCAAGTGGTGGTACGATTTTCTTAGATGAGATCGCTGAACTTAGCCTTGAAGTGCAGGCTAAATTGCTGCGGGTACTGCAAGAACGATCAATACGTCGTATTGGTGAAACCAGTGAAGTTTCGATTGATATTCGGGTTATGGCGGCGACCAACAAGGATCTTTATGTTATGGTGCAAGAGGGCAAGTTTAGGGCTGATGTTTACTATCGCCTTAATGTCTTGAATGTGCATTTACCTCCTCTTGCTGAGAGAGGGCTAGATATAAATTTATTGGCCAATACTTTTTTCCAATTTTACTTTCGGAAAATTGGAAAAAATTTTGAAATTGATAAGAATATGATGGAAGCGCTTCTACAGTATCCTTGGCCTGGCAATGTAAGGGAATTAAGAAATGTAATTGAATATGCTGTCAATATGTGTGAGGATAATTTTATCACTCTTTTACATTTACCTAAATGGTTTAAGATTGATAATGAGCGGCAAAGACTTCCTATAAGTTCGTTAACAGAGATGGTGCAGGAATTTGAACGCAGAACAATTCAAAATGCCATTGAGCATTTTGGATCTAGTGTAGAGGCTAAGCAGAGAATTGCTAAAGAATTAGGTATTTCTGTTGCGACTCTTTATAATAAGATAAAAGTAGTGGAAATACCGATTAAGGAATAAATTAATTTCTAAATTATAAGAAATTAATTTATATATTTCTCGAAATTTAGAAATGAATTATGAACCGTTTTTAATAGGATTTTTTATAGACCACCTCTTGAATTGATGATAAATTTATAAAATTATAGAAATGAGTAAAGGAGCCATTTTCGATGGCTCCTTTACTCATTAGTACTGTATTCTTGGCATGATTATTGCATTGAAATTGTTATGATAAAATAACTATTTAGCTGCTAGAGGAGGAAAGACCTTGAATAAGATTGTACAACATGAAGAAATAGTTGCTCTTTTTAAGGATGGCATGACAATTATGTTTGGAGGATTTATGGGAGTCGGAACGCCTGCGTCTTTAGTCCGTATTTTACTAAATAAGGGTGTGAGAGATCTTACGATTATTGCTAATGATACAGCTTTTCCTGATACTGGAGTTGGGCCGTTAATCGTTAATAAGCAGGTGGGGAAAGTTATTACATCTCATATTGGAACAAATCCAGAAACAGGTCGGCAGATGATCGCAGGTGAAACAAAAGTTGAACTTGTACCACAGGGTACTCTTGCGGAACAAATTCGGGCAGGAGGATCAGGGTTAGGTGGAATTTTGACTCCCACTGGTATAGGTACGGTAGTCGAAGAAGGAAAACAGAAATTAACAGTAAGTGGTAAGGAATATTTACTGGAATTACCACTTAGAGCGGATGTAGCTTTACTGAAAGCTTATAAGGCTGATAAGGCTGGCAATTTGATTTACCGGAAGTCGGCTCGAAATTTTAATCCGATTATGGCATTAGCTGCTGATTTGGTGATTGCTGAAGTGGAACAAATTGTTGAAATTGGGCAGCTTGATTCAGATGAAGTAATGACTCCTGGAATTCTTGTTGATAAAGTTGTTTGCTATGGGGGAATTGATGAATGAAAACATATAGTGCAAAAGAACTAATTGCCTGTCGAGTGGCAATGGAAATGCGGTATGGGGATATCGTAAACTTGGGTATTGGCTTACCCACTTTGGTTTCAAACTATTTGCCGCAAGATATCAATATTAATCTTCATTCAGAAAATGGTTTTGTAGGTCTAGCTTCAGTTAGTGGAATACCTGATCCAGATTTAGTCAATGCAGGCGGTAAACCGGCAGGCATTTTTCCTGGTGGTTCTTTTTTTGATAGTCTAATGTCATTTGCCTTGGTGCGAGGTGGCCATATTGATGTGACAGTTCTTGGTGGATTGCAGGTTGATGAACAGGGGAATTTGGCAAATTGGATGGTTCCTGGGAAAATGGTTCCTGGTATGGGCGGAGCAATGGATTTGGTCGCTGGCGCAAAGAAAGTGATTGTTGCTATGGAACATATTGCCAAAGATGGTTCAGCAAAAATTTTAGATAAATGTAGTCTTCCGTTAACAGGTAAAGGTGTTGTATCCATGATTGTCACTGAACTTGCTGTGATTCGGGTTACGCCTAATGGATTACTGCTTGAAGAAATTGCACCGAATATTACATTGGAAGAGGTTTTAGCAAAAACGGAAGCAAAACTAAAGGTAAGCGATACTTTGACTGTAATGAAAGGTATCGCTGAATTATAAAGGTCATGACAGATAGAAAAAAGCAGGTACAGGTTGCTTCAGCGGGGATGTGATCATTTTGTTCGATGGGCTGGCAGTCGAACAGCCTTCATCCTACGCTGAGGCTTGGTAGAAGCCAAATTTTCTTTATAATTAATATTAAAAGTGAGGTTAATATAGATGAAAGAAATTGTAATTGTGAGTGCAGTGCGTACTGCAATTGGTAGCTATAATGGGAGTCTTGCCGAATTTTCCGCAGTAGAACTAGGTGCTTTGGTCATTCAAGAAGCTATTCAGAGGGCCAATATAGATTTAGCGCAAGTTGATGAAGTTATTATGGGTAATGTTTTGCAGGCGGGACTCGGGCAAAATCCGGCTCGCCAAGCAGCTCTTAAAGCTGGACTGCCTGTAGAAATTCCCGCCCTCAGTATTAATAAAGTCTGCGGATCAGGCTTAGAGGCTGTAAATCTAGCAGCAAGAGCCATTCTCGCTGGTGATGCTGATATTGTAGTGGCTGGTGGTATGGAAAGCATGAGTAATGCTCCTTATCTGCTTGAGAAAGCACGACGAGGTTACCGGATGGGACATAGTGAGCTAATCGATTCCATGATTAGAGATGGTCTCTGGTGTGCATCCAATGACTATCATATGGGGATTACTGCTGAAAATGTAGCACAAGCATATGATATTACTCGTGAAATGCAAGATGAATTAGCTGCTCAGAGTCAGAAAAAGGCGGCAAAGGCGATTGAGGAAGGACGTTTTAAAGAGGAAATTGTTCCTATCATTATCCCGCAAAGAAAAGGTAATCCCATTATATTTGATACAGATGAACATCCAAAGAAAGGAACGACTATTGAAAAGTTAGCTGCTTTACGGACTGCTTTCAAAAAGGATGGATCCGTAACGGCAGGAAATGCTTCTGGTTTGAATGATGGTGCAGTAGCATTGGTTGTAATGTCTCTTGATAAAGCCAAAGAATTAGGGCTTACACCGTTGGCGCGTATTCGTTCTTTTGCTTCCGCCGGGGTAGATCCTAGTCTGATGGGGATAGGACCAGTTCCTGCATCTACAAAAGCCTTAGCTAAAGCTGGGCTTACTGTAGCGGATCTTGATCTGATTGAAGCTAATGAAGCTTTTGCAGCTCAATTTCTTGCAGTAGGCAAGGAATTAGGATTTACAAAAGAAAAAGTAAATGTTAATGGTGGCGCTATAGCTCTCGGTCATCCAGTGGGGGCTAGTGGAGCAAGAATTTTGGTTACGTTGCTTCATACGATGAAACAAAGAGATGCCAAAGTAGGTTTGGCTACACTTTGTATTGGTGGTGGTCAAGGGGTAGCGACAATTGTAGAGAAAATGTAGTTTATAAATAATTATATACAACACGTTATATATATAGGCAAAAACTCCTGTAATAATTCGATAATAAGAATTTTTACAGGTGTTTTCTATTCTAGTAGCATTTAGAAGTAGCTGTTTCTGTAATTAGGCTAACGTAAAGCAGGAATTATGAATAAAAAATGGAATAATTACAGTGCAATATATGTAGAAAATTGTAATTTTTAGTAAAAGAATTGAAGCTAATATGCTAGGAATAAGCCCTAGATTTATCTGACTAGCAAATGCTGAGAGATTTTTGATAGATAGGAGGGGACGGCTGTTGAAAAAAATAAAGATTATAGAGGTATTTTCTGGTGATTTAATGGCTTTGCGTAATATCAGCACAGTAATAATATCATTTGGTATTGTTTTACTTTGTGTTATTTGGATAGGTATTTATTATCAAGTTCATAACGAGCGGCAAATGAACATTAACGGTGCTATCAAAGAAAGTTCCAATTTGGCACGTACTTTTGAAGAGCATACATTGCGTACTATTAAGAACGCTGACCAGACAGTATTATTTTTAAAATATCAGTATGAAAAAGAAGGGCTAGCCATCGATATTCCACGATATGTAAGCGAGGGAAAACTTACGAGCCAGCCATTTGTTTTGCTAAGTATAGCAGATGAAAACGGAAATTTAGTGTTCAGTAGCCAAATTCCATTTATGCCATCTAACTTAAAGGATCGCGAACATTTCTTGGTACATAAGAATGTTGATAGTGGGCAGCTCTTTATCAGTAAGCCTGTATTAGGACGGTCTTCTGGTAAATGGTCTATTCAAATGACTCGTCGAGTCAACAAGCCAGATGGGTCATTCGGCGGAGTGGTGATCCTTTCAATAGATCCCTACTATTTTGCTGAATTCTATAAACAGGTTGATTTGGGGGAAAATTCATCAATCACGCTAATCGGCCGGGACGGCATTGTACGAGCACGGCGATCGGGCCAAAATACTGATATTGGCCAGGACTTGAGTAAATCTATTTTGACGGAAAAGTTAAAAATCAGCGATAGGGGATATTATACTGCATATAGTCCTGTTGATGGTATAAAAAGGATCTATAGCTATAGGGCTCTAAGTGACTATCCATTCACGGTGTCGGTAGGAGTTGATGAAGGGGAAATTTTGCAGAGCGTAGATCAACGCATAGGCATCTATTATCTAGTAGCAGGAATGATTACCGCTGTGGTTATCGGTTTTATCATTATCCTGCTGCGTGTTACTGCAAGACAAAAACGTGCTGAGGAAGCATTAAAGCACGCTCACGATGACCTTGAATTAAAGGTGGAGCAACGGACACAGGAATTATTTGACGCCAATGAGGAACTTACTGCCATGAATGAAGAATTGCAGAACGTTAATCAAGAATTAGAAGAAGAAATTACTGAGCGTAAACGAGCCGAAGAACAATTGACGCGAAAAACGGAAGATATTTGGCATATGGCTTACTTCGATGCTCTGACTAGTCTGCCAAATCGAGCTCATCTAAATAAGTGGCTTAATGAAGAGATGGAAAAAACTCGCCGGAGAGAGTCGTCAGGTGCTGTCCTATTTATCGATTTAGATGATTTGAAGATGGTGAATGATACTTTCGGACATACGTGTGGTGATGACATTATCATTATGGCTGGATCTCGAATTATTGCAGAGGCTGGTAACAAAGCTTTTGTAGCCCGCATTGGCGGGGATGAATTTATAGTTGTATTACCTGATATAAGTGATCATAAACAGATTACAAATATTGCTGATAGAATCATTAAGGCACTTGGTAAGGAGCATGAAGCTTTCGGAACATGTTTTCATGTGTCGGCTAGTATCGGTATCGCCATTTATCCTTTTGACGGTGATACGGGCGAGGAGATCTTCAAGAACGCGGACAATGCTATGTATGCAGCTAAAAAAACTGGTAAAAGTTGCTGGCGACTATATGCAGCTGACATGCAGGCTGAAGCCTATGAAACGATGGTTTTAACCAATAGTTTGCGTTATGCAATTGAGCGACGGGAACTATCGCTATATTATCAGCCTCAGGTACGCATTGATGGTAGGACCATTGTCGGATTTGAAGCCTTGCTTCGCTGGAATAGCTCTGAACATGGCTCTGTATCGCCAGTAAGGTTTATCCCATTGGCCGAGCAAAGTGGAATCATTCGATCTATTGGACAATGGGTACTTCGGGAGGCTTGTCAATTCGTCAGGCGATTGACTGAGAAGGGAATGGAAAATATTCATGTCGCAGTCAATGTGTCGCCGAAGCAATTAACTACCAGTGATTTCATTGATAATGTTCGCGATATTTTGAATGAGGTCGGTATCGAACCGTGCCAGCTTGAAATAGAAATCACCGAGAGTGTTCTGATGGTTTCTGTGGAAGATATTATTTGTAAGCTCGTAGAATTGCGTGGATTGGGAGTGTGTTTGTCTCTAGATGATTTTGGTGTGGGCTATTCATCGTTGACGTATTTGCGCCAATTGCCAGTGGATACGCTAAAAATCGATAAGTCATTTATTGATATGATAGAAAATGATACTAATGCGGCGGAAATCATCGGTGCTATTATCAACATGGCCCACATTTTGAAAAAAGATGTTATTGCCGAAGGGGTAGAGACTGAACAACAACTTAGGTATTTGGCCGACAATGAATGCGACTGTGTTCAGGGGTATATCTTCAGTCGACCGTTGCCAGAGGCAGAAGCTATCAACATCTTGTGTGCGTATTCTAACAGTTTTAAGTCTGAATAACGTAAGTAACTACTGAAAGGATTACGGCTATGAAAATAGTATGTTTAGATATCTTTCGTGCGTTTTAATTTCCTGTGTATTTTTTTGCATATATTCCATCTATTTGAGATTTTCAAGTAGATGGAATATATGCAATAAGCATTGACACTAATACAGCATCATGTTATCATCAGTATTAAAAATAATAGCGTAACACTCTTATCCAGAGAGGTGGAGGGAATGGCCCGATGACACCCAGCAACCAGTGCAATTGCACAGAGGTGCTAATTCCAACAGGAGTAATCCTGTAAGATGAGAGAAAGGCGATTGAAGACAAATCCCTTTCTTCGGAAAGGGTTATTTTTTTTAATAATTAATATAGAGGTGTTTGACATGCTATCCAAAGAGAATAAAACCGGATTAAAATCAAAGAATAGTTCCATTAACCCTGGAATCATGGACCAGATTATTTCTATATTAAATAGTACCTTTCATGGAAATGTTGCCTTAATCTATCAGAATTCCCGCTTAGTCCAAATAGAGAGAAACGAAAAGATCCGCCCATCTGACTTAAACAGTGGGAATAATCATCTGCCCCAAGGATTAAAAGAAAATTGTGATTTGCCAGCTGTTAGGTTGAGAATCCAGGCGGCTTTTGAAAAAATGGAATATGGGCAAGTGGTCATTGTTATCAAAGAAGGCAAGATTGTACAAATTGACCGTACAGAAAAACAGCGGTTTCCAGAGCTGGTTGGTCTTTATGGCGATGGAATTTAAGGGAATAAAGCTGATGAGTCAACTGAAGGCTATATAATATATCGATAGTAAACATGGAGGGTGTTACAATGGCTTTACCAGAAAATTTACGGTTTGCATCTTTGGCAGTACATGGGGGGCAGGAGCCAGATCCAGCTACTGGGTCAAGAGCAGTACCTATCTATCAAACGACAGCTTACAATTTCAAGGATAGTGAGCACGCAGCTAATTTATTTGATTTAAAAGAGTCTGGATATATTTATAGCCGTATTATGAATCCAACAACAGATGTGTTAGAGAAAAGGATAGCAGCTTTGGAAGGTGGGATTGGGGCTCTGGCTTTTGCCTCAGGACATGCTGCCATTAGTGCTGCAATTTTCAACATCGCTCAAGCTGGGGATGAAATTGTTAGTTCTTCAACTCTGTATGGCGGAACTTATAATATGTTTGCTTATAACCTACCACGGCTCGGAATTAAGGTGCAATTTGTCGATCCTAGTGATCCCGCTAATTTTGAAAAAGCCATTACGCCGAATACCAAAGCTTTATATGCAGAAACCATTGGCAATCCTAAAATCGATGTGCTCGATTTTGAAAAAGTGGCTGCAATCGCTCATAAACATGGTATTCCTCTTATTGTTGATAGTACCTTTGCGACTCCTTACCTCTGTAGGCCGATTGACTTTGGTGCTAATATTGTGATTCATTCAGCGACAAAATTCATTGGCGGGCATGGGACCTCAATGGGTGGGATCGTTATTGATAGTGGAAAATTCGACTGGAATAACGGCAAATTCCCACTACTTAGTGAGCCTGACCCTAGTTACCATGGTTTAAAATATACGGAGGCCCTTGGACCCATGGCCTATATTATTCGTCTGCGGGTACAAATTTTACGAGATTTAGGCGCATGCCTCAGCCCTTTCAATAGTTTTGCATTTCTACAGGGCTTAGAAACGTTGCATCTTCGCATGAAGCGTCATGCTGAAAATGCGCTAGCAGTAGCTCAGTATCTTGAGCAACATGAACAAGTGAGCTGGGTTAGTTATCCGAGTCTGCCTAGTCATCCTGATTATCAGAAAGCACAAAAATATTTACCGAAAGGGGCAGGTTCTATTTTTACTTTTGGTATTAAAGGTGGACTCGAAGCAGGGCGGAAGTTAATCAATTCATTGAAGCTATTTTCCCTGCTCGCTAATGTGGGCGATGCTAAGTCCTTAGTCATTCACCCTGCAAGCACCACTCATTCTCAGCTCACTGCTGAGCAGCGTGCTAGTGCTGGAGTACCAGATGATATGGTCAGGTTGTCAATTGGAATTGAGGATGTTCAGGATATTATCGAGGATTTAGAACAGGCATTAGCAGCTAGCAAGTGAAGCAGCGAACCAAATCTTTGTTAAAAGATTTGTGTAAGTCGCTTCGCTAGCATCGCAATGCTAGCATCATTTTACCTTTAACCAAATCTTTGTTAAAAGATTTGTGTAAGTCGCTTCGCTAGCATCGTTTTATCTTTATCTTAAGGTTGAATAGTTGCAAGTTAATTAGCTGATCATAATAAATGAAGGCTAAGGCAGATCCTAAC
>Ga0316613_10001198_pt1 | contig 17970 bp, 15 predicted proteins | sample OWC_soil_day10_C_2_FD_207647 | JGI IMG/M metagenome (GOLD analysis project Ga0316613, IMG submission 207647) | Wetland soil microbial communities from Old Woman Creek delta, Ohio, United States - OWC_soil_day10_CT_b | ecosystem: Environmental > Terrestrial > Soil > Wetlands | place: USA: Ohio...
GCAGGTTCCAAACCTTGGCGCACCCAGTCTGCGTCCGCTGTGCGGGCCGCTGGCCCATGCGGTATTCGGCAATCCGAGCGAAAGGCTGTCGCTGATCGCGATCACCGGAACCAACGGCAAGACCAGCATCAGCCAGTGGCTGGCCCGCATTCATCCGCATCGCTGCGCAGTGATCGGTACCCTGGGGGCGGGATTCGTCGAGCAGATCAAGGAAACCGGGTTTACCACGCCGGAAGCCTCCGTTCTGGCGCGCTATCTCGATGAGTTTGCGGCGGATGGCGCTCAGGCTTGTGCGCTGGAGGCCAGCTCGGTCGGCATCGAGGAAAGCCGTCTTGATGGCGCACGCGTGGATGTGGCGGTGTTCACCAACCTGACGCGCGATCATCTGGACTACCACGGGTCGATGGAGGACTACGGCGCCGCCAAGGAAAAACTGTTCAACTGGCCGCGTCTGCGCCTGGCCGTGATCAATCTCGACGACGAATTCGGGCAACAACTGATGCGGCGGACGTCCGCCAGTCGCGTGATCGGCTATACCCAGCGCGGGGCGACCGGCGGCAGCCAGGGCGTCGTGAGTGCCGAGGCGGTTGAAGAGAATGCCGAAGGGCTGCGCTTCCGGCTGGTTACGCCGGTCGGTCGGGCGCAAGTGGCCACCCGCCTGGTCGGACGGTTCAATGTCTCGAATCTGCTGGCGGCGGCGGCTGTACTGATTGACGCGGGATTGACGCCAGCTGAGGTGGCCGCGCGCTTTGCCGATCTGCCCGCGCCGCCCGGAAGGCTGGAGGCGCTCGGAGGCGGTGATGAGCCTCTGGTCGTGGTTGACTACGCGCATACGCCCGACGCGCTGGAAAACGCTATCGCGGCCCTGCGGGGCGTGGCGGAATCGCGTGCCGGAAAACTGATCGCCGTATTTGGCTGTGGCGGCGACAGGGATCGCGGCAAGCGTCCGCTGATGGGCGAGGTGGCCACCCGTCTGGCCGACAAGGTGGTGCTTACCAGCGACAATCCGCGCAGCGAGAATCCGGCCGAAATTCTTTCTGAAATTGTCGTTGCGGCGCCTGCGGCCGAGGTGATCGAGGATCGGGCCGAGGCTATCCGCAAAACCATTCTGGCCGCCAGAGCGAACGATGTGGTGCTTCTGGCGGGCAAGGGGCACGAGCCCTACCAGGAAATCGCTGGCGTGCGTCGGCCCTTCTCGGATTTCGAGGAGGCGCGGGCCGCATTGGCCGCCCGGCGGGAGACAAAACAATGAGCATAAAAATGGATTTGCATGAAGCAGCACAGGCGATGTCTGGCACAGTGCTGGGCGAAAACGCCGCTTTTCTGGGAGTATCGACCGACAGCCGGACGGTGGCGCCCGGAGAATTGTTCGTCGCCTTGCGAGGCGATAACTTCGACGGACACGAATTCGTGGGAACGGCGCGTACACGCGGAGCCGTTGCGGCGGTGGTCGATGCGCAGGGAAGCGAACCCTTGGGCGAAGCCGGTTTGCCGCTGATCGTGGTTGACGACACTCGACTGGCTCTCGGCGATCTGGCGGCCGAGTGGCGCAGCCGTTTTTCGCTTCCCGTGATCGGCGTGACCGGCAGCAACGGCAAGACCACCAACAAGGAAATGATCACCAGCATCATGAAGGCGGCGTTCGGTGCCGATGCCGTGCTGGCGACGCAAGGCAACCTGAACAACGATATCGGCCTGCCGCTGACGCTGCTCAAGCTCGATGCTCGTCATCGCGCCGCAGTGGTCGAGATGGGAATGAATCACCCCGGCGAGATCGCTTATCTGGCACGCATCGGCCGGCCGACCGTGGCGCTGGTGACCAACGCGCAGCGTGCGCATCTCGAGGGGATGGGCACGCTGGACATGATCGCCGCCGAGAAAGGCAGCATCTTCGCCGGTCTGGCGGAAAACGGTGTGGCTGTTTTCAATGCCGACGATCCGTGGGCCGATCTGTGGCGTTCCCAGAGCGAGCATTGCCGGCGTCTGTGTTTTGCTCTGGAGAAATCGGCCGAGGTGACCGGACGCGCCCATGTGCATGGTCTGGAAAACCGCGTCACGATCATCGCCAACGGAGAACAGGTCGAGGTTGAGCTGGCTCTGCCGGGCGTCCACAACGCCAGAAACGCGTTGGGTGCGGCGGCCACCGCGCTGGCCGCCGGCGTTTCGCTGGAAAACGTGCGAGCCGGCCTGACGGCTTTTCGCGGGATCAAGGGGCGGCTGCAGCGGCGCGCGGGCGTGCATGGCGCGATAGTGCTCGACGATACCTACAACGCCAATCCGGATTCCGTTTGTGCCGGCATTGACGTGCTGGCCGAGACCGTCGGGCGGAAGATCCTCGTGCTCGGGGACATGGGCGAGATCGGCGAAATGACCGGCCAGTTCCATGACGAGATCGGAGGCTATGCCAAGAGCCAGGGCGTCGACCGGCTGATGGCGTTTGGCGAATCGAGCGCGATTGCGGCCAGGAATTTCGGCGCCGGGGGCGAGCATTTCAAGCGGATGGAAGATCTGATCGCCGCATTGCTGGCCGAGTTGGCGCCGGAGACGATCGTGCTGGTCAAAGGATCGCGCTTCATGCGCATGGAGCGTGTCGTCGAGGCCATCGTCGCGCCGCAGGAAGAGGGGAGACAAACATGCTGCTGATGCTGGCGCAATGGCTGTCGCAGGATATCCGCGGATTCAGCGTTTTCAACTACATCACGCTGCGCACCGTGCTGGCGGCGATGACCGCATTGATCATCTCGTTCATGGCGGGGCCGCGTGTCATCCGCTGGCTGGCTGCGAAGAAAATCGGCCAGGCGGTTCGCCAGGACGGACCGCAAACCCATCTCGCCAAGACGGGCACGCCCACCATGGGCGGCGTCCTGATCCTGATTTCCATCGGCGTCACCACCCTGCTGTGGGGGGATCTGAGCAACCGCTACGTATGGGTCCTGCTGATCGTGACCCTGGGCTACGGCAGTATCGGCTGGTACGACGATTGGAAGAAAGTGGTGTATCGCGATCCGAAAGGATTGGCCAGCCGCTGGAAGTACTTCTGGCAATCGGTGCTCGGCCTGGCCGTGGCGCTTTACCTCGCCTTTTCGTCGTCAAGTCCGGCCCAGACGCAACTGATCGTGCCGTTCTTCAAGACGGTTTCCTATCCTCTGGGTATCGTCGGGTTCATCGTTCTGACCTATCTGGTCGTCGTCGGCACCAGCAATGCCGTCAATCTGACCGACGGTCTCGATGGCCTGGCGATCATGCCGACGGTGATGATCGCCGCAGCGCTGGCCGTGTTTTCGTATGTGGCCGGCAGTTCGGTGTTCTCCAGATATCTGTTGATGCCGTACATTCCCGGCGCCGGAGAACTGGCGGTCTTTCTCGGCGCGATGGCGGGCGCCGGGCTGGGCTTTCTGTGGTTCAACGCGTATCCCGCCGAGGTCTTCATGGGTGATGTGGGCGCGCTGGCCCTTGGCGCCGCGCTCGGCACCGTGGCGGTGATCGTCCGGCAGGAAATCGTCCTGGCCGTGATGGGAGGGGTGTTCGTCGCCGAAACCTTGTCCGTCGCGGCGCAAGTGCTCTATTTCAAGCATACCGGCGGCAAGCGCATCTTCCGCATGGCGCCCCTGCACCATCACTACGAACTGGGCGGCTGGAAGGAAACCCAGGTCGTCGTTCGGTTCTGGATCATCACCATCATGCTGGTGCTGGTCGGCTTATCCACCCTCAAGATTCGCTGATTGCCAGCGACCGCCCACCATGGAACTCAAAGGAAAAAGCGTACTGGTACTCGGACTCGGCGAGAGCGGGCTGGCCATGGCCAAGTGGCTGGGGCGCATGGGCGCATGCGTGCGCGTCGCCGACAGCCGCCAGTCGCCGCCCAATATCGACTCCTTGCGGTCCGCCGTTCCGGGTGTCGAAATCATCGCGGGCGATTTCGTCGAGGCAGTGTTTTCCGGAGTCGAACTGATCGCCATCTCTCCCGGCGTGCCGGTTCAGACGCCTCTCGTGCAAGCGTCTGTCGCGCGCGGCGTCCCGCTCGTTTCCGAAATAGAACTTTTCGCCTGGGGCATCCGGCGCTTTACGCCGCAAGCCAAAGTCATTGCCATTACGGGAAGCAACGGCAAGACCACGACCACGACGTTAGTCGCGTATCTGCTCAATGCGGCCGGCGTTCCAGCCGTCGCCTGCGGCAACATCTCCCCTTCGGCACTCGATGCCCTGATGGGCGTTCTGGACGGAAAAATCAAGCTTCCCGTTGCGCTGGCAGCGTGGGTTCTGGAACTTTCCAGCTTCCAGCTTGAAACCACGCACACGCTCAATCCGGATGCGGCCACGGTGCTCAATATCAGCGAAGACCATCTCGACCGCTATGACGGCATGGAGGATTACGCCGCGACCAAGGCCCGGGTTTTCCAGGGCGACGGCGTGATGCTGATCAACCGGGACGATCCGCGCTGCTGCGCCTGGATGCGGAGCGACCGGAAATGCGTGAGTTTTGGCTTGAATGCGCCGTCTTCATCCGGTGACTATGGTCTGACGGATGGCTGGATTGCGCGCGGCGGCGAAAAGCTGGTGGCTTTGGACAGCCTTCGCCTCGCGGGCTTGCATAACGCCGCCAACGCGATGGCGGCGTTGGCGCTGTGCGACGCCGTCGGCGTCGCGCCGCAAAGGCTGCTCTCCGCACTGCGTCAGTTCACCGGTCTGCCGCATCGCGTCGAGTTCGTCGCCGAGATGGGGGGCGTCTCCTATTACGACGATTCAAAAGGCACCAATGTCGGGGCCACCCTTGCCGCCGTCGAGGGAATGGGGCGCAAGGTGCTGCTGATTCTTGGCGGCGAAGGCAAGGGGCAGGACTTCTCGCCGCTCAAAGCGGCTTTATCGCAGCACGCGCGTGCGGTAGCGCTGATCGGCCGCGATGCGCCATTGATCGGCACGGCTATCGACGGGTGCAATGTCCCCGTTCGCTCATGCGGCGACATCGAGGACGCCGTGCGTTGGTGCGCCGAGGTAGCAAAGCCGGGGGATGCCGTGCTTCTGTCCCCGGCGTGCGCCAGTTTCGACATGTTCCGCAATTACGCCCATCGTGCCGAAGTGTTCATCAATGTCGTGAAAACGATCCAGAAGGAGTCGTGCTGATGCTGCCGAATTTCGGCGCCTCGCGCCGGATCCCTGCCGAAGTCGATCTGACCCTGCTGTGGAGCGGGCTGATCTTGCTGCTACTTGGCATGGTAATGGTGTACTCGGCGTCGATCGCGATCGCCGAGGCGGGCAAGCATACGGGCAATCATCCCGCGTATTACCTTATCCGGCACGGCGTCTTCCTGGCCATCGGCCTGATCGCCGCCGGCCTGGCTTTTCAGGTGCCGTTGCAGACCTGGCAGAAGATCTCGCCGTGGCTCTTCGTGGCGGGGTTCGTGCTTCTGGCGCTGGTGCTGGTGCCGGGGATCGGGCGTGACGTGAATGGCGCGCGGCGCTGGCTTCCCATGGGCGTGGCCAATCTCCAGCCGTCGGAACTGGCGAAGCTGTTTGCCGTTCTCTATGCCGCCGATTACACCGTGCGCAAGATGCCGCATATGCATGACCTGCGAAAAGCCTTTCTCCCGATGGCGGGCGCAATGGTGGCGGTAGGCGTGCTGCTGCTCAAGGAACCCGATTTCGGCGCCTTCGTGGTGATCATTTCCATCGCCATCGGCATCCTCTTCCTGGGCGGAATGCGCGCCAGGCTGTTTGCCATCCTGATCGTCATGCTGGTGGCTGCGTTCGCCATCCTGATCGTCGTGTCGCCTTACCGCCGCGACCGGATCTTCGGCTTCATGGACCCGTGGTCGGATGCTTTCGGGCGCGGCTACCAGTTGTCGCACGCGTTGATTGCCTTCGGCCGTGGCGAATTCTTCGGCGTGGGCCTCGGCGCCAGCGTCGAAAAACTGTTCTACCTGCCCGAAGCGCATACCGATTTTCTTCTGGCGGTGATCGCCGAGGAACTTGGCTTCACGGGCGTGGTGGTAGTGATCGTGCTGTTCGGACTGCTCGTGCAGCGGGCCTTCGCCATCGGACAGCAGGCCGTGGCGCTTGATCGGCTCTACTCAGCCCTGGTGGCACAGGGGATCGGAATCTGGATCGGCGTGCAGGGCTTCATCAACATGGGAGTCAACATGGGGCTGTTGCCGACCAAGGGGCTGACACTGCCGCTGATGAGTTTCGGCGGATCCGGCATCCTGGCCAATTGCGTCGCCCTGGCCGTCCTCTTAAGAGTGGATTGGGAAAATCGCCAATTGATGCGTGGGACGAAACTATGAGCGCGGGCGTAATCCATCAATTGGCGATTTCGGCGGAGGCTAACTTGCGCAGCAAGTTAAGCGCGCAGCGCGGCCGCAGCCAAAACAACAAATTGATGCGCGGAGCGAAACTATGAGCGCGGGCGCAATCCATCAATTGGCGATTTCGGCGGAGGCTAACTTGCGCGGCAAGTTAAGCGCGCAGCGCGGCCGCAGCCAAAACAACGAATTGATGCGCGGAGCGAAACTATGAGCAAGACCCTCCTCGTCATGGCCGGCGGAACAGGCGGACACGTCTTCCCGGGGCTGGCCGTTGCCGACCTGCTGGCCAGTCGTGGCTGGAAGATCGTGTGGATGGGCAACCCCGACAGCTTCGAGGCACGCACTGTTCCGGCTCGCGGCTACGAGATGGCTTGGGTTCGCTTCGGCGCGCTGCGTGGCAAGGGCTTGCTGCGCAAGCTACTGCTTCCGGTGGCGCTGCTTTCGGGGTTCTATCAGGCGTGGCGTGAAATTCGGAGGATCAAGCCGGATGTGGTGCTCGGCATGGGCGGCTACATCAGTTTCCCGGGGGGCATGATGGCTGCGCTGCTCAACTGCCCTCTGGTCATTCACGAACAGAACTCGATTGCCGGCCTGGCGAATCGCGTTCTTGCCAAAGTGGCCAACCGGATTGTTTGCGGTTTCCCGAACGCCTTGCCGAAGGGAGAGTGGGTGGGCAACCCGGTGCGCGCGGAAATTTCGCAGTTGCCTGAACCGTCGGAGCGCTTTGCCGCCCGGGATCAGGCGCAGGAATCGCCGCTTCGGTTGTTGGTGCTGGGCGGCAGCCTTGGTGCCGCGGCGATCAATGAAATGGTGCCGAAGGGCCTGGCGCTGATCCCCGAGGACGAGCGGCCGGCAGTGGTGCACCAGGCAGGCGAAAAACACCTGGCAACGCTTGAGGCGAACTACGCGGCAGCGGGCGTGCGCGCCAATTGTGTTGCCTTCATCCAGGATATGGCAGGGGCTTACGAGTGGGCCGATCTGGTGCTCTGCCGCTCGGGAGCGCTAACGGTGGCCGAATTGGCTGCGGTGGGGGTGGCGAGCATTCTGGTGCCGTATCCGCATGCTGTTGACGATCATCAGACCGCCAACGCGAAATTCCTGTCGACAGCGGGCGGGGCCTTCCTGCTGCCGCAACCTGAAATGACCCCGGAATCAATCAGCCTGATCCGGAATTACACCCGTGGCCAATTGTTGCAGATGGCTGAGCGCTCGCGCGCCCAGGCCAAGCCGGATGCCGCCTTGGAGGTGGCCCGGGTGTGCGAGGAGATTTGCAGAAAATGAAACACAAGATAAAGAACATCCATTTCGTCGGCGTCGGTGGCGTTGGCATGAGCGGGATCGCCGAAGTACTGGTGAACCTTGGCTTCGGCATCAGCGGCTCGGATCTGGCCGACAACGCGACGACGCGCCGTCTGGCGGCTCTGGGCGTGCGTATCTGTACGGGGCATGCGGCGGAAAACGTCGGTAATGCCGATGCCGTGGTGGTGTCTACCGCCGTCAAGGAAGACAATCCGGAAGTCCAGGAGGCGCGTGCGCGCAAGATTCCGCTGGTGCCTCGTGCCCAGATGCTTGCCGAACTGATGCGCTTGAAGCGTGGCATTGCGGTCGCCGGAACGCACGGGAAAACGACGACGACCAGTCTGGTGGCTTCGATTCTTGCCGAAGGCGGCATGGACCCGACTTTCGTCATCGGCGGACGGCTCAATGCGGCTGGCGCCAACGCCCGACTGGGGTCCGGCGAGTTTCTGGTGGCCGAAGCCGACGAATCCGATGCGTCCTTCCTGTACCTGTCGCCGGTCATCTCGATCGTCACCAATATCGATGCCGACCACATGGAAACCTACGGCCATGACTTCGGGCGGCTCAAGCAGACTTTCGTCGACTTTTTGCAGCGTCTGCCGTTCTATGGCGTTGCCGTGCTCTGTGCCGACGATTCCAATGTGCGCTCGATCATGCCTCAGGTCTCGAAGCAGATCGTCAGCTATGGCCTCGACGAAACCGCCAACTTCCGCGCGGAGAACGTCTTCGCCGAGGACGGTTGCATGAGGTTCGATTGCGTGCGAGTCAATGGCAGCGTCAGCCGCTTGCCGATCAGGCTCAATCTGCCCGGCATGCATAACGTGCTGAATGCGCTGGCCGCCATCGCGGTGGCGACTGAGCTTGGCGTGTCTGACACGGCGATCGTCAAGGCGCTTGCCGAGTTCAAGGGCGTGGGGCGCCGCTTCCAGCGCTACGGCGAGATTGCGCTGCCCGACGGCGGGCACTTCACCTTGATCGACGACTACGGACATCATCCCGCGGAAATGCGCGCCACGATCGCCGCGGCGCGCGGGGCGTTCCCGGGGCGCCGACTGATGCTGGCCTTCCAGCCCCATCGCTACACCCGAACGCGCGACTGCTTCGAGGATTTCGTCAGCGTGCTCGGCGCGGTCGACGCGCTGGTGCTGACCGAAGTCTATGCCGCGGGAGAGCAACCGATCGTCGCCGCCGACGGGCGCACCCTGGCGCGAGCATTGCGTGTCGCGGGCGAGGTCGATCCCGTGTTTGTCGAAAACATTGCCGAGGTCCCGCAAACCGTCATGAAAGTGGCTCGTGACGGCGACGTGGTGATCACGATGGGCGCCGGTTCGATCGGTGGCGTTCCCGCCAAGCTGGTTCAGGGATGAAGAGGGCTTATGACTGACTTTGGAAAAGTGGCCGTCCTGTTCGGCGGCAAATCGGCGGAACGCGCGGTGTCCCTGAAGAGCGGTTCGCGGGTGCTGGATGCGCTGCAACGCCAGGGGGTCGATGCGCATGCCTTCGATCCCGCCGAACGTCGCCTCGATGATCTCGCCGGCTTTGATCGCGCCTTCATCATGCTGCACGGCCGCTACGGCGAAGATGGCACGATCCAGGGCGCGCTGGAACTGATGGGGATTCCTTATACGGGAAGCGGCGTCATGGCATCGGCCGTCGGCATGGACAAGTGGCGGACCAAGCTGTTGTGGCGCTCGGTCGGCTTGCCAGTTCCTGACTTCGTCATGCTCGATGAGGGCAGCGATTTTTCCGCCGTTGAAAACAGCCTCGGACTGCCTCTTTTCGTGAAACCGGCGTGTGAGGGGTCCTCCATCGGCGTGACCAAGGTGCGCCAGGCCGGAGGATTGCGCGCGGCGTACGAAGAAGCGGTGAAGCACGATTCCCTGGTCATCGCCGAGCGCGGCGTGATGGGGGGCGAGTACACCGTGGGCATTCTTGGCGATCAGGCGTTGCCGATCATCCGCATCGTGCCAGCGACCGATTTCTACGACTATGAAGCGAAATATCTGCGTGACGATACGCGCTACCTGTGTCCGTGCGGTCTTCCGGATGACCGGGAACAGGCGTTGCGCGCGCAGGCGCTCGAAGCTTTCCGCGTGCTCGGTTGCCGCGGCTGGGGGCGCGTCGATTTCTTGATGGATGAAGCGGGCGAGGCCTATTTCCTTGAGGTCAATACGTCGCCGGGAATGACGGACCATTCGTTGGTGCCGATGGCGGCGCGGCAGGCCGGCCTTTCTTACGAGCAACTGGTGTTGCGTGTGCTTTCGCTGGCGACGTTGGGATGATCGATGTGGAATCGGCCGCAATTGATGAAGGACGTGTCGGACCTGCTCTACGTGGCGGGCGCGGCGGCATTGCTCGTGGCCCTGGTGGTCTGGCTGGCGCGTCTTCCGATGTTTCCGGTTCGCGAAGTGGTCGTTCTGCAGGCGCTTCAGGAAGTGCATCGCAGCGAAATCGAGCAATCGCTGGCCGGGCAACTGCGCGGCAATTTCTTCAGCGTCAACCTGGAAGGCGTGCGCAAGTCGCTGGAAGAGTTGCCGTGGGTGCGGCGCGCCGAGGCGCGGCGCCAATGGCCTTCCAGTATCGAAGTGGATATCGAGGAGCACGTGCCGGTGGCCTATTGGGGGCAGGGGACCGGGCAACTGGTCAATTCGCACGGAGAGATTTTCGCGGCGGAAATGAAAGATCCGCCTGCGACGCCCATGCCGGTCCTGGTCGGTCCGCATGGCTTTGTGCCGGAGATGTTGACCTACTACCAGCAGTCCGCGGAGTTGCTGAAGCCGATCGGGCGCATGCCGCGCACGCTCAGTGTTTCACCCCGGCTGGCGCTGCAATTGAAACTCGACGACGGAATGATCGTGGAACTCGGGCGGCAACAGGCGAAGGCGCCGATAAGCGAGCGTCTGGAGCGCTTCGTCGCGTATTACCCGACGGTCCTGACGGCAGCGAAAAAGCGGCCGACGGTTGTCGATATGCGATATCCAAAAGGTTTTGCGCTGCGGGTCAATGCACTGGCTGCCGCGCCGGAGAGTGAGGGTAAAGGGAAGCCATGAGCAGGGAAATCAAGGAAATCATCGTTGGTCTGGATATCGGCACGACCAAGGTCGTTGCCCTGGTGGCGGAGGTTACTCCGGACGATCGACTGAACATCATCGGCATGGGGTCGCAGGATTCTCGCGGGCTCAAAAAAGGCGTGGTGGTCAACATCGAAGATACGGTCGCGACGATTTCCCGGGTCATCCAGGAAGTCGAACTGATGGCCGACTGCAAGGTCAAGGACGTCTTCACAGGAATCGCCGGCAGCCATATCCGCAGTTTCAACTCCAACGGCATGGTGGCCATCAAGGACAAGGAAGTGACGCCGATGGATGTCGAGCGCGTCATCGAGACGGCGCGCGCAATGCCGATTCCGGCCGACCAGGAAATCCTGCACATCCTGACCCAAGAATTCATCATCGACGATCAGGATGGCATCCGCGAGCCGATCGGGATGAGCGGCTTCCGCCTGGAGGTCAAGGTGCATATCGTGACTGGCGCGGTCTCCGCTGCGCAGAACATCGTCAAGTGCGTGCGCCGCTGCGGGCTGGAAGTGAATGATCTGGTCCTGCAGCCCCTGGCGTCGAGTTACGCCGTGCTGTCCGAGGACGAAAAGGATCTTGGCGTGTGCCTGATCGATATCGGCGGGGGAACGACGGATCTGGCGGTGTGGACGCAGGGCGCGATCCGCCACACTTCGGTCATCCCCATTGCCGGAGATCAGGTCACCAACGATATCGCTATGGCGTTGCGCACGCCGACGCGCGAGGCGGAGGACATCAAGTGCAAGTTCGGGTGCGCGCTATCCGATCTGGCCGATCCGGAAGATGTGCTGGATGTGGCCGGCGTCGACGACCGTCCTTCGCGCAAGCTGTCGCGCCGTGCGTTGGCCGATGTGATCCAGCCGCGCGTCGAGGAACTGTTCGAGCTGATCCAGGCCGAATTGCGCCGTTCGGGCTTCGAGGAAGTGTTGTCGTCGGGCATCGTGCTGACCGGAGGGTCATCGGTGATGCCAGGCATGATTGAGCTGGGAGAAGAAGTCTTTCATATGCCGGTGCGGCTCGGAGTCCCCAAGTACTCGGGTGCGCTGGCCGACGTAATCCAGACGCCGCGTTTCGCCACGTCCCACGGCCTCCTTCTGGAAGCCCTGACGCAGCGGAAGCGGGGTTTGAAGGTGCGTGAGACGCGTGATGTGAAGCAGATCTTCGGAAGGATGAAGTCCTGGTTTGAAAAGAATTTTTGAACGATTTAGCGATTCATTCGAGTTTTTTGCAGAGGAGAGAGGCCATGACCATGTTTGAAATCATAGATAAGGAAGACGGTATCAGCGATTCCGAGACCGTGATCAAGGTGTTTGGTGTCGGCGGAGCCGGCGGCAATGCAGTTGACCACATGATCCGGGAAGGCGTGATGGGGGTCGAATTCGTAGCCGCCAACACGGATGCGCAGGCGCTGAAGCGCAGTGTCGCACACAAGAAGCTGCGGCTCGGCAAGACGGGGCTCGGCGCGGGCGCCAAGCCCGAGGTCGGCCGCGACGCGGCGGTGGAAGAGCGCGAGCAGATCACCGAAGCGCTCAAGGGCGCGCACATGGCCTTCATTACTGCCGGCATGGGCGGCGGCACGGGGACCGGCGCGGCGCCAATCGTCGCCGAGATCGCCCGGGAAATGGGCGTGCTCACCGTGGCGGTGGTGACGAAGCCGTTCGCCTTCGAGGGCAAGCGCGCGAAGATCGCCGATGCCGGCATCGCCGAACTGCAGAAACATGTTGATTCCCTGATCGTCATCCTCAACGACAAGCTCATGGATGTCCTGGGCGACGATGTGTCGATGGACGAGGCCTTCAAGGCGGCGGACAACGTGCTGCGCAATGCCGTCGGCGGTATCGCCGAAATCATCAATTTCCCGGGGTTGGTCAACGTCGACTTCGAGGACGTGCGTACCGTGATGAGCGAGATGGGCATGGCCATGATGGGGTCGGCTTACGCTTCGGGCGTTGATCGGGCCCGGATCGCTGCCGAGCAGGCCGTGGCCTCTCCGTTGCTCGAAGGCGTCAATCTCTCGGGAGCAAAAGGCGTGCTGGTAAACATCACCTCATCGCGCAGCCTGAAGATGAAGGAAGTGAACGAAGTCATGAACACCGTTCGCGAGTTTGCCGCCGACGACGCGCACATCATCTTTGGCGCGGTGTACGACGAAGGCATGGGCGACGAACTGCGCGTCACGGTCGTGGCGACGGGCCTCGGTCAGCAGCAGTCGCGTCGCCAGCCGTTTGAGGTCATCAACACGCCAGTCGTGCAGGCTACCGGAACCGATGGCGCGTTCGCGCAGGGAGGAATCGACTACAGCCAGCTCGACGTTCCGGCGGTGGTGCGCAAGGGGCGCAGCAGTACTACGGTTGAAGCGCTGGCCAATAGCGGGGTGGATCGCTACGACATTCCGGCGTTCCTGCGAAAACAAGCTGACTAGCGCGGCCGCTTGCGCTTGCTCCTGCGGTGTTGCGGATCGCCCTGCATGGCGCTGCCATGCGGCGGCACCCCGCGCCTCGCGTGGGTTGCGCTCGGTCGTGAAGCTGGGTCAGGTTTTTGTAACACTTTCTCTCTCTGCAAAAAAGGGGCTGGCGGACGTGCTACAATCCGCCAATTCCCTGTTATTTCAGACACATGCTTAAACAGCGCACTCTCAAGTCGGTAATCCGGGCGTCCGGTGTTGGCCTGCATTCGGGCGTCAAGGTGACTATGACGCTGCGGCCGGCGGCGCCGAATACCGGAATCGTCTTTCGACGTATCGATCTCGATCCGGTCGTCGATCTGCCCGCGTCGGCCCTGGAGGTCGGCGATACGCGCATGTGTTCGTGTCTGGAGCGCAACGGTGCCAAGGTGGGAACCATTGAACACCTGATGTCCGCTCTGGCCGGTCTTGGCGTGGATAACGCCTATATCGATCTCGATGCTGCCGAAGTGCCGATTCTCGATGGCTCGGCATCGCCTTTCGTTTTTCTGATCCAGTCGGCGGGTATCGAAGAACAAGCCGCTCCGAAGAAGTTCATCCGCGTCAAGCGGTTGATCGAGGTTCGGGAAAGCGATCGCACCGGCGACAAGTGGGCGCGCTTCGAACCCTACGACGGGTATCGCCTGAAATTCTCGATTGTTTTCAATCACCCCGCCATCGACCGCACGGGGCAGGAGGTGACGATCGATTTCGCCGAGCAATCCTACGTGCGCGAGGTGTCGCGTGCCCGCACCTTCGGTTTCATGCAGGAAGTTGAATGGCTGCGGGAAAACGGATTGGCTCAGGGCGGCGGTCTCGATAACGCCGTTGTTCTGGACGAATTCCGCGTGCTCAACGCCGATGGCTTGCGCTATGCCGACGAATTCGTCAAGCACAAGGTGCTGGACGCAATTGGCGATCTCTATCTATTGGGCTATCCGCTGCTTGCTTCGTTTACAGCCCACAAGTCAGGCCACGCCCTGAACAACCTGTTGGCCCGTGAACTTCTTGCCCAGCCCGATGCCTGGGAATTCGTGACCTTCGAGGACGAATCCCGGACGCCGCAGTCCGTTCTCAGCTGGCTCGCTCAGCCAGCGCACTGAACGGGAGCGCTGCCACATGTGGCTGCTGCGCCTACTTGGGGTTCTGGTCGTGATTATCGTCGGAGGCGGTGTCGTGGCCTATCTGCTGACGCGAAATCCCGTCTACCTCAGACTTTCCTGGCGTGTGTTCCGCTACTTTCTGATCATCGCGCTGCTGGTTTTTGCCTTGCTTATCCTTGAGCGCGTTGCGGTCATTCCGCTTTGAGGGATCGGTCTAGCAGAGTGGCTACCGCACTGCGCAGCGCCGAGTCGGGAAGCGCGTCATGCAGCTCCTGCAGGCTCTGGCCGGAACGGCTGCTTAGCGGCTTCGGAGTGGAACCTCTTGATTGCGTTGATATTTCCCCGGCTTGCACTTTGATCTGAACGCCGCTACACTCGACCCCTCGTTTGGAAAAACCTTCCGCCAGGGAGAGCGCCAACTGGCGCAGTTTTGTAGCAACCGCCCCGTTCGAGGCGTGAATAACAACAATTCCTGACTTGTAATTCGCTAACGTACTTGCCTGTCGCAGGTGCGCCGGTGCGATCTCCTGATAGAGATGCGATAGCCGGAGCAGTAGTCTTGCGTGCGCCAGCACGTGGCCAGCGCCGTCGGCCGTTTCGAGGAAGTCTTCGAGGGTGTTTGGCATCGGAAGCTATGAGGAGGAACTGCGTGAACATTATTCTGATTTCCAGTCGCCTGAAAACGGCCAGAACGCTCAATGTTACACCGCGCCACGCGGTTATTGGCGCGGTCGTCTTCGTCCTGGTGTCATTGGTAGTGTCGTTCGCTTTCTCGTGGATCGGAATTCGCCTCAATCTTCCCTTTGCCTCCGAGATCGTGGCACAGGTTCAGCAGAAGCATCAGCAGAAAAACGAAGAGTATCTGCGCGAAAACGTGACTGCGATGGCGGTCAAGCTCGGCGAGATGCAGGCGCAGGTGATCCGGCTGGATTCCTTGAGTGAGCGGATATCGAAGCTCTCCGGGGTTCCGTTGCCCAAGAGCGAGACCAGCGGGAAATCCGGAAAGGATGCCAAGGACACTAAGGACGGAAAGGGCGGGCCGCTGATCAATCCTTCTCTTCCGTTGTCTGCGGACGAGTTGAAGCGCGAAATCGATCGGCTGGCCGAAATTGTCGAGCAACGGGGCGATGAATTGACCGCCCTTGAATCGCAGCTCATGGAAAAGCGGATCAAGAATACTCTGCTGCCGACGCTGCTGCCCATCGAGGCAGACCATATCGGCTCGTCGTTCGGGCGCCGTATCGATCCCATTGCCGGGGTTGGTGCCATGCACGAGGGCATCGATTTCGTGGCGGATGTCGGAACCAAAGTGACCGCGTCGGCTGGGGGCGTGGTGGTGACAGCGGAGTATCACCCCCAGTACGGAAAAATGATCGAAATCGATCACGGCAACGATTTTTCGTCCCGCTATGCCCATCTTTCCTCGATTGGCGTGAAAGCGGGGCAGATCGTGCGGCGCGGCCAACTGATCGGGGCCAGCGGTAATACAGGGCGATCCACCGGGCCGCATCTGCATTTCGAAGTGCGTTTCAAGGGCGTGGCGCAAAACCCCGCGCGTTTCCTGCAGCCCGGTACGGCGACCGCGTTGGTTTCCCGCGAGGAGACCGATCCCGGTGTCGCGCTCCCGCGCACGGGCGCCAAGCGGTGAACGGGTATTTCCCGGACATAAGTCCGTTTCCTCTCGTAGCCGAAGGCGCGTGTTAGAATCGCCGCTTTTAACGCGCATATTCGCTAATTCCAGAATGATTTCCGGCTTACTCAAGAAGATATTCGGCAGCCGCAATGACCGGCTGATCAAGCAGTATTCGGCGGCCGTCCGCCAGATCAATGCGCTGGAAGCGGGTATCAGCGCGCTATCCGACGATGAACTGCGCGGGAAAACTCCCGAGTTCAAGGCGCGGCTGGCAAATGGCGAGACACTGGACGCCCTGCTGCCGGAGGCGTTCGCCGTCGTCCGCGAAGCCGGAAAACGCGTGCTTGGCATGCGCCACTTCGATGTTCAGCTGATCGGTGGCATGGTCCTGCACGACGGCAAGATTGCCGAAATGCGTACCGGCGAAGGCAAGACACTGGTCGCCACGCTGCCGTGTTATCTCAATGCGCTGACCGGAAACGGCGTGCACGTGATCACGGTCAACGACTACCTGGCCAATCGCGACGCCGAGTGGATGGGGCGGTTGCATCGTTTCCTCGGACTTTCCGTCGGTGTGAATCTGTCGCAGATGCAGCATGACCAGAAGCAGGCCGCTTACGCGTCGGATATCACTTACGGTACCAACAACGAATTCGGCTTCGACTACCTGCGCGACAACATGGTCTACACGGCCGCCGATCGCGTGCAACGCAAACTCGCGTTTGCCATTGTTGACGAGGTCGACTCGATCCTCATCGATGAAGCGCGTACGCCGTTGATCATCTCCGGTCAGGCGGAGGATCATACCGACCTGTACGTGCGAATGAACCAGGTTGCTCCGATGCTGACCCGTTGCCAGGAGGAGAATGGTCCGGGTGATTACTGGGTCGACGAGAAAGGCCATCAGGTATTGCTGTCCGAAGAGGGGCACGAACACGCCGAGGAAATCCTCGCTCGCGTCGGTCTCCTTGCGGAAGGCACCAGCCTCTACGATGCGGCCAATATCCTGCTGATTCACCATCTGTACGCCGCCCTGCGCGCGCACACCTTGTTCCTCAAGGATCAGCAATATGTCGTGCAGAACGGCGAAGTCGTCATCGTCGATGAGTTCACCGGTCGCCTGATGTCCGGTCGCCGCTGGTCCGATGGCCTCCATCAGGCCGTCGAAGCCAAGGAAGGCGTCGCCATCCAGAACGAGAACCAGACGCTGGCGTCGATCACTTTCCAGAATTACTTCCGCATGTACGGCAAGCTGGCCGGCATGACCGGCACGGCAGACACGGAAGCTTACGAATTCCAGCAGATCTACGGCCTGGAAACGGTGGTCATCCCCACCAACCTGCCGATGGTGCGCCAGGATCTGAACGATCAGATCTTCCGCACCGCTGACGAAAAATTCACGGCGATCATCGCCGATATCCGCGCCTGCCGGGAAAAGGGGCAACCGGTCCTGGTCGGTACGACCTCCATCGAGAACTCGGAGCTGCTTTCCAACCTGCTCGATCGGGAGAAGTTGCCGCACCAGGTGCTCAACGCCAAGCAGCACGCGCGTGAAGCCGAGATCGTCATTCAGGCCGGTCGCCCGGGCATGATCACCATCGCCACCAACATGGCGGGGCGCGGTACCGACATCGTGCTGGGCGGCAGTATCGAGAAGCAACTTACTGCGATCCGTGACGACGAGTCGCTGGATCAGCCTACCAAGGACGCGAAGACGGCCGCGCTCAAGGCCGAGTGGCAGAAGCTGCACGACCAGGTCGTCGCTGCCGGCGGCCTGCATATCATCGGTTCCGAGCGCCACGAATCCCGCCGTATCGACAACCAGCTGCGCGGCCGTTCCGGTCGTCAGGGCGATCCGGGATCGTCGCGTTTCTTCCTGGCGCTGGATGATCCGCTTCTGCGCATTTTTGCCGGCGACCGCCTGAAGGCGATCATGGACCGGTTGAAGATGCCTGAAGGGGAAGCCATCGAGCATCCGATGGTGTCCCGTTCGCTGGAATCCGCTCAACGCAAGGTCGAAGGGCGCAACTTCGACATCCGCAAGCAGTTGCTGGAGTACGACGACGTCGCCAATGACCAGCGCAAGGTCATTTATTCGCAACGCAATGAATTG
>Ga0316613_10001199_pt1 | contig 17956 bp, 17 predicted proteins | sample OWC_soil_day10_C_2_FD_207647 | JGI IMG/M metagenome (GOLD analysis project Ga0316613, IMG submission 207647) | Wetland soil microbial communities from Old Woman Creek delta, Ohio, United States - OWC_soil_day10_CT_b | ecosystem: Environmental > Terrestrial > Soil > Wetlands | place: USA: Ohio...
AAACGTACAAGGGATTAATACGAGGTATCTTTATGGCCCGTGGTAATTATAATCAAGATTTAAATCCTCGTTCTATGTTGCTAGAAATGGGAACCCAATATAATACGCGAGAAGCTGCAGAACACAGTGCTGCTTTATTTGCTGATATCCTTCCTTCCATTATTACTCCAAAGCCACTTCCTGCTTCTCCCGCACCAAAAGCAGCAGATACGACGATACCTGGTACTACTTCCTCAAATGATACAGGCAATGGTGCAAATACGAATACAGAGACTTCTGCCGGGAATGTCTCAAATATACAAGAAGCAGGTATCACGGTTAACAATATTCTATCCATTATCGGAGCTGTACTGCTTGGCATTATTGCGTATCTCTATCTTAGTACCGGCAATTGGCAAGAAGCAAAAAATAAACTATATAAATTCTATAAATATGAATTTACTAACTTTCTTGGACCACGCAAAAAAAGAAAAGATTAATTATACATCATCGAGGAGCTGTCATCATGATACACAAGCATCGATTTACGGTGTTAGCCGGAATTGTAATATTTTTGGGTCTGCTTATCTTTAGTTTTTTACATCTATTACCGTTGAACATCTTTTCGATTCACCAAAAACCGGAACCTGCACCTCAGAAAGTCTATGATTATTATTTCATTTTAGATGAAACAGATGGGCATAGTTTAATGTATGTACCTTTAGTGGTAAGCGTTGGGGATGAAATCTTAACGGAAGAAAATAAACTGTATCAAGTAGTAAAAATCGAAGAAAACCGAGCCTATGCTCGGTTTGTAAAAGATATAAATTTAGATAAGTATAAGAAAAAATAGATAATAGCATTACTATGACCTGAAGTCTTACATATTACGATCTAATAATGCTTGCTCTCGCACTCGTTTTAAACCATCCTTTATTGTTTTTGCTCTAACCTCGCCAATTCCTTCTACATCATCTAGTTCAACAATCGTAGCACTATAAATACAAGGTAATGTTTTAAAGTGAGTTACTACGTTTTCCACAATTGACATTGGCAAACGAGGAATTCGCCTTAGTACTCGAAACCCATGAGGCACCACTGGAACATCCAATATATTCGGCGTAGCTCCATAACCTAAAATGCGGCAAATGGTATAAGGCTCTAAATTTTCCTCCGGCAATACAGCCAATTGTTCTCGTACCTCTTGTACTTGGCATCCATTAAAACAATAATCCTTAAGCAATAGCTCCATATCATCCTGCTCTGCCATCAACTCTTCTAATTGCATACTTACCAGGCGACCTTCACTGCCTAATTCAATGACATGGCGCTCGATCTCCATTGCAATACGACTCACCTGCTCCACGCGAATAATAATTTCCGCCACATCTAATAATGTTACAAAATCTTCAAACTCTAAGGCACTTAAATTGGTCAAACTCCGCACTAATACTTTGCAATATTTCTCCAATGTCTGCAGCGCTTGATTGGCACGGCTTAAACTTACTGTAATATCTTTTAGGGTATACCGTAAATCACCTAGATACATGGTAATTAAATTCCGTCTTTGTGAAATAGCAATCACCAAACCTCCGGTTTGTTTGGCAACTCTTTCTGCAGTACGGTGCCTTGTACCTGTTTCTGTCGTAGGAATCCTCGAATCTGGCACCAATTGGGCATTGGCATATATAATATGTTTAAGATCAGAAGATAAAATCAACGCCCCATCCATTTTCCCCAATTCATAAAAACCAGCAGGAGTATACTCACAATTTAGTGAAAATCCACCATCTACTACATCCAATAAAGGCTGATTATTACCTACTAATACCAAGACCCCCATCTTGGCCCTTAAAATATTCTCCAAACCTTCTCGCAGCGGCGTACCAGGAACTAATTTTTTAATCGTTTTTACAAATTTTGTATCCCATAATTTATCTTGCCGCTTTTTCGTCATAGAAATACCGCCTCCATTGCTTCAATTACATTACTAACCCCAACTATTTTCAATCCTTGCTGACGTATTTTGAGTCCTGTTAAATTACCCGCTGGGATCACAAATCTTTTAAATCCCATGGTAGCGGCTTCACTGATGCGTACATCTACTCTTGACACCATACGCACTTCACCTGTTAGGCCAACCTCTCCCATAACCACCGTATGGGCATCCAACGATATGTTGCGAAAGCTGGATGCTACCGCAAGAATCACTGCTAAATCCGCAGCGGGTTCCGTTACTTTAATACCACCTACGGCGTTCACATAAGCATCCTGATTTCCTAGCATCAAACCGACTCTCTTCTCTAGCACTGCCATTAATAGAATCAGTCGATTATAGTCAAAGCCAACGGCCATACGCCTAGGCATACCAAAGCAAGTGGTGCTCACTAAAGCTTGGATCTCGATCAACAAGGGTCTAACGCCTTCCATACAGGCTAGTACTACAGATCCTGGAGCGCTTTCTGGCCTCTCAGATAGCAGCAGCCCGGAAGGATTTTTGACTTCCATAAGTCCGTCTTCCTCCATGGAAAAAATTCCGCTCTCATGGGTTGAGCCAAAACGATTCTTTATGGCGCGAAGTACACGGAAAGCATAGGTTTTCTCACCCTCAAAATACAATACAACATCTACCATATGTTCTAAAATACGGGGACCGGCAATATTCCCCTCCTTTGTTACATGACCAATAATAGCAATCGGAATACCAGTTTCTTTTGCTAAGCGCAATAATTTTCCTGTAGATTCCCGCACTTGTCCCACGCTTCCTGGAGCTGAAGGAATTTCTGGACTATACATCGTTTGAATCGAGTCAATAATCATTAAGGCAGGTTTTAGCTGATTGGCAGAAAGTGCGATTTCATCTAAATTCGTTTCTGTCATGATCAACAACTTATCACTTAATTTATTCAAACGCTCAGCTCGCATTTTGGTTTGAGCAGCCGACTCTTCACCAGAGACATATAAGACACTGCCATAAGTCTGACTTACACTACAAGCTACCTGCAGCAGCATTGTAGATTTTCCAATACCAGGATCACCACCAATCAGTATAAGGGCTCCTGGAACAATCCCTCCGCCTAGTACACGATCAAATTCTCCTACCCCCGTTGTGAGCCTAGGAACAGCAAAGTTGTCCACTTCCGTAATTGGACGCGGTTTAGCGCCATTGCTGGTACTATGACGTTTTTTCCCATCTTGCCTGCTAAATGTTTCCTCCACCATACTATTCCACGACTCGCAACCCGGACAACGTCCTAACCATTTCGGTGAATCCGCACCGCACTCTTGACAAACAAAATGAATTTTAGCTTTAGACAAATTATGCTTACCCCTTCCAAATATCTACAAAATCACAACAGCACATTGTTAAGACGTAACCGAACCACAGAGGCACAGAGACCATAGAGGAAAGACAGATAAGGAAAAAATCCCCCTCAGTGTACTCTGTGCCTCTGTGGTTCAACCATTCTTTCCTTGCTCTTTAACTACACATAAGAGCATTTTATAACATGCACTATATCGTTGCTATTATAAAATGCTCTTCGTGCTATTTCTTTTATTTTCCTGCAATAACTTACAAGATCTGTTATTTTTTCATCAATTTTACTTTTCCATCTGCATCAACATCAATTAAAACCGTGTCACCTTTGATTACTTGATGACGAAGCATTAATTCGGCGATTTCATCTTCAACTAATTTTTGAATGGCTCTTCTTAGAGGTCTTGCACCATATGCATAGTCCCGCCCCTCTTTTACCAATTCCGCCTTGGCCTTGTCGCTGCATTCTAAGTAAAGCGTATTATCCTCTAGACGCTTACCTACATCCTTTAACATAATATCCACAATGCTGGTAAGTTCTGTATCAGTCAGACTACCAAATACAATCATTTCATCAACCCGATTGATGAATTCAGGACGGAAAGTACGTTTTACTTCCTCCATTACTCTGTTCTTGGCATTCTCGGCTTCATTATTCATTTTATCATCCGCTAAGAATCCTAACATCGTATTATCTCTACGCAAATGCTTTGCCCCTACGTTAGAAGTCATAATAATGACCGTATTCTTAAAATCTACCTTACGACCTTGACTGTCAGTTAATCTGCCATCTTCTAAAACCTGCAGCAAAATATTAAATACATCATAATGGGCTTTTTCAATTTCATCTAATAAAATAACTGCATAGGGTTTACGTCTAACTGCATCTGTTAACTGTCCGCCCTCATCATATCCAACATAACCAGGAGGAGCACCAATCAAACGAGAAACAGTATGTTTTTCCATGTACTCTGACATATCTAATCGAATCATAGAACTTTCATCATTAAACAAAGTAGCAGCCAGTGCCTTCGCTAACTCTGTCTTACCAACACCTGTTGGTCCTAAGAAGATAAAGGAACCAATGGGCCGTTTCGGATCTTTAAGACCAGCTCTAGCCCGGCGTACTGCCCTAGCTACCGACTTAACTGCCTCATTCTGTCCAATCACTCTTTTATGCAGTTCCTCTTCCAAATTCAGCAGCCGTACCGCTTCTTCTTGGGCTAATTTTTCAACTGGAATGCCCGTCCAAACAGCTACTATATGAGCAATCTCTTCACCCGTAACCACAAGCTGTTCATTCCCCTGCTGTTTCCACTCTTTTTGCTTACTTTCCAGTTCATTTTTTAACCTTTTTTCTTCATCTCTAAGATGAGCGGCTTGCTCATACTCTTGTGCTGCTATAGCAGCTTCTTTTTCCGTCTGCAATTGTTTTAATGTCTTTTCTAATTCTTTCACATTGGAAGGTGATGAAAACGTTTTAAGACGGACACGGGCTGCTGCCTCATCCATGAGATCAATTGCCTTATCTGGTAAAAATCGATCGGATATGTAGCGGTGAGACAAGGTAACTGCCGCTTCAATTGCTTCATCCGTAATACTGATCCGATGAAAGGCTTCGTATTTATCCCGAACCCCTTGCAAAATAGTAATAGCATCCTCTACAGATGGCTCACTTACCGTAATGGGCTGAAAACGCCGTTCAAGAGCAGCATCTTTTTCAATGTATTTTTTATATTCATTGAGTGTCGTGGCACCAATCACTTGTATCTCACCCCGGGCTAAAGCAGGTTTTAAAATATTTGCAGCATCAATCGCTCCTTCCGCAGCACCTGCTCCAATTAGAGTATGTAGCTCGTCAATGAACAAAATAACATTACCATCCTGACGAACTTCTTCTAAAACCTTTTTCAAGCGTTCTTCAAAATCCCCACGGTATTTCGATCCAGCTACTAACGATGCCATATTCAAAGAGATAATTCGCTTTACTCCGAGTATATCAGGAACATTATTCTGCACAATACGCTGCGCTAGCCCTTCCGCAATCGCAGTCTTGCCCACACCAGGTTCACCAATGAGTACAGGATTATTCTTTGTACGGCGGCTGAGGATTTGCAATACACGTTCAATCTCAGCTCCCCGACCAATCACAGGATCGATCTTGCCTTCGCGAGCTAATTTATTCAGATCACGACCAAATTCTTCTAACGTAGGCGTATTGGAACTTACTTGCTTTCCTCCCGATTGCTGCTGAGCGCCTTGCCCGGATGCAGTAAAGCCACTTAATAATTCTGATACTTTCTGACTTAATACTTGTACATCTACATCAAGCCCGTCTAACAGCTGAGCCGCCACGCCTTCTCCTTCCTGAAGGAGACCTAATAATAAATGCTCTGTACCAACATAGTTATGCCCTAAATCAGCAGCGACATTAATTGCCAATTCAATGCACCTTTTCGCACGAGGAGTATAGGAAATTTGAGCATTAGCAGCTTCGCCACGACCAACTAATTTTTCCACCTCCATCCGGACTGTCTCAATGCTAATATTTACGGACAGCAGCCCTTTGGCTGCTATCCCCTCACTTTCATGTAATAGACCTAATAATAAATGTTCTGTACCTATATAGTCATGTCCTAAACCTATAGCTTCTTGATGGGCAAAATGCAGTGCTTTTTGCGCTCTTTCAGTAAATCGTCCTAACATTTAAATTCCCCTCCTAGTCATTTGTTAATTTTTCTCGAATAATCCGCGCTCTTAATTTCTTACGTTCATTACCACTTAATTCAGGGCAATCACTCATTTTCTGCAAAAAATTTGGTCTTGTAATTACCATAAGTTCATTGAAATTACAATCTGAACCTTCATTGATAATTCCTAACTCATATCCCATTCGTACATCACTCAATAAAGCTAGAGCTTCCTGACCTGAGATACTACGAGCATATTTTAATGTACCATAAGCGCGCCATACGCGATCTACCAGCATATCCGTAGTATCAGCATACAGCCCGCCTCGCGCTGTACGTTCATGATCGACTACCTGCTTTACTACACTGTATAAATTATCAATGATCTCTTGCTCTGTAAAACCTAAGGTCAATTGATTGGAAATCTGAAAAATATTGCCAACAGCCTCTGTACCTTCGCCATATAGTCCTCTTACGGTTAAACCAAGCTGAATTACAGCATTTACAATGCGATTGATCTGCCCAGTTAAAACCAGAGCGGGTAAATGTACCATAACAGAAGCCCTAAGACCTGTACCTAAATTAGTAGGACAAGACGTTAAATACCCTAGTTCTTCATTAAAAGCAAGAGCATGTTTATTTTCAATAATATCATCTACCTGATTGGCGCTTGTAAAGGCTTTCACTAAATTGAGCCCAGGCATTAAGCATTGAATGCGCAAATGATCCTCTTCATTAACCATAATGCTTACCGTTGTGTCCTGCTTTACAAGAATTGCCCGATTGCTTGCTTCCCGGGCATGATCAGGGCTAATAATATGCTTTTCAACTAATACTAATCTTTCCAATAATGGCAGCTTCTCTAAATCAATAAACATGTAATCCGATTGCTCTTTACTATTCAAATCACATAAAGAACTCTTTAACTGAGACACCACTTGAGACAGTTGCTCTCCGTTGGCCCTTTGAGGAAAGGGTATACCTTCCAGATTACGTGCCAAACGAATGCGACTGGCAAGTACAATATCACCATCTTGCGCACCACTACTCATCCAATGCACAAACGGTTGATCAAGCAAATTTTCCATTGACATTTGCTATTCCCCCTTGCCGCTTAGCCCTATTTCTTTTTCTAAATTTTTAATTTCATCCCGCAGTAATACGGCTTTCTCATACTCTTCATTTATAACATATTGCTCCAGCTGCTGACGTATCTTCTTAATTTGCTGCCTGATTTTAAGTGTGCCGCCGTTACGCTTAGGTATTTTTCCCGTATGAGAGCTAGAGCCATGAATTCGCTTTAATAAAGGCTCAAACTGCCCACCAAAAACAGTATAACAAGCACTGCAGCCAACTTTTCCTTTGCGGTTAAAATCTGTATATGTCATACCACACTCAGAGCAGCTTTCCTGCCCTCTTAGCATCTGAGGATCAACAAAGAGTCCATGGTTAAAAATACCTTTCAAAAAATCGTGAACATAGGACTGAGTGTCAAAGGATAAACTAATTTCACCTGCGGCTTTTGCACATTCTGCACACAGGTTTTTTTCTGTCTTTTGATTATTAACGATTTTGATTATATGCATACAAGCTGTACGGCTCTTACATTCATCACACAACATCATGCAATCCTCCTCATGTTAACTCCGATAATTTTAATAGCAAAGAACGTAACATTGCTGCTCGTTCTTGAGGCGCTATATGCTCATAAATGATGTCAAAGAAGTGCAGCATCAAAGCGGCCTCTCGTCCCGTTAACATTCCCTGAGCCGTAAGACTCTTAACAATCTTTACAGCTTCAGAGAACATCGTATCCTCAGCAACTTGTTCTGCTGCATCCTCATAAATCAACGTATGGACAGGAATACGTTCAATACGTACAAATCCACCTGAACCACGCCTTGACTCTACAATAAAACCTCTTTCTATCGTAAAGCGAGTACTTAATACATAACTAATCTGAGACGGGGCGCATTCAATCTCTTCAGCCATTTCATTACGTTTTAATACAACAATATCCTCACACTGATTCGCTAGTTTATGTAGAATCAGTTTTTCAATATCATCTGCTAAATTGCCCATGGTCTCACCTGCCTGCTTCAATCATTATTTGACCTTTACTCTATTCTATTTGACTTTTTGACTTTTTGCAACTATTTTTTTGATTATAATTCATAATTCTTTTTAAATAATAATCATACGCCCTACAACTGAAGTAAGTCATACCTATTCTTTCTTCTTTATAGTATTGCGCTAAAAAAGACTGATCTATGCCATCCATGAAAGAAAAACACTGATGCGACTTCTAAAAAATAAAACCGTTCCTTTATAATTCCAGTGTATGACACGAGACTACAAAAAGAGAGCGATATCTCGCCCTCTTTTTTACTCTAGAATATTAATTCTTATTTTTTATTTGCTTGTATTTTCTTTGCAAATTCCAATCCAAATTGGAAGCATGCATCCTGCTCTTCTTTGCTCGCCAGCCATTTTACTGCTAATCCCGGATTTTCAACAGCTATACCCGCGCGTTTTAAGGACTCTTCCATCGCCTTTAGTGCTCCTCCTGCCCAGCCATGAGCACTAAAAGCAGCACCTATTTTATTCACAGGTTTTAGTCCCTCTATATAGGTTAAGAATCCTCCCATAGTCGCCAGCACCGTATTGTGTTGAGTAGAGGACCCAAGAATGACCCCTCCCGCTTCAAGTACATCATTAATAATATCGCTCATTGCTGAAGTTTTTAAACGGTGCAGCTTTCCTTTCGCTCCTGATGCAGCAACCCCCTCCAAGATACGGCGAGCCATATCTTCTGTAGCTCCCCACATCGTATCGTATATGATGACTACGGTATCATCATGATATCCGCTGCCCCATTGTTCATATTTCTTTAGGATGTCTTCAATGTGTGAACGCCAAATCACACCATGACTCGGAGCAATCAATTTTATGTGCACCGTTTCCGCCTTCGTTAACGCCGTACCAACCAAGCGACTATAAGGCATTAAGATATTTGCATAATATTTAGCAGCTTCTTGCATAACCTCATGAATCTCATTCTCATCATCAAATCGTTTGGTAGTAGAAATATGCTGACCAAAAGCATCATTCGAAAACAAAATTTCTTCACCAGTTAAATAGGTCGCCATAGAATCCGGCCAATGCAGCATTGGCATGGTAATAAATTTCAGCTGTTTTGCACCAAGATCTAAAGAATCTCCTTCTTTTACAACTTGGAAATCATACTGTTTATTATAGTGCTTGACAATAGAATCTTTCCCTTGGCTTGTTAATATCACCTTAGCCTGAGGCGTCTTTTCCATAATAATCGGTAAAGCACTGGCATGGTCAGGCTCTGTGTGATTACAAACAATATAATCTATCTTTGCTGGATCAACAATCTGGCTGATACGTTCTAATAATTCTGAAGCAAAAGGTGCTTTTACCGTATCAATTAAACATATTTTTTCATCTACAATTAAGTAGGCATTATAGGTAATGCCCCTTGGTGTACCATATCCATGAAAATCCCGCATGGTCCAGTCAACTGCACCTACAGAGTATACTCCCTTTGCGATTTCAATATTATTCATCATACTGCTTCTCTCCTCCTAGGTCTACCCAACTTAATTTTCTATATTATAATACATTAGGGGTTTTTGCTAATGCTGACACAACTAACCGGGCTTCTTCAATAATATGCTCGATAATGACCTTAGCCGGTTCGATCTTCGTTAATGGCAGCAAACTCTGTCCAGCTTGTACCATACCATTTTCTACATCTCCGTCAATCGCAGCCAGGCGATTGGTACCCGTTGCCAAAGCCGCAAGTTCCGCTTCCGGAGCATGTTGACGCTCTAACTCTAAGAAGCGCTCTGTAAACTTATTTTTTACCCCGCGAACAGCATGTCCAGAAAGTAGCCCTGTTACAACGCTGTCAATGTCACTAGCGGAAATTAATTTTTCTTTCACATTGGCATGAACGGCACATTCTTCTGCTACTAAGAACCTTGTGCCCATTTGAATGCCTGACGCTCCCATGGAAAGCGCTGCCACTAACCCTCGTCCATCGGCAAAGCCGCCAGCTGCAATCACAGGAATATCAATCTCTGGAATCACTTGTGTCATTAAGGCCATCGTCGTTAATACACCAATATGGCCTCCTGCTTCCATTCCCTCGATTACAATTGCATCAGCACCTTTTTCCTGTACTCGTTTTGCTAGTTTCACATTTGGTACTACTGGGATTTTTTTAATGCCTGCTTTATCAAGTTGAGAAAAGAACGGAATCGGATTCCCTGCACCAAGAGTAACAAAAGCTACCTTTTCCTGGCAGACTACATTCATTATTTCTTCCTTATCCACGGCCATAAGCTGCACATTTACGCCGAAAGGTTTCTTAGTTAAGGTTTTAGCTAAACGTATTTGTTCGCCAACCCACTGGGCATTACGTCCCCCTGCAGCAATGATACCAGCTCCGCCAGCTTCTGACACGGCTGCTGCTAGCTTTCCGTCAGATACCCATGCCATACCGCCTTGTATAATTGGATACTTTATATTTAGCATTGTTGTTAATTTTGTACTCATCATTATCCACCCCTTTTACTAATGTATTGTCTTTTGAGAAAATTCACTATTGAAAATAGATTCTCCTGCAAAAAACCGCTGTTAATTTAATTAAAACCAATATCCAGTATTTTCTGTCTTTTTATAGCAAAATATTCTTTACAATCTTATGTATTCAATTTATAATGAAAAGCTACAATACATATATAATAAAGGCGTAATTATATTTTAAACCAAATATATATTTTTAATTATTAATAAAAGTGCATACGCCTAAATCATTAGTTAAATGAAAAGGAGCAATCGAATATGATTATGGGAATTATAAGCAGGCACCTCACCATTGATATGTACGGATGCAGTTTTGAAAGTCTTACTACTATGGAAATTCTTAAACAAGCAATGCTAGCAGCAATTGCTGAATCGAATATGACACTACTTGAATTCACTGAATACCAATTTCAGCCACAAGGCTTAACAGGTCTGGCAGCACTGGCATTACTAGCAGAAGGTCATATGAGCATACATACATTTCCTGATAAAGGTTATGCTGCCATAGATTTATTCAACTATAGTGATGCAAGTCAGCCTGATAACGCCTCTAAAGTATTAAAGAAATTTTTAAAACCAGAAAAAATTAAAATTACTAATATTAAACGTGGGGATTTTGGTTCAATCAGTGATATGAAACCCAAAATTAGAGTTAGCAGCACTCCCATACGTCGTGTGCGGGATACAGGAGCTAAAGTGTTTAAGTTCTTATCCCGCTCCAAATAATGGACAAGATGTGAGAAAACCGCTAGACTATTCATTTTATGAATGTGCTAGCGGTTTTTTTTATTGCGGCATATTACTCACTATTACTCTTCTCCAAAGTTGCTCTTAATCATATCTTCAAGAGCCTTACTACATTCTTTTTCATCTTCGCCTTCAGTAGTAATTGTAATCTGAGTATTTTGTTTTAAACCCATACTCATAACTGCCAAAATACTCTTTCCATCTGCTACTTTATTATTAGCTGCAATTTTGACTTTGCTTTTAAAGGTGGCTGCCTTCTGCACAAACTGAGCTGCTGGTCTTGCATGCAAACCGCTAGCGTTTGTAATTGTTACCTGTATTTCTGTCATATTTATCCCTCGCATAAGAAATTATTATTTTATCATCAGGGGGCACTGTTTTACATTTTATTCAAAGTACGTGCACCTTCTGCCGTTGCTATAACAGCAGCTAAAGCACTCCCTAATGATGCTTCTACAACAGCGCTAATCGCTCCCTCCAAAATAGGAGCATCAGCAATTTGAACCTTCGCACGCAATTCTTCATCTAAAAATTCAAAAGCAGTCTCTGTGCTCAATACTGCACTGCCTAAATCTACCATAACTGCGACACCATCACCTGTATTAGCTGAGATAATGGCCTCACTCACTTGAAATGCATCTGTGCCAATACCACCATCTGCCATTCCCCCTGCCGCGATTATTTTTTGTTCAGGGGCTGACATTTGCATTGCCATTTCTCGTATCCCTTCTGCGACCTTTTGGCTATGTGAAACAATAACAACTCCAACCATGTCCTTGAGACCTCCTGTTTATTAACGACGAAGATGTTCTAATAATGCCTTTAACATAATATACGAAGATGTTGCACCAGGATCTTGATGTCCACGACTTCGCTCTCCGAGATAACTTGCTCTCCCTTTGGTAGCAATGATCGTTTTGGTAAATTCCACACCCTGCTTCGCAGCCTCGCACGCTAATTCCAAACATTCGATCACCGACTTTCCTGTCTTAGCACCATCCTGAAATGCTTCATAAGCAGGTACTAAAGCATCAAGCATGGTTTTTTCTCCTGTTGTCGCTTTTCCTCTTTCCTTAATACCAGCAATAGCCGCCTCTAACATCAAGCCAATCGTCTCTACATCAAGTTCCGTTTTCCCCTGACTAGGAGCAGCAGCCCGCAAGAAAGCAGTACCATACAATGGCCCTGCGGCTCCGCCTACACTCGATATCAGCGTCATCCCTACTGTTTTAAGAACTTTTCCTATATCACTTTCTGTTTCTAGTGTCTGCAGCTTTGCCTTAACTGCCTCAAAACCTCGTGCCATATTGATACCATGGTCTCCATCACCAATCGCAGCATCTAAATCCGTTAACATTTGTCTGTTGCCAATGATCGTTTCACCCACAGCAGATATCACTTCGTATAAATCCCCACTCATAAAGCCAAATCCCCCTTTTAAAACTGTACCAAAGCTGGTGTATCTGCAGGAGCTAATAATAACTCTTTTAGCTCACTATCAAGTTTCAAAATACTGATGGAAAAACCTGCCATTTCTAGCGATGTCATATAATTCCCGACATATGTTTTAGCAATATGTAAACCTTTCTCTTTTAAGAGTGCTGCCACTTTTCGATTTACGATGTAAAGCTCCATTAACGGTGTAGCTCCCAGTCCATTAATCAGTACTGCAACTTCTTGTCCTACAGCCAAAGGCATATCTGCTAGAATCTTATCCACCAAATGATCTGTAATTTCATCTGCAGTACGCAAAACTTCCCGATGCGTACCCGGCTCACCATGGATTCCCATACCAATTTCTATTTCATTTTCTTCTAATACAAAGCTAGGTTTACCAGCAGCTGGTACTGTACAAGAATCAAGCGCCATTCCCATTGATCTCACATTATGAATGACTTTATCCGCAATTCGCTTTACTTCTTCTAATTCAGCTCCCGCTTCTGCTTTTGCACCGGCAATTTTATGTACCAATACAGTGCCTGCAATACCTCTCCTGCCGATGGTCCAAGTACTGTTCTCTACAGCTACATCATCATTTACAATGACTTTATCCACCGTAATGCCATCAGCATTTGCCATCTCAATAGCCATTTCAAAATTCATAACGTCACCGCTATAATTTTTTATGATCAACAGTACGCCTTTACCATTATCAACTGCTTTTACTGCTTCGTATACCTGATCTGGCGTTGGTGAAGTAAATACAGCCCCTGCAACAGCACCATCAAGCATCCCACGGCCAACAAAACCAGCATGAGAAGGCTCATGCCCGCTGCCACCGCCGCTTACCAAAGCCACTTTGCCAGCCCCTGGCTTATTAGCTCTTACTAGTACTTCAAAACCATCCACCCTTTTTACATATTGAGAATGTGCCAACACCATACCTTGCAACATTTCCTCTACTACCTGTTCTGGTACATTAATAACTTTTTTCATGTCTTTTCTCTCCTTCGTTATTTATATTCCATTCGTGGCAGGCTTCCGATGATTTTCAGCATAATATGCCATAAGAAACATACATATCATTGCTTTACATAGTAAAATACACGCAATAATCATGCCAAGCTAAAAAGACCATAATAAAAAAGCATACAACAATTCACCAAAAGGCTTTAAACCTCAATATTAATATAGAAGAATTCATCTGCCATAAAACTTACTAATAACGTAAAGAAAACCATTTTGGTAAAAAATATCAACTTTATCTTCTTTGTTGATACTTTTTACCATAAACACTCTATTTTACCAGCTTATTGTTTTTTCTATACCATATTTCTTAGCCTTGGCTGCTATTGTTTTATGTGTTAACCCTAAGGCTTTGCCAGCTCGGTTATAACTATTATAGGTACCTAGCGCTAACTTGATAATCCTCTTTTCATATTCTTCCCAAGGTAAAATAATTTCACTATTTACTATACTGCTTCCTTCTTTATTTTTCGTTATTAATTTTTCCTTAAGGTATGTAGGCAAATGTTCAATGCCAATAAAATCACCTTCTGTTAACGTTACAAGCCTTTCAATCATGTTTTCCAGCTCACGAACATTTCCCGGCCACTTATACTGCAACAGTATATCCAGGGCATCATTTTTTATACCTTTTGCTTTCCTTGTTAATTCAAGGCTGACTTTATTTAGAAAATGTTCTGCCAATATCGGAATGTCCTCTTTGCGTTCTCTTAAAGGCGGCAATAACAAGGGGATTACGTTTAAACGATAGTATAAGTCTTCTCGAAACTCTCCATTTAAAACCATCTTCTCTAAATCCTGATTCGTAGCAGCAATAATTCGTACATTCACTTTAATTGTACTCTCGCCGCCAACTCTCTCAAATTCTTTTTTTTGTAATACACGCAGCAATTTGACTTGCATACTTTTTTCCATCTCACCTATTTCATCTAAAAAAATGGTACCATGATCAGCTAATTCAAATTTTCCTAACTTTCTACGAATGGCACCTGTGAATGCTCCCTTTTCATGACCGAAGAGCTCACTTTCCAATAAGTTAGTAGGGATCGCACCACAATTTACTCGAATAAAAGGCCCTGCTCCCTGTCTGCTGGCATAATGAATCCCTTCTGCCACTAATTCCTTACCAGTACCGCTTTCACCACGAATTAACACGTTAGAAGAACCTTCCGCAGCTTTTGCTGCCATTGCTAATACATCAAAAACTTTACCACTGCACCCAATAAAGTGCTCAAAAGCTCGATTGGGCTTCTTGGTACGCCATAACTCTTGCTCTAAATATTCAGCCTTTGCTGAAATATGATTCAAATTTTCCATCAGTCCCTGCACCTCTGTAATATCCTTTACCACGGATACCACTCCTGTTACTTCATCATCTACAATAATTGGGTTCACATTAGCAACTACTGCCACTCCATTTTTCTTCTTGCTGATAGTTCCCAATACTTGTTTCCCAGATGAGAGTACACTACATCGTGCTCCATTAGGAGAAATTTCCTGTATATTCTGCCCTACCAGCTGTGCATACTGTTGATTAAGTATGCGCAAATAGGCTGGATTTACATAGGTAATACATCCTTCTTTATTCACTACACAAATTCCATCTTGTACAGATTCCAAAATTAACTGAAGTTGCCCTTTTAACTCTTTAACCTCTTGCAATTCTCCTGTAATTTTCTCCAATGCGGAAATATCTTCAAAAATAGCCACTGCTCCCTTAATTTGTCCATCAATGATAATAGGAGTACGGTTAGTAATTGTACTTGAGGAACCAATAATCTGCCGATAAGCAAGCTCAGGAATTCCTGTTTTATTCACAAAATGCAGCCTGGAATTTGGAATTACATCATACACTTTTTTCCCAACAACAGCATTAGCAGGAATGCCTAGTATCTCCTCTGCTGCTGGATTGAATATTGTCACTACATCATGCTCGTCACTTACCATTAGCCCATTAGCCATACTATTAAAAATTTGCTCAGCCGTAAAGGCGTTATCCTGGAGCAATTTATCCACTTCACTGATAATCTGAGCATTATCGAAATGAAAGTCACTCTCTAAAAATTCCACCATCTGGTTAACCACATAATCAGCATGCTTCCCATGGCCTACAACCCAGACTTCATCTCCGGCTTTTATTTTTAAAGAACAAAGTAATATCAAACTATTTGATGCTATATTTTCTTGCTCTTTATATCTAAAAAATAGAGTAGTTTGATAGGTCGTACTCAGTGCATGGGATTTTTGCACTACCATTGCTGCCACCCGTGTGTGTAATCCTTTTTGGTGTTGAATTACGGCTCTTTTTTCATAATGCAAATTTTCACCCTCTTTATGCATAATTATAATCTATTTATGTAATATATAGCATATTATTAATAAAGATGGCAATTTTTTACTTGACAAATTGTCCATAATGGATAATAATAATTAATAGATAATCAATAATATTTTATGGAGGTTATATTGAATGAAAAAAACAGAAAAAAACTTAGGTGATGGCTTCGCTGGTGAATCTCAAGCAAATATAAAATACTTAGCTTTTGCTAAAAAAGCAGAGGCTGATGGTTTCCCGCAAGCAGCTAAATTATTCCGTGCGACTGCTGAAGCAGAAATCATTCATGCTCATGCTCATCTAAAAGCACTAGGTAAAATCAAAACAACTGCTGATAATTTACAAGCTGCTATTGCTGGTGAAACCTATGAATTTAGCGAAATGTATCCTCAATTCATTAAAGAAGCGAAAGAAGAAGAAAATACAGCAGCAGCATTACGTTCTTTTACATTAGCAAACGAAGCTGAAAAAGTACATGCTGTCTTATACAAGAAAGCTCTTGATACTTTAGAAAATAAAGAATCCTTCCCTTACTACCTCTGTACTGTTTGTGGTCACATCCATGAAGGCAGCGCACCGGATTCCTGTCCAATTTGTGGTGCAAAAGCACAAGCATACAAAAAATTCGATTAAATATATTTTTTACTATAATAGAAAGACCACTTCATTTATGAGGTGGTCTTTCTACTTATATTCTATAATCATTCACCATAACTTTAACTTTTCCTGTCTGAAAATTAAATAATTACCCATGCATTGGTATGTCATTAGGAATTAGAGTTTTTTGCTTTTCTAATAAATGCACAGATTTATCCCCAATTGTTTATAATCTCATATAACTCTCTTTTACACCTCTAGCTTATCCACAGGATAACAGCAACTACCTATCCTCCCAGGCCGTTTACAGCCAAGTACTTTCGGCGTATGGGCTTAACTACTGTGTTCGGTACTTCGACTGGCGATAGTACCTCATCTGCGTCGTTACTCCTGCGCGAACTCACTTCACGTACTGATGTACTAGGTAGGTAAAGGATGTTATCGTTTCACTCTAACAAGCGAATCACTTAAATCGTCTTGCTCACTATCGTTCACAAAGATTTGGTTCCCTGCTTATTGTCGTGCCTAGCATCTGAAGCATTCTCCACCAATCTCAGGAACGAAAAAACAAAAAACACTCAGTCATTGAGTGCTTTTGTTTTCTTAACCAGCAACTATCTATCCTCCCAGGTCGTTTCCAACCAAGTACTTTCGACGTATGGGCTTAACTACTGTGTTCGGCACTTCGACTGGCGATAATACCTCATCTGCGTCGTTACTCCTGCGCGCGCTCACTTCACGTACTGATGTCTAGGATAATGAAGTTATCGCTTCGCTCTAACTAAGCGAATCACTCAAATCTTCTTGCTCACTATCGTTCACGAAGATTTGGTTCCCTGCTTATCGTCGTGCCTAGCATCTGAGGCATTCTCACCAATCTCGCAAAACGCAAGATATTAAAAAGCACTCATATAAATGAGTGCTTTCTTTAACCAGCAACTACCTATCCTCCCAGGACGTTTCCATCCAAGTACTTTCGGCGTATAAGGGCTTAACTACTGTGTTCGGTATGGGAACAGGTGGAACCCCTTAGCTATCGCCACTGGATATGTGAAGTACATACTATATTGTATGTTCCTTCAAAACTTCACAGAAGAAAGATTCATGTTAGGTACGTATCAGTCACTTGAAAAGTAAAGATACATATTTGATACTTCCTAGTTCCGCTCACGCTTCACTACGGAAGTAAGCGACTTACTCAAAAGC